>Ga0265327_10004841_pt1 | contig 11669 bp, 9 predicted proteins | sample 41621metaG_FD_202089 | JGI IMG/M metagenome (GOLD analysis project Ga0265327, IMG submission 202089) | Rhizosphere microbial communities from Carex aquatilis grown in University of Washington, Seatle, WA, United States - 4-16-21 metaG | ecosystem: Host-associated > Plants > Roots > Rhizosphere >...
AGTCCTCGGGAAACGGCAGGTACGGCAGGTGGTCGTACCAGACCGGGTCGTGCAGGCACAGGCTCTTGTAGCGCTTGCGCCAGGAGTCGCCGGCGCGTGCGTTCTTCTCGACGATGATCGTCGGCACGCCGAGCCGCCGCAGCCGCGCGCTGAGTGCGATGCCGCCCTGCCCGCCGCCGACGATCAGCACGTAGGGCTGCTCGGTGAAGCCCAGCGTCTCGGCCTCCTGCTGGCGCCGTTCGAGCCAGGTCTTGCGCTCGGGGTTCGCGCCGTGCTCGGCGCCCTTGACGCGCCGCTCGCCCTTGCGCTCCTCGAAGCCCTTGAGCTCGGTCATGGTCGTGAGCAGCGTCCAGGCCTTGCCGCCGCGCAGCCGCAGGTGGCCGCGCCCGCGGGCCACGGCGGTCTCGAAGGTGAACCAGGCATCGACCACGCCATCGGCCTCGGTGGCGTCGCCCTCGACCGCGAAGGCGGTGGGCCGGGTGTCGGCCAGCCGGGCCTCGAGCATCTTGCGGATCGCCTCGGGGCCCTCCTGCGTGCGGATGTTCCAGGTGAAGGCGACCAGGTCGCGCCAGTAGCTGTCGGGCTCGAACAGGGCGACCGCGGCATCGATGTCCTGGCGCTCCAGCGCGGATTGGAAATCAGCCAGCCAGGCGCTGGCCCTCTGCGTCGGATGGGTGGACAGATCGGTCATCGTCTTTGTCTCCTTCGTTCGCGGCCTGCGGGCGGGCCGGGCGAGAACCGTACGCCCATCGCAGGGCGGCGTCAAACGCGGGTGCCTTGACATCGGCCCGTGCGGCCTGATCTCATGCCAAGCCGTGCACGACACTTTCCATCCCGCCGTCGCCCGCTGGTTCGACGCCACCTTCCCCGCTCCGACCGAGGCCCAGTCCGCCGCCTGGCCGGCGATCGCGGCCGGCCGCCATACGCTGATCGCGGCGCCGACCGGGTCCGGCAAGACGCTCACGGCTTTCCTGGCGGCGCTCGACGCCCTGGTGCGCCAGGGGCTGCAAGACGGCGGGCTGGCCGACGAGACCACGGTGGTCTATGTCTCGCCCTTGAAGGCGCTGTCCAACGACATCGGCCTCAATTTGCAGGCGCCGCTGGCCGGCATCCGCGCCGAACTCGCGCGGATGGGGCTGCCCGACGTCGACATCCGCACCGCGGTGCGCACCGGCGACACGCCGGCCCGCGAACGGCAGCAGGCGCTGCGCCGGCCGCCGCACGTGCTGGTCAGCACGCCCGAGTCGCTCTACGTGCTGCTCGGCTCGGTGTCGGGCCGCAAGATGCTGTCGACCGTGCGCACCGTGATCGTCGACGAGATCCACGCCGTCGTCGGCAGCAAGCGCGGCAGCCACCTGGCGCTGTCGCTCGAACGGCTGCAGGCGCTGTGCGAGAAGCCGCTGACGCGCATCGGCGTGTCGGCGACGCAGAAGCCGATCGACGAGATCGCGCGCTTCCTGGTCGGGGCCGGCGCGGTGGTCGATGGCGTGGCCGATTGCGCGATCGTCGACATCGGCTATGCCAAGCAGCGAGACCTGGCGCTCGAACTGCCGCCGACGCCGCTCGAGGCCGTGATGTCGAACGCCCAGTGGGAGCAGGTCTATGCGCGGGTGGCCGGCCTCGTGCATGCCCACCGCACCACGCTGCTGTTCGTCGACACGCGCCGGATGGCCGAACGGGCGGCGCGGCATCTGGGCGAGATCCTCGGCAAGGAGGTGGTCGCGGCGCACCACGGCAGCCTTGCGAAGGAAACCCGGCTCGATGCCGAACAGCGCCTGAAGCGCGGCGAGCTGAAGGTGCTGGTGGCCACGGCCTCGCTCGAACTGGGCCTCGACATCGGCGACGTCGATCTGGTCTGTCAGCTCGGCTCGCCGCGCTCGATCGCCACCTTCCTGCAGCGCGCCGGCCGCTCCGGCCATGCGGTCGGCGGCGTGCCGAAGGCGCGGTTGTTCCCGCAGTCGCGCGACGAACTGGTCGAGTGCGCCGCCCTGCTCGACTGCGTGCGCCGCGGCGAGCTCGATGCGCTGCACGTGCTCCCGGCGCCGCTCGACGTGCTGGCGCAGCAGATCGTGGCCGAGACCGCCTCGCGCGAGTGGGAGGAGGACGAACTCTTCGCGCTCGTGCGGCGCGCGTGGCCCTACGCCGATCTCAAGCGCGCCGATTTCGCGGCGGTCGTTCGGATGCTGTCGGAGGGCTTCTCCACCCGCCAGGGCCCGCGGGGCAGCTACGTGCATCGCGATGCCGTGCACCACCTGCTGCGCGAGCGCCGGGGCGCGCGAATGACCGCGCTGACCTCGGGCGGCACTATTCCCGAGACCGGCGACTACACCGTCATGCTCGAACCGCAGGCGCACAAGATCGGCACCGTCAACGAGGATTTCGCGGTCGAGAGCCTGGCCGGCGACGTGTTCCAGCTCGGCAACGCGAGCTACCGCATCCTGAAGATCGAGCCCGGCCGCGTGCGGGTCGAAGACGCCCAAGGCGCCGCGCCGAACATCCCCTTCTGGCTCGGCGAGGCACCGGGGCGCAGCGACGAGCTGTCGTTCGGCGTCGCGCGGCTGCGCGCCGAGATCGAGGCGGCGTTGACCGCCCACGGCGTCGAGGGGGCGATCGAATGGCTCGCCGGCGCGGTCGGTCTCGAGGCCGAAGCGGCGCGCCAGATCGTCGAGCACCTGGCCCGCACGCTGCGCGTGCTCGGCGCGCTGCCGACCCAGCAGCGCATCGTGATGGAGCGCTTCTTCGACGCCTCGGGCGGCATGCAGCTGGTGATCCACTCGACGTTCGGCAGCCGGCTCAACCGCGCCTGGGGGCTGGCGCTGCGCAAGCGCTTCTGCCGGCAGTTCAATTTCGAGCTGCAGGCCGCCGCGACCGAAGACGCGATCGTGCTGTCGCTGTCGACCAGCCACAGCTTTCCGCTCGACGAGGTCGCGCGCTACCTGCACTCGGCTTCCGCGCTCGACGTGCTGGTGCAGGCGCTGCTCGATGCACCGCTGTTCGGCGTGCGCTGGCGCTGGAACGCGACCACGGCGCTGGCGCTGCCGCGCTTCATGGGCGGGCGCAAGGTGGCGCCGCAGCTGCAGCGCATGAAGTCCGAGGACCTGCTGGCGGCGGTCTTCCCGGACCAGGTCGCGTGCGCCGAGAACCTGGCCGGCGCACGCGAGGTTCCCGACCATCCACTGGTCGCGCAGACCTTGCACGACTGCCTGTACGAGGCGATGGACGCCCAGGGCTGGCTGCGGCTGCTCAAGAAGCTGGAATCCGGCGAGATCGAGATGCTGGCGCGCGATGTGCCGGCGCCCTCGCCGCTCGCGGCGGAAGCGTTGAATGCGCGGCCCTATGCCTTTTTGGACGACGCGCCGCTCGAGGAGCGCCGCACCCAGGCCGTCCAGAACCGACGCTATGTCGATCCGGAGAGTGCCGACGACCTCGGGCAACTCGATGCCGAAGCGATCGACGCCGTGCGCCAGGAGGCGTGGCCGCGGGCGCGCAGCGCCGACGAGATGCACGAGGCGCTCCAGGGGCTCGGCGTGGTGACCGACGCCGAGGCCTTGGCCAACGAGGGATGGCAGCCCTGGCTGCAGGCGCTGGAGAACGACCGGCGGGCCACGCGCCTGGCGCTCGCCGAGGCGCCGGGGCGCGGCCTGTGGGTGGCGGCCGAGCGACTGGCGCAGCTCCGCGTGCTGTATGCCGATGCCGCCATGTCGCCCGTGATGTCGCCCGTCATGACGCCCCCGGCCGACGCTGCGCCCATGCCGGATGCCGACGACGCCTTGCGCGAATTGCTGCGCTCGCGGCTCGGTGGCCTTGGCCCCGTGTCAGTGGACGCGCTCGTGGCGTCGCTCGCGCTGCCGGCGGCCGACATCGACGCCGCGCTGGCCGCCCTGCAGACCGAAGGCTCGGTGCTGCAGGGCCGCTTCACGCCCGGCACCGAGGCGGTCGAATGGTGCGAGCGCCACCTGCTGGCCCGCATCCATCGCTACACGCTCAAGCGGCTGCGGCAGGAGATCGAACCGGTCGAGCCGCGCGACTTCGCGCGCTTCCTGTTCGAGTGGCAGCATGTCGCCGCGGCCAGCCGCGTCAGTGGTCCCGAGGCGCTGGCCGGCATCCTGGCGCAGCTCGAAGGCTATGAGGCGCCCGCCGGCCTCTGGGAGGCCGAGCTGCTGCCGGCGCGGGTCAAGGACTACGCCCCGGCCTGGCTCGACGAGCTCTGCACCGCGGGCCGCACGCTGTGGACGCGGCTGCGTCCGGTGGCTGCCGAAGGCCGGCCAGGGGGCGGCAGCCCTTCGCTGCGCTCGACGCCGATCCTGCTGCTGCCGCGCCGCTCGGCGGCGCTCTGGACCGGCCTTGCACCCGCGCCCGGGGACGACGATGGTCTCGGCTCGCGCGCGCGGCGCGTGGCGGATTTCCTGGCGGACCATGGCGCGTCTTTCTATGACGAGATGGCCCAGGGCACGCACCTCCTGGGCACCGAACTCGAAGACGCGCTCAGCGAACTCGTGATGCGTGGGCGCGTGCATTGCGACAGCTACGCGGGTCTTCGCGCATTGCTGATCCCGCCTTCCAAGCGTTCGTCGACGGCGCATGGGCGGCGGCATCGCCGCACGGCGCTCTTCGGCATCGAGGACGCGGGGCGCTGGTCGCTGGTCCGCGCGCGTGCGGCGGTGGCGTCGGAGCCGCCCGCACGGGTGGGCACCGAGGCCGTCGAACAGGTCGCGCGCATCCTGTTGCGCCGCTACGGCGTCATCTGCTGGCGCCTGCTCGAACGCGAGGCCGCGTGGCTGCCGCCCTGGCGCGACCTGGTGCGGGCATACCGCCGGCTCGAGGCGCGCGGCGACATCCGCGGCGGCCGATTCATCGCCGGCATCGCGGGCGAACAGTTCGCCCTGCCAGAAGCCATCGGCCTGATGCGCGAGCTGCGGCGCCGGCCGCTCGATGGCGCCCTGGTCTGCCTGGCCGCCGCCGATCCCGCCAACCTGCTCGGCACCGTCGTGCCGGGCCCGAAGGCCGCGCGCGTGGCCGGGTCGCGCGTTCTCTACCGCGATGGGGTGCCGATCGCCAGCCTGGTGGCCGGCCAGGTCGAACTGCTCCAGGCCCTGACGCCGGTGGAGGCCCGGGACGCGCACCGCGCCTTGTCGTCCGACGCGCCGTCGCGCGTGGCCGAACTGATCGCGCATCAGGTTTCAGGCTAGCGCCACGATAGGCTCCAGCAGTCCGTAGAGGTCCTTCGGGTCGTCCATCTGCGGCACCAGGTCCAGCGGCTCGCCGATGCCCAGTTCGCGCGCGGCCGCATCGAGGAAACAAAGCGTCGCATAGTCTTCGAGTGCGAAGCCGACCGAGTCGAACAGCGTCACCTGGCCTGCATCGCTGCGTCCCGGATGTTGGCCGGCCAGCACGCGCCAGATCTCGGTGACCGGGAAGTCGGCCGGCATCTGCTGCAGCTCGCCTTCGACGCGCGTCTGGGGCTCGTATTCGACGAACACCGCGGCGCGCCGCAGCACGTCGGCGTGCAGTTCGGTCTTGCCGGGGCAGTCGCCGCCGACCGCATTCAGGTGCATGCCGTCTTCGATCATGTCGGGCGCAAGAATGGTCGCCCGGTGCTTGTCGGCCGTCAGCGTCGTCACGATGTCGGCACCGCGCACCGCCTCGCGGGTGTCGCTGCAGACCACCAGATCGAGCCCTTCGCCGGCCAGGTTGCGCAGCAGCTTGCGGGTCGCGCCGGCATCGACGTCGAACAGGCGCAGGCGGCGGATGCCCAGCAGATCGCGAAAGGCGAGCGCCTGGAATTCGCTCTGCGCGCCGTTGCCGATCAGCGCCATGGTCCGGCTGCCGCGACGCGCCAGCGCACGCGCGGCCAACGCCGACATGGCGGCGGTGCGGATCGCGGTGGCCAGGCCGAGCTCCGCGAGCAGCACGGGCGCGCCGGTTGCCACGTCGGCCAGCACGCCGAAGGCCATGACGGTCGGCAGGCCAGCCCGGGTGTTCTTCGGGTGGCCGTTGACGTACTTGAAGGCATAGCGCGACCGGTCGGCGATGGGCATCAGCTCGATCACGCCATCGGCCGAGTGGCTGGCCGTGCGAGGCGATTTGTCGAAGTCCGGCCAGCGCAGGAAGTCCCGCTCGATGTGCCCGGCGACCGCCGCCAGGCTGGCCGGCAAGCCCTTGCGCGCGATGAGGTGCGCGACATCGCGGGCGCCGAGATAAAGGGTGCTGTTGCGGTCCGGCATATCGAGCCTCCCGGTCGATTCGAAAACGAAAGATCAGCGCCAGTCTCCGGCCGTTTCGCGGTAGAAAGAAGTGTCACTATTGCGAGCAAACTGCCGCGCCATGTGGCGAAACGACAGGGTTACTTGACGAAATGGACATCGACGCACTCGACCACCGCCTGATCGCCTTGCTGCGCCAGGACGCGCGCCTGCCGGTGGCCACGCTGGCGCAGAAGCTCGGCGTGTCGCGTGGCACGGTCACCCATCGGCTGCGCCGGCTGGAGGACGGCGGCGTCATCGTCGGCTATGCGGTGCAACTGCGGCCCGAATCGCGCTCGGACGAGATCCGTGCCTGGATGGGCATCCTGGTCGAAGGCAACCAGACCCGCACGGTCATCGCGAGCCTGCTCGGTGAACCGGGCGTCGCGGCGCTGCACGACACCAACGGCCGCTGGGACCTGCTCGCCGAACTGCGCACCGCCTCGATGGCGGAGCTGTCGCAGGTGCTGGAGCGGATCCGGCTGCTGAAGGGGATTCGCAGCACGGAGACCAGCATCCATCTGGCCACCTACCGGTAGCCGGTCGATCCATCGCCTCAGCGCGCGAAGAACAGCGCGCTCATCGTCAGCCCGGTCGTCACGATGCCCCGGCGCAGCCAGCGCGTGGGCACGCGCCTCGAAAGGCGCGCGCCGAGGTAGCCGCCGATCAGGGCCGCGCCCATCATCATCAGCGCCTCGGGCCAGGCGATGAGACCACCGAAGACATAGATGCCGCCAGCGATGACCGTGAGCAGCGCCGAGACCTGGTTCTTCAAGCCGTTCATCGCATGCAGCTGGGTCTGGCCGAGCAGCCCCCAGAGCGCAAGCAGCAGGATCCCGACACCGCCGTTGAAATACCCGCCATAGGCCGTCACGGCGAAGACGCCGAGCATCGCGACCGCGGGCGGTGGCGCGCTGCGCGGCCGGGCGGCCATCCAGCGCGGGCCGAAGGCGAACGCCGCGGTCGCCAGCAGCAGCAGCCACGGCACGACGCGGCGGAACGCGCCGTCGGGCGTGAGCAGCAGCAAGGTGGCGCCCGAGGCGCCGCCGAGCACGCTGATCGCGACCAACGTGCGGGGCGTCAAGCCGGGCGGCGGGCGGATGTCGTGGCGAAATCCCCAGGCACCGGCCAGGTAGCCGGGAAGCAGGGCCAGTGTGCCGGTGGCATTGGCGCTGATGGCCGGCACGCCGGTCAGCATCAGCGCGGGCAAGGTCAGGAAGCTGCCACCGCCGGCGACCGCGTTCAGGGCGCCCGCAGCGAAGGCTGCCGCGAGCAGCAGCGTGGTGTCGAACAGCATGGGCGTGGCGTCAGGCGAGGCGACAGGCTTCGTCGAAGGTCAGCCGCGGATGGCGAGCGAAGAGCTTCGCCGGATCGCCATGGCCGAGGTTGCACAGCAGGTTGGTGCGCACCGAGGTGCCGGCCCAGAACGTGCGATCGACGGCCGGCGCGTCGAAGCCGGACATCGGTCCGCAGTCGAGCCCGAGCGCGCGCGCGGCCAGGATGAAGTAGCCGGCCTGCAGGCTGCCGTTGCGGAACGCGGTGCGTTCGGCGTGCGCTGCCTTGTCGGCGCCGGTGAACGAATCGCGGATGCCGGGGCTGTGCGGGAACAGGCGCGGCAATTCGCGGTGGAAATCCAGGTCGAAGCCGATGATGGCCGTCACGGGCGCGCTCATCGTTTTCTCGACGTTGCCCGGCGACAGCAGCGGCCGCAGCCGCTCGCGCGCCGCGTCGGTGCGCACGAAGACGATGCGCATCGGCGAGCAGTTGGCCGAAGTCGGCCCCCATTTCACGAGCTCGTGGAGCTGCCGCAGCCGGTCGTCGCCGACCGGCACGGGAAGCCAGCCGTTGTGCGATCGGGCCTGGCGGAACAGCCTGTCGAGGCCGGCTTCCGGCAGCACGCCACCGGGCATGTCATCCCCATGCATGGCGGGCCTCAGCCTTGTGCGCCGGCAATGCGCGACACCACCGCCGCCAGGTCGGCACGGACCTTGTCGCCCAGCGCGGCGATCGGGGGGCGCGTGGGCCCGGCGCTGCGGCCCGCCAGCGTCATCGCTTCCTTGATGACCACCGGGAACGAGCCCCAGGCCCAGGCCGCGCGCAGCGGCGCGAAGATGTTCGACAGCCGCAGCGCCTCGGCATGGTTGCCTGCCCGCAGCGCGTCGTACATCTGCACCATCAGCTCGGGGAAGACGTTGGCGGCGGGCGAGATGGTGCCTTGAGCGCCGTGGAGCATCATCGCCAGCGCGATGGTGTCGCGGCCCGAGAACAGCAGCGCTGGCCGTGGTGCTGCGAGCAGGTATTCGATCGACTGCGTCAGGTCGCCGCCGGAGTCCTTCACGCCGACGATGTTGTCGGCCGCGTGCATGCAGCGCGCCAGGGTCGCGGCCGTGACGTTGACGCTGGTGCGCGGCGGGTTGTTGTAGAGCATCACCGGCAGCCGGGTCGCTTTCGCCACGGCCGTGTAGTGCGACACCAGTTCATCCTGCGTGGGCTGCACGAAGAAAGGCGTGATGACCAGCGCCAGATCGGCGCCGATCGCCTCGGCGGCCTGCGTCAGCGCGATCGCCTGCCGCGTGGTGGCGCCGCCGGTGCCCGCGTACAGCGGGACCCGGCCGTCGATCGCGCGCATCGACAGTTCGAGCAGGCGGATGTGTTCGTCGGTATCGAGCGCGAAGAACTCGCCCTGGCTGCCCGCCACCGAGATGCCGTGCACGCCGGCGCGGATGTAGCCGTCGATCAATTCACCGACGCGGGCTTCGTCGAGCCGGTGGTCGGCAGTGAAGGGCGTGGCCATGGCCGGCACGACGCCGTGGAACTTGGAAATATTCAAGGGAACTCCGGAAAAAAGGGATTCGCAGGCGGGCCAGTCAGTCCACGCCCATCAAATGGCCGAGCTGCACCACGTAGCGGCCGAAGGCCGCGGCCTCCTTGGTGGTGCGCGGATCGCGCGGGCGCGGCAGATCGATGCGGATGTCCTCGACGATGCGGCCCGGCCGCTCGGACATCACCAGCACCCGGTCCGACAGGAACACGGCCTCCGAGATGCTGTGGGTGATCAGGATCACGGTCTGCCGCATCTCCTGCCACAGGCGCAGCAGCTCGACGTTGAGCTGGTCGCGCGTGAGCGCATCGAGCGCGCCGAAGGGCTCGTCCAGCAGCAGCACCTGGGGCCGCATCACGAGGATCTGGCCCAACGCCGCGCGCTGCCGCATGCCGCCCGAAAGCTCGTGCGGATGGTTGTGGCGGAACTTCTCGAGCTTGAGGATCGGCAGCAGCGCCTCGACGCGGGCGTCGATCTCTTTCTTCGGCAGCCTGCGCACCTCGGCGGCCAGCCGGATGTTGGCCTCGACGGTCTCCCAGGGCAGCATGTTGTGGGTCTGGAAAACCACGCCGACCTGGTCGGACATCTGCGTCTGCAATGCGCCCAGCACCTGCACCTCACCGCCCGTGTCGGGCTGGATCAGGCCGGCCACCATGCGCAGCAAGGTGCTCTTGCCGCAGCCGCTCGGGCCGAGGATCGAGACGAACTCGCCGCGTCTCACGCTGAAGTCGACCTGCTCCAGCGCGCGCACGCTGTGCCGCGCGTCGAAGGTCTTGCCGACCCGGCTGACGCGGACCGCCGCATCCGTCGCCGTGGCCGGCGGCGTGCCGCCCGCCATGTTGCCAGGCCTCACTTGGCGGCCCCGACCCAGCCGCCTTCGGAGATGTCGAACACCACGCCGTCCAGGTCGCGGAACTTCATCTCGTAATAGAGGCTTTTCTTGTCGTGCGGCAGGTCCATGAAGAAGGTGCCGCCGTGCGCTTCGATCGTCTTGCGCTGTTCGTCGAGGTCGTCGACCCAGAAGCCGAAGTGGTGCGTGCCGACCCAGTTCTTGCCGCGCTCGAGGCCGGCGGCTTCGTCGGTCTGGTAGTTCAACAGTGCCAGGCAGATGGTGCCGTCGGTCAGGTACACGCCCTTGGCGATCGGCGAGTCGGTCGGCTCGACGATGGTGAGCCCGAAGACTTCGCTATAGAACTTGGCGGCCTTCTCGGGATCGGGAACAGCGAGTGCGATGTGACGTAGCTTGGCCATGGGAATGTCTCCTCGGTTGGAATGATGAAAAAGAAAAGAGGGTTCAGAGGCCGCGCCACCAGACGCGCTTGGCGGCCAGTTCGACCAGCAGGTACAGCAGGCCGGCCACCAGCGAGATCACCACCAGCGCGGCGAACAGGTAGTCGGTGCGGGCATTGGCGTTGGCTTCGAGGATCAGGTGGCCGAGCCCGCGCTCGGAGCCGACGAACTCGCCCACGATGGCGCCGATGACGGCCAGCGGCATGGCCGACTTGGCGCCGTCCATGATCGAAGGCAACGCAGACGGCACGTGCAGGCGCCGGAAGGTCGTCCAGGCCGGTGCACGAATGGCGCGGAAGTGCTCGACCAGGTGCGCCGGTGTGCCGGCCAGCCCACCCATGGTGGCGATCACGACCGGGAAGAAGGCGAACAGGAAAGCCATCAGCACCTTGGAAGCGTCGCCGTAGCCGAACCAGACCACCATCAGCGGAGCCAGCGCGATCTTCGGCAGGCCCTGGAACACGACGATCAGCGGATACAGCGCACGGCGCGCGACCGGCAGCGCATGGATCAGCAGGCCCAGCAACACGCCGCCGGCCAGGGCCAGTGCGAAGCCGGCCAGCACCTCCTGGGTCGTGACCCACGACTGCGCCAGCAGCGCGGCACGGTGGCTCCAGAGGCTGTCCATCACCTGCGACAGCGGTGGCAACAGGTAGCGCTTGATGCCGAGCAGGTCGACCGCCTTCTCCCACAGCAGGGCCAGGACGATGAACAGGATCGCGGGATCGGTGAAGCGGCGCCACGAGGCGGCGCGAGAGGGGGTTGGGTGCACGGTTGTCTCCTGCTTCGCTTTGTCGTTATTTGTTCTTTTCGTCTGGCGTGGGTCTCGGCCCCCATTCGGGCGGTGGCACCACGAACTTGTCGAAGTGCCACTGGTCGAAGGCCGCCAGGTCGTTCTTCCAGACCCGCGGCGTGTAGGGCTGGGCGGCCGTGACCTGCACCATCTCGGCGTAGAACTCGCAGTAGTTGCCGTCCGGATCCTTGAAGACCAGGAACAGGTTTTCGCCCGGGCCGTGCTTGCCTATGCCGCGCACGATCTCGACGCCGTGCTGCTGCAGATAGGAGGCGGCCGCCTCGATCTCTTCCAGCGAGCCGAGCTGATAGGAGAAATGCTCGAGCCCGGGCCGGCCCGGCGTGTAGGTCGCCTCGCGCTGTGCGCCGTCGGCCGGGATCTGTGCCAGCGCCAGGTCGTGATGGTCGTGCCCGCAGCGCAGGAAGGCCATCTGGTCCTCGATGTAGTCCGACACTTCGAGGCCGACCATGTCGACATAGAAGCGCACCGAGGCTTCGAGGTCGCGCACGTTGAGCACGACGTG
>Ga0265327_10004842_pt1 | contig 11668 bp, 10 predicted proteins | sample 41621metaG_FD_202089 | JGI IMG/M metagenome (GOLD analysis project Ga0265327, IMG submission 202089) | Rhizosphere microbial communities from Carex aquatilis grown in University of Washington, Seatle, WA, United States - 4-16-21 metaG | ecosystem: Host-associated > Plants > Roots > Rhizosphere...
GGGATCTATTTCGGCGAGCCCCGCTTCATCGAGACCCTGCCCGACGGCGGCAAGCGCGCCGTGGACACCCAGGTCTACACCACCGCCGAGATCGAGCGGGTGGCGCGGGTGGCCTTCGAGCTGGCCCGGGGCCGCCGCAACAGGGTGCATTCCGCCGAGAAGTCCAATGTGATGGATTCCGGCCTGCTCTGGCGCGAAGTGGTCACCGCGTTGCACGCGCGGGAGTTCCCCGACGTGGAGCTGCACCACATCCTGGCCGACAACGCCGCCATGCAGATCGTCAAGGCGCCCAAGCAGTTCGACGTCATGGTCACCGACAACCTGTTCGGCGACATCCTGTCGGACGCCGCGGCCCAGCTCACCGGCTCGCTGGGCATGCTGCCCTCGGCGGCGCTTGGCCTGCCCGGCAAGCCCGGCCTCTACGAGCCGATCCACGGCTCGGCGCCGGACATCGCCGGCCAGGGCGTGGCCAATCCGCTGGCGGCGATCCTCTCCTTCGAGATGGCCCTGCGCTGGTCCCTGGACCGCATCCCCGCGGCGGACCGCCTGAATGCGGCGGTGGTGGCGGCGCTGGACGCCGGCGCACGCACCCGTGATCTGGGCGGCGCCCTGTCCACCGTCGAAATGGGCGATGCGGTCCTGGCCCGACTGTGACGCCCGTACTAGGCTTCTCCACCTCGCGTTCGCCCGACCCAGGCGCGTAACCCCCCGACGGAGGCTCCCCCCTGCCGACGTTCTTAGTGCTCGCCTTGCTTACGGCCGCCGCGCCGCCCCTCGCCGGTGAGCCGCCACCGCCACCGGCCTGCGACGCCGCGGAGTTCCACCAGTTCGACTTCTGGGTCGGCCGCTGGGATGTGATCGAGACCCGCACCGGCAAGCCCGCCGGCCGCAGCTTGGTGGAGCAGATGTACCAGGGCTGCGCGCTCCGGGAGAACTGGTCGGAACAGGGGTTCACCGGCGGCAGCCTCAACCACTATGTCCCCGGCGAGAAGCGCTGGCGCCAGACCTGGACCGACAGCAGCGGCGCGTGGCGGGAGTTCAGCGGCGTGTTCAAGGACGGCCAGATGGTGCTGACGGCCCGCCAGCACAGCCGCCGGCCCTTTGGCCCCGCCACCCTGGTGCGGATGACCTTCACCCCCGGTCCCGACGGCACGGTGCGGCAGTATTCCGACATCTCCCCGGACAACGGGGTCACCTGGGCAGAACGCTATGACTACACCTACAGGCCGGTGAAACCCGCCGCCCGTCGGCCCGTGCGGAACCGCCGCTAGACCGTCGCCTGGGTTCGCCGGTAGTCGATCACCGAGCCATCCTTCAGCCGGCCCCGGAGCGCCCGCCAGACCCCGTCGGCGTCGTAGTCGTCGTCGATCTCCGCCTCCCCCCGCACGCTCCAGCGGCCGGGGGCGGAGCGGCTGACCTGGACCTTCAGCATCCGCCCTTCCTGCGGATTGAACAGCGGATTAGCGAAGGCGGCGGGGTTCCAGTGGGTCAGCGGCGCGGCGTTGGCCGGCCCCGTCGCGCGGCCCCGGGCCGTCTCGATCACCAGGCCGCCCTCGGCGCGGCGGGCGGAGACGCTCTGGGCCCGGCCATTGGCCTCCGTGGTGGTCTCCAGGCTCTGGAAGCGCCCGGCGGACCAGCGCTCCACCGCATGGTGTCGGTAGCGGAAGACCGGAACCGGGCCCATCCGAACGATCATGGAGACCTCGGTGGTCACCACCGGCGCCGCAGGGTCGCCCGCGAAGGTCATGATCTGCTCACCAACAAGCGCGCCGTTGCGGCGCACCTCGAAGACCAGGCGCCGGCTGGCGGGCAGGGCCGCGCGGGCGAGGTCCGGAACGAGGATCATCAGGCCCGCGGCGATAAGGCCGCGGCGGTCCAGGGTGGCGCAGATATCTGACATCGTGGCCTCCCGACTCCCGGACCTGTTCTCAGGTACGCGGTCGGCGGGGCGGCGGATGCGGACCCGGGCCTCAGAACCTCAGGCGCCAGGTCTCCCCCACCAGCTCGACCCCGATGGTGCGGTGAGGCGTGGCCTCCACCAGCTGGAATCCGGCGGCGGCATAGATGCCCCGGGCGGCGGTGAGGATCGACTGGGTCCACAGGGTGACGCCGCCATAGCCGGCGGCCCTGGCGAAAGCGAGGCATTCGGCCACCAGGCGCTTGCCCACCCCCAGGCCCCGGGCCGTGGGCTCGATCAGCAGGAGGCGCAGCTTCGCCTCATCCCCCTCGCCCTTCACCAGGAAGACCGAGCCCAGGGGCCGGCCGTCCCGCTCGGCGATCCAGCAGCGCTCCCGGGCCGGGTCCAGGTCTTCGATGAAGTCGGCGCAGATCCGCGCCACCAGGGCTTCGAACCGCTCGTCCCAGCCATATTCCTGGGCGTAGAGCTCGGCATGGCGGCCGATCACCCAGCCCATGTCGCCCACCCGGTGAGGGCGCAGCAGCACCGCCGTGGCGGGTTCGCGGGCCAGCTGGGCGTCGACCTCATCCATGGCCGCATCGGACGCGCAGAACCCCTGGGCGGTCAAGTCGCCAGGGCCGCCCGCACCGCGGCGATCGCCCGGGCCACGTCGGCCTGAGAGGTGCGCCAGTTGGAGACGCTGATGCGCATGGCCCGGCGGCCCCGCCAGGTGACGCCGCCGAAAAAGGCCTCGCCCGAGGCGTTGACCGCGGCGATCACCGCGTCGGTGCGCTGGTCGTCATCGGCCGGCGTCGCGCCGGGCCGGGCGGACGGGAACCGCACCAGCCCCTGGTTCAGCGGCGAGGTCGACACCAGCTCCGCCCCGGGCAGGGCGGCGATCCCCTCGGCGAGGGCCCGGGCGTGGCGGCAGGTGCGGCCCACCAGATCGGCCAGGCCCTCGCGGCCCAGTTCCCGCAGGGCCGCATAGACCGCGAAGCCGCGGGCCCGGCGAGACAGTTCGGGGTTCCAGTCCAGCGGATCCCGCGCCGTCCCGCCCCCGGCCGGGAGATAGGAGGTGGCCAGCGTCATGGCGGCGCGATGGGCGTCGGCGTCGCGCACGAAGGCGAGGCCGGAATCGTAGGGGACATTGAGATATTTATGGCCGTCGGTGGTCCAGGAATCCGCCAGCTCGACCCCGTCCGCCAGGGATCGCAGGGCCGGCGCGGTCTTGGCCCACAGACCGAAGGCGCCGTCCACATGGGTCCAGGCCCCGGCCTCCCGGGCGATGGGGACCAGCTCGCGGAACGGATCAAAGGCGGCGAGGTTCAGTTCTCCGGCCTGCAGCACCACAATGGTGGGCCGTTCCGCCTGCCCCCCCAGGGCCGCCGCCAGCCCCTGGGGCGTCACCCGGCGCTCGGCGTCCAGGGGCAGGAGCTCCAGGGCGTCCACGCCGATCCCCAACAGGCGCAGGGCGACGTCCACCGAGCCGTGGCGATCGGGATTGGTGAGCACCCGGATCGACGGCGCGCCGGCGAGGCCCTTGCGCTCCACGTCCCAGCCCCGGTCCCGCAGCAGGCCGTGGCGGGCGGCGGCCAGGCCGGTGAGATGGGCCATCTGGCAGCCGGTGACGAAGGCGAAGCTGGCCTCGGCCGGCAGATCGAACAGGGTCTTCAGCCAGGCGCCGGCCACCTCCTCGGCCACCGCCGCGGCGGGACCGGAGGCGTAGAGGCAGGCGTTCTGGTCCCAGACCGCTGTCAGCCAGTCGGCCCCCAGGGCGGCGGGGAGGCCGCCGCCGATCACCCAGCCGAAGAACCGTCCCCCCTGGGACCCGTGATGGCCGCCGGCGGTGTCGGCCACCAGCTCGTCGATCACCTGGGCGGCGGGGGTTCCCCGGACCGGCAGGGGGCGGCCGAGCGACCGGCGCAGATCCTCCAGGGTGGCGGTGGCGGCCACCGGCGCGGCGTCCAGTCCCTCGAGATAGGCGTTGGCGTGGGCGAAGGCGCGGAACAGGGCGGACTGGTCTTCGGTGGGCATGGGCGTTCCCTGGGCGTGGCCTCGCAGGAGGGCGGGCGCGGGCGATGGTGTCAACCGGACCGTGAGCGGGAATCGGCCGTCGCACGCCCCGCCCGACCCCGGTTGCCAATCCGGCGGGGCCGTGGTTGCACTGGGGCCCCATCGCCGCCGAGGATGACCCATGGCCCACTGGCTCGTGAAATCGGAGCCCGCCAAGTATGCGTTCGCTGACCTGCAGCGGGACGGCAAGACCGTCTGGGACGGGGTGCGCAACAACCAGGCGGCGCTCTATCTCAAGGCCATGAAGCTGGGGGACCAGGCGCTGTATTACCATTCCCAGGAAGGCCTGGCGGTGGTGGGGATCGCCCAGGTGGTCAAGGAGGCCTTCCTCGACCCCACCGACGCCGCCGGACGTTTCGTCGCCGTGGAGTTCGCGCCGGTGCGGCCCCTCAAGCGCCCCGTGACCCTGGCGGAGATGAAGGCTGAGCCGGCCCTCGCGGGGATGGCCATGTTCCGCCAGTTCCGCCTGTCAGTGGCGCCGGTGACCGACGAAGAGTGGGAAGTGATCCTGGGGATGGCGGGCTGACCCGAGCCAGGCGCCGTCGGCATGCAACGTCGTAGAGGTTGCGCCACGCCCGCGCTAGGCTCGCCCATCCAAGGAGCCCTGAGCATGAAGCTGTTCCCCGCCCTCGCCGCCCTGCTGGCGGCCCCGACCCTTGCCCTGGCCCAGGGGGCGCCGCAGATCGCCTTCACCGCCACCGACTTCCTCAAGCCGCCGGCCGACATGCACCTGGGGGAGGTGGCGGGGGTGGCGGTGAACAAGGCGGGGCATGTGTTCGTGTTCCAGCGGGGGAACACCAGCGGACCGGCCTATGGCGCGGCGGCGGCGCAGCTGCTGGAATTCGGCGCCGACGGGAGGTTTGTCCGCGAGATCGGCAAGGGCCTCTATGCCTGGTCCTACGCCCATGCGGTGCGGATCGATCCGGCGGGCAATATCTGGGCGGCGGACAAGGGTTCGGACATGGTGGTCCGGTTCAATCCCGAGGGCCGGGTGAGCTGGGTGTTCGGCCGCAAGCCGGAGGCCGCCGACGAGGGCGCCCACCCCCTGGAGCATCCCCGCCCGCCCCTGCCGGCGGTGGACGGCTATTTCCGTCAGGTCACCGACATGACCTGGGACAGCCACGGCGACACCTATATCAGCGACGGCTACATCAATTCGCGGGTGGCGAAGATCGACCCCGCCGGCCGCTGGGTGGCCTCCTGGGGATCTCCGGGCAGCGAGCCGGGCCAGTTCAACACCCTGCACTCCATCGCCGCCGACGCGCAGGACCGGATCTATGTGGCCGATCGCGGCAACCGGCGGATCCAGGTGTTCGACACCGACGGCAAGCTCCTGAAGATCATCACCATCGACGTGCCGGCCCCGGCGGACGCCCCCACGGCCATCGGGCCGCGGCCGGCGGCGGGGGGCAACAAGACCTTCCTGCCGGGCGCGCCCTGGGCCCTGTGCATCACCCCGAAGTCCGCAGGCCGCCAGGTGCTCTACGTGTCCGACGCCTGGCCGGGACGCATCTACAAGCTCTCCCTGGACGGCGAGGTGCTGGGCTGGCTGGGGGGATCGGGCAAGGGCCTCGGGGAATTCGGCTGGATCCACGAGATCGCCTGCCCGTCGGAGACCGAGCTCTATGTCGCCGAGCTGCTGAACTGGCGCCTGCAGAAGCTGGTCCTGGCGCCGGGGCGGCCCTAGCCCCTCTGGGCCTGGGCCATGGCTTCAGCGAGGGGGCGGTCGTCGCGGCGGCGGCCTACGACCCCCAGCAGCTCGATCTCGTTGAGCAGCAGGCGCCGCAACCGGTGGCGCAGGCCGCTGGGGTCGCCATAGATTCCGATCTGGGCGTCCAGCTCCGTCAGGCGCGTAAGGGCGCTGGGCGCCTTGCGGCGTTCCACGAAGGGCGCCGCCTCAAAGGGTGGCGTCGCCAGGATCGCCGGATCGGCCAGGTGATAGCCCAGCACCGCCAGCAGCGGGGCCACCTTGGCGCGGAACGACTCCGAGTCCAGGGATTCAGGCGCCGGGTCATTGGCCGCGAAGGCGCGGATCTCCGCCGGGATTTCCAGGGCGGGCAGACGCAGCCGCGTGCGCCAGGCGTCCAGGCGGCGCGCGGACCGGGGATCGAAGGAGGTGTCGTCGTGTTCGGTCGGCATTGGATCTATCGCGCTGCGCCAGGCGCTGCGGACCTGGCCATCCTAGGTCCGATCCAGCGCTCAGCAACTGTCGCGACATTACGTCGCAGGAGTTAAGCAATCACCACCAGGTTGGCGATTTGTCGGCTCTATGTTCCGTGTATTTGTGCATCAAAATGCAGCATCCTGCACCTCTACTGTAAAGCGGTGCACGCATGCTCAAGATCATAGTGCATATGGACTACTGATGAATACAGACCCCGAGACGGTATGTCCGGGTGCTTTGGGATTGTTCGCGAGAGGGTTGTGAGGCGAAAAGAGAACGCCCCGCCGAAGCGGGGCGTCATGGTCGTGTCGCCTTGGTGGACGGGCCGGGTCGCCCCGGCCCGCCAGCCGGGGTCAGAAGTTGTAGGTCACGCGGGCATAATAGTAGCCGCCATTGATCCCGAACGGGGAGAACTGGATCGGCTCGTTATAGACGTTGTTGCCATCGCCTGGCCGGACCCCGCCAGAACCGTTGGAAACGTTGGGCACGTTGGGCGGCCGCTGATCGAACAGGTTGTTGGCCCCGATCGCCAGCTTCAGGTCGTCGGTGATCTGGAAGCCGATGTCGATGTCGGTGATGGCGGTGGTGTCCATGCGGGCGGTCACCGCGTTGGAGCCGTCGCCGGTGCCGTCAGTGCTGAGCCGCTCCGAAACCGGTCCGTAGACCGTCTCGCGCAGGTTCACGCTCCACTGTGACTTGGTCCAGTAGGCGCCGAGGACCAGCTTTTCCTTCGGCGTCGCCGTGGTGAGCGCGGTGAGGGCCGAGGAGTTCAGAAGCTGGGTCTGTCCCGGGAAGCTGACGGCGGCCGGCAGCAGGTTCTGATGGGTCAGCTTGGTTTCGTTGTAATTGACCCCCACCGACCAGTCGACATGGCCCATGTCGGCGAAGTCCGACGAATAGTTGCCGGTCAGCTCCACGCCCCGGGTGCGGGTGTCCACGCCGTTGGTGAACACGCTGATGCCCACATAGGTGACGCCCGGGTCGAGGATGTTGCCGTGGGCGGCGATAGCGTTCAGCACGCCCTGCGAGACGATGACGCCGCCGTTATTGCCCAGCAGGGTGCCGGTGGCGACGATCCGGTCGGTGATCTCGATCTGATAGGCGTCGAGGGTGATCTGCAGACGGTCGGCCGGGTGAGCGACGAAGCCGACGCTGTAGTTGTTGGACTTCTCCGGCTTCAGATTGGCGAACCCGGCCAGGTGGGCCGCCGCGGAGTTGGCTGGCAGCTGCACCACCGCGAAGCTGGGCGAGACGTTGGTGGCCGAATAATATTCTTCCGCCAGGGTCGGCGCCCGGAAGCCGGTGCTGACCGTGCCGCGAATGGCGAACATCGGGCTGAAGTCATAGCGGCCGGTGAGCTTGCCCACCGTGGTGTCCCCGAAGTCGCTGTAGTGCTCGAAGCGGCCGGCCAGGTCCACCTGAAGGCCGGTGACCGGATTGACCGCGAAGTCGACATAGCCGGCATAGTTGGTGCGCGAGTGACGCCCGGCGTCGGTGGGTTGGAAGCCCGGATAGGACTGGCCGCCTTCCTTATAGATCGACAGCGGGTCGCCCTGGTTGATCTCGAAGGTGTTGCGGCGGGTCTCGGCGCCGAACGCGACATTGAGCGGCGAGGCCATGCCGACATCGAACGCCCGGTCGACATCGAGATTGGTGGTCCATTCGGTGGCCGTGAAGGCGCCATCATAGAAGTTGCGCGGCGTCTGGCCGGTGTCCGCATAGAGCGAGGCGTTGGCCGAATTGATCGTCGAGATGTCGTCCTTGTCGTTGCCGTAGGTGGTGGCGAGATCCCAGTTCCAGCCTCCAACGACCCCCTTGATGCCGGCGGTGAAGGAATAGTCGTCTTCCCTCAGCTGTTCCCGGGGCTCGAAACCGTTCGGGAACGGGACCGTCGTCACCCCGCCCACGGTGCGGGTCACCTTGCTGGGAACGCGATAGTTCTCATAGGCCGAGGCCTTGCGGTGACCAAAGCTGCCGAAGCTGTAGAGCTGCAGGCCGTCGCCCAGATCGTAGCCGGCATTGTACATGCCGTTATAGATGTCCGACTGGGTGTCGCCGTAGATGTTGTTGACGTTCGGATAGCCCTTGGCGCCCGGCAGGCCCGCCTTGTCGATGGCGTTGTCGCTGGAACGCAGGGTGCCGTCGAGGTTGGACACACGCCGGTCCGCGCCGCCCTGGCGGCTGAAGTCGTGATAGCGCTGCTCGAGGGTGACATTGACGAAGCCCTTCGGCCCCAGCTGGAACCCCGAGTTGAGGGACCAGGCGAAGGTCTCGCCGTCGCCCTCGAAATATTGACCGCCGGTGCCCGTGGCGGTGCCGCCATGGTCGGCGCTCTTGAGGATGATATTGACCACACCGGCGATGGCGTCCGTGCCGTACTGGGCGGCGGCGCCGTCCTGCAGCACTTCGACGTGGTCGATGGCGCCCACCGGGATGAAGCTGAGGTCCGCCGTAGCCGCGCCCTGATAGGGGCTGCCGTCGACGTGCAGGTTGCCGGTGGGGTGACGGCGCTTGCCGTTCACCAGCACCAGGGTGTCGTTGGGATTGAGGCCGCGCAGGGCGGCGGACAGGGTCAGGGCGGCGGTGTCCGCACCATATCCCTCGGCGTTGAACGAGGGCAGGTTCTGGGACAGGGCCTGGATCAGGTCCGGCTGGCCGACCCGCTTCAGCGCCACGGCGCCGATGGATTCCACAGGCGCAGCGCTGTCGGCGGCCTTCAGGCCGGTTTGTCGGGTGCCGGTGACGATGACGGCTTCGACCTCCGTCGCCGCTGTCTTGTCGGCCTCTGCGGCGAACGCGAACAGCGGCGCGGCCAGAGCCGCGGTGAGAGCGAGGGCCGAAGCCCCCATCAGATGAGTCTTCACGGTGTTTCCTCGCAAGCGCCTGTTATTCCCGCCGCCGGGCGCACGGCGACAGGTGTTTTGGAAGATAGGACTTAGATAACTCCGCCTCCCGAGACGGATCACGCTCGTAATACCCAGCGAACTTCAAGACTTCAGCCTTGAAGCACTGCCAAGGCCGCCGTCAGAACTCGGATGATTGCTTCGCCGTATGGCGACACGCAACTCCGGTTAAGATGCGCTCTGATGGCTGTGGCACAATTGCACCGAAAACACCAACCTTAGCGGGTCTTTTTTCAGTCAATCTATTCCAGATAGGGAAAGCAGCCTGAAAACCGGGCAGGGCGCCTTGTAATCGCGCGCTCCGACCCGGTTGATTCCCGTCGAGACAATTGCCGCCGGGTGGCGAACCTGGGCAATTGAGGGCTAGCGTCACCCGTCGTCTCGAGCCCCCGTTCCGGAGCACACCTTGCGGACACTCGCCAAGACCCTCGTCGCCGCCCTCGCCGCCTTCACCCTTGATGCGCCGGCGACCCAGGCCGCCCAGCCGCTGCGGGCCGGCGCTGTGGCCTCCCCCGACCGCTACGGGGCGCTGGCGGCCCAGGAGGTGCTGAAGTCCGGCGGCAATGCGGTGGACGCCGCCGTGGCCACGGCCTTCACCCTGGCCGTCACCTATCCCGAGGCGGGCAATCTCGGCGGCGGCGGCTTCATGACCCTCTATATCGGGGGCAAGCCCTACTTCCTCGACTATCGCGAGACCGCCCCGGCCGGCGCCAGCGCCGACATGTATCTCGACGCCAAGGGCCAGCCCGTGACGAGCCTGAGCCTGGTGGGGGTGCTGGCCAGCGGCGTGCCGGGAACCGTCCGCGGCATGGCCGAGGCGCACCGCAGGTTCGGCAAGCTGTCCTGGGCCCGGGACCTCGCGCCCGCGATCCGCCTGGCCCGCCAGGGCTTCGTCGTGCCGCAGGGCCTGATCCACGAGCGGGAGGCCAGCCAGGCCGACTTCGCCAAGGTCACCAATTTCGACCGCTATTTCGGGGCCATGACGGCGGGCCATCGCTTCCGCCAGCCGGAACTGGCCGCCACGCTCAGCCGCATCGCTAAGGGCGGCGACCGCGAATTCTACGCCGGCCGCACCGCCGACCTGGTGGTGCGCCAGATGTCCCGCGGACCCGCCCACGGCCTGATCACCAAGGCCGACCTCGCGGCCTACAAGGTCGCCTGGCGTGAGCCCCTGGTGGGGGACTGGCGCGGCTATCGGGTGATCACCGCCCCGCCCCCCAGCTCCGGCGGGATCGCGCTCTTGCAGATGCTGGCCATGAAGGCCGACGCCGACCCGGCGTTCAAGGGCGTGGCGCTCAACTCGCCCCAGTACCTGCACCTGATGTCCGAGGTGGAGAAGCGGGTGTTCGCCGACCGGGCGGAATATCTGGGGGACCCGGACTTCGTGAAGGTGCCGGTGGCCGCCCTCACCGACCGGGCCTATCTGGCCCGCCGCGCCGCCGAGATCGACCCCGCGCATCCCTCGGCCCTGGCCGCCGTCCAGCCGGGCCTGGAAAAGCCGCAGACCACCCACTTCTCCATTGTCGACCGCTGGGGCGGCGCGGTCTCAAACACCTACACCCTCAACGGCTCGTTCGGGGCCGGCATGGTGGTGGAAGGCGCAGGCTTCCTGCTGAACAACGAGATGGACGACTTCTCTGTCAAGCCCGGCGCCCCAAACCTGTACGGCGTGGTGGGCGGCCCGGCCAACGCCATCGCCCCGAACAAGCGACCCCTGTCCTCCATGACCCCCACCATCCTGGTCCGCGACGGCCAGGTGTCCATGGTGCTGGGCACGCCGGGCGGCTCGCGCATCTTCACCTCGGTCTTCCAGGTGCTGGCCGATGTCTATGACTTCGACCTGCCCCTGGACCGCGCCCTGGCGACCCTGAGGTTCCATCACCAGCTGGTGCCCGAGAACACGCTGTTCTCAGAGCCCTACGCCCCCTTCCCGCCGGCCCTGAAGGCGGCGGTGGAGGCCCGCGGCTACCACGTCGTGGGCCAGGGCTGGAACGGCGACATGGAAGCCATCCAGGTGACGGGCGGCATGCCGCACGGGGCGTCCGACCCCCGGGGCCGCGGCGTCTCGCTCACCGTGCGCTGAAGCGGCCCTTCTACCTGGCGGGCGACGGGTCGGGACCGGTCCAGGTCCAGCCGGCGATCTTCCAGCCCTTGGCGGTCTTGGTCAGGGCGAAGGTCATCTGGGCCACCTCGCGCATGGCGGCGCCCTTCTGGGTGAAGCTGTAGGTGGCGGGGGCCACCACATAGGCGCGGGAGCCCTTCACGACCTCGCGGGTCGGCTCGCCGAGCGCGACGTTCTCCCCGGAAATGCCCTGGGCCTTGTCGTTCTTCGCCAGGTCGGCGGCCCAGGTGGCGAAGGCCTTGGGGCCCTGCCAGAGATGGGGCGGAACCTCGTCGATGATCGAGGGCGCGGCCACATGGGTGGCGGCGGCGGCCTTGGCGTCACCCTTGTTGAAGCTGTCGATGAACTGATGCAGCGGCGCTTCGAGTTTCGCATCGGCCGCCAGGGCCACGGAACTGGCGCCCAGACCGGTCGCACAGACCAGGCCAAGAATTATCATCTTCATGAGGTCCTCCCCCCCGCCGAGCTGGCGGGCTGAAGACTTGTAACACCGGTCATCGAACAAGGTC
>Ga0265327_10004843_pt1 | contig 11667 bp, 9 predicted proteins | sample 41621metaG_FD_202089 | JGI IMG/M metagenome (GOLD analysis project Ga0265327, IMG submission 202089) | Rhizosphere microbial communities from Carex aquatilis grown in University of Washington, Seatle, WA, United States - 4-16-21 metaG | ecosystem: Host-associated > Plants > Roots > Rhizosphere >...
GCGGGGCGCAAGCTCGGCATGAGCTACCGCCGCACCTGGCTGCTGGTCGACACCATGAACCGCTGCTGGGCCGAGCCTCTGGTCGAAGCCACGCCCGGCGGCGGCGAGGGGCGCGGCGCCCGGGTGACCGCGGCCGGACTCGAAGTGCTGGCGGCCTATCGGGCGCTGGACGCCGAGTTGGCCCGAGCGGCGGCCGCGCCGCTGAAGGTGCTGCAGGAAAAGCTGCTCGACGCGCCCAAGGCGACCCAGGCCTAGGCGCATCTGGACGAGGCTTGGGCTACGTCAGGCGCTATGCTGGGCCATGCTTGATTCTCTGGCAGCCCTGGAGCCCCTCGACGAGGCGACGGCCATCCTGCGCCGCACCTTCGGCCATGCGCAGTTTCGGGGGATGCAAGGCGAGGTGATCGCCGAGGTCCTGGCGGGCCGCCACGCCCTGGCGGTCCTGCCGACCGGCGGCGGCAAGAGCCTGTGCTATCAGATCCCGGCCCTGATGCGGCCCGGCGTGGCCATCGTGATCTCGCCTCTGATCGCCCTGATGGCCGACCAGGTCGAGGGCCTGGTGCAGTCGGGCGTGGCGGCGGCCAGGCTGGACTCGGACACCACCCTGGATGAGCGCAGCGCGGTGTGGCGGCGGATTGAGGCCGGTGAGCTCGACCTGCTTTATCTGTCGCCCGAAGGCCTGATGCAGCCGGCCATGCACGAGCGGCTGGCGCGCCACAAGATCGCGCTGGTGGCCATCGACGAGGCCCATTGCGTCAGCCAGTGGGGCCACGATTTCCGGCCCGAGTACCGCATGCTGGGCAGGCTGGCGGATCTGTTTCCAGGCGTTCCGCGGCTGGCGGTGACCGCTACGGCCGATGCCCGCACGCGGGAGGACATCCGAACAGAGCTCCGGCTCGAAGACGCCCGCGAGTTCGTCGCCTCCTTCGCAAGGCCCGAGCTGCGCCTCTCGGCCGAGCGCAAGCAGGGCAAGTCCGACAAGCGGGTGATCGAGCTGGTCAAGGCGCGGCCGAACCGGTCAGGGGTGATCTATTCCGGCTCGCGCGACGGGACCGACCGCCTGGCCGAGGCTCTGAGGGCTGAAGGCGTGCCGGCGGTGGCCTATCACGCGGGCCTCGACCGCAAGGTGCGCGGCGAGCGCCTGACCCATTTCCTCAATGCCGACGAGGCGGTGATGGTGGCGACCATCGCCTTCGGCATGGGGGTCGACAAGCCGGACGTGCGCTATGTGATTCACGCTGATCCGCCCGCCTCGATCGAGGCCTATTGGCAGGAAGTGGGTCGGGCCGGACGGGACGGCGAGCCGGCCGAGGGCATCACCCTTTATGGCGCCGGCGACATGGCCTGGGCCCTTCGCCGTATCGAAGGGCGCGAGATCGGCGAGGAGGTGGCGCGGGGCCAAGGCCGCAAGGTGCGCCAGCTCTACGCCATGCTCGACGGCGCCAGCTGCAGGGCCGCCGCCGTGCGCCGCTATTTCGGCGAGGAGGGTGTGGAGGCCTGCGGCCAGTGCGACATTTGCGTGGCGCCGCCGGAATCCGTCGACGCGAGCCTTGCAGCGCAGAAGGCCCTGGCGGCGGCGCACCGGCTAGGCGGCCGCACCGGGCGCGGACGGCTGGTCGACCATCTCCTGGGCAAGACCAAGGACGTTTCGCCCTCCGAGCAGGCTCTGTCGACCTATGGCGTCGGGCGGGACCTCAGCCCGGCGGCCTGGCGCGAGCTGATCGACCAGCTCTTGTTCGAAGGTCTGCTGCGCGAAGATCCCAACGACGGCCGGCCCCTGATCGGGCTCGGCGACGGCGAGGCCGTGCGCGCCGTGTATCGCGGCTCCAGACAGGTGAAGGTGCGCCGGGCGCCCGAGGCCTTCGACGCCTCCACCCGCTCGGGCCGGCCGCGCAAGCGCACCCGCGAGGCGATGGCGGCGGTGGGACCGGACAACCAGGCGCTCTATGAGGCCCTGCGCGCCTGGCGGCGGCAGACGGCAGCCGAACAGGGCGTGCCGCCCTACGTCATCTTCCACGACAAGACCCTGGCCGAGATCGCCCTGTTCCGCCCTGCGACCCTTTCCGACCTGACCCTGATCGGCGGCGTCGGCCAGACCAAGCTCGACCACTATGGCCAGGCGGTGCTGAAGGTGGTGCGGGAGAATTGAAGCCTGGCCCTAACTCGGGAGATTCCGTGGCGGACGATCACGACCAGACCTTCGAGCACTTTCGCGAGCACGGTTGGATGCGGGTTCGGGCCGCTTTCGACGGGACCGCAGCGGCCGCCATGCGCGATGTCACTTGGGAGGGCCTCGCGAAGGTGGGCATCCGCCGCGACCAGCCCGCCACCTGGACCGTCGAGCGGCCTGAGCGGCTCCAGCATCTGAAGGATGACCCCGCCTTCGCCGCCGTGGGCAGCGAGCGGCTGTTGCGTGCGATCGCGGCGCTCCTCGGGACGGAGGATTTCGAAAGGCCCAAGCGCTGGGGCGCGCTCTTTCTCGCCTTCCCCAGTCAGGACCGATGGACCGTGCCGGCGGGCGGCTGGCACATCGACGCCAACTACCGGAGCCAGCTCTGGCCGCCGAAGGGCGTGCAGACCTTCGCCCTGTTCGGCGACATCGCGTCCCGGAGCGGCGCCACGCTGATCCTGTCGGGTGGGCATCGGCTGATCCACGCCTGGTTCCGCGACCACCCGCCGCCGCCCGGCGCCAGCAGTGCGGAGTTGCGCCAGTCGCTCCGCGGGCACCCCTACATCCGCGACCTCCACGCCGAGAGCGACCCGGACCAGCGGTCCGCGCGGTTCATGGCGCTTGAGGTGGTCGACGGCATCCCGCTGAGGGTCGTGGAGTGCACGGGCGCGGCGGGCGACGTCATCCTCGTGCATCCCCTGACGTTGCACGTGGCCGCGCCCAACAATGGCGCCGCGCCGCGTTTCATGCTCAGCGGCGGCGTCACCACCGACATGAACGGCTGGGGATAGGCGCTGGCCCCTTCGCGTCAGTGTCGGTTTGCGCCGGGTTCGCGCGTTCCTAGGCTGAGGCAGCCAAAGGAGCCGCGCCATGATCATCGCCGACGTCGACGCCCAGCCCACCGTGGCCGTGAAGTCCCTCGACCGGGCCAAGACCTTCTACGGAGATGTCTTGGGACTGAAGCCGGTGGGCCCGAACATGCCGACGGTGCAGGCCTATCTCGCCGGACGCACGGTGATCATCGTCTACGAAAGCGAGTTCGCCGGAACCAACCAGGGCACGGCGATTACCTGGGCCGTGGGGGGAGGCTTCGACCACGCCATCACCGAGCTGAAGGATAAGGGCGTCCGCTTCGAGCACTACGACATGCCGCACGTGACCCTGAACGGCGACGTTCACGAAGCCGGCGGCATGAAGCTGGCCTGGTTCAAGGATCCTGATGGAAACATCATCCATATCGGCAATTACGGCCACTGAAGCGCGCTAACGATGGATCGCGTCACGGCTGAAGCCTAGCGTCCCGCTTTCCGCGCAGGAGGCGTCGATGCAGAACTTCAGTGTCGCCCTGGCCCCGTCCAGGCTCGACCAAGTGATCAACCCCTGGACCTGGAACATCAACCTCGGCGGCTCGAACGACACCACGCTGGAGCGTCGCGTCCTTGACGAGGTCGGCAGCTACGGCCGGCAGATCGGCCAGCTCGGCGACGCGTTGGGCGTGCTGATCGGGCTCGTCCCCGACGAGATGCGCAAATCCCTTCCGAAGACGCAGCAGGACGCCCTGACCAAGGCGGAGAAACAGCTCAAGCTGATCGGCCTGATCAAGGAAGCCCGGGCGCTGGAGCGTGAGCTCGGCGACAAGACCGCGAGCGACAGCGTCAACTAGACGTCCACCTCGGCGTCCAGCGCGTTTTCCTGGATGAACTCGCGGCGCGGCTCGACGAGGTCGCCCATCAGGCGGCTGAACATGTCGTCGGCGTCGTCGTCATGGTGGACGCGGACCTGCAGCAGGGTGCGGGCGTCGGCGTCGAGCGTGGTCTCCCACAGCTGGTCGGGGTTCATCTCGCCCAGCCCCTTGTAGCGCTGGATCGACAGGCCCTTGCGCCCGGCGTCGAGCACGGCGGCGACCAGGTCGAGCGGGCCGCGCACGGTGGACGACTTGTCCTTGCGGCGGAACGTGGCCGGCTTGCTGAAGATCTCGGCCAGCTCCTTGGACCGTTCGCCGAGGCGCCGGGTGTCGGAGGCCTGGATCAGCACCTCGTCGAGCACGATCTTTTCGGACACCCCGCGCTTGATCCGCGAAAAGGCGAAGCCGTGTCCGTCGACCGCCGGCTCGCCGGTCCATTGCCCGTCGCCCTCTTCGGCGTAGAGATCTAGGCGCCGCGCGGCCGCGGCCACGTCGGGGTGATCGCCGAACAGGCCAGCCAGGGCCGCCTGCTCCACCGCGAAGCCCGGCGCGCGCGTAGTCAGGCGCTGGATATTGGCCTGAGCGGCGCGAGCGGTCATGACCAGGACCCTGAGGTCCTGGCCGGTCAGGCGCTCGCCGGAAATCAGGTCGAGCTCGGCGCCGTCCACGCCCTCGTCGATCAGGAAGGCGTCCATCTCGGCGTCGTCCTTGAGGTAACGCGAGGACTTGCCCTTGCTCGCCTTATAGAGCGGCGGCTGGGCGATATAGAGGTAGCCGCGCTCGATCACCTCCCGCATCTGCCGGTAGAAGAAGGTGAGCAGGAGAGTGCGGATGTGGGCGCCGTCGACGTCGGCGTCGGTCATCACCACGATCTTGTGGTAGCGCAGCTTTTCGATGTCGAAGTCGTCCTGGCCGATGCCGGCCCCCAGGGCCGTGATCAGGGTGCCGACCTGCTCGGACGACAGCATCTTGTCGAAACGGGCGCGCTCCACGTTCAGGATCTTGCCGCGCAGGGGCAGGACCGCCTGGTTCTCGCGGTTGCGGGCCTGCTTGGCCGAGCCGCCGGCGCTGTCGCCCTCGACGATGAAGATCTCGGACTTGGCCGGATCGCGTTCCTGACAGTCGGCGAGCTTGCCGGGCAGGGAAGAGATATCCAGCGCCGACTTGCGGCGGGTCAGTTCGCGGGCCTTGCGCGCGGCCTCGCGGGCGGCGGCGGCCTCGACGATCTTCTGCACCACGGCCTTGGCCTCGGTCGGATGCTCCTCGAACCACTGGGCCAAGCCCTCGGCGGCCAGGCCTTCGACGGCCGGACGCACCTCGGAGGACACCAGCTTGTCCTTGGTCTGGCTGGAGAACTTGGGGTCGGGAACCTTGACCGACAGGACGCAGGTCAGACCTTCGCGGGCGTCCTCGCCCGACACCGCCACCTTCTCGCGTTTTCCGGCGCCGGAGGCGTCGATGTAGTTGGACATCACCCGGGTGAGGGCGCCGCGGAAGGCGGCCAGGTGGGTGCCTCCATCCCGCTGGGGGATGTTGTTGGTGAAGCACAGCATCTGCTCGTGGTAGCTGTCGTTCCACCACAGGGCGAGGTCGATCTCGACCTTGTCGCGCCGCCCGCGGATCACGATCGGGGCCTTGATCAGGGGCTGCTTGGCCTTGTCGAGGTGGCGCACGAAGGCCTCCACCCCGCCCGAATAGGACATCACTTCCTCGAACGGCTCGGGGCCGCGCAGGTCCTTGAATCGGATCGTGACGCCGGAATTGAGAAAGGCCAGTTCGCGCAGGCGGTGCTCGAGCGTTTTGCGGTCGAACTCCAGGACGTTTGAGAAGGTCTCGGTCGAGGCCAGGAACGTCACCTCGGTGCCGGTAAGGAACTCGCCGTTTTCGCGCAGGGGCGCCTTGCCGGTGACGGCCAGCGGCGTCACCGCGTCGCCGTGGCGGAACTCCATCTCGTGTTGCAGGCCGCCGCGGTAGACCTTGAGCTTGAGCCACTGGCTGAGGGCGTTGACCACCGACACGCCCACGCCGTGCAGGCCGCCGGACACCTTGTAGGAGTTCTGGTCGAACTTACCCCCGGCGTGCAGCTGGGTCATGATGACCTCGGCCGCCGACACGCCTTCGCCCTCGTGGATGTCGGTGGGGATGCCGCGGCCGTCGTCAGTGATGGTGGCCGAGCCGTCCGGATTGAGGATCACCTGGACCAGGGTGGCGTGTCCCGCCAGGGCCTCGTCGATGGCGTTGTCCACCACCTCATAGACCATGTGGTGCAGACCCGAGCCGTCGTCGGTGTCGCCGATGTACATGCCCGGGCGCTTGCGCACCGCGTCCAGGCCCTTGAGCACCTTGATCGACTCCGCGCCGTACTCGTTCTCGGCGGCGGTTTCAGTCTCGGGAATCTCGTCTTCAGCCATTTTCGCTCAATCTTCGGAGATGCTCAGTACGCCGTTGTCCACCTGGACTCCGAGCGCTCGCCCCTTCAGGTCCTGGAACAGCGCCTCGTCGGTCCCGGTCAGGAAAGCCTGGAGGCCCAGCGCCATGAGTTCGTCAAAGAGGGCCGCCCGCCGGAACCGGTCCAGATGGGCCGCGACCTCATCGAGCAACAATATAGGATTCGGCTCGGATTCCGCACGGGAAAGTCGCGCCGCCTGGGCCAAAACCAGGTTCAGAATCAGCGCTTTCTGCTCGCCGGTGGAACATTCGGCGGCGGGCCGGTCCTTTTCCCGGTGAAACAGCAGCAGATCGCCACGGTGGGGGCCGGTCAGGGAGCGGCCGGCGGCCGCGTCGCGCTCGCGGGAACGGGCCAGCGCCAGGGCCAGGCGGGGCTCGATCTCCTCCGCCGACAGGCCCTCCAGCGCCAGGACCTCCCACTCGCCGGACAGCTCCAGCCGGGCCTGGGGGAAGGGTCGGTCCTCGCGGGAGTCGATCTCCAGCTGCAGGGCTTCCAACGTGCGCGCCCTGGCCAGGGCCATGCGTGCGCCGAAGGCCGCCATCTGAGCTTCCAGCGCCGTCAGCCAGGCCGGATCGGCCGCCCCGTCCTCCAGCAGGCGCAGGCGATCGCGCATGGCTTTTTCGTAGGCGGTGGCGGCCTCGCCGTGGGCGGGCTCCGCGGCGAAGGTCAGGCGGTCGAAGAAGCGGCGGCGGTCGCCGGGGGCGTCAAGGAACAGACGGTCCTGCTGCGGCGTCAGCCAGATCGGCCGCACGTGGTCGGCCATGCGTCCAGGCGGGGCCGGCTCGCCGTCGATCCGCACCAGGCGTCGGGCGGCGACAGGGCTCTCCACCCCCGTGCCGATGCGCACCGGGCCGTCCGGCCGCTCGACCTCGACGGAGACGGCCCAGGGCAGTCCTTGGCTTTCACCGGGCGCGCGCCGCCCCACCTCCAGGGCCGTGGCCGAGCGCAGGCCGCGTCCGGGGGCAAGGAAGGATACGGCTTCCAAAAGATTGGTCTTGCCCGCGCCATTGGGGCCGTGGAGGTAGACAGTACGGCCGGCAAGGCTCAGCGCCGCCCGATCGTACGAGCGGAAGTCGGTGAGCGTCAGGGATGTGATGCGGGATCCGGCCACGGCCAGTCCCTAGCAAATCGGGCCCGTGGTTACACGCGCAACGGCATCAGCACGTACTGCACGCCCGGATCGCTCGCATCCAGCACCAGGGTCGGGCTGGCCGGGTCGGCGAAGCGGAACTCGGCGGCCTCACCCTGGATCTGGCCGGCGACGTCCAGCAGATAGCGGGCGTTGAAGCCGATCTCGAAGGGATCGGAGTCGTATTCGGCCTCCAACTCCTCGACCGCCTGGCCCGCCTCCATATTGCGCACGGTCAGGGTCATGCGTCCGGGCTCGATGGCCATCTTCACCGAACGGCTCTTCTCGGCCGAGATCGTGGCCACCCGGTCCACCGCTTGGGCGAACAGGGCGATGTCGACGGTGAGCATCTTGTCGTTGTCGCGCGGGATCACACGCATGTAGTCGGGGAAGGAGCCGTCGATCACCTTGGAGGTGAGGGACGCTCGGCCGAACTGCAGGCGCACCTTGGAGGCGGACACCTGCAGCTCCACGGTTTCCCCGGCGTCCTCCAGAAGTCGGCGAGCCTCCTGCACGGTCTTGCGCGGCACGATCACGCCCGGCACGCCGGACACGCCCTCCGGCGCCCTCATTTCGGCGAGCGCCAGGCGGTGGCCGTCAGTGGCCACGGCGCGCAGCTGCTGGGCCCCGCCTTCGCCGACGGTGTGCAGGTAGAGGCCGTTCAGATAGTAGCGCGTCTCCTCGGTGGAGATGGCGAAGCGGGTCTTGTCGATCAGGCGGATCAGGTCGGCGGTGTCGAGGGTGATGCGCTGGGAAAGGCCGTCGGACGACATCACCGGGAAGTCGCCGGCCGGCAGCACCGGCAGGTTGAACTTAGAGCGGCCCGCCGAAATCTGCAGGCGAGGATCCTCGCCGGTGTAGCGCAGCTCGACCTCGGCCCCTTCGGGCAGCTTGCGCACGATCTCGTAGAGGGTGTGGGCCGGGGCCGTGATCTGGCCGGGGGTGTCGACCTGGGCGTCGGCGAAGTCGACGATCTCCATGTCGAGGTCGGTGGCGGCGAAGGATACGCCGTTGCGATCCGCCGAAAGCAGGACGTTGGACAGGATCGGGATGGTGTTGCGCCGTTCGACGACGCTCTGAACGTGCCCCAGCGCCTTGATGAGCGCCGCGCGCTCGATGGTGAACTTCATCTCGTTGTCCGGTCTGCGGCGCCGCTCAAACGAACTCGCCCCCGCGGCGCGCCTGCGGTTGGGCAGGGAGACTAGCGGAAAAAATCACGGCCGGGGAAGAGGGACTGGCAGGGCTATCCAGAGGATTATGCGTCCATTGCGCCATTCGCCCTCCGAGAAGGCCATGAAGCGGAAACAGAACAGGCGCCGCCCGCGCCCCCGCGGCCGACGCCCGCTCCGAAAACCGCCTCTTGCGGGCGGTCCTGGACGCCGAAGGTCCCCTCCCGGCTGGACTCAATTCTCTCGACAGGCCTCAACCACGCAGTTTGCGCGTCAGAGCCTCCAGGTCGCGCGCCAGCTGGGGATCGCCGGCGCGAAGTTCGTCGATCCGGCGCACGGCGTGCAGCACGGTGGTGTGGTCGCGGCCGCCGAAACGCCGGCCGATGTCCGGCAGCGAACGGGTGGTCAGCTGCTTGGCGAGCCACATGGCGGCCTGCCGCGGACGGGCGATGGCGCGATTGCGGCGCTCGGAGATCAGGTCGGCCTGCTTGAGGCCGAAATGCTCGGCGGCGGCCTTCTGGATATCATCGACGGTGACCCGCTTCTCCCCGCCGCGCAGATGCGGTCGCAGGATGGCCTGGGCCTCTTCCAGGCTGAGGGTGCAGACGCCGTCGCCGAGACGGGCGACCAGGGTGTTGAGCGCGCCCTCCAGCTCGCGGACAGAATCCGTAAAGCGGTCGGCGAGGAATTCGAGAACCTCCGGGCGGGTGGAGGCCGCGCGACGGAAGTCATGCTGGCGAGCCAGGAGCTGCAGCTTGCGCTCCAGAATGCCCAGTCGAAGAGTGCGGTCGGCTGGCTCGATGCCGCACACCAGCCCCGCCGACAGGTGCGAGCGCAGGCGCGCGTCCACCTCGGTCAGAGCGGCGGGCGGCCGGTCGGCCGAGAGCACCACGCGGCGGCCCTCCGACATCAGGGCCATGAGGGTGTGGAACAACTCCTCCTGGCTCGACTGCTTGCCGCCGATGAAATGCACGTCGTCGATCAAGAGCAGGTCGGCGGTGCGCAGCTCCTCCTTGAAGGCGGCGGTCGAGCGGTCCTGGATGGCCTTGACGAACGTCGACAGGAAGCGCTCGGCGGTCAGATAAACCACCTTCTTGTCGGGCGCGGCGCGGGTGGCCTCGGCGGCCACGGCGTTCAGCAGGTGCGTCTTGCCGAAGCCGTAGGGGCCGTGGAACAGCACCGGGTTGAAGTGGCCGTCGGCCCAGGACGCGACGCGACGCGCCACGGCGAAGGCGAATTCGTTGGACGCGCCGGTGACGAAGCTGTCGAGGGTGAAGCGGTCCTGCAGGCCCGCCGGGCGCGGTTTGGCCTCGACGGTCGCCGCCGGGGCGGACTCCGCCTTGACCACTAGGGGCCCAGCCGCCGGGGCCGCGTCGGCGTCGAGTTCAAAACGTGACTTGAGCTCTATAGCGCGGCCCTGAGGGTCGTGCTGCGCCCAGAGTTCCGCGATACGGCGCCACGCGTTGCGACGAATCCAGTCGCGCGCGATCCCCGTCTGAGTCACGAGCACGAGGCTCCCGTCCTCGCCTTCGCGAACCGCCGCCTGTGCGACCCACGATCCGAACGCGCCCTCACCGAGCTCGCTCTTCAGCGCCGCGCAAGCCTTGGTCCACACCGCTCCCGGGGGAACCGCCATTGTCGTCCCCGCAAAACCAGCCGCCGTCATTATTGTTGCCCGAACCTAGACCCCGAAAATACGACCTCGCCCCCGCGGTTCGGCCGAAATCCTCAAAAGACACAATCTCTTATTCGGCGCCCAACAGGGTTGAGCCGCCGCCGCTTTTTGTTCATCCGTGATAAGATGGAAGAGCGTTTACCCGTCAAAGAGTAGCCAGCCCCCGGGGACCGTCAACGGGGATTCTTAACGTGAAAGCGAGATATTCCGGTTGACTCGCGGACCCTGCTGTCAGGCTTCAGGAATCTCGATTTCGGCGTCCGTGGACAGAGCAGAACCCTGTTTTCCGGCGCCCGATAATCGACCGGCAGAGCTGGAAAAAGTCCTCAGATTTTCCAAGGGATTGAGTTCCGGCCTGCGACAAATTCGCGTGCCGGGAGAATCCTCGGAGCATAAATTCTCGCCTGTTGCGTGCGGCGTTTGACCAGCAAAAAAGCCGACCCGCGCAAGCCGGTCGGCCTATGCATTTTTCGTCGGTCGCCGCACAATTTGGGTTGCGCTACCGCTTCGCTGCTTGAGCGCGCCTGAACGCGCTATCGCGGCGCATTAGGCGGTGGTGGCGCGCTTCAACTGAGCCGCCAGGCGAGACACCTTGCGGGCGCCGGTGTTCTTGTGAACCACGCCCTTGCTCACCGCCCGCATCAGCTCGGACTGAGCCTCGACGAAGGCGGTCTTGGCGGCGGCGGCGTCGCCGCCGGCCATGGCTTCCTCGAACTTGCGCAGGAAGGTGCGCACGCGCGAACGACGAGCCTTGTTGACTTCGGTGCGGCGGGCGATCTTGCGGATCGCCTTCTTGGCGCCGGGGTTGTTGGCCATATAGGTCGGACCTTAGAAACGGACTGGGCGCAGGACCCCCTGCGCAATCGGAGGCGCGGGTATACTGAAAGGGCGGCCTGCCGTCAACGACGCACGAGACCCGTGGGCTACTTCGCCGCCATCCGGCCGTAGACCTCGATCTGGCCGACGTCGAACCAGCCGCCGGGGCCGTGGCCCGAAGCGGGAATGATGTCGGCGAAGCCGATGTCCTCCACCTTCGACAGGTCGATCTTGTCGACCGGGTTGCCCTTGGTCACCACCTTGTCGATGTCGAGCTTGTACCAGCGCGCGTCGCTCAGGGGGATGTCCTCCACGACCCAGTCCTTGGTCGAGGCTCCGGCAGCCTTGTCGGCCATGTACCAGTCGCCATTGGCCAGCTTCACCACCGGATAGACCTTGTGCAGGCCGCTCATCTTGGTGTTGACGCGAATGCGGGACAGGCCGGAGAGGTCGGCCGGCCCCTTCTTGGAGTGGAAGGCGAAAGCCATCTGGCTGGTGGCCTCGCCGGAGAACACGTGGGCCGGATTGCCGTCGTCGCCGTTCTTGCCGAGGATATTGAGCTTGGCGCCGGCGCC
>Ga0265327_10004845_pt1 | contig 11664 bp, 10 predicted proteins | sample 41621metaG_FD_202089 | JGI IMG/M metagenome (GOLD analysis project Ga0265327, IMG submission 202089) | Rhizosphere microbial communities from Carex aquatilis grown in University of Washington, Seatle, WA, United States - 4-16-21 metaG | ecosystem: Host-associated > Plants > Roots > Rhizosphere...
CGACGGCCGCGGACGGCACGCCGCAGACGATCGGCTTCGATATCCACGGCAGCGGCGGCGATTACACGCATACGTTCGACGTGTCGAAGGCGGACCCGAACGCGGTCGCCGGCTTCCTGTCCGTGAATGAGAGCACGAACGCTCTCGGCGGCGTCGAGCATCAGCTGATCTTCCAGAACCTCAGCTACTCGACGTTCGGCGTCTGGCAGCTGAACAACGACGACGGCTCGGGCGTCTCCGGTGCGTTCTCGCAGGGCAAGGACACGCCGGTCGCGAACCTCCCGACGACCGGCACGGCGACCTACAACGGTTCGACCGTGGCGCAGGTGAACACCGTGGGGGCCGGCGGCACCGGAACCACGGGCACCGTGACCGGCGCGGCGGCGCTGACCGCCGATTTCGGCAAGGGAACCGTCGTCGGCAACTTCACGAACTTCGCCGGTGCGGGCGGCAAGACGCTCAACGACCTGACGATGAACGCGAACATCGCCGCGGGCACCAACACGTTCGCGGGCGGCGTGCAGTCGACCGACGGCGCGCTGACCGGCAACGGCGCCGGCGCGTTCCACGGGCCGCAGTACAACGAAGTGGCGGGCACCTACCACGTCAGCGGCGGCAACACGTCGGCCGTCGGCGCCTTCGGTGCGAAGCGCTAAGCAGCGCCGCGGCAAGAGGGGTGGCGGCGCGCGGCGCGCGCGCCGCCTCCTCCTCGCCCTTGCGGTTGCCGGCGCTTTCATGCCGGCCGCCGCCGGCGCGGAGACGCGGCAGATTTCGGTCATCGACGCGGCGAAGCTTGCGCTCGCGGCCGGCGACCTCCAGGCGGCGCAGGACATCCTGACGATCGCACTGAAAAAAGACCCCAATTCGACCGACGCGCAGTTCCTGGCCGGCGAGCTGGCGGCCCGCCAAAAGGACTACAAGCAGGCGGCCGAGCATTACCGGCAGATCCTCGTCGACCACCCCGACATCGTGCGCGTCCGCCTGGAACTCGCGCGCGCCCTCTACGAGATCAAGGACGACGACGCGGCCGAATACCATTTCCGCCTCGCGCTGGCGCAGCCGGGCATCCCCGAGGCAGTGATCGACAACGTCTACCGCTATCTCGGCGCGATCCGGAAGCGGAAGAAGTTCGTCTTCTTCTTCGATGCCGGGATCGCCCCCGACACCAACGTCAACGCGGCCCCCGCGAAGCGCGACGTGCAGCTTTTCGGCCTGCCGTTCCAGCTCAGCCAGGAGGCGAAGCAGAAATCCGGCGTCGGCCTCGTCGTCTCCGGCAACGGCGACTATCTGGCGCCGATCCGCGAGGACCTCCGCTTCCGCACCGGCGGCAGCTTCTACCGCGCCGAGTATGCCGGCGGCAAATTCGACGACATGCAGGTGCGCGCCCATCTCGGCCCGCAATTCCTGTGGGAGCGCTCGGACCTCAGCGTGCTCGGCGTGTTCGCGAAGCGCTGGTACGGCAACGACCCGTACAACGAGGGCGTCGGCGGCCGCATCGAGGGCAGCCATGCGCTGACCGACCGGCTGCGCCTCGAAGGTTATGTCGAGGGCCTGTCGCTCACCTATCACAGCCAGGATTTCCTGAACGGCTATACCGTCGACAGCAACCTGTACACCACCTACGGACTCAGCTCGTCGAGCTTCATCCGGCTGATCACCGGCGCGGGCAAGGAGCGCACCGTCTCGGCGCCCTTCTCGGACTACCAGCTGCGCGTCGGCGTCGGCTACTTGCAGAACCTGCCGTGGGGGATCACGACATACGTGCAGCCGCTGGCGCAGTGGTCGGAGTACGAGCAGGCTGCGGCGGCCTTCGGCGGGCGCCGCGAGGACACGTCGATACAGGTTCAGTTCTCGGCCTACAAGCGCGACATCCAGCTCTTCGGCTTCAGCCCGGTGTTCAGCTACACCTTCACGCACAACGACTCGAACGTCGACATCTACAGCTTCACCCGGCACCAATTCCGCATCGGTCTGACGCGGGAGTTCTGACGCCGACCGCCCCGGCCGGCCCTCGCGGAGGAGCGGCTGGGGCGCCGGGGAGCGTCACGGCCTGAAAATACAGGTGGCGGCGTGACGCAAACTATTGATTCAAAAAGATTCACCACCGGAAAAAACAGGAAGATCACCTGTTCTTGCGCCTGTTAATTTCCTGTTTTGCTCCTGTTATCCACCTGTTTTTCTGCCTCTGGTCGAGCCGGCGCCGCCGATTCCGGCACGCCGACCGGCCGCCGGCACTGTCGGCCTCGCTACGATTCACGATGTCAAAGAGCGGACGCGCCATGCGGTTGGGCACGGCACAGATCCGACAGTATGACCAAATTGGAAAATACCGCAATCTTTACGGGCGCGGTAATGCCCCGGGAAAGCGCGGTTGGATTCCGACCGAGCCCGGGCATGACAGACCGCCCTCAGGGACGACGCCTCATACCGCCCCGTGCGGGTTTTGCAGGTCACGCGCGCAGCCGTCGCAGCCGTGCTCGGCAAGGAACCTACAAGAGCCGAGAGCCAGGAGCAGCGAGAGGCAGCACGCAGCCCAGAGGCCGCGCTTCAATGTTCGCGACGTTCGGCGGCGAGTGTTCATGCTGGCCTCCCTCACAGGACGATCGACCGTGCCGCTGCAACGCCTGATACGCGGCGACGATCCGGGCGGCTTCTATCGCGGAGCGCGATCGGGCTTGCGCCCGGAGGCCCGGCATCGCGCCGGATCCCGATTTTCCGAACTCGATCGCGGTCCGCGCCAAATCAGATTGCGACAGCGTCTGCAAAATTCCGGCCAGATCGGCCGACCGCACCCCGTGCTAATACGACGGCTCGTCCGTGACGCTGCGGTTTCCGTGGTACTTGACCGCGTTCGCCGCGTCGACCGCCGGGTGCGGGATCGTTCCGCGTACGCGGATCCTGTCGGTGGCGGGCTGCCCGGAGGCGACGTTCTGGAGCCAGATCGCGACGGTGAGGCAATCGAACACGGCGCACCCGACGCTGCCGGCGTCCGGCTTCTCGAACCGGGCCACGTAGCCGGCGCCCGGCTTCGCATCGAAGCCTTTTATCGTCGCCAGCGCCGACATCTCGCCTTGCCGGAAGCCCACCGCGATGTCGTGGCGGCCGGCCGGCACCGTGACCGGCACGTTCCACGCCTCGGGCTCGCCGGCCACGGGCCGGCCGTCGACGGCGGCGATGTAGACGGTCATCGCCGGGCGCGGCCACGGCGGCTCCTGCCGGCTGCCGACGAAGGCCGCTGCGCCGGGGGCAACCGGGAGGGGCGATGGCAGATCTTCCCGGACCGTCCCGCACCCCAGGAGGAGCGCCGCCGCCGCCGGCATCAGGGCGAGACCGGCGGCACTCCGCAGCCGCCGCAGCACGGATGTTCTCATGCCGCCGTTCTCCACACCGAACGCCGCACCGATGCCGACCGATCATAGACGTGGAGCGCGGACCCGCCCCGACAACGGCACCCCGTCATCGCGCAGGTCGCGGTGACCGGCGACCAAGCCGCGTCAGCGCGGCCGACCGGATCGCGATTGACCCGGCTGCTGCCCGGAGGTGTCCAGCAGCCGGTCCCTCGCCGCCGCAGGTGGCGGCGGCTCCGTCTGCGCTGCCGCTGCGGGGGCGACCACGCGGAATGCCTCGCCGCCCTCCGCGAGTCCGGCGGAGCTGATGCCGTTGCGCTTGACGGCGGGGAAGAACGGCGCGCCGGCAACCGGCACGATCGTTACTTGCCCGCCGCGCGACGACAGGATGCCGGCGTGCCGAGCCGCGGCGCAGATCCCCGACTGGCGGGCGTAGGGGTTGTCGCCGACGACCGAACCGTTCTGCATCGCCTCCGCCGGGCAGCCGCAGCTCAGTGACGCAGCATCCATCGGGATGCTGTAGGCGTTTTCCGGGCAGAGTTCGAGGACGACCCCGCCGTCGGGCCGGAACGGCGGGGCGGCGGCGGCGGCGGCCGGAGGCGGCGCGCCGTCTCCGCCTGGAGCGGCGATGCGGAAAGCCGCACCGCCCTGATCGGTCCCGCTGGACGCAATCCCGTTGCGCCGGACGGCCGGGAAGAACGGCGCGTCGGCGACCGGGACGATCGTGACCCGCCCGCCGCGACCGGTCAGCACACCGGCATGCCGCGCGGCGGTGCAGAACGAGGATTGCCGGCCGTAGCCGGAGGGGTTGTCGCCGAGCACGGTGCCGGACTGCATCGCCTCGGCGGAGCAGCCGCAGGCGATCGACGGCGCGTCGAACGGAACGCTGTATCCGTTGTCAGGGCAGATCTCCAGGACGATGCTGCCGTCGGCGGCGAAGAGGTCCGGCTTCGGCGGCACGCCCGGCACGACCACGCGGAACCCCCTGCCCGGCTGGTCCGTGCCGCTCGTGCTGACGCCGCTGCGCCGGATGGCCGGAAAGAACGGGACGTCGGCGACCGGCTGTACCGTCACCCGCCCGCCGCGGCCGGCAATCGCGCCGGCATGCCGCGCCGCGGTGCAGATCCCGGACTGCGGAGCATAGGGATTGTCCCCGACGGCGATGCCGCCGGCCGCGGCGCCGGGCGGGCAGCCGCAGGTGAGAGAGGAAACGTCCTCCGGCACGCTGTAGAAATTGTCCGGACACGTATCCATCGTGATGCCGGCATCCTGCGGCGGTTCGGGCGGGCCGGGTGAGGACGGCGGTGCGGCGGGCCCCGGCGGCACTGGGATCGGGGTGACCGCCGCGGCCGTCTCGACCGGCCCGCGAACGACCGGCGCGGCGGCGGGCGGCTCCGCCATCGCGATGGTCGCGGGCGGCGCCGATTGCACCGTCGCCGTCGCGGCGGAAGCGTCCCCGGTACCCTGGGTTCCGGCAATGGCGGCGGGCGATCCGGTTTCCGGCGGCTTGAAATAGAATTGCCCGTCGATCGGCGAGGACGCGACCCAGGGCTGCTGCCGGCTGTTGGTCGACGCCTTCACCGCCAGCCCGACGCGGTTGAACATGTCGAAGATGCCGAGGCCGGGCACGTCGATCGCCTTCACGAGGGCGCCGGTGTACGGGCTGTTCGCCCCGTCGCCGTCCTCCGCCACCTCGCCGGGCTGCGTCGCGTAGCTGATCAGGGTGCCGGCCGGCGCCGTCACCTGGGCGAGGCCGCGGCTGACGGCGCGGATGCCGCGCCCGCCGAACGGGTTGTTCCGGCAGGCGTCGAGGATCACCAGATTGAGCCGGTTGTTCGCCGCGGTCATCTCGTCGAGGACATAGCCGGCGTCGACGAGTTCATACTTCACGTCGGCCTGAGTGTTCAGGTTCGCGTCCACCGGCACGAGATAATTGGCGCCGCTCATCTGGACGCCGTGGCCGGCGTAGTAGAACAGGCCGACCTTGTCGCGGCCGAGGCGGCGCCCGAACTCGCGGATGACGCGCTCCAACCCTGCTCTGTCGAGATCGACCTGAGCGCCGCCGCCGATCAGCTCGAAGCCGGCGGACTGCACCGCCTTCGCCATGGCCCGGGCATCGGACGCCGGGTTCGGCAGCGCGGGGACGTTCCGGTACGCACTGTTGCCAATGACCAGCGCGATCCGCTCCTCGGCCGCGGAAGCGGCGCCGGCCGCCCCGAACATGACGAGGAGGACGAGCGGCAGGACCGGTAGCAAGCGACCGATCGCCGTCATGACGGGCCTAGGGAGATAGGCTCTTAGCTCGACTTTGGTCATTCGGCCGATTGCACCCTTAAGTGGATCTGCGGCATCTGAACCGGCGTGTGGAGCTTTGCGATCTCGTCGATTCCGGCGACATGACAAACACGCTCAGCCGACCGCGAGTTGCGAAGGCTGAACCTTGCTAGAACACCACGACGATGCTGACTTAGGGGTGCACCCGGGCGCAGCCTCGCTCCGTCCGCCGCCCCCGTCGCGATAGACCGTCGTTCCGGACGCTCGTGCGGATTGCGCTTGGGTTCGGAAACGCTCCACGCGGGCGCGATGCCGGGCTTGCTGTTCCACGCTCGATCGACATCCGCGCTATCCGTCGGCGGACCTATCCCCGGCGGTCGGGTCGGGCGCGGTCTGCGGCAACCCTACTCGGATTGCCCTTTGGTCGTTTCCTGGCCCGCCGGCTTGGTCCCGCGATGACCGCGCCGCGCCGACGAAGACGTGTCCTTCATGCCGCTGCCGGCCAACGGCGGATTCTGCGTCTGCGCCATGTTGCCGGCTCGGCTTTTGCCCGGCTTTCCGCCGCGATCGCCGACCTTGTCCTGCGTCGTCGCGGCGCCGTTGTCGACGCCTTCCCCTTCGGGATGCTGCGTCACCGCCTCGGGCTTGTTCTGATGCATCTGAGCGAACGCGGCGCTGCCGGCGAGCGTAAGCGTCGCGACGGCGATGCCTGCGAACAATCGTTTCATGAGCCGCCTCCATCGTTGACAGCCGAACGGGTCGTATGCTCGGGCTTTCGGGGCACTGGCGGCCTATCTGGCGCTCCTGGGGCGTCATCGCGTCCGCAGCGTGACCAAGGTGCGCACCGGGAGACTACGCCCGTTCGGAGTGGATGTCGGCAGAAATCTCCGCAGCGGCGGAGCAGCGCATCCTCCCGCAAGACGATCCCTGCGTGGAGCGCGGAGCCGGCGCGCGATCCACCGTCACCCTCGCCGAGGACGCGGCGGCACGTCGACAGATGACCGAGACAGAACGAGCCCTGCTCGACCGCCTGCGGCGCAAGCGGCGATGGAGCCGAATGAGCAGGAAACCGTGCGGGATCGGATGCGAAGCAGTATCGGGAGGAAAGCAGAACACCCCGGTGAGCTAGTAAAGCGGCATGTCCGTAACACTATGTTTGCCGTGATACTTGACCGCGTTAACGGGGTCGATCGCCGGGTGCTGGACCATTCCACGGATGCGGATCCTGTCGGTGGCGGGCTGCCCGGAAGCCGCGTCCTGAAGCCAGATCGCGACGGCGAGGCAATCGAACACGGCGCACCCGGCGCTGCCGGCGTCCGGCTTCTCGAACCGGGCCACGTAGCCGGCGCCAGGCTTCGCGTCGAAACCTTTTATCGTCGCCAGCGCCGACATCTCGCCTTGCCGGAAGCCGACCGCGATGTCGTGGCGGCCGGCCGGCACCGTGACCGGCACGTTCCACGCCTCGAGCCCGCCGCCCACGGGCCGGCCGTCGACGGCGGCGATGTAGGCGGTCATCGCCGGGCGCGGCCATGGCGGCTCCTGCCGGCTGCCGACGAAGGCCGTTGCGCCGGTGGCAATCGGGAGGGGTGACGGCAACTCTTCCCGGACCGTCCCGCACCCCAGGAGGAACGCCGCCGCCAGCGCGAGGGCGAGGCCGGATCTCCGGAAGGATGTTCTCATGCCGCCATCCTCCCGCGGCACGAACGCCGTGCCGATGCCGACGGGTAATACAAGTGGAGCGCGGGTGCGCCCCGGCAACGGCGCCCTGCCCTGCTCCGTGCGCGGGATCTGCCGGGGCACAAACGAAAGCGGCGTCCCGAAGGACGCCGTTCCGCACCATTATCCGGCCGTGGCCGCTCAGGCAGTCTTGCGCTTGCGGCGGCTCAGGACACCCGCGCCGACGAGGCCGGTGCCGAGAAGCGCCAGCGTTGCCGGCTCCGGAACATCCGCGGGCCGGGTCGACGAGAATGCGAAGATCAGGTCGTTGTAGTCGTAATCGCCGAAACGGCGATCCTCGAACCCGACGTAGAGAACGGGGCCGCTGAGCCCGGCGATGGCGCTCGCCGCCGCGCCCGACAGCGGACCGACGCCGAAGTCGCTGAAGTTCGAGGAATAGAACGCATGGTAGAAACCATCGACGGAGTCCGCCACGCCGGTCGTGAACGCATAACCTGAGGACAGATTGTTCAGCACGAAGGTGATGGCGCCGCTGTAGTTTCCGAGATCCTTGGTCGTGCCGACGGCATCAACGTGGTTGTTGAAGATCACGCCGGAGAAGCTCGTTTCAAGAAGCTGGCTGGTATCGCCGGCATCCGCGAACGCGAACACGGCCTTGACGTCGCCGCTCGCGGTGAGCGAGCCCGGGTTCGTCGTGACCGGCGATGCATGCGCCGCCACCGCGACGCCGGCCGTAAGCGCAGCGCCCGCAATCGCTGCAAGGATATTACGCATGGTTGTCCCCAATTGCTGGTTTAAGACGCTGTCCACGCAGCAACTGGCGTGCCAATTTCGAAAGTGCCGGAAATCCTGAATTTTCCATTGGCAATGTCAATTTTCTTTATACCCCTTTCGGATAAGGGGCGTTCTCGCCCGCCGCGAAAACGATTGCGCTTCACCGCGCGCGAGCCCGCAGACGGAATTGCGGATTTGTTGGGTCTATCATGTTCTTCAAAGACAAAGCCAGAACTCACCGTCGGCGTTGCCGCCGTTCCACAAGACAACCGCCTTCCCTGAGTACGGCGTCGCATCACCGCAAAACCGGGAATTGCAGAGGCGTCGGAGTCCTCGCGTTACGCTGGTACCGCCGGGCAATTCTGTAAAGGCGTCTGACAACAGACGGTTGTATCCCTAATTATCCTGCTTCGCGGCGCGCCATCGCCGTGGGGTGACGCGCGAAGAACGAAACGGTTCGGGTGCGCTCCGGGTCGGCCGGAAAGTCAGCGAGGCCGGTCCGCGGCTGGCTGGGGAGCACGGCTTCACGCGGCGCCGTCAACGGACCGTTAAGGGATCCTTGCCATGATCGTACGATTGCCGGCCATGCCCGCAATGAAGAGGCGTCCATGATAGCCGTCCAATCGAGCCTGTCGCAGTACCTGCTGGTCAACAACAACCTGCCGAAGGCGATCGCCACGTACGAGAAGTCGACGCCGAGCTATCAGCGCGCCGTCGCCGCGTTCCAGGCGGCGCTGCCCTCGATCAAGACGGCCGACGACCTCCTGAACAACCGTCAGGCGCTGACCGTCGCGCTCGGCGCTTTCCAGCTCGACAGTCAGGTGGATGCGAAGGGGCTGCTCAAGGCGCTGCTGACGCAGGATCCGTCCGATTCGACGTCCTACGTCAACCGGATGAACGACCCGCGCTACAAGCAGTTCGTGCAGGCGTTCGGATCGCTGCGCAGCGACGGCGGCGCCGGGATCAATGCATCGGGCTTCGCCGATACGATCGTCTCGGCCTATGCGACGAACCAGTTCGAGGCGAGCGAGGGCGACCAGAATCCGGCGCTGCGCGAGGCGCTCTACTTCCAGCGCGTCGCCGGCAGCGCGACGACGATCTATCAGGTGCTCGCCGACCCGACGATCAGCGACGTCGTGCGCACCGCGCAGGGACTGCCGGCGGAGGCGGGCGCGCTCGACGTCGATCAGCAGGTCGCCCAGCTGAACCGCACCGGGTTCGACGTGACGAAGCTCAGCGACCCGGCCTTCGTCGCGAAATACGTGCAGCGCTATCTCGTGCTGAACGACTTGAACAACCCTTCGGCCGACCCGACCGGCGGCCTTGCGAGCCTGTTCGGCGGCGGCGGGAGCGGCACCGACGGCGCCACGGGCCTCCTCGACGTCCTCGGCGGATCGGGCGGCGGTACGCTGAACCTGTTCGCGTGACCGCTTACGGACGGCGGGGCGCCGCCAAGCCGCCGTTCCGGATCGAGAGTCAATGCGACAGCCGTGGGTAGCTTTTGCCGAAAACGGCTGGCAGACCGCGTAATCAGCTTCCGAGAGATTAATTCCGGCGGCTCGCAATGTGGCAGTTTAACGGGACCGGGTGCGGCGCGTCGCCTGTTTGTACGGTACCGAACAAACGGTGAGTGCAAATCATGGACACGATTGGCGAAGCGGCCTATTGCCGGGCCAGAGCCGTCGAATGCGTCGCACAGGCTGAAACCGTCCGGGACGCTCGCGAGGTGCGGTTGCAGCGCGCCTTCGCGGATCAGTTCGAGCGGCGCGCCAGGACGCTCGAAGAAGCGGCGCAACAAAAGCAGCGCTGACGCGGGCGACGGAAGTTTCGGTTCGAGCGCTTGTGAATTGGCTCGACCCACTTGCCCGGTCGGCATACCCTGTTGCATCGGCGGCAATGACTGACGTGGGCACCGCCGGCTGAGAGAAACGTCTGCCGCGGGAAAGAACGGCAGCGCGCACTCCCGCTCCCCTTGGAGGAGGCGCGGTGATGGCTGAAGATCCTATCATCATTCGAATGAACATCGCTCATTATGGAGCGTTGCTGAAGCGCGACCTGGGCGACGAAAAACGCTCGGTCGTTGAACGATTGCTCGCTGAAGCGAAGCGGGCCCTCGCGGCGGCGGCGCCTCCGAAACAACTGCAATAGCGCCCGAGTTTCCTGCCTCTCAGTCGGAAGAGGCTGGACCGGCGCAGGGAACGCTGACGCCTTAACGTTCGCCTCACGGCCTCACGTAGGTCGAGAGGGCATCGGGCAGCGGCAGATCCGCATCGGACGCCCAGAAATAATAGTTCACCCGCTCGCCGTGATCCGTTTCAAGCACCTGCACGTTGCGGAAGAACGGACGCAGCAGGCCGGCCAGATCGTCGCGGGAGGTGAATTCCCGCTCGTGCTCAGGATGCTGAAGCCCATCGGCTTTCTCCTTGATCGTGTGGCCGCTAAGGATGCCGTCGGGCGTCAGTCGCGATCGGATGCCGCTCATGATGGCGGCAATCTCGGCTTCGGTGAAATGCTCGATCGCCGCGTCCCAGACGACATTGTCGAACAGGCCGTCAGGCATGCCCTCGCGGATGTCGCAGAGTTCGAAACGAACGTTCGGCGCCACGTTGTAGCGACTGGCGAAGCGGATGGCCTCCGGATCGAAATCGACGGCCACGACTTCCGAGGCCCGGGCAGCGTAGAACTGGCGCGTGAAGAACCCGCCGCCGCAGCACAGCTCCAGCACGCGGGCACCGTGCCGGATGGCGAGCAGGTTGAAAATGCCACGCTCCCAGCCATAGGAGAGCCCGGTAGCGCGCCAGGAATAGTGCTGGGCGATGAAGGTGTCGAACCACTCGGGAGGAGCGCCGACATTCCATTGCAAATAGAACTGCCAGCGGTGCGTCATGGCCGAGACGGCACGGACTCCGGCGTTGAACCGAAGCAGGGCACGAAGCGGCCATCGCTCCTTGGCGTAGAGACTGACCTTTTTTGCCGCATCGACGTGCGGCAGCCGGAGCTGCCGGATGGCCAGCCGAGTGCGCAGCCCGGCCTCATAGGTCTTTCGGACGGGCCCGATGGTCTTCAGAAACGCTCGCATCGCCTCCTACTACCACACCGTGGACCACCGCGAGCGGCCTTTTTCATTCCCGTTCGCCACTGTGGTCCACCGTTCAGGGCGGCGGAGACCGGCGGCCGTGAGCCGCTGGCCGCACTGCCACTGCGATGACGGGCGCCATAACGAAGGGTGCAGAGACGTGGCGCCGGAAAGTCGAAAGGGTTGCGCCCGCGCCTAGCGTCCACATATCCCCGATGGTGACGAAAACGTACGTCGGAGCGATCCGGCGCGGCGAGGAGCGATGTTGGACGGCGTGATTGCAGCTGCGCGCGGAAGAGAGTGTCTGCCCGGGGATGATCCGGGTTCTCCCGAGGAGCAGCCCGACTCCCCACAGAAGATTTGGGCGGGGGAGACTCATATCGATCGCCTGGGCGTTGCGCCCGGAGGAACCGCCGCACTTGAGGAGGCTCTGCCGTGAAGCTGTGGGCGATCAGCGACCTTCACGTCGGATACGCGGAGAACCGTCACGCGATTCAGGAAATTCCGGCGCATCCC
>Ga0265327_10004846_pt1 | contig 11664 bp, 8 predicted proteins | sample 41621metaG_FD_202089 | JGI IMG/M metagenome (GOLD analysis project Ga0265327, IMG submission 202089) | Rhizosphere microbial communities from Carex aquatilis grown in University of Washington, Seatle, WA, United States - 4-16-21 metaG | ecosystem: Host-associated > Plants > Roots > Rhizosphere >...
CTGGTGGCCGACGAGCTGGGTCACTTCGGCCACAGCCAAGGCGGCCTCGCCGAAGGCCAGGCACGTCTCGAGGTCGGCACGGGTGATGTGAGGCATGGGGTTCTCCCGATCCAGGTCGCCCGGGTGCCTCGTGATCCCGGACGACACGATCTCGAATGAGCGCTCCCCACCAGAGGGAGCGACGAGGTCTCGTCGATCCCTGAGTGCGCAATGCCGGGCCGACGCGCCGGGTCCAGGGAGGGAGCGTCAGCTCCCAGCGAGGACAGCCACCCGAGTGCATGAGCTGATCTTCACCGTCGGTGGCTCCCGCAGCGGCCCTTGACGCGGCTGGTCGGCGGCCCGGCACCCACCGTCGTGACCCCGCACTACGCGTTGCTCCGCGAATCGTGCTGCGAATGCCCTGTTTGCGGCACCCTTTCAACACCTAAGTCAACACCCCTCGGACCACCCTCGGGCATGCGAGCAGATCCGAAGCGAACGAGCGGCCCAGACCGAGAACTCCCTGTTCAGGGAGCTGAGCGAGAGAAAGTTGACAGGTTAGTTGACACCCTCGGGACCACCGTGGGCCGCATGGCTCCCAACCCGTCCGATGGTCACCACGAACTCCCAGGTCAGGGAACTGCCGGGGAGAAAGGTCACAACTTAGGTCACACCCTCTCCGGCACGGTGCGGGGCATGTCCACGAGCCCTCACATCCTGCTCCTCTCCGACGTCGTTGCACCCGCTGACCGACGGGTGGTCGAGGGGATCCTCGCCCGACTCCAGCGCCCCGGTGGCGTCGAGGAGTTCACCAGCCAGATCCGGGCCGTCCGGGGTTGTCGGCGCCCCGTCCGCCTGGCGGGTCGGGTCACGACTGATGTGCCTCGTGGAATCTCCGAGGTCCGCTTCGACACCAGGAGGCAGCCCGACGGAGTGCTGCTGAAGGCCTGTGGTTCCCGACGACAGACGGTCTGTCCCCCCTGTGCCTCCCTCTACCGGGGTGACGCCTTCGCCCTGGTGGCGGCAGGCCTGCGGGGCGGCAAGGGCGTGCCCGAGTCCATCGGGGACCACCCGGCCGTTCTGCTGACCCTCACCGCCCCCAGCTTCGGTGCGGTTCACCGTCGACGTCCCGACGGCACCTGCCATCCGACAGGCACCCGCTGCCAGCACGGGCGGGCTCTTGTCTGCGGACATCGGCACCCGGAGTCCGACCCCGCTCTCGGCCAGGCCCTCTGCCCCGACTGCTACGACTATGAGGCAGCGGTGCTGTTCAACGCCGGGGTGTCCGAGCTCTGGCGCCGGACCACCATCTACGCCGTCCGGGCCCTTGGATCGCTCCTCGATCTTTCGTCCCGCCAGGCCTCGCGACAGCTCCGCCTGTCCTACGTGAAGGTCGTCGAGTTCCAGAAGCGGGGCTCGGTCCACCTCCACGCCCTCGTCCGAGCCGATCGACGGGAGAACGAGCACGGAGCCGCACCCGACGGCATCGATCCGGACCTCCTGGCCACTGCGCTCCAGACTGCGGCCAGGAGAGTCAGCGCTCCGGTTCCCGGGTCGACCGACGGTGCCCGCCATGTCTGGGGCACCCAGATCGATACGGCGATTGTCGCCGACGTCGAGAACGGCCGGGCTCGAGCCGCCGCCTACTTGGCCAAGTATGCAACCAAGGGCACCGACGAGTTCGGCCTGCTCGACCATCGACTCCCCTCGGGCATCTGCAGGGACGTCCGTCTGCCCGAGCACCTGCGGATGCTCGTGGAGACGACCTGGTCGCTCGGAGACGACGAATCCTTGGCGGGAATCGGACTTCACCGGTGGTCCCACACCTGCGGGTTCCGGGGACACTTCCTGACCAAGTCCCGGCGGTGGTCGACGACCTTCCGGGAACTCCGGTCGGAACGTCAGCGATGGCGCCTGAAGCAGAAGGGGATCACCAAGGAGCCTGTGACCGAGGAGATCGTCACCACCTCCGAATGGACCTTCGAGGGATCGGGCTACGTCACAGCTGGTGACGCCTGCCTTGCTCGTTCGGTCGAGGAGCAGCTGCGTGTTGGGCGACTACTCGAACGCGAGGTCACCCTCGCCGACTGGGAGGCGGTCTCCACGACGACGGAACTCTGGTCGAGCGGTAACGATTGGGTTGACGACGAGAAATGACCGAGCACGCCAACCGCCGATGGAGGAGTCCGGCCAGGACGTTGCCGGCCGACGTGAAGCATTTGTCATGGGCAGCCGACCAGCTTGGCATCGGACTCTCGACCGCCTATCGGCTGGCCTCGGCGGGTGAACTTCCTGGGGCATTCAAAGTCGGGGCGCAGTGGAGGATCTCGGTGCCCCGGTTCCTGGCACTAGTCCACGGTGGATCAACCACCGGGCCTGGAGTCTTCAGCGAGGCGCTCAGCCCGTGAACTCACGGGCTAAGCACCTTGCCCAGGGCGCTGGCCAGATCCCGATCCCTAGCCTCGAGGACGTGGGAGTAGACGCGTAGGGTCACCGACGAGTCCCGATGGCCGAGTCGACCGGCCACGGTGACCGGGTCGAATCCAGCGGCGATGGCCTGCGTGGCCGAGAAATGCCGCAATGCGTGGAGATGGGTGTCCACGCCAGCATCCTTGGCCGCCCTCTTCGTGAGCTTGCTCACCACGTCGGGACGGATCGGCTCGGATCCGACCGGTGAGCGGGAGAAGACAAAGGCGTCCTCGGGAATCGAGAGCTCGAGACTCGAGGCGAGCTCGTCGACGGAGGCCCGGTGTCGGACGAAGACGGCTGTCGCCACGTCGTCGAGCCCGATGGTCCGCGCCTGGTGAGTCTTCGTGGCCTTCTCGGCCCAGCCTCCACCTTCGGTCTCGTAGACGGAACGGGCGATGGTCACCGAGTGCTGATCGAGATCGAGGTCGGTCCATCGCAGAGCGCAGAGTTCCCCACGGCGGGCACCGGTGAGTGCTCCCACAAGCAACATCGCCCCAAGCGCCGGCTCGATCGCCTCGGCAGCCACCACGAGGCTCCGAACCTCTTCGGGGCTGGGTGCGGATACTGGTTCGGTCCGAACCGGCGGGGGACTGGCCTTTCTCGCCACATTGTGCTCAACGAGATCCCACTTCTCGGCCTGGTGGAGTGCTGCGCCAATGAGCGCGTGGACACGGCGGACAGTCGCGGGCTTGTTTCCGCGCGCAAGTAGAGAGGAGTAGAGAGCATCGAGCTGCCTGGCCGTCAACGAGCGGAGGGGGACGTTGCCGATCGTCGGGATCACGACCCGGCGGGCAATTGCCCGGTATTCACGAATGGTCGTGGGAGAGCGGTTCGGCTCAATGTGATCGAGCCATGCCCGGATGAGCTCCTCGACCGTTTGCGTGCCGACGGTGAGCCTGCCTTGGTCGGCTTTGGCGACCATCGCAGCCAGCTCACGCTCGGCTGCGCGGCGACCAGACCCACTCCGGCGAGTCGAGGACGTCACGGTCTTGGTGACCTGGATCGGTGAGCCGTTGGTGTTTCGTCCAACGAAAACTCGAAGCCGCCAGACCCCGGGTCGTACCTCGATCATCGAGCCCTTCATGCGTCCAGAGTAGTCACGTAGTAGTAACTCCCTCTGATTCGGGCTGTCTGCGGGGCCAAAAATCCCCTCTGAACTGGTGCGCCCCCTGGGATTCGAACCCAGAACCTGCGGATTAAGAGTCCGTTGCTCTGCCGTTGAGCTAGAGGCGCGTGAACTGCAAACTTACGGTAGTTCCCCTGGGTGGCGCGGGCGGACCCGCACGTCCCGGAGAACCGGAGGGTGGCCGACGGGGTTCGAACCCGCGACCTCCGGGATCACAACCCGGCGCTCTGACCAGCTGAGCTACGGCCACCAAGGAGCCTCTAGTGTGGCACACGCCGACGGTGGTCCGGACACGTGCCGCCGGCGCTTGACGCCCCTGTAGCTCAACTGGATAGAGCAGGTGGTTTCTACCCATCAGGTTGCGGGTTCGACTCCTGCCGGGGGCGCGCTGGTGGAGGCTCGCGAGCCGCGCGTCGACGCCCCGGGTGGTTGCCGGCGGCCGCACGACGCCACCGGGAGCACGTCGCGACGGGGCGCGAGATCCGCCCGGGAGCGCCGGCCGCCGCCGACGTAGACTCGCCCCGTGACCGATGTCCTGGCAGTGGCCAACCAGAAGGGCGGGGTGGCGAAGACCACGACCGTCCACTCCCTCGGCGTGGCGTCGGCCGAGCTCGGCCGGCGGACCCTGGTCGTGGACCTCGATCCCCAGGCCTGCCTCACCTTCTCGCTCGGGTTCGACCCCGACGCCCTCGGGAGCTCGCTGCACGACGTCTTCGTGCGGCGCCAGGAGGTCGCCGAGGTGGCCCTGCCCGTGCCGGGCGTGTCCGGGCTCGATCTCCTGCCGGCCACCATCGACCTGGCCGGATCGGAGGTCCACCTCCTGACCCGCACCGGCCGTGAGCACGTGCTGGCCCGGGCTCTCGAGCCCGTGCTCGGCGACTACGACCTGGTACTGATCGACTGCCCGCCGTCCCTCGGGGTGCTCACCATCAACGGGCTGACCGCCGCCCGGTCGGTGCTCATCCCGTTGCAGTGCGAGGCCCTGTCCCACCGGGGCGTCGGCCAGCTGCTCGAGACGATCGAGGACGTGCGCGCCTTCGCCAACAGCGAGCTCACCGTCCGGGGCGTCATCGCCACCATGTACGACGACCGGACCAAGCACTCCCGGCACATCTTCGAGGAGGTCCAGGCCCGGTACGGGATTCCCGTCCTCCAGCCGCCGGTGCGGAAGTCGATCCGGTTCGCCGAGGCGCCGGCCCGGGGCAAGTCGATCCTCCAGCACGCGCCGAACTCACCGGGTGCCGAGGCCTACCGGGCGCTCGCTGCGGAGCTGCTCCATCCGGGGGTCGTGGCCGGCATCCCGGGGTGATGGCCGACGGCCCCGACCCGCTCGGCAAGCGGGCGCTGTTCTGGATGCCCGTCGACACGGAGGCGGAGGGCGACGCGGCACTGGACGGACCCGGTGGCGTGACCGAGCCGTCCACCGCCCACGGCCCACGCCATGCCCGTCCGGCCGGCAAGCGGGCCCTCTTCTCCGACGCCACGCCGGCCGACGAGCCCGAGCGCGACCGCGCCGTGGCCACGGCCGACGACCCGCTGGCGGCCCGGGGGCCCCTGACGGTGGCCTGCTCGCGTTGCGGATCGGTCACCCGCGTCGGGCCCGTCGAGCTCCTCGCCCTGCACTTCCCGGTGGCCGCCTGGCTGCCGGGCCGCCGCTTCGACCGGTGGATGACGTGCCCGGCCTGCCGCCACCGCTCCTGGACCAGCGTCTCCCTCACCCGGTGACGGCGGCGCTCCTGGCGGCCGCGACGTCGTCGTCCGGTCCGGGCGGGGTGACCGGTCACCTCCTCAACTTCCGCGGTCCGGCCGCCTACGCACTGGTCGGGTTCCTGGCCTTCGCCGAGGCCGCCCTGATGGTGGGCTTCTTCATTCCCGGCGAGACGGCGGTCGTGATCGGCGGCGTCCTCGCCGGTCTCGGACGGGTCAACCTCGTGCTGATGATCGTGGTGGTGGTCATCTGCGCCGTCGTGGGCGACTCGGTCGGCTTCGAGGTGGGCCGGAAGGCCGGGCCGTGGCTGACGGACCACCGGCCCCTCAGGGGGAACTCGGCCGTCACGTACACGCTCGGACTGCTCGACCGCTACGGCGGCCCGGCGGTCTTCCTCGGCCGGTTCATCGCCTTCGCCCGGGCCATCATTCCGGGCCTGGCCGGGATGAGCGGCCTCCGGTACCGCACCTTCCTGTTCTGGAACGTCCTCGGCGGCATCTGCTGGGGCGTCGGCTACACCCTGCTCGGGTACGTGGTGGGCCTCTCCTTCGAACGCATCCTGCGGGAGGTCGGCCTGTGGTCGCTGGCCGTCGTCGGCGTCCTGCTGGCGGGGGCGGTGGTGTTCGAGGTGCGCCGACGACGGCGGGAGCGGGCCCGCATCGAGCACGACCTCGAGGCGCTCGACGACGAGGCCGCGACCGACGGCGACGCGGCCGACCCCGGCGCGGCCGATGCCGGTACAGCCGACGCCGCCGGCCGGAACGAGTCGCCGGAAGCGACCCGCACCCCCGACCGTCCGGCCGACAGCGGCGGCTGACCCCGGCCGGTCAGCCGGTCAGCCGGGCAGACGGTCAGCCGGTCTGCGGGTGGGTGGGCGTCGTGCCGTCGGCCAGCAGGTTGTCGAAGCCGTCGGGGATCGACACCATGCCCGTCGTCGTGCCCGACACGTCGGTGATCCCGTACTGCCACACGATGGCGTCGTCGGTCGGGTCGATCACCACCACGCGGTTCCGGTAGTCGTCATTGACCATGACGAGGCCGTTGGGCAGCCGCTCAGCCAGGGACGGCTTTTTCAGCATGCCGTCGCCGGCCTTGACGTCGTAGACCCACGGCGTGGCACCGGCCCGGGTGAACTCGAGCACCTTGCCCTCCGCCGGGGGGTCGTAGTCCGTCATCAGGTAGAGGTCGGATCCCAACTGCTGGGGGTCGGAGGGGTAGTTGACGCTCGGCAGGTGGAGCGTCCAGACCAGCTTGCCCGTCTGCGTGTACTCGTCGACCCAGGAGCCGTTGATCTCGGAGACGAGCACGTTGCCGTCGTCGAGCGGCGTGTCCCCGTTCGGGTAGTCGATCGACACCTCCGGCACGTGGGCCGCAGCCCCGTTGCCGATCTGGCTGATCGGCTGGCCGGCCGCCGAGATGAACAGGATCCGGTTGTTGGAGGCGTCCGCCACGGTGATCACCCCGCTCTTCAGCAGGTAGGCGTCGTCGGGCTGGTTCAGGTAGCCCGGTGCCGACCCCGACTTCAGCGGGTGGCCGTACTGCCACAGGATCTTGCCGGAGGGGTAGCCGATCTCGACGATCGTGTGGTTGTCCTCCTGGTTCGAGATGATCCCGGTGCCGCCGTGGATGAAGAAGGCGTCGTCGGGGAAGTAGAAGCCCCCCGGCGGGGGCGGCATGGCCGCCGACGGGTAGGCCCAGGTGACGTTGCGCGAGGTGTCGAGGGCGAGCAGCCGGTCATTGCCGCGGTCGGCCACGAGCAGGGTGCCGGCGTAGGGGGACCCGGCACCGGGCCTGCCCGCCGCCCCGCCGTAGGGGCTGGGTCGCAGCATCTGCACGGACTGGAGCGTCCCCGAGGCCACGCCGGCCTGGTCCGGCCCGGACTGGGCGGCCACCTCGCCGCCGACGATGTACCCCACCGCGTGCCTGCCGGTGCCGACGGTGGCGTAGCCGCCGAACGCCTCGGCCTGGGGGAGCAGCCCGGCGTTCAGCACCTTGGCACCCGCCGGCACGAACGCGTCGATGGTGGTGAGGGTGGCGCCGTTCGGGACCTGGCCACCGGCCACGTAGATGGTGCCGTCGATGACGAAGGCGGAGGCGCCGTAGAGGGCCTGGGGGAGGTGCCCGACGACCTTGGACGTGTGGGTGGCGGGATCCACCACCTGGATGTCGTCGGTGGCCGTCGTGGTCGTGCCGGGGGCCGCCGTCTGGCCCCCGAAGGCGTAGAGCAGCCCGCCCTGGGCCGCCACGGCGGCGTAGCGGACCGGCACCGTCAGCTGGGCCACGGTGGTGAACCGGGTGCCGTCCGTGGTGGCCAGCACCGATGGCTGGTAGGTGGTGCCGTCGTACCCGCCCACCACGTAGGCGGTCGTCGCCCGGCCGGTCCCGGTGGTGACGACGGTCAGGTCCGAGCGGGGCGTGGGGAGCCGGCCCGCCACGGTGCCCGTGGCGGTGGTCCCGGTTCCGGGGGTGGGGCCGGCGGCGGGCGGCGTCGGTACGGACTGGACGGTGGCCACCGTGTCGGGCGAACCGCCGCCCAGCACGTAGGTCGATCCACTGAGCGACGCCCCGGCCGCGTCGTGGACTGCGGCGGCCAGCGTCCCGCCGGGGGTGGCGGCGCCCGTGGACGGGTCGATCGAGTAGACGGACGCCACCGAGGCCTGCGACGCGGCGAGGCCTCCCAGGACGGTGAACCCGGTACCGTCGGGCACCACGGTCGAGCGCGACACGGCCACCGGTAGCTGCCACGGGAGCACGCCGGCCTCGATGGAGGGCGGTCCGGTGGTGGCGACGACCGCTCCGGCACCGCGGTGGGCACCCGTGGTGGTGGTCGTGGTGGTGGTGGCGGTGGAGGAGGAGGGCGACGACCCCGAGGACGCGACCACGACGGCCACGATGACCACGACCACCCCCAGCGCCCCGACCAGGGCGGCGCGTCGCCGGTTCCGCTGGATGCGCCGTTGCTGCTGCCGTTCCTGTCGGTCCATGGTCCCTCCGGCCCCGGTCACTCGTCGACGCTGAAGAATCGGGCGGGGGAGGTCCCCTCGCGGCGGAGCCGACCGTCGAGCTCGAGAACGACGCAGTGGGCCAGGGTCTCGCCGTTGGCCTGGCGCTGCATGAACGACTCGATCTCGTCCCACGGCCTCGACCAGTGGAGGCCTAGGGTGATCTCCCAGGCCGTCGACCCCGGCCGGGCCCGGACGGCCTCGGCGATCTCCTCGAGGCGGTCGGCGTGGTGGGCGGTGATCTCGTCGATGCGGCTCCCGAGGTCGGCGAAGCGGTACTCGTGGGCCGGCAACACCTCGTCCGACCCGAGGTCGCGCACCTTGGCCAGCGACTCCAGGTAGTCGCCGAGCGGGTTCGGGAACTGCTGGGCGTGGACGGAGATGTTCGGCGTGATGCGCGGCAGGATGTGGTCGCCCGACAGCAACAGGCGCTGCTCGACGCTGTGGAAGCAGACGTGGCCGGGCGAGTGGCCGGGGGTCCACACCGTGCGTAGGGGCCACCCCGGCAGTTCGACGGTGCTCCCGTCCTCGAACAGGACGTCGGGCTCGGCCATCGTGACCATGGACTTCATCACCATGGAGGCGAACGCCAGGTCGGGCAGCTTGTCGTCGGGAACCCCGGAGTCGGCCAGGAAATGGAACATGGCGTCGAGGAGGGCATCGGTGTCGCCGTAGCGGGAGTCGAGCATGACGGCGTCGTCGGGATGGAGGCCGATCCACGCGCCGGAGGCCTCGCGCACCCGTCCGGCAAGGCCGTAGTGGTCGGGGTGGATGTGGGTCACGAGCACCGCCCGCACGTCGGCGATGCTGCCGCCGGCCGTGGCCAGGCCGGACGTCAGGGCGCCCCAGGCCTCGTCGGTGTCCCAGCCGGCGTCGACGAGGGCGACGCCGCCCCCGTCGAGTTCGAGCGCGTACACCAGCACGTAGCGGAGCGGGTTGTCGGGGATGGGAACAGGGATCGACCACAGCCCCGGCCGCACCTGCTCGACGGGGGGCAGCACCTTGTCCGCCCACGCCTGCTTCTGCACGGTGCCGGTGACCACGACCACACCGGCACGGTACACGGGACCCCGGCTCCCGCCCGACGATGCCGTGCCCGGCTCCCGCCTGACGATGCCGTGCCCGGCTGCCGGGCGTCGGACAATGCTGCCGCGTGCGCAAATCCTTGTACCGAGGGTGCCCGCTGCCTAGATTGACCCGCAACCTCCCCGTCCCGGGGACTGCGAGGCGAACCGGTTGGAGCGCACACCGATGGTCGAGGAACTCGGACGGTTGTCGTGGCGGGCCGCACGCCACCGCGCCCGGTGACGTCCCCCGAGCTCGACATGCCGCGGGCCACCCCGCTGCGGGCCCACCGGGACGCGGCCGGCGACCTCCGGCTGGAGCGGCTGCTGGCCGGCTGGCCCGACGCCTTCGTCGAGGTCGACCGCGGCGGGGTCGTGCTGGAGTGGAATGCCGGGGCCACCGACGCCTTCGGCTGGCGCCACGACGAGGTCGTCGGCAGCTTCGTCACGGACTCGTTCCTCGTCGGCGCCTTCTCCAAGTCGCCGTTCGGGCTGCTGGCGGCCGACTCGACCGGCGCCTCGGGCGCACCTCTCACGGGCTCCGTCACCGACGGCACGCTCGACCTCGAGGTGGAGCTGCGGCACCGCGACGGCCGGCGGGTGCGCAGCCAGGCCCGCCTGGTCGTGCTGGGCCACGGACGGGACCGCACGGTGGCGGCCTTCCTGCGGGCGCCGACGGTCCAGGCGCCGCCCCTGCCCGACCTGCCGGGCGGGACCACCCGGGACGGGCTCACCGGGCTGGCTGACCGGGCCTCCTATCTCGTGCGGTTGGCCGGGGCGGCGGCGGCCCACGCCGGGACGCCGGGCAGCGTGGCCGTGGTGCTGCTCGACCTCGACCGGTTCAAGGCCATCAACAACTCGATGGGCCACGCCCTCGGCGACAACGTGCTCGTCTCGGTGGCCCGGCGACTCGAACAGGCGGCGGGCGACGTCGACCTGCTGGCCCGCTTCGGGGGCGACGAGTTCCTCGCCCTCGTCACGGACCCGACCGGGGGCGCCGAGGCCCAGGCGGCCGCCTTCGTGGCCCGGGTGCGCGACGTGCTGGCCCAGCCGATCCCGGTGGACGACGCGGAGGTCTTCCTCGACGCCTCGGTGGGCGTGGCACTCAACACGTTCGGCGCCGACGACCCCGACGACCTCCTCGCCCACGCCGAGGCGGCGATGTACCAGGCCAAGCTGCGCGGCGGGTTCGGCGCCGAGACCTTCGACGAGTCGCTGCGCATCGAGGTGCTCGACCGGATGGCCACCGAGCACGCCCTCCGCCGGGCCATCGAGCGCTCCGAGCTGCTGCTCCACTACCAGCCGGTGGTGGAGGTCAAGGGCGCCGCCACGGTCGGGTTCGAGGCCCTGATCCGGTGGGGCCACCCGGAGCAGGGCCTGGTGGCGCCGGGCCGGTTCATCCCCGTGGCCGAGGAGAGCGGTCTGATCCTCCCGATCGGCGCCTGGGTGCTCGAGGAGGCCTGCCACCAGCTGCGCGACTGGCAGTGCGGCCCGGAGGGCGCGGCCTGGGTCGGGCGGGGCACCGTCGACGTGAACCTGTCGGCCCGGCAGATCGACGACCCGGGCATCGTCGCCACCGTCGAGGAGATCCTGGCCCGCACGGGGCTGGCTCCCGCCCATCTCACGCTGGAGATCACCGAGAGCGCGCTGATGCGGGACGCGGCCGCCGCCCTGGTGGTGCTGCGGGCCCTGAAGGAGCTCGGGGTGTCGCTGGCCATCGACGACTTCGGCACCGGGTACTCGTCGCTCAGCTACCTGCAGCGGTTCCCCCTCGACGTGCTCAAGGTCGACCGGATGTTCGTCCAGGAGCTCGACACGGGCTCGGGGCGCGAGATCGTGGCAGCCGTCATCAGCCTGGCCCACACGCTCGGGCTCGAGGTGGTGGCCGAGGGGGTCGAGACCGAGCAGCAGCTCGAGACCCTCCGTGCCCTGGACTGCGACTTCGCCCAGGGCTACCTCTTCTCGCGCCCGGTGCCGGCGGCGGAAGTGTGCCCGTCGGCGGCAGCGGCCCGTCCGGCCTGAGGACCCGCCCACGACGCCGCCGGTGGCCTCTGGCAACCCGTGGTGCAGGGCGGCGTCCGAGCCGTCGGGTGATCCTGGAACGGGGATCGGGGAGGGTAGTGTGGACCGGTTGGCCGGCCGAGGGGACGCATGAACATTCTGGTACTTGGTGGTGACGGATTCTGCGGGTGGCCTACGTCCCTGCACCTGTCGGCGGCGGGTCACGACGTGACGATCGTCGACAACCTGAGCCGCCGCCGCATCGACGAGGAGCTGGGCGTCGAGTCGCTCACCCCCATCCGCTCCATCGGCGAG
>Ga0265327_10004847_pt1 | contig 11661 bp, 9 predicted proteins | sample 41621metaG_FD_202089 | JGI IMG/M metagenome (GOLD analysis project Ga0265327, IMG submission 202089) | Rhizosphere microbial communities from Carex aquatilis grown in University of Washington, Seatle, WA, United States - 4-16-21 metaG | ecosystem: Host-associated > Plants > Roots > Rhizosphere >...
GCAGAGGCTCGAGCGTGCGCTCCATGACGGCGTCCAGCAGGACCTGATCGCGGTCTTGGTTCGCCTTCAGCTCGCCGAGCGCCTGGGGGTCACGGATCGGGAGGCGTTGCTTGCCGTTCTCGACGAGATCGGCCGCGACGTTCGAGAGGCGCTGGACCGGGTGCGGGTTCTTGCGAACGACGTGTATCCGTCCCTGCTCGAGACGTTGGGGCTTCGCGAGGCGCTGCGCAGCGCAGCGGCGGGCTCTGGCATCGCGGTGATCGTCGAGGCGCCCGATTCCGGCCGCTATCCAGCGGACGTCGAGGCTGCGATGTTCTTCTGCTGCAGGGCTTCGCTCGACCAGCTCGCCGCGAATCGAGATGTCCTCGCGAGAGCGACGATCCGGGTCGAGCGAGAGGAGCGTGCGCTGCGGCTCGCGGTTCAGGGTGCCGGTGTCGCGCTCGACGGAGGAACGGACGCGTTCGTTCTCGTCCGCGAGCGGATCGAGGTGCTCGGCGGCGTTCTGACGTTCAACCCGGCGTCGGGCGGGTCAGAGCGGCTGGTGGCGACCGTGCCGCTCGCCTAACCGCCGGCCGCGAGGTAGAGGATGACCGCCTTCACCCGTTTGTGCGCGGCCGGCTCGAACGCGATCCCGAGCTTCTGGAAGATGGAATGGATGACGTTCTCGACCGAGCGCTCGGAGAGGAAGAGGCCCTCGGCGATCGCGGCGTTGTTCTTCCCCTCGGCCATCTCGCGCAGCACGTCGAGCTCGCGCGGCGTCAGCCCGTTCAGCGGTGAGGCCTCGATACGCGTCTTCTGGGCGACGAGGCTCTCGACTACCTTCGGGTCGATCACCGACCCGCCCGCCGCAACCTGCCTGAGGGCGGCGACGAGCTCGTCGACGTCGTCGACCCGCTCCTTCAGCAGGTAGCCGCGGCGGTCACTGCCGTGCTCGAGTAGAGCGAGCGCGTAGCCCGGCTCCACGTACTGGCTCAGCACCACGACGCCCACGTGAGGGTGCGTCTCCCGGAGGCGTGAGGCGATCTGGATACCTTCGTCGAGGTGCCGTGGAGGCATCCGGATGTCCGTCAGCACGACATCGGGTTGCTGCGCCTCGACGGCAGCGAGGAGCGACTCGAGGTCGTCGCAGACCGCAGCCACCTCGATCTCCGGCTCGGTCTCGAGCAGCCGTCGGACGCCCTCGCGTACGAGGTAGTGGTCATCTGCGAGGACGAGCCGGATTGCCACGTTGGGCCATAGGATGGCGCAGTGGACGAGCTCGTGCGTCCGCCCGCGCCTGATCGGGAGGGAAGCCCCTGGCAAGTGGGAGTGTTGGCCCCCTAGACGTGTCGATTGCCAGGTGAAACGATCAGCGCTTGATCGTCGAGCCAGAGGAGGGACAGCTGTGAAGCGGGTGCTACTGGCGGGCTGTGGACTGGCGGTGCTCATCGCGGCCTTGGCGGGCTGCGGTGGCTCGGGCAAGCCGTCGGCTGCGGAGCTGCTGATGGAGAAGCAGGCAACGCTCTACCAGATCGACCAGATCGAGGCGAAGTTCCACCTGGCCACCTCGACCCAGAACATCAAGCTGATGATGTCTCTCTGGGCCCCGGGCGCCGTCTTCAACATCGATGACCAGACGTTGACCGGGAAGGGGCAGATCAGGCACTGGTTCCTCACCAAGGCCAAGGCCTTCCAGCCCGGGAACCACTGGGAGTCCGATACCCCCTCGTACAAGCTCAAGGCGACCGTGAACGGCGACAAGGGAACGCTCTACTTCGAGTGCCACTACATCGACCCGAAAACGGCGCAGGTGGTGTCGTACGTCGCGGTGACCCACCAGATCCAGAAGATCAACGGGAGGTGGCTGATCGTGAACTCGGCCGCCCAGCCGGCCGTGCTGAGCGCCAACCCGTAGCCGAGGGGAGCCGATGGCCGGGTCCGAGGCTGTCGACGCGCCGCCAGGCTCGAGGCGGTGGGCGGCGTTCGCCGGAATCGAGAACCGGCTCGTGCGGACGGTCGCGGGTGTTCCGGCGACCGTTCGCACAAAGCTGCTGCTCTCGTTCCTCGTGATCGCGGCGCTGCTCGTCCTCGTGTGCGTGCTCGGGTTGCGAGTCCTGGGCCAGGCGAACGCGCGGGTCGAACGGCTCGGACAGCTCCAGCTCCGCTCCACGCGGTATCAGGTACTCGAGCAATCTGCGAACGACATGGAGCAGGCCCTGGGCGCGAGGTCTGCCGGCGCGCCGGGTTTTGCCGCATACACCGGCGGACAGAAGATCGGCGGGGGCCGGCAGTGGCAACGGGTCGACCTCTCGTTGTCCGACCTGCTGTCGCAGGTCGAGCTCAACCTCGACGAGCCCACGTTCGGTTTCGTTCCGCCGCCGGGCGAGGAGCGCGCGCTCACTCGCATCCGGCTCGACTACCGGCGGCTCGTCCGCGACGTCGACCGGATCAGTCGGCTCGACACCGCCGACGTCAGGGGCAACCAGGCCCGGCCGTCCCTCCGGGACGCCGCCAACGTCGCCGACCACCTCCTGACCTCAGCTAGAAACCTCGCCGAGACGACGAGCAACGAGACCTCGGTGCTCATCGCGCAGAATCGCAGCGCCTACACCTCGTCGCGCAACCTCTTCGTCGCGGTGGGCGCGATCAGCGTGGCTCTCGCTCTCGCTCTCGGTCTCGTGCTCTCTTGGTCGCTCGTCGGTCCCATCCGGCGCACCGAAGCCCGCCTGGCTGAGATTGCAGCGGGGGACTTCAGCGGCCGCGTGGACGTTCCGAACCGTGACGAGCTCGGCTCGCTCGCGGCCAACGTCAACCGCATGAATGACGAGCTGCAACGCGTCTACGGCGAGCTCGAGACCGCGAGCCGGCACAAGAGCGAGTTCCTGGCGAACATGTCGCACGAGCTGCGGACTCCGCTGAACGCGATCATCGGCTTCTCGCAGCTGCTTGGCCAGCAGCTGTTCGGCCCGATCAATGCGAAGCAGGAGGAGTACGTCGACGACATCCTCTCGTCGGGCAACCACCTGCTCTCGCTGATCAACGACGTGCTCGACCTGTCGAAGGTCGAGGCAGGTCAGGTCGAGCTCGAGGTGGCCGACTTCTCCCTGCGCGAGGCGCTCCAGCGCGGGGTCGTGATGCTGCGCGAGCGCGCGACCCAGAACGGCGTCCGGGTCGAGCTCGAGCAGGGCCCGGGCATTGACATCGTCCGCGGCGACGAGCGACGCGTTCGCCAGGTCGTCTTCAATCTGCTCTCGAACGCCGTCAAGTTCACGCCGCCCGGTGGGGGCGTGGTCGTCGCGACGGAGCGAGTCGACGGCGAGGTGCAGGTGTCGGTCGCAGACACGGGCCCGGGCATCGCGCCGGCGGACCGCGAGCGGATCTTCGAGGAGTTCCAGCAAACCGACGTCGGCGTGCAGCAGCGCGAGGGCACCGGCCTCGGTCTCGCCCTCTCGAGACGCCTCGTCGAGCTGCACGGCGGCCGCATCTGGGTCGAGAGCCAGCCTGGGCACGGAAGCCGTTTCGTGTTCACGCTGCCCGGAGAGGTGGCCCGAGATGTCGGGTGAGTGCGTGCTCCTCGTCGAGGACAACGAGAAGAACATGAAGCTCCTCCGCGACGTGCTGCAGGCGACCGGGTACTCAACCCTGGAGGCGACGACAGGCGAGCACGCGATCCGCCTCGCAGCGTCGCACCTTCCGGCGGTCGTGCTGATGGACGTCCAGCTGCCTGGGATGAACGGCATCGACGCGCTCGCGCAGCTGCGCGAGAACGACGAGACCGCGTCGATCCCGGTCGTCGCGCTGACGGCGCAGGCGATGCACGGTGATCGTGAGCGGTTTCTGGAAGCCGGTTTCGACAGCTACCTCTCGAAGCCGGTGGACCTCGTCGAGTTGCTTCGCGTGGTCGGGGAGCACTGCGGCCGTGGGTGACCGCCCCCCGAAGATCCTCGTCGTCGACGACGTTCCCGAGAACGTGCGACTGCTGGAGGCCGTGCTTGGGGCGCGCGGCTACGGGGTGCTCACGGCACGAGACGGCATCGAGGCACTCGAGGTCGTCGAGGCGGGGAAGCCCGACCTGATCCTTCTCGACGTGATGATGCCGGGTCTCGACGGCTACGCGGTGTGCCGGCGTCTACGTGAGAACGACGATACCGCCGTGCTACCGGTGATCATGGTCACCTCGAGCCTGGGCGAGGAGAAGCTCCGCGCGATCGAGGCGGGCGCCGACGACTTCATCCCCAAGCCCTTCAACCACGACGAGCTGCTGACGAGGGTGCGCTCGCTGCTCCGGATCAAGCGTTACCACGACACGATCAAGGCGCAAGCGGCCCAGCTGGCAGAGCTGAACCACACACTCGAGGAGCGGGTGAGGGAGCAGGTGGGGGAGCTCGGCCGTCTGCGCACGCTGAGGCGCTTCCTCTCACCGCAGCTCGCCGAGACTCTGGTCTCCTCGGGTAACGAGTCGATCCTCGAGAGCCACAGGACCCAGGTAACGATGATCTTCGCCGATCTTCGCGGCTGGACGAGCTTCGTCGACGCCGCCGAGCCGGAGGAGCTGATGCGGGTGCTGCGCGAGTTCCACGACGTGATCGGGCAGCTTGTCAAGCGCTTCGAGGCGACGGTCGGCTTTCTCGAGGGGGATGGTGTGCAGCTCTTCTTCAACGACCCGATCCCGATCCCGGACGCACCGCTTCGCGCGGTGCGGCTGGGATGCGCGCTGCGAGAGGAGATGGCGCAGCTGATCTCCCTCTGGCAGAAGCGCGGTTACGACCTCGATTTCGGCGCCGGGATCGCGCTCGGCTACGCCACGTGCGGCGAGGTCGGCTTCGAAGGCCGCTCCGACTACGCTGCGATCGGGGCGGTCACGAACCTCGCGTCCCGACTTGCCGACGAGGCGACGGGCGGGCAGGTCCTGATCGCCCAGCGGCTGTACGCCGAGGTCGAGCCGGCGATCGACGCCGAGCCGGCCGGTGAGTTCGTGCTCAAGGGATTCAGGCGGCCGGTGGCGGCTTTCAACGCCCTCGCAGTGCGCGACACCGCCTCGGGCGTCTCGCCCGCGTCGATGGACTGACGAGGCCGACGCGGACGGTGCTGCCCTTCCCGAAGCTCTGAGACGCGCGGTGAAGTCGCGATCCCCGCTGTGATCGCCGAGGATGCTCGTCGCCGAGATCGGCTGAGCCGCGCATAGGATTCGTGGGTCCGGCCCGGCCGAGGGGGGTCGCCCGATGGAGTCCCGAGAGAAGATGGTGGTCGACCGTGAAGGCGCCCAGGCCGACGATGGCGGCCGTGGCGGGTCCGGCAGTCGCCTCGAGCTTCGGATCCTGGGGACGTTCGAGGCGCTCGTCGACGGCGAGCCCGTGAGGCTCATCCCGCAGCCCGAGCGGCTTCTCGCGACGCTGACGCTCCGGGCAGGCGAGGCGCTCTCCGTGGACGTCCTGATCGAGTCGGTCTGGGACGACGCTGCTCCGGCGTCGGCGCCGAGCACTCTCCGGTTGTACGTCTCCCAGCTTCGGCGGGTGCTCCCGCCCGGCCGTCTCGTCACCGAACGGGCCGGCTATCGCTTGCTTGTCGAGGAAGGGGAGCTCGACGCCGAGCGCTTCGAGCATCTGCTCGCCGACGGTCGCCGAGCGCTCGCCGGCGGGAACGTCCGGCTCGCGGACTCGGTCCTCGCACGCGCACTCGCCCTGTGGAGAGGCGATGTTCTCGGCGAGCTCGGCGGCGAGCTGTTCGCTCGAGCCGAGGCGCTGAGGCTGCAGGAGCTCAGGCTCCAATGCGTCGAGGGACGGTGCGAGGCCGGGCTGCGGCTCGGCCGGCATGAGGAGCTCATCGCGGATCTCGACCGGCTCGTGGCCGAGCATCCGCTCAGGGAGCGCCTTCGCGTGCAGTTGATGACCGCGCTCTACCGGGCCGGCAGGCAAGCCGACGCGCTCGCGTGCTACCGGGAGGGCCGCGCCTACCTCGACACCGAGCTCGGTCTCGAGCCCGGGGCCGAGCTCCGCGACCTCGAACGCAGGATCCTGGCGCAGGACCCGACGCTGGCCGCACCGAGCTCGGGCCCGGCGACAGGCCGTCGGGTGCCTGCGCCGTCGACGCGCCCGGTCGGCCGAGATCGCGACCTTCGCACGCTCCGAGGCCTCCTGCTCGAACCGCGGACCCGGCTCGTCTCGCTCGTCGGCCCGGCCGGGATCGGCAAGACCCGGCTCGCGATCGAGGCGGCCAGCGAGCTCGGCGAGCAGCTTGCCGATGGAGCGCTGCTCGTCGATCTCGCCCCGCTGTCGGACCCCGCACAGGTCGTCCCTGCCCTCGGTCGCGCTCTGGGCGTTCGAGAGGGTGAGTCGGCGAGCTGGAGCGAGGCGATCAGCGCCGAGCTTGCGGGCAGCGAGATCCTCGTGGTGCTCGACAACTTCGAGCACGTCGTGGAGGCAGCGGCGGAGCTCGTGCCGATCATCGACGCCGCACCCAGGCTCACCCTGCTCGTCACCAGCAGGAGTGTCCTCAGGCTCTCGGCCGAGCGGGTGGTCGACGTCCGTCCGCTCGACGCAACCGCGGCGCGCGAGCTGTTCGCGAGCAGGGTGACCGCCTCGGGCGTCGAGGTCGACGCACGCTCCGCTCTGTTCACCGAGATCTGCGACCGGCTCGACGGGGTCCCGCTCGCGATCGAGCTCGCTGCCCCGTGGTTCCGGTCGCGGTCGGCGGCGGAGCTGCTCCAGCTTCTCGACTCCCGCCTCGACGCGCTGGCTGCAGGTGCCAGGGATGCGCCCGAGCGTCATCGCACGATGCGCGCGGCGATCGACTGGAGCTTCGGCCTGCTCGACCCCGCGGCGCAGCATCTGCTCGGCCGCGTGTCGCTTTTCCGGAACAGATTCACGCCCGAGGCCGCCGCGGCCGTCGGCGGCGAGCAAGCGGGCGGCGGTGCGCTCGACGCCCTGGTGGCGGCGAGCGTCGTCCAGCGCCACCCGTCGGGCTACGGGCTGCTCGAGGTCGTTCGCGAGTACGGGCGGGACCTGCCGTCTGCGGGCGTCGAGGGCCATGATCTGCATGCCGCGTACTTCTCCGGGCTGGCGGATCGCGCCGAGTCGGAGCTGAGCGGCCCCGACCAGGGAGCGTGGCTCGAACAGCTCGAGCTGGCCCACGACGATCTCCGTGGTGCGCTCGACTGGCTCGGCCGGCGGGGAGAGGACGAGGCCCGGCTTCGGCTTGCCGCGTCGCTCGGACGGTTCTGGTACGTCCGCGGTTACCTGAGCGAGGGCCTCGAGCGCCTGGCCGACGCCGTCGAGCGGGCACCTGGAGCCGACCCGGCTCTGCTTGCGAACGCGCTGCGAACGGCGTCCGCTCTCGCCGTCCTCAGGGGGGACTACTCACGTGCGCGGGCGCTGGCCGAGCGTGCGCTCGCGCTGTATCGGGAGATCGGCGACGAGACGGGCATCGTCCGCTCGCTCAGCAATCTCGGGGCGATCCTGCTCGGTCTCGGCGAGCTCGAGCGTGCGGCGGACAGCCTCGACGAGTGCATCGTCGCCGCCGAGGCGCTCGGGGACGGAAGGCTCATCGCGCTCGCGCGGAACAACCGCGGGGACGTTGCCCTTTCGCAGGGTGACCTCGAGGTCGCCGCAGATCAGTTCGAGCAGAGCCTTGCGCTGCTTCGCGAGGCGAACGACGTGGCAAACGTGGCGCGCGCGCTCTACAACCTCGGCGCGGTCGAGATCGAACGGGGCCGCACCGAGCTGGCTCAGCCGCTGCTCGTCGAGGCGCTCGAGTTGTCCACCGGAGTCAACGACAAGGAAGACACGGCCTGGTGCCTGATCGCGCTCGCCGCGGTCGGAGCGCAGGTTGGGAAAGCCGAGGACGCGACCGTCGTCCTCGGCTTTGCCGACGCATTCCTCGGCCGGATCGGCGCGGCGATCAAGCCCTCCGAACAGCTCCTGTACGACCGGACGCTCGCTCAGCTCCAAGCCGCGCTCGACAGAGCCGAGCTCGAGGCTCTCTTCGAGGCCGGCGGGATCATGGACGACGGCCGGGCGTTGAGCCTGGCCGCGTCGCTGTAATCCCCCGTCGAGCGAGCCGTTCGTCAGCTGAGCACCAGTGAGATGTCATCGGCGCCGGCGAGGTTGTAGTTGGCGTGATCGGTGAAAGTGATGGTCACGACGGCGCTCACCGCTCCTGCCGGGACGCTCCCGGTGCGGCTGCGGGCCGACATGTCCCCTCCGCTGATCGTGGTGTCCGGGCCGATCCGGAGTCCCCCGAGCGACTTGCCCGACGCATCGGTGAAGTTCGCGCGGACGCTTGCAGTGTCATTGCTGTAGTTCCCGAGCCAGCCCGCGAGCGTGGCCTTGTGTCCCGCGGCGCCCGCCGGGAGCTTGATCGTCTGTGAGCCGATGCTCGCCTTCGCGCTGGTGGCGGCCGTCGTCGTTCCACCGAAGAAGTAGTTCTTGCCCCGGTCTGTCGGCCCTTTAGAGGTCGCGGTGAACCAACCGACACCGAAGCCCGTGTAGGCAGCGGCTCCGAACTGGCCCGAAGCGTTCGTCCAGTGGGGCACCGACCCGTTGGCCCCGGTGGCGGTCACGCCCCTGCCGGACTCGGCTCCCGGATTGAGGACGAGGTTCTTTCCGCAGAACGAGCAACCGGTGGCCCGCGCCGCCAGCCCTGTGGCCGAGACCGTGAGAGCTGCCAGCACGGCCACGGCTGCAAGCCACGCCGGCACCCAGGCCCGCTTACGCCGTGCGCGCGAGTCCAACGTGATGCGATCCATCCGTACCTCCTGGTGTGTCGGCGACCATTCCCGCTGTGGCGGGTTCGCGGCCACTCTTGCCGACCCGCGCATAGATCTCGCATAGCGGGCCGATCTGCGCGGTCCGCGCGGTCCGGCCGACGGGGGCGGCAGCATTGCGCCGTGTTCTTCAGGCTGAGCAGCTGGGAGCTGGCGGGAATCCTGCTCGCGATCGTCGCCGGCGTGACGATCGGCGGCGTGCTCTTCGGCCGGTATCTCCGGGAGCACTCGGAGAGCCTGCGGGAGCCGTTCGGCGTCATGCAGGCGGCATTGCTCGGCCTCGTCGGGCTGATCCTGGCGTTCGGCCTCTCGCTCGCGGTCGGCCGGTACGAGGATCGCCGCGCTGCGGCGGTTTCCGAGGCGAACGCGATCGGCACCACCTACCTCCGTGCGCAGCTCCTCGCGGAGCCGGCCCGGTCGCGATCGCTAACCCTCCTCCGGACGTACACCGATCTCGCGCTCCGTATGGGAAAGCAGATCCCGAGCAGCGCCGCGATGCAGCGGACGATCGCCTCCGAGGACCTGATCCAGCGCCGATTGTGGGCTCTCGGAGGGCAGGCAATGGACGCAGCGCCGGACGCGAGCGCGCCGCGGCTCTATGTCGACAGCCTGAACTCGACCATCGACGAGCAGACCGTTCGCGTCTCGGCGCTCAATAACCGCGTCCCCGGCGCGGTCATCGCGGTCGAGGTGGTCGGTGCAGCGCTCGCTCTCGGCCTGCTCGCCCTCTACCTGTCTGTACTCGGGCGCGGGCTCGTCCCGATGCTGCTTGGCGCCCTCCTCATCACGACGCTGCTCCTCGTGACGTTCGATCTCGACCGACCGACGCGCGGGCTGATCACCGTGCCCTCGACGGCGCTCATCTCCCTGCGCGAGTCGATGGCGCTACCGCCTGCGGCTCACCCCTAGGTGAGCAGCAGCGCGAGCAGTGCTTTCTGGACGTGCAGGCGGTTCTCGGCCTCGTCCCAGACCGCAGAACGGTCGCCGTAGAGCGCCCCAGGGGTGATCTCCTCGCCGGGGTGCGCGGGAAGGCAGTGGAGCACGATCGCCTCCGGGGCCGCGAGGCTGATGAGCGCCTCGTCGAGGCGGTACGGCTCGAGATCATAGAGCCGCTGCTCCTTCGTCTCCTCCTGCCCGAGCGACACCCAGATATCCGTGACGAGGACATCGGCGCCCGCCGCAGCCTCGCGGGGATCGCGGACCAGCGTCAGCGGCGTGTCCGCGGGTGGGTCGTAGCCAACGGGACAGGCGGCGACGACCTCCATGCCGGTCAGCTTGGCCATCTGGGCGAGCGAGACAAGGACGTTGGTGCCGTCGCCGACCCACGCGATCCTGACACCGTCGAGGCCGCCGAGCCGCTGCCGGATCGTGAGCGCGTCGGCAAGCGCCTGGCAGGGATGCTCGACCGAGGTCAGCGCGTTGATCACCGGGATCTGCGCGGCATCAGCCCACTGCTCGAGCTCGTCGTGGGAGAGCACCCGGATCGCGAGTGCGTCGAGGTAGCGCGAGAGCACGTGCGCCGTATCGCTGAGCGACTCGCCTCGCGAGAGCTGCATCTCCTGGGGCGTGAGGGTGACGAACCCGCCGCCGAGCTGAACGATCGCCACGCCGAACGAGATCCGCGTGCGGGTCGAGGGCTGGCCGAAGATCAGGCCGAGCGTCCTGCCGGGGAGGCGCGGCGTGCGATCGAGCTTGAGCTCCTCAGCGAGGTCGAGGATCGCCTCGGCCTCCGCGGGCACGAGGTCGGTGATCCGCAGGAGGTCGCGGCCGGAGAGCGAGACGGGCAGCGGAGACTTCATGTCCAGAGCTCCTTCGCCGCCGTGACCGCAGCCCCTACGTCGCCGAGCCTCGGCGCGTCGACGGCGGGCGGCTCGAACGTGCCTGCTCGCACCGTGGCGGCGACCTGCTCGTGGGCGTCACGGAACGGCATTCCTTCCCGCACGAGCACTTCGGCCGCGTCGGTCGCGCGCAGCAGCGGGTCGGCGCAGGCGGCCGCCATTTGCTCGCGGTCGAAGGTCAGGCCGCGCACGAGCACCGTGAGCGCAGCGAGCGCGTTCGCGGCATCGGCGCGAGCGGCGAACACCGGCGGCTTGTCCTCTTGCAGGTCGCGGTTGTAGGCGAGCGGCAGGCCCTTGACCGTCGCAAGCAGGCCGGTCAGCCGGCCGATCGCGGTGCCGGCCTTGCCGCGCGCGAGCTCGGCCACGTCCGCGTTGAGCTTCTGCGGCATCATCGACGAGCCGGTCGCGGCGTCCTCGGGCAGGTGCGCGAAGCCGAACTCGGTCGTCGTCCAGAGCACGATCTCCTCGCCGATCCGCGACAGATGGCCGAAGAGGACCGCGCACGCGTACAGGTAGTCGAGCGCGAAGTCCCGGTCGGAGACGCCGTCGATCGTGTTGCGCATCGGGTCCGGAGGCGGCGGGATCGAGAGGGTCGAGCCGGCGAGCGCGCCCGAGCCGAGCGGGCTGAAGACCGCTTGCGCCCCGGCGAAGCGGAGCCGCGCCCGGTCGCGGTAGAGCATCTCCGACCAGGCGAGTAGATGGTGGCCGAGCGTCACCGGGATGGCGCGCTGCAGGTGCGTGTAGCCGGGCATCGGCGTCTCGGCCTCCTGGGCGGCGCGGTCGAGAATGGCGCGCGCGAAGCCTCTGAGCGCCTCCTCGCTCTCGGCGGAGGCGTGCGAGACGTAGAGGCGGAAGGCTGCTGCGACCTGATCGTTGCGGGAGCGGCCGGCGTGGATCTTGCGGCCGACATCGCCGAGCAGGCGCTCGATCGCCGAGTGGACGTCCTCGTCGGAGGCCTCGAGGTCGTCGACTGTGATCCCGGCGAGGCGCCGCTCTACTTCGGCGAGCTCGTCGGTCGTGAGCAGCCCGGCCGCCTCGAGTCGTGTGGCGTGGATCAGCGTTCCCTGCAGGTCGTAGGGGAGC
>Ga0265327_10004848_pt1 | contig 11657 bp, 9 predicted proteins | sample 41621metaG_FD_202089 | JGI IMG/M metagenome (GOLD analysis project Ga0265327, IMG submission 202089) | Rhizosphere microbial communities from Carex aquatilis grown in University of Washington, Seatle, WA, United States - 4-16-21 metaG | ecosystem: Host-associated > Plants > Roots > Rhizosphere >...
AACTGCAAAAAGGCGATGCCGTGATTGCCTTCTCGCGCAAGGATGTACTCACCCTCAGCGCACGCTTCCGGCAATGGGGCTTCATGGTTGCCACCATTTACGGTGCATTGTCCCCCGAAGTCAGGCGCACAGAATCACGCCGTTTCAGCTCTGGAGAAGCAGATATTCTGGTCGCCACAGACGCGATTGGCATGGGCCTCAACCTGCCGATCAGGCGTGTGATTTTCTCTATGACACATAAATTCGATGGTGTAGCGAGCCGTAACATCAATGCCACCGAAGTGCGCCAGATCGCTGGCCGCGCCGGACGCTATGGCATCTACCCGACCGGCTATGTGAATGCGTTTGAAGATGATGAGCTACTGCATATCGAACACATGCTAAGCACCTCTGATCAATCCGAACTGCAAAAACTCCCCATCGCCCCCAGCTTCTGGCATATCCAGGAAATCGCGCAGGAACTACATGTAGCAAAGCTGGGCGAATTGCTCGCCTTCTTTTCTGAACGTATCGCGGTCGAGAGTGAGCTATTCGAAACCGCCCCGCTCGGCATCCACATGAAACTAGGATTCCTTGTCGATGAACACGCGCCATATTTATCGCTGCAAGACAAATTCACCTTCTCCTGCGCGCCTGTTTCCAGCGACAAATCGCACGAAGTCGATTATTTCCTGATCTGCCTGAAAACTCATGCCGAAGGCAGGAAAATGCTGCTCCCAACAGAGCCAGAATGGCTAACTTCGAGCAGCTCCAAGCAACTGGAAGAAGCCGAGAACCTGAGCAAAGACATCAGCCTCTACGCATGGCTGGCGTATAAATTCCCCAAGACTTTTTACGACGCCGAATCGCTGCCGGAATACCGAAACAAGGTGAGCAGGTATATTGAAAGAGCACTTCTTATACAGGCAGGATACAAAGATACTTCCAAAGAGTTGTTTTATCTAACTAGCAGATATTAGGCCAAAAATTATTAGGTATTCCTTATAAACTTTGTTCCAATATCTTATGAGTTTGGTATATCTGCTATCGACCACAAGCTTGGCATTCATGATGTTCTCTATGGTAGATATTTAACACTTCTGCCATTATTTAATTATTAACATAGGATGCTACGGTATGGCAGATTGCTGCGAAGACAAGTCGTGTACGCTTGATGCACTTAGAGTTAAACAAAGCTCCACATTAAAGGCGGTGCTTTGTATCAATGCAGCAATGTTCATAGTTGAGCTTACTGCAGGTATCGCCTCAGGTTCCACAGCGTTACTATCAGATTCACTCGATAATCTTGGTGATGCCATGACTTATGGTATCAGTCTATATGCGATTACTAGTGCTCATCGAGTAAAAGCCAAGATAGCACTGCTTAAGGGCATTCTGATACTTATGGCTGGAATTTTTGTCATTTCTCAGGTCATTTATAGAATCATGGTTCCAATCATCCCAACCTACGAAACTATGGGCTTAATTAGCCTATTGGCATTATTAGCAAACGGAACATGTCTTGCGCTACTCTGGAAGCACCGTGCGGAGGACATCAACATGAGTTCCGTTTGGGAATGCTCACGTAACGATGTAGCTTCCAATCTTTCGGTTTTCATAGCTGCAGGAGCAGTATGGCTGACCCAGTCAGGTTGGCCAGATATTCTTATCGGCTCTTTTCTTGCGATACTATTTTTAAAATCTTCATCAAAGGTTATCAGAGGCGCGATTCTTGAATTGCAAGTGTCAACTGCACAACCCGAAGTCATACAAATTGTTAAGCGTAAAAAATAAATGAACGCTTGCTTTGGGTTGATTGCTGGCATTCAGAATCATAGGGCAGTTCCCTACCGCCAACCTATTAGTTGATGCCATTTAAATGTGGATTCATGAAAATCACTAGCCACTATTCATGGTAGGCATCAGGCACTAAAACAAACCTCCAGCGCATACTGCAGTCATACAAACGACAACAATCCGTTGTTGATAATTTAAGGAGATACATCATGTGGACCAAACCAGAAGTAACAGAAATGCGTTTCGGCTTTGAAGTAACAATGTACGTCTGCAATCGTTAATATTGCAACTCGACAGCCTTCTGGCTGTTAAGAATAGAGAAACGGGAGCGCAAGCTCCCGTTTCTATTTGTGGGTTACAAGAACTGGATAATCTCTGTCTTGGGCTGATTCAACACCCGCAATAGAAGCTTGTAGGTATCCAAATCAAACGCCAAGCTGGATGGGCTTTCCAGCAGTTCATCCAATTCAGCTTCACTTTTCACTGTACCCAGATGGCACCAATGTTCGAATACCTGAATCTCGGTCAGATCATTTTGTACATCATGCTCCCGAATACCAATCTTGCCATTGTATGGCCAGGTTTTAAGCTTATGCGCGGCCATTGCTTGCTGTAGCCGTAGATGGTGGATTTCTGGCGCCTCTTTTCCTGCGCAGACTCCCTTGCAACGTTTGAGTTGAAAGGAAAAACAAGGGCCATTGCCCGGCTCCAAGCCCAACAACTTGGGGCAGAGCTGGTGGTTGTCTGCCATTTGCCTGAGTACTTCAACCGCCTGTCGCTTGGTTTTAAAAGTACCGAACAGCTGATGCATATTGGCAGGGGTTATATCCTCGCCACGCACCAGCTCTACCAAGGGTATTGAGTTCGGGTTTTCAGCAATACGCCATGTACACAACTGACGCTCGCTTCTTAATTGTCGATTGTGCAAGGGCAGCCGCTCTTTCACCAGCCTAGCTTCTAGCAATAGCGCACTAAACTCCCCAGCTGTCTCTCTCCATTCAACATGGCGAATCTCTTGGCTGATACGCATCTCTTTTGCTGATGCATGGTCTCGGCTGAAATGCGATAAGACACGGCCTCGAATGTTGACGCTTTTGCCAATATAAAGCGGCAATTGATTCTCACCATAAAACAAATAGACACCGGGGCCTTCGGGCATATCTTCAAGATGGCTAGCTTCAAGGCCGGGAGGCAACGAGCCACCTTTGAGTTGAAACTCTGCGGCTGCTTTGACACTCTCCTCGCCCAACTCAAGTTTTGCTGCTGCAATAAAGCCGACCATCATCTCGACATCACCCATCGCCCTGTGACGTGCTTCACATGTCAGCTGATGGCGAGCTATCAGAGCATCTAGACCATGGCTGCGATGTTCAGGGTAAAGCTTGCGGGATAATTTAACTGTACATAGCACTTTTTGTCGATGAACAACGCCTATGCGCTTGAATTCATTCTTGAGAAAACCGTAGTCAAAACGCACGTTGTGCGCAACCAGTACGGCACCTTCCAGATAGCTTAGCAGGGTATCTGCAACCTCTTCAAAAGCAGGTGCAGACTTCACCATCTCATTACTGATGCCAGTGAGATTTTGTATAAAAGGCGGGATGGGCATACCGGGGTTAACCAGCGTCTGCCAACGACAGATCTCCTGACCATTTTCAAATCGTATCAGCGCGATTTCGGTGATGCGATCAGTCAGCGGTGTTGCACCTGTAGTTTCGAGATCGAGTAAAACATAGTTATTTAGCATTGATTGGGCACAAAAAAAGACCGGCTTGAAGCCGGTCTGATATCCAGCTTATTGTTTAGTCAGACTATCTCCACTGACTTTGACTTTGACTTTATCACCAGTTTTAAATAATGGCGCAGTATCAAAACTGAGTGAGCGGCGTGTTTCATCGTCCATCAATACGACCACATCCCAACGGCTTTTCTTACGCAGCATTTTCTCACCGAAGTGTCCGCCTACACCGCCTGCAACCGCGCCTAGTAAGGTTGAGAGTTTTTTGCCACTGCCTTTGCCTACCTGATTACCCAAGAGCCCGCCGGCGACAGCCCCTGCAACTGCACCAAGGCCTGATGCTTCGCTGGTTTCTATCATATTCACAGACTCAATCACGCCACATTCTGGACAGGCGACCATTTTCTGGTTCCCACACTCAGGTGGCAACCAACCGCCGGATTTACTATCATTCGCCGGGCAAACATATCCGCGCACTTGGGTACATTCTTCAGGTACCCATCCGCCAGCCTTGCTATCCGTTGACGGACAAGCGTAATCGGCCATCGCATTGACATTGAATAACAGGAATGTGCAGAGCAGCATTGCTTTTAGATAATTCATGGTCTTCTCCCTATTTTATTTTTGAAGTGAATTTTGCTTTATTCTATGCGACTTCATATTAGCCGAATCTGGCTAAATTTCCAGTTTTTTAAATGGCGCACGTTCTTCCAGCTCGTGATGGTAGATTTCCATCTGCCCAGCCTCTCGGCTGACAAAATCTCGTATTGCCCGATCAAATTCAGGATGGGCAATCTGATGGAAAGAATGCGTAGCTCTCGGCAGGAATCCTCGGGCTAGCTTATGCTCGCCCTGAGCTCCACCTTCAAAGTATTGAATGCCCTGCGCTATACAAAACTCCTGAGCCTGATAATAGCAAAGCTCAAAATGCAGACCAGGGATGTATTCGATCGCACCCCAGTATCGCCCAAAGAGGCTATGAGCATCATAAAAATTGAATGCCGTAGCAATTGGCTGGCCATTTCGCTCAGCAATAATAAGAAGAATATGATCTTTTAAACGATGACCAATCTCAGTAAAAAAATCCCGGTTCAAATAAGGTGAAGAATGATGCTGGTGATATGTATTGCGGTAACAAATATAGAAAAAATCCCAATCAGCTTCACTGATTTCCATACCCTGCAAACGCCTTACCATAATGCCAGCTTCTGTTATTTTTCTACGTTCCTGATGAATTTTCTTCCGCTTGTCGTGTGCCAGCCTACTTAGAAAATCATCAAAATCAGCAAATTTTTCATTCTGCCATCTGAACTGAACGCCAGCACGTTCAAGCCAGCCCTGCTGTCTCAGCAATTCAGAATCCAGATCATCAGTAAACAGGATATGCGCACTGGATAAACCGTGCTCTTGCATCTGCTGCACAATCACCTGTGACATTAGCAATCTGATCTCAGGCTTTGTACTCATTAGTCTCGAGCCGCTCACAGGGGTAAACGGAATAGCTGTGAGAAGCTTAGGGTAATATGGAATTCCATTGCGTTCATATGCATCAGCCCACGACCAGTCGAACACATACTCGCCATAAGAATGGCTTTTAAGAAACAAGGGAGAGACGCCAACTACCCTTCCTTCTTCTTTTACAACGATCGGATAAGGCTGCCATCCGGAATCTGCACCTATGCAGCCAGTCGCCTCCATAGCTGAGAACAGATGGTGATTGAGAACAGGTGATCCATCCGTGAGGGCGTTCCATTCGGTCGGCTCGATCTGAGCAAAACTATTGGCGATCTCAATTTGCATACTCATGGAAAAATCATACAGGATACTGATGACCTGAGTCTGCAAGCATGTCGCTATTGTTAGACAAAAAACCCGCTGAACTGCAGAAATCGCAGTAAATCAGCGGGTCGCTTGCGTCGCCATCAAGCGACGCGGCTTAAAAACACTTCAACAATATCGATTATTTCTTCTTGCTGGAAAGCCCGTCTACGCCATGTCCAATCACACCACCAATGGCAGCACCACCAACAGTTCCCCAGGCACTCCCACCAGTCAGCACTGCACCCGCAACACCGCCTACACCTGCACCTACAGCTGCATTCTTTTGTCGATTAGACATTCCGGCGCAACCAGTTAATGCAATGGCAAGTAATGTAATGCCCAAATAACGTTTCACGTAAGTCATAAAAATCCCCTCGAATATTAGTTACATCACTGAACCCAAAGCTGGATTCACACAGAGGATATGGCAAGGGCTGTGCCAACAAGATTAAACCAATAAAAATCAATGGTATAAAATTACCATTGATTAATTTATGTGATTTTTGAGTTGAAAATTGTCACCGAAAAGCGACAATTAATAGAAGCTTAAAGTGCTCTTTTGCGATTAGTCAGCATTGCATCTTTGCTTTTCTTTTTGCTGACATCACTCGGTTCTGGGGATTCTATTTTGATAGCGGAAGGTCGCTGACTAATAATTCTGGCCTGCAGGGTTTCAAGTTCATCTAGAGAAATCAAGCCATCATTATTCAGGTCGACCTGATTAAAGTGTCTGGCTACCTGCGGCATCATATCGGCGGCTTCGTCTCTACTAATAGTACCGTCATTATCGCGATCTGTTTCTGCGAAACGGCTTTGTACTCGCTGATGCATGACGCGGCGACCCTCTTCTATTTGGACATGTGCAGGATCTACTTGCTTGGAGTATTCATCAAGATCCCGACGTAGCCTGATACTTTCCTCAATACTAATTGGGCCATGCAATGACTGTTGTACATCCTGACTATCAGATTCGACCTGTCTATTTGACTGATCATCTGCATTGTTGTCTCGTGTACCAGCTTCAACAGTAATGATGCATCCAAACATTAGACAGCATGCTAATGAGCGATTTAGACAAGCAGATAGTGATCTGAAAGACAGTGCCATATTAATGCACTGCCTTTACTAGCGAATAAACAATAGCGACATGCGTATTCAAAGTTTCCTTTAAGCACGCAAAGTATCTATCAGTTTCAGAAAATGGAACTTCAACAACGCCAATCAAACAAACCAAGCGACTCCCCCATCATTTAACTTAGTTTACACATCGTTGCATCTGTGACCAGCTGTACTATCTGCTAGTTCATCTATAATTTCAGGCAACGAATATTAGCAAGAGGCGTCATCATGACTTATCAATGTAAATCGAATGTTTCATAAAAATGCCTCATTGTAAAAAATTGTAACAAAGCGGATGATTCAATAAATCCTAAAACAGGGCTTTCATTTAATTGATATTCCGCTGAAAATAACGATATGCAAACTACATTCAAAAAAATTCTGATGGTCGATGACGATTTGCGCATGCGCGAATTGCTTCAACGATATCTTGGCGAACAGGGATTCAATGTCAAAACCGTTTCAGATTCAACCGAAATGGATGCCGTATTAGCGCATGACCACATTGACTTGCTTGTTCTGGATTTGATGCTACCAGGAGAAGATGGACTGGCTATTTGTCGTCGCTTGCGTGCCAACGGCAATATCATGCCTATCATCATGCTTACCGCAAGAGGTGATGAAGTCGACCGCATCATTGGCTTGGAAATGGGCGCAGATGATTATCTGCCTAAGCCATTTAATCCCAGAGAGCTTCTTGCACGCATCAACGCAATCATGCGTCGTCACACATTCAATCCACCTAGCGCGCCAGTAGCGGATGCAGAAATGGTGACTTTTGGTGATTTTGTATTTGATTTGTCGACGCGTAGCCTGACCAAGAATGGCGAAAACATCACCATCACCAGCGGTGAGTTTGCGCTATTAAAGGTATTTGTGGATCACCCAAGGCAACCGCTGTCACGCGACCGTTTGATGCAACTAGCCAGAGGGCGCGAGCTGGATGTATTTGACCGCAGTATTGATGTGCAGGTCTCTCGCCTTAGAAGACTGATTGAGTCTGATCCAGCACACCCACGTTATCTACAAACCATGTGGGGATTCGGCTATGTCTTTGTTCCAGATGGTGAAGCCTTAAAAAACTAATCGGGAGTTTTAGTCAATATGGCAATACGGCTACTTCCCCACACACTGCTGGCGCGCGTAATGCTGCTGATCGCTCTGATTCTCACTATCGGGCAATTTTCAGCACTTAAACTTTTCGATTATTTCGAGCGTGAGCCACGCGCGGTAGCTGCTGCCTTGCAAGCCATCACCATCGTTAACTACACCCGTGCTTCACTGCTTGCTGCCCATGAAAACCGTAGACTCGCACTGCTCTCTGAATTAAGTGGCCGTGAAGGTGTACGGGTTTACGCCGCCGACCTGCTTGAGGAAATCGAGCCTCTACCTAATGACCAGTTTATACGTCGAATTGCTGAAATCATTCGCGATAGGCTGGGTAAGGACACCATTGTTACAGTCAATCATTTTGGGGTTCCCGGCCTTTGGGTCAGCTTTACCATCGAGCAGGATGATTTCTGGGTTGTTATCCCACGCATACAGGTTGACCGCCCATTCCCCTGGCAGTGGCTGAACTGGGGGGCGCTGGTTATCTTGCTCTCTCTTGTAGGTGCATATCTGATTGCTGCCAGAATCAACAGGCCATTAAGCCTTTTGGTAAAAGCGGCTGACCGCGTCAGCCATGGAGAAGAGCCAATCAAATTACCAGAAGAAGGTGTTGATGAATTGCGTCAGGTAAGCCGTACTTTCAATGAAATGACGGAATCACTAGTCAGGCTGGATGCAGAGCGGACACTATTGCTAGCCGGCGTGTCGCATGACTTACGCACGCCGCTAGCCAGATTGAGACTTGCTGTAGAAATGCTGCCAGATGACGAAAACGCCAACTTGAAAAATGGCATGGTGCAAGATATCAACGACATGGACGGTATCATCAACCAGTTTCTGGATTTCGTTCGCGGGGTGGAAGGTGAACCCGCTCAGATGGTCGACATTAATGGGTTATTGAAAGCCTTGTTTGCAAGGCATACGCGTGCCGGACGCAAACTGGTGCTGAACCTTGCCCCCACTCACATGATTCCCTTACGGCCACTCGCCATGCAGCGTCTGCTCAACAACCTGATCGACAACGCCTTTGCCTATGGTAAAGGCGAAGTGACGGTGGCAACGACCATTCAGGCCAGCAATATCACAGTGAGCGTACTTGATAATGGACCGGGGATTCCTGAAGCGCAAAAAGCCAGACTTTTGCGCCCTTTTGAGCGCTTGGACACGGCTCGCGGCAATTCGAAAGGAAGTGGCCTAGGCCTGGCTATCGCTGACCGTATTGCCAAACTGCATAAAGGGAAACTAGAACTGATCAACCGCCCAAGAGGCGGCCTAGAAGTGAAGCTGACCTTACCAATTTAGCCATATCATTTATTCCTGATTTTCTGGGTTAAACCAAGCAAGTTTGGCACGTAGATTTACAACACCGCCGATAATAATCAGGCAAGGCGGTTTCATTTCAGCGTTTGCCACTTCTGTTGCCAGATGTTCCAGTGTTGCCACCACCACTCGCTGCCTGATCGTTGTGCCCTGTTGCACTACTGCAGCAGGCGTATCGGCAGACAAGCCATGCTCAATCAGCTTGTGGCATATCTGATCAAGCCCGACCAAGCCCATGTAGATCACCACTGTCTGTTTGGGGCGCACCAGTGCTGGCCAATCCAAGGAAATCGTGCCGTCTTTCAGATGCCCGGTAGTAAAGATACAAGATTGCGCATAGTCACGATGGGTAAGTGGAATCCCAGCATAAGTTGAAACGCCATTCGCCGCAGTGATGCCAGGCACCACCTGAAACGGCACGCTATTCTCCATCAGGGTTTCAATCTCTTCACCGCCTCTGCCAAAGATAAAAGGATCACCCCCCTTCAACCGGAGCACGCGTTTACCTTCTTTAGCCAGCCTGACCAAGAGCTGGTTGATTTCGTCTTGGGGCAGAGTATGACTATCACGCGCCTTACCGACATAAATCAGCTCCGCATCGCGGCGCACCAGTTCCATCACCTCCTTGCTCACCAGTTTGTCATAGACGCACACATCGCATTGCTGCATCAGACGCAAAGCGCGGAACGTCAGCAGATCAGGGTCGCCAGGACCGCCGCCAACGAGATAGACTTCGCCATTATTCAGCGATGTGTTTTCATTCAGAGTTTTTGATAGCGCTTCTCTAGCCGAGTCTTCTTGCCCGGAAAACATCATCTCCGCGATGGCTCCCTGAAAGACCTTTTCCCAGAAAATGCGACGTTCCTGCGTAGTTGCAAAGCGGGCTTTGACCCTATCGCGAAACTCCCTTGCCAAGCTTGCTAACCGACCATAGCTGGCAGGTATTAGTGTTTCGATTCTGGCACGGATCAACCTTGCGAGCACTGGCGCGGCTCCTCCACTGGAGATCGCGATTACTACAGGAGAACGATCGACAATAGACGGCATGGTAAAAGTGCAAAGATCAGGCGCATCGACTACATTGACTGGAATATTAAGTGCTTTAGCTGCAAGCGAAATAGCCTTGTTGACTTCAGCATCATCAGTAGCAGCAACGACCAGACAGGCGCCATGAAGCTGCTCTTCACTAAATATGGCCTGGGTATAGCTAATCGCCTTCTGCTCGGCCATATCTGCTAACTCCAGGCATATATCTGGCGAGATCAAATCAATCGCGGCACCGGCTTTCAGCAGCATCGTTACCTTGCGTGTGGCAACTTCACCACCGCCAATCACAACGCAGCGGCGCCCCTTGATGATCATAAAAATTGGTAATGCGTCCATCCCGCCATTTTACCTCTTCATTGGCATTTAACGCTGCCTAAGCTACAATTCGACCTTAGCATTCTGATTTTTTTCGAATATTTTGCATTCTCACACTTCCAGCCAGTCACTTTTCAGCACATCAACGGGCTTTATTTCCCGCGCCCAATTCCCAGCATCATGAGCACCATAAAAAAAGTCTATATCAAAACCTTTGGCTGTCAGATGAATGAATATGATTCATCACGCATGATGGATATGCTGCATTCAGCCGATGGCATGGAAACCACAGAAAACGCAGAAGACGCCGATGTGATCCTGCTCAATACCTGTTCAGTGCGTGAAAAAGCCGAAGACAAGGTATTCAGCCATTTGGGACGATTCATCCCGCTCAAAGAAAAAAATCCAAATCTGGTCATAGGTGTGGGTGGCTGTGTCGCCAGCCAAGAAGGCGCGCATATTATCGAGCGTGCACCTTATGTAGATGTCGTGTTTGGCCCGCAGACCTTGCATCGGCTATCGGACATGATTAAAGCCAGCCAATCTACTGGCCACTCACAAGTGGATATCAGCTTCCCTGAAATCGAGAAATTTGACCATCTGCCACCGCCACGAGTCGAAGGCGCAACTGCGTTTCTGTCAATCATGGAAGGCTGCAGCAAATACTGTACATTCTGTGTCGTGCCATACACCCGCGGTGAAGAAGTTTCACGGCCATTTGAGGATATTCTGACTGAAGCAATACAACTCGCTGGGCAAGGCGTCAAAGAAATTACGCTCTTGGGCCAGAACGTAAATGCCTACCGTAGCACCAATAAAGAAGGCCGCGAGGCTGATCTTGCCTTGTTGATTGAGTATATTGCCGAGATCCCAGAAATCAAGCGTATCCGCTTCACGACCAGTCATCCGAATGAAATGAACGAAGCCCTGATCGCCTGTTTTGCCAACATTCCCAAACTGGCTGCGCAACTGCATTTACCAGTGCAGGCTGGCTCAGATCGCATACTGATGGCGATGAAACGCAATTACACAGGGCTTCAATACAAATCTATTATCCGCAAATTACGAACAGCCAATCCTAATCTGACATTTACTTCGGATTTCATTATCGGCTTCCCAGGCGAGACCGAAGCTGATTTTGAAGCTACGGTAAAATTGATGCAGGATGTGGGCTTTGATAATAGCTTTAGTTTTCTCTATAGCCCGCGCCCAGGCACTCCGGCTGCATTCTTAAAAGACGATACGACAGAAGCAACCAAGCTAGCGCGTCTAAGCAAGCTGCAAGCGATTAATGAAGCGCAAGGCAAGGCAATTAGTGAGGCAATGCTAGGGACGATACAACGTGTACTGATCGAAAGTGCCTCATGGAAAAATGCTAGTGAACTAGCAGGCAAAACCGATAATAACCGCA
>Ga0265327_10004849_pt1 | contig 11653 bp, 8 predicted proteins | sample 41621metaG_FD_202089 | JGI IMG/M metagenome (GOLD analysis project Ga0265327, IMG submission 202089) | Rhizosphere microbial communities from Carex aquatilis grown in University of Washington, Seatle, WA, United States - 4-16-21 metaG | ecosystem: Host-associated > Plants > Roots > Rhizosphere >...
TGCAGGATCGCGCCGGCTGTCCCAGTGCGAGCTATGTGGTGCCGATTCCCGTTAGTTTGCGGCCAAAAGGCACGCGTGCGCCCCTGTTTTCCAATCAGGTCACGATGATGCTCCACCAGTTTCTGCCCGAGCAACTCGCCACATTGGCGCAAACCGTCACCGCCGTTAAGGCTCATAAAAACGATTTCCTTCGTGACGACCAGATTGATGCCGGTATCACACTCGCGCAACTTTTTCGGCGGCTCCCGATGTGGTTATATATGCGGATGATCAAACATGAACTGCGCGGTGAAATTTGTTCCCTTTTTTTTGGTGATACGGCGGCAGTGGATTCCGCGCTTAAACATTTTCTGGGCGCGGCTATTGAAAAGTTTTCGCATATTCCGGCCGTCACACTGCCGCCGGGAGTGGGCGTGGTGTTCTACCGCTTCCGCGACCAACTGCAATTCACGCTCGTTCACGCCGACGGCACGCTGACGAACAACGAAGCCGCGGAATTTAACGCGCGTCTACGCGAACGGTTGCTCAATCCATGAGGGAATCATTCGACATCGCGGTCGTAGGCGGAGGCGCAGCGGGAATCGCTGCTGCCGTCGGCGCGGCGCGCGCAGGTCGCTCGACGATTTTACTGGATCAACGCTTTGCCGGGGGGGGCACGGGTGGTTTCAGCGGACTCACCACGCTCTGCGGTCTGTTTGACGATGATGGAGAATTTTTGAATGATGGTTTCGCTCGTGAATTCGCGGAGGCGTTGGGCGAACGCCGACCTCCGGTACAGCTCGAATCTCAGGCGGATCAACTCCAACGCGCCGGATCGGAGGTTGGGGCTCCAACGCGTAACCTAAACGTCATAAAGATGGGTCGCGTCTGGGTGTTGCGATATCGCCCGGAAATGTTTCGCGCCGTTGCGGCGAACCTGTTTGTTACTACTCCGAATCTTCAAACGCGCTGGAACGCTCCGCTTGCCGGCACGATTGTCGAAGGCAACCGTATCGTCAGCCTCAACGGATTTCGCGTCGGCGCGGTCATTGATTGCAGCGGCAGCGCGGAAGTCGCCCACGCGATTGGCGCAGATTGCTTGGCGACGGATGATACGACTCAGTCCCCGGCGGTCATTTTCCCGTTGTGCAACGTAACGCGCGAATTGAATTCACCCGCCGCGGTCGCCCAAGTGCTGTTGCCGCTCGCTCGCGCCGGTTTTCCGCCACTGAGTTTTCAAACGAGCCTCGAACCGGATACGGTTACGGTGAAATTCACAGGTCGGGCAAATCAAGTCAGGGACGTGATCACTTTCCTGCAAAAGGATGTCAGCGGCTTTGAGAATTGCCGAACGCGACTGACTGAATTCACAGAAACACAACGCGCGGGTCGCATGATTGTCGGTCATTACTTGCTGACTGGCGAGGATGTGCTGGCGGCCCGAAAATTTTCTGATGCTGTGGCGCGATGCGCTTGGCCGATCGAGCAATGGGGTATGGATGGCGCAGCGCGGTTCAAGTATTTGCCGCCAGGCGCGTCTTACGAAATCCCGGCGCGCTCGTTGCTGTCGGCGGTCGTGCCCAATCTTTTCATGGCTGGCAAAACCATCAGCGCAGACGTGGACGCCATCGCTAGCGCGAGAGTCATGGGTTGCTGTCTGGCGACCGGCGCGGCGGCCGGCATTTTGGCGGCGAACTATTTAGACTCTGCCAGCAACAGATGACGCCCGTGTTTGAAAAAAACTGGTCGGAAACTTTTCGCCACGCGAAAACACACTCGCCCTTTTACCGCGATCTGTTTCATGGTGTGAACGGCGTGCCGCGGTTGGAAACCTTGCCGACGGTGGATAAGCAGATTTTGTCCAAGCACAATCTGGATTTTCTATGTGTCCCGCGCGAACGCATCGCTGAAATAGTCACGACGAGCGGAACGGCCGGCGAGCCACTGCTGTGGATGCTGACGGAAGCGGATGTGAAACGGCTTGCGGTAAATGAGAAACTTTCGTTCGAGTGCGCCGGCCTGAATGCACACGACACGGTGCTCGTGGCGGTGGCAATGGATCGCTGCTTTATCGCTGGATTGGCGTATTGGCAGGGACTTCGCGAACTCGGTTGCGCGGTCATGCGCGTCGGGCCGTCGTCGTCGATGCTTGTTTTGGAAATGATTGAGCGCGCTCGACCGACGGCGATTGTCGCCGTGCCGTCGTTTCTGCGCGTCATCGCGGACAAGGCGCGTGAGGTAAAATTCGATTTGAAAAATTGTTCTGTAACAAAGGCCATTTGCATCGGGGAACCGATTCGTGACAGCGCATTTGGGTTGAATACTTCAGGTCGCGCTCTGGCGACGGCATGGGGCGTGCAGGTTTATTCGACTTACGGCATAACGGAACTGGCCAACTCACTTTGCGAGTGTGACGCTGGCACGGGCGGGCATTTGCATGATGAAATGTTGCACGTCGAAATTCTCGACGAAGAGGGCAAGCCGATGCCCGACGGCGAAGTGGGCGAAGTCGTGGCGACGACATTCGGCGTGGAAGCGATGCCGCTGATTCGCTACCGCACCGGCGATTGTGCAGCACTGTTTAGCGCGCCGTGCACGTGCGGACGCTCGACGCCAAGGCTCGGTCCAATCGTTGGACGGAAACACCAGAAGTTGAAATTCAAAGGTGCATCGTTGTTTCCTTCGACGTTGCAGGCGGTGTTGGAAGAAGCCGAGGGGGTGGAGGCGTTTGTGATTGTTGCGCGAACGGAGGGTGAACTTTCCGATTCGGTGGAAGTGTTAATCCACGGCGCAGGGTCGATAACGACACTGCGCGAGATGATGCAGGCGCGGGCGAAAATTGCGCCGCACATTCGACACGCATCGCGAGAGGAAATTGAGGGGCTACAAATGCCGCCGCAGGCAAGGAAACGGCGCACGTTCGTTGATTTGCGGTGAAGCCCTGCGTCATCATTCCCTGTTTTAATCACGCCGAAACGGTGGCTGCCGTCGCGCGCGCAGCGCTGGCGCATTGTCCGGTGTTGATCGTGGATGACGGTTCAACGGTATCGTTGCCGGAAATGCCGGGTTGTACCGTGATTCGTCTGGAGCGCAATTCCGGGAAAGGCGCTGCGTTGCGGGCAGGGTTTCGACGAGCGAACGAACTTGGCTTCACCCACGCAATCACGATGGACTCCGACGGCCAGCATTTTCCCGAAGACCTGCCGAAATTTCTCGCTGTGGCGTCTACGCAACCGGAAGCACTCGCCGTCGGCGTGCGGGATTTCTACGCGGCCGGATGCCCGACCCATCGTCGCCGCTCGAATGCGGTTTCCACGTTTTGGTTTCGCGTCGAAACAGGCGTGAGCCTCGGCGATACTCAGTGCGGTTTTCGTTGTTATCCGGTCGCGCTGGTGCAGCGGTTGAAAACCAGGTCGGGGCGCTATGCGTTTGAACTTGAGCTTATGGTGCGCGCGTCGTGGGCTGGCACTCCGATTGTGGCCGTTCCGGTGAAATGCACGTACGCGCCGGAACAATTGCGGCAATCGCATTTCCGGCCCGTGCGTGATCTCGCGCACATTACGATTATGAACATCGGGCTCGTCCTGCAATCGTGGTTCGTGCCAAGGTCGTTGCGCGTGGCGTGGTCCCATGGGGAACGCGAATCGTTTCGTGCAATCGTCCACGAATTCTTTTCCGAGCACGCCCATGATCCGTTGCGCATGTCGCTGGCGGTGGGGTTGGGATTATTTTTCGGCATCGTGCCGATCTGGGGTTTCCAAATGGTCGTCGCGGCAGCGGCGGCGCACTTTCTGCGGTTAAACAAGGCGATCACGCTTTTGGCGAGCAATATTTCAATTCCGCCGATTGCGCCTTTCATCTTTTGCGGCGCGCTCATTGTCGGACATTGGATGTTTACGGGTGAAGTGCTTGAGCTTTCGCCGCAAATTATGTCGCGAGCAAAGGCGTTCGAGTATCTGTGGCAATGGATTGCAGGCAGCGTGGCGCTCGCCGTGGTTGTCGCAGTGCTGGGAGCAATCATCACCTACCTCATTGCGCAAATCGTTCGGAAAAATGAAGCCTGACCTCTATACACGATTTTATCTATGGCTAGTGACGCATCGCCGATGGGTGATGGGCGTCACGCTGTTGATTGCGGCAGTGAGCTTTGCCATCTCGCTACGGATCGACCTGGAAGAAGACATTCTCGCCATGCTCCCGCAACGCGATCCGCTCGTGGATGAGTATCGCTATGCGCTGCGCAAGTTTCGCCAGATTGACCGCGTGTATCTCGACGTAGGGGTTAACGCCGACGACCCAGAGAAACTGTCGGCTGCTTCCGACGAAGTTTTTTCGGCGTTATCCACAAACGCGGCTTACTTGCGGATCATGTATCGCATCGAAATGGGCGGGCAGCAGAAGGTGATTGATTACCTGACCGGCGCGCTGCCGAATTTGTTTACGGAGGCCGATGCTCGGGCCCTCGTGCCAAAACTCGAACCCGCCAACGTGCGCGATTATCTGACCAACATGCGCCGTAAACTTGCGGGGTTGGACGGCATGGTGCTCAAAGACGTTGTTGCCGCTGATCCCGTCGGCATGAGCGCGTTAGTCGTGGCCAAGGTGTTGCCGTTACAAACCGGCTTCGGCGATGCGCAAATCGTGGAGGGTCGAATTACCAGTGGCGATGGCCGCCACGTTCTGCTCATGGCCGAGCCAAAACTTCCGTCTGCCAATTCCAGCGCAAGCTACGCGCTGGTGAAAGATCTGTTGCGCATGACGCACGACGTGGAAGGAAAATATCCCGGCGTTCATGTCGCAATTACGGGCGGCCACCGGATGTCTGTGGACAATGCGATGATTATTAAAGCAGACGCAACGCGCTGCATCACGCTCGGCACGGCGGCAATGTTGATATTATGTTTATCGGCATTCCGCCGACGTTGGCTCGCAATATTGGCATTTTTGCCATCGTTGTTCGGGACGCTAATAGCGGGCGTTGTGCTTGCGCTCTGCTGGCGTCATCTGTCGGCCATTGCGACGGGTTTTGCGTCCATCGCCATCGGCATCACGGTGGACTATGCGATTTATATCATCTACCACCTCGACAACTCCGCCAAGCTGGACCGCATGTCCGTGGGTCAGCATCTGGGTCGGTTGGTGCTGCCAATCAGTATTGGCGCGCTCACAACCATCGCTGCCTTTTTGGTGATGGCGGGTTCGCCGATGCACGGATATCAGCAACTCGGGGTTTTTGGGGCGATTGGCGTTGTATTTTCGGCGGCGTTCGCGTTGATCATCATGCCGTTAGTTGTGCCGATGGCGAAAGTCAGCGGACAGCCGCCGCTGTGGCTGACACGGTTGATGGAGCGGTTTCAGACCTATCAGTCGAGGTGGCGGCCCTGGTTACTGATCGCAATGCTGGTAATGACCGTCGTGACCGCGTTCGGTGTGCGGCGGTTGCGTTTTGAGGGTGACATTTCCAAGCTCAACGGCATCACCGAATCCACTCGACGCGACGATGCATTGATCAATGAAACCTGGGGCAGTGCCCTCGGCATGACTCTGGTCGTGGCGCGCGGGCCAACCCCGGAGGATGCGCTACTCCAAAACGATCGTGCAGCTCAAACGCTCGCCCGTATCCCGAATGTGACCGCCGTGTATTCGCTGTCGTCGGTTTGCCCTTCGAAGACAACGCAAGCGGCGAATATCCGCCGCTGGCACGAGTTCTGGACGCCCGAGCGCCGCGAGGCGTTGCGTCAGACTTTGCAGCAGGTCGGCGGGGAACTCGGGTTTCGTGCCGGAGCGTTCGCGGAATTCTGGCAACGCGTCGAAAGCGATCCGGTGTTGCTGACGTTGGACATGTTCCGCGGCACACCCCTTGAAAATGCATTGAATGAAAGAGTTGCGCTCGGCACCGGCGACAACGCGGTGAGCACGCTGATCAAATTGAAAGATCGCGGCAGCGTGGGAAAACTCAGAGATGCGATGCCCGGCGTGATCGTGCTCGATCATAAAGCTTTTGCCGATCACATCGCCGGATTGGCGAAACACGGACTCGGCCAATTCGCACTGTGGACTGCCGTGGTAGTGGCAGTAATTCTTTATTTGACGCTCGCTTCCATTGAACTCGTCGCGGCGACGTTGCTGCCGCTGGCGTTCGGTTTGTTGTGGACGTTTGGCGTGATGGGATGGCTGGGACTGCCAATTGATTTAATGAACAGTGTGTTCGTCATCTTCATCATTGGTGTAGGTGAGGATTACAGTGTGTTTCTGGTGACGAGTAAACTGGATGTGTGGCGTGGACAACCGGAGCGGACTGCGTCCACTTGTGCCTCGGTGCTGGTCTCAGCGTCAACGACGATTTTTGGTTTCGGCGTGCTGGTGTTGGCGAATCATCCGGTGCTGTATTCGATGGGCACGACGGTGTTGCTTGGCATGGGATTTGCGTTTATCGCCACGCTAATTTTGACACCGCTGTTCATGGATTTGTTGCTATTCAAAAATCCGCCGCGCGGCGCGCCCCGCTGGTGGCATCCGCTTGTCACGCTCTGGGTTGTCGTCCACCTCGGCGGTTGCCAGATATTCCTTTACTATGTGCTGCGGCCCATCCTGAAAACCATTTCCCCGCGCACGGCCGCTGACCGGTTGCGGCGGGCCACCCGATGGATGGCGCGGGGCGTGGTCAAAAGTGTTCCCTTTTCCAAACTGGAATTTCAGAACATCACGCCCGAAACTTTTTCGCCGCCATGCATTGTTATCAGCAACCACCAATCTGCCGTGGATGTGATGCTGGTGGTGAGCCTGCCCGGCGACGTGCGGCAAACAGCGAAGAAACGGATATTTGATGCGCCTATGCTCGGTTTCGGCTGCAAAATTCTTGGCCATGTCATGGTCGAACCGAATGATCCGCAGACGACGTTGCGCCGCTGTCGAGAAACGCTGGCGAGTGGTGCGTCGGTCCACTTCTATCCGGAAGGCACGCGTTCGCACGATAGTTTCGTTGAGCGCTTCCATCGTGGCGCGTTCGAGCTGGCGATTGAATTGAACCAGGAAATCCTTCCCGTCGTGCTGTGTGACACAAACACCGCGATGCCGCGCGACGCCTATTGGTTCGAGCCGTCCCACACCACCGTCCGCGCCTTGCCGCGCGTGACTCCGCAAAATTTTGACTACTCCCAGGGCGTCGTGCCGCTGATGAAACATTGCGAAGCGATTGTGCGCGATGGGCTGCAAAAACAACTCGACGAGATCAACACGCCGCGCGTCGTCCGCCGCAAAATCAACCGCCTCTATCGTTACCAGGGCAAATACGTCGAGCAGTTCGTGTATTGGAAGATGCGTCTGGACCCGGTCTTTATGGCGTTGGACTCGGTTGTACCGCGACACGCGCATGTCCTTGATCTCGGTTGCGGCTACGGCATGGCGACACATTGGCTGGCGACGTTCACCGACACTCGGACGTTTTTGGGCGTGGATTATGACGAGGACAAAATCCGTGTGGCGCAACGCAGCGCATCAGGACATTCGCGCATCCAGTTTACGCACGGCGACGTGCTGACGTTTGATTACTCGGCGTGTGACGCGGTGTTGCTGCTTGATGTGCTGCACTATTGGACAGCGGAAAAGCAGCAACTCATTCTCAATAAAGCGCGTCAGACGTTGCGTCCGGGCGGGAGGCTCGTGTTGCGGGACGGTGCGCGGGCGGAGGATGACGCGCATCGCCGGGTGCATCGCTGGGAAAAATTTGCCACGCGCGTGGGCATGAACAGGTCGCAGGAAGGCTTGCATTTCCAGACACAGCCGGAGTTGGAGACGATGTTAAAGCGGGCTGGGTTTGCCCGCTTGGAAATTAAGGCCGGCGCGGGCAACGATTCTAACGTGATGCTGGTGGCGTTTGTTTAGCGCCGGCTATTTGGCTCCGCACAAATCCGGTGAACTCCTCGCGAGGCAGGTGGAGATACTCTTCCGGCGGGATAGGTGTCCCGAAGTGGACTTCCACTTTCCGCCAGCCACGGATCAGATGAAACCGGCCTGTCTTGGTGGAAACAAGCTGCATATTCTCAATGAACACCGGCAGGATGGGAAGCCGCGCGGCCTGAGCGATATGATAGATTCCCGGCTTGCAGGTGGCCACGTTCACGCCGTCACCGCGCGTGCCTTCGGGAAAAACGATGAGTTGAAATTCTCGGCCGGCGCGACCGAACTCCTCCAGTTCGCTGATGCGATCCGGATTTATTTTCCCACGCTCCAGCAAGAAACCGATACGGCTGCTCAACGCGGTTTTGATCCACGACGCGCGCCACGTGTTCTTGTCGCCGAGCACGAGAATTGGATAGCAGCGAGAACGCCAGCACAGCGCACCCATCAAAATCGTGTCCAACAAGCTGACGTGGTTAACCACGAACAAATAGCGCTGCGGGTGATTTAATCGCGCAATTCCGTGCATCCTTCGCAGGCAGGGTAACGCAAAAAACAGAAACGCGCCCAAGCCCAGCAGAAACTGGATCAGCACTAGTGATCGCGAAACGCGATTTGGTTGTTTTTTTTCCACGATGCGACGGACGGACCCAATGCTACTTCAAACTTTTGGCCTGGCGCAACAACCCTTCGAGTTCTTCTTTCTCCTTCAAAAACGCTGGATGTTCCGCAAGGGCAGACTGAAACGCCAATGCCGCTTCCGGCCTCCGTCCCAGCGCAAGCAATGCGCGGCCACGCAACTCAGAGTTTTGATAGAAACCAGGGTTGAGTGATTCCGCTTTCGTCGCAAACGCCAGTGCCGTCTCCGCATCTTTGTTTCGCAAAGCGCGCCGTCCGTCCGCCAAGTTCTTTTGCGCCTGCCGAGCCCGGTCGAACTCGCCCGACTCGATCACCACATCGGCCTGGACAGCCCGTTCAGGCAGTTCACGCGAAAAATCCCCCACGTCAAACGCCACGAATTTGCCAAGCTGGTTAGGAGGGGAAGCGGCCCAAAAGATGCCATCAGTCAAATCCATGACCGTCGCGTGGGTGGCGATAAAGGCGTTTAGCGTCGCACGGTGGCCATTGCCCGCAAAAACTCCGCCTGGCAAATCGCGATCGCGCAAGAATCCGACGGCCCGCGCGACAGAAATCAAACCGTTGGTCCTTTGCATCAATTCAGCCAACCGCGCCTGGCGCGGCACCGAGGTGGCTTCGCTAACATACCTCTGGTTGCGCGGGTCATCACGCAGACCGGGCGTCTGAAAATGATTGGCGCAAACGATGGAATTACCCTCGGGCTCACGCACCTGTGTTGCGTTGGGAGTTTTTTCCACCACCATAAATTTCCCGTCGGCCCGGCTCCCAATTAACCAGAGCGTCGAAACAAAAACCTTCGCGCTTCTTAAAATCTCCACTGCCTCAGCGAGATTGTGCGCGTTTTCCAATATATCTCGAGCTACGATTGCAACGGGGGTCGCCGTTTCGCGAGGCAAACTGGAAGGCGCACCATTGAGCGTGACTGAGACGCCCGCGCGGTTCATGCCGGAAACGACACCAGCCATCCCGGCCCACGCTACCGAGATGAAGGGAATCCCGCCATCCGGTTCGCACATGATCACTACGCGGTCACGGCTGAAAACTTCTGCAGCTTCCCAATCGAAATTTCGGCCCGTGAGCAAATGGCCGTTCTCGGTCATGTTTCCCCACGCGCCGAACGCGGTGCAGCCGGCGCGCGACACGAGCGGATTGTCAATCATCATGTAGGAAACGTCATGCGCAGCATGGTAGTTTAGCAGGCGACTGTAAAACGAGCCTTCCTCCGGGTGAATGTCTGGACAGCCCAGCGTCGTGCCGAAAATTTCCAGCCGATATTTTTCCGGGATGAAATCGCTCAAATGCCGGTTGCGGTAGATGACGTAATTTTTAAGCGCTTCCATGACCCAATGCCGCGGCACATAGCCTCGGATCATTTGGAGAAATTCATTTTCCAGGGTGTGCATTTGAGCTTGCAGCAACACACCATGCGCGTAACCCATCTCCAACGGCGAGCCTTGCAGATGCACCACGAGTAAACCTTCGCGATGGCTCATCCACGATTTTCCAAGCCAGACCTTGCCATCGCGCGTCTCCGGCTTGAGCTGCAGGATCGCAACGTCGCGCGGAAGCGGGGGCGGCTTGGCCGTCCAATGACGCAACAGGCTGGCGATGACAAACCAGCCGGCCAGCGTGAGAACACTAGCGCTGATCAGAATTCGCTTAAGCCATTTCTTTATTCGCTTCGGCACAACTTCATCGTCGTCTCACCGGCCCGTTGGCCGCCCACGGAAAAATCCGCACGCGTCCGAATCGTATCGCCGGCTTCCGACCATTTCAATTCCATCCGCACGATCTCGGCTGGATATATTGGCCGCTGGAATTTTGCCTTGCTGACTTCGCGCACGCCCAATCGGCAAAGCAATACCCACTCCATGGCTGCGCGCGCCATCTCGATTTGGAAAATACCGGGCAACAACGGATTCGTTGGAAAATGCCCCGCGAAAACCGGGTCGTCCGCGCTAAACCGAAATTCAATGATCGCCCCGCCATCCGGTGCGACTGTTGGACCGCTGATTCGCGCGGCGGAGATGGATTCCCGCACCGTCATGGCGTTTCCTTTTTCGTTTCGTCGAACAATTCCGCCGACTGCATGCCGGGCTTGGTTTCCACTATATCCAAATCCAGTTTATACCCGCCCCGTTCGACTACAAAATGCGTCGGGCTTAGCACCTCCACAGGGCACGCCGCATTGTGCGGACCGCTGAAAATGCACTGTAGATCTGCCGCCACGTAACGCTCTATCCACGCTCGTCGAAAAACCGGGCTGGAACGCATTACGTGGACCGCCCCGTCGGGTTTCACAAGCACGTCCGCCAGCACTGCGCCGAAATTTTCCGTGACGATTAGTCGTTTGCCGCCCGTTCTACTCAACGCGAGATAGCCGTTGAGCGTGAATTGCCGTCCATGCGCTGTCAACACAGCGCGTTGTGTCACCAGCGCATCGGCGGGAAACGAAATGTCCGCGCGTGGCAAATTGCCCGGCGTTAACGGCGTGGCGCAGCCCGCCGCCAGCAACAACCACAGCAACGGCAAAACGTTATGGCGCATTGCTCAGGGCCGCTTTAACTGCGGCGATGTCCAGTGGTTTGGCTTGATCAAACGTGCCGAGAGGGAACTTTACGTCGCGCCGTTCCCGGCGAAAAATGATGCGCGTGAATTCGCCGCTGGGTTCGTGCATCACGACTTCGCGCGTCGCCGAAAAGTCCGGCTGCATTTTTATTTCGAGCGAGGAGAGCACCGAGCGGATCATCTCGTCTTTCGGCACAAGTGTTACCACCGCCACACTGCCGGTGGCGACGGAGATGGTATAGTCGCCGGTCAAGGCATCCAATTTGCCCTGGTGCATCTGCACCATCTGCTCCATGACGCGACGTAACATTTGCGGAAAGGCCAGCTTCAATTTTTTCCAATCGCCTTCGGTGCGCTCGAACTGTGCAACGGATTTGTGGTTGCCCAAAAGGATCGATTGAAACGGCGCAGTCGTCTCCCAACGAATCAGATCGGGCCGTTCCATTAACATCACACCTTCGCTGCGTAGTGGCTCGGCGAACAATTTCAAATTCCGCTCCTGCGTGAACTCCAGGCACACTGAACCGAGTGACGACATCTTGCGCTGCAAATCCTGCAAGATTGGACG
>Ga0265327_10004850_pt1 | contig 11651 bp, 12 predicted proteins | sample 41621metaG_FD_202089 | JGI IMG/M metagenome (GOLD analysis project Ga0265327, IMG submission 202089) | Rhizosphere microbial communities from Carex aquatilis grown in University of Washington, Seatle, WA, United States - 4-16-21 metaG | ecosystem: Host-associated > Plants > Roots > Rhizosphere...
AATTGGCGGGCCTCCCCGCATTGCAGAGTAGTGAACCTGGTCAGGTCCGGAAGGAAGCAGCCACAGCTATTTACTGCAAGTGCCGGGGGCAAGGCTCGCCTCCTATTTTTCGAGAGTGTGTACCTCGATATTTATTGGCAGGCACTATGTCGGCAACATCGGTTCTAGCGCGCAAATGGCGGCCCAAGAGTTTCGCTCAACTGGCGGGACAGGAACATGTCGTGCAGGCGCTGGGCAACGCGCTGGCGCAGAACCGGCTGCACCATGCCTACCTGTTCACCGGTACGCGCGGCGTGGGCAAGACCACCATCGCGCGCATCTTCGCCAAATCCCTGAATTGCGTTAACGGCGTCACCGCCACGCCGTGCGGCGTATGCAGCGCCTGCACCGAAATCGATAGCGGACGCTTCGTCGATTTGATGGAGTTGGACGCGGCGTCCAACACCCAAGTGGACAACATGCGCGAGCTGCTGGAGAGCGCGCTGTATGCGCCGACTTCAGGGCGCTTCAAGGTGTACATCATCGACGAAGTGCACATGCTGTCGAAGTCGGCATTCAACGCGATGCTGAAGACGCTGGAAGAACCGCCCGCGCACGTCAAATTCATTCTCGCTACCACTGACCCGCAGAAGATTCCGGTCACCGTGCTGTCGCGCTGTTTGCAGTTCAACCTCAAGCAGTTGCCGCCCGCGCTGATCCTCACCCATTTGCAATATGTGCTGGGGCAGGAAGCTATTCCGTTCGAGATGGGCGCATTGACGCTGCTGTCGCGCGCGGCGCAAGGCAGCATGCGTGATGCGCTAAGCCTGCTGGATCAGGCCATTGCCTATTCCGATTCGAAGGTGGACGAGGCGACGGTGCGCAATATGCTGGGCGCAATCGACCAAAGTTATTTGTTCGACTTGCTGCAAAACTTGTTGGCGCGCGACGGCGCGGGCTTGCTGCGCATCGCCGACAACATGGCGATCCGCAGTTTGGCGTTCGACGCGGCGTTACAGGATTTGGCGACTTTGCTGCATCGTGTGGCATTGGCGCAGACGGTGCCGCAAGCCATTGCGGAGGACGAGCCGGAACGCTCACGCTTGCTGGAACTGGCGCAGCAATTCAGCGCCGAAGAAATACAACTTTTTTACCAGATCGCGATCCACGGGCGCAACGAGATCGACCTCGCGCCGGACGAATACGCGGGCTTTACCATGACGCTGTTGCGTATGCTGGCATTCATGCCGTCGGGTGCGCAGACTGGCGCGAGACCCGCACCCGAGCGGACTGCAACTCCAGCGCCACCCCCCGTTGCGGTAGCGCCTGCAAGCAGACCGCAGCCGATGCAGGCAGCGGAAGCGCCGGTTGAAAAATACACCGCAAGCTCGGCTGCCTCGCTCGACTGGAACGTGCTGCTGACGCAATTGAACGTGCAGGGCATGGCCAAAGAATTGGCCAAACATTGCGTGCTGGAAAACTTTATCGACGGACGGCTGACTTTGAATCTGGCGCCGCAGCACAAGCATTTGCAAAGCAACAAAATGGCACAAGATAAATTACAGGCCGCACTCACCGAATATTTCGCTCAGCCGGTGCGGCTGGCGGTGACGCTGGGCGCATCCGATGCCGCTACGCCCGCCGCTGTCGAGCAACACGAAAAACAGACGCGCCAGCAAGCTGCCGTGGAAGCGATCACGCAAGACCCGTTCGTGCGCGATGCGCAGGCGCAACTGGGCGCGCAGGTAATCGAAGATTCCATTAAACCGATAGTGCAGGAGATAGCAAAATGATGAAAGGCGGATTGGGCGGGCTGATGAAACAGGCTCAGCAGATGCAGGCCAACATGAAGAAAGCGCAGGCCGAGCTGGCCACAGTCGAGGTGGAAGGTCAGGCTGGTTCCGGCATGGTGAAAATCACCATGACTTGCGCGCACGAAGTGCGCCGCGTAGTGTTGGATGACAGCCTGTTGTCCGATGACAAGGAAATGCTGGAAGACCTGATCGCGGCGGCGATGAACGATGCAGTGAAACAAGCCACTGCCGTGTCGCAAAAAAGAATGAGCGGCTTTACCGCAGGCATGAATCTGCCGCCCGGCATGAGCCTGCCGTTCTGATACCCCCTTCTCCCGCAGGCGGGAGAAGGGCTGGGGATGAGGGATCATGCGCTGCACAAAACGTGATTTTTGCTCAACGTCCCTCACCCTACCCCTCTCCCGCCTGCGGGAGAGGGAACAGCTCCCTCAATAAATTAATGGGCCGCAAATGAACACACCTTCCAGTCTGGAAGAACTGATCGCCGCTTTGCGCTGCCTGCCCGGCGTCGGGCCGAAGTCGGCGCAGCGCATGGCTTATCATTTGTTGCAGCGCGACAAGCCGGGTGCGTTGCGGCTGGCGCAGTCGCTCGGCCATGCGGTGGAGAGCATCCACCACTGCGCCAAGTGCAATAATTTTTCCGAGGAGGAAGTGTGCGCTCTGTGCCGTTCGCACAAGCGCGACTCTAGCCTGCTGTGCGTAGTAGAAATGCCGGCGGATTTGCTGATGATGGAACAGGCACAATGCTATCGCGGCATGTATTTCGTGTTGATGGGCAGGCTGTCGCCGCTGGATGGTATCGGTGCGCGCGAACTTCATTTGGAACGTCTAGTCAGACGTGCTCAAGAGCATCCGTGCGAAGTGATCCTCGCCACCAACTTTACGGTGGAAGGCGATGCCACGGCACATTACATCGCCACCCTGCTGCATGCGCAGGGCATCAAAGTATCGCGTATCGCGCGGGGATTGCCGGTCGGTGGCGAATTGGAACATGTGGATAGCGGGACTTTGGCGCAAGCCGTGCTGGAACGCCGCGAGGTGGCGGGATGATGGATAACGAAGAACAACTTGAGACGCAGGAAAAACAGGCGGGCGAACGGCTACAAAAAGTACTGGCGCAGGCGGGTGTGGGTTCGCGCCGCGAGATGGAAGAATGGATCAGCGCCGGGCGCGTGACGGTGAACGGTGAAGTGGCCACGCTGGGCATGCGCGTGGTCGAAGACGACGTGGTGCGCGTAGATCAGCGCGTCATCCGTCTCAAGGCGCTTAATGAAAGCCTGCCACGCGTGCTGCTGTACCACAAACAGGAAGGCGAGATCGTCAGCCGCGACGATCCGGAGAAACGCGCCAACGTGTTCGATAAGTTACCAAAATTGCGCGGGCAGAAATGGATTGCCATCGGGCGGCTGGATTTCAACACCAGCGGCTTGCTGATTTTCACCACTTCGGGCGATCTGGCCAACCGCTTGATGCATCCGCGTTTCGAGGTCGAGCGCGAATATGCGGTGCGCGTGCAAGGCAGAATGACGGAAGAGCAGATGAAGCAGATGCTGAAAGACGGCATCACGCTGGACGACGGGCCGGTTAAATTCGAAAGCCTGCTGGATGAGGGCGGCGAGGGCTACAACCATTGGTATCGTTTAATACTGAAGGAAGGCCGCAACCGCGTGGTGCGCCGCACCTTCGAAGCGCTGGGTTTGCCGGTGAGCCGCTTGATGCGCGTGCGCTTCGGTATCGTCAATCTGCCACCGCGCTTGAAGCGCGGTATGCTGGCCGAACTCGGGGCAAAGGAAGTCAACGCAATGCTGGATTGGGCTGGCATGGAAATGCACGCTGCGCCGCAGCTTTCGCCGCGCCAAGCGGCAGCCAGTCCGGGGCGCGGGAAGATGACCAAACCCCATCATCCAAGCAAGCCGCGACCAGCCGACAAGCCAGTACCGTCAGGCAAGCGCGGCGAGCGAGCTGAACCCGTTCGCAAAGGGCGGCAGGATGTGTCCGCAGCGCCACATGGCAAGCCGCGCAGCAAGACCAAAATCGCCCATTGACGCTACAATACCAACCTCAGAACTCACCGGACCAGATTGAATGGAACAGCGTGGCAATAAAACCGTAATGTGCAGTGTGTTATTTCTGGACATTGAGGGTTATTCCAAAAAGCCGGTTTCCGGGCAGATCGCGCTGAAAGACCGCTTTAACGCTTTTCTGGCGGATGCACTGCGCAATGTTCCGGTCAATGATCGCATTATTCTGGATACCGGCGATGGCGCGGCGATCAGCTTTCTGGGGGATGTCGAAGATGCGCTCAAGGTAGCGTTGGCCATGCGCAAACATCTGCTCGGTGAGAACATCAGCATGGACATGCCGTTGCTGATGCGCATGGGTATCAATCTCGGCCCGGTGCGTTTGGTCAAGGACATCAACGGCCAGCCCAATATCGTGGGCGATGGCATCAATGTGGCACAGCGCGTCATGGGATTTGCAGCTTCCGACCAGATACTGGTGTCGCGTTCCTACTACGATGCGGTATCGCGCCTGTCGCCCGAACACACCGGAATGTTTCATTATCAGGGTGAGCACACCGACAAGCATGTGCGCGCGCACGAAGTTTATGCTATCGGTTACCCGGGCGAGGTCAACAAAAATGAGTCTTTGCCAGACGCCGATGCTGCGGAAAACACAACCGTCGCCGAGCAAGAGGCAAACGCTGAAGCGCAAACTGCAACGAGCACATTCCGCCAGGCCTACAATCAGCATCGCACTCTGTTTCTTGCCCTCATCGTTGGCGCGATGGTTTTGCTGTTAGCCGCTATCATTGAGAAATCGCGCCGTCACGCGCCGTTACCTGAAATAACAGAAGCCTCGGCACCCGGTGTGATACAGCCTGCCTCAGAAGTTGCGGCGGCAGTACCCAAGCTAGCCGAATCAGTTGCAGCAACGAAAAGCGTAGAAACAGCACACACATCCCACGGCACCCCCAAGCCTGCGGCACGAGAATCGGCAAAGCATATCCCCGCCCAACTGGTAACGCTCCAAACCGCACCCGACACGACGAAAGATACTGCGGTGCCAACGCCCCATATTGCATCCCCCAAGGACGTGCCCGTGCCCAGTGCGATGGCCGATGTCGCTATAGCGGTCACACCTTGGGGAGAAGTCTATCTGGATGGTAGAATACGCGGAGTCAGCCCGCCTTTGGCAGAGTTGCAGGTGACGGCAGGAAAACATCTCGTTGAGTTTCGCAACACCAGTTTTCCTCCCTACAGCCAAAGTATTCAGGTCAAAGCTGGCGAGAAAATAAAAATTCAATATAAGTTCGCCAATTAGGAGTTCAGGATGTCCGCTATTCGCACGATGCTGGTTGTCGCACTGGCCTCGCTCTTGATGAGCGCTTGCGGCACAGCAGGGTTTATTCCGGATCACGCCAGCCAGGATCTGGCCGTTGGCATACGATTCTACGAAGAAGGTGATTACGTGACCGCTACCACAGTCATCCAGCATGCTTTAGCGGATGGCCTGAGTAACAAGAAGGATATGGCGCGAGCGTATAAATACATGGCGTTCATCCATTGCGTTTCTGACCGCGAAAAACAATGCCGGGACGAATTCAAAAAGGCGCTCGAGATTGATCCGAGTTTCGATCTGAGGCCTGAGGAGGCGGGACACCCCGTATGGGGGCCGGTATTCCGCAGCGTCAAACTCAAACCGTCCAAATGACCGCGTCTTATAGGCTTTCAAGTAATCCGTAATCATGATCAGCCAGTTGGGGCGTTATGAAATCGTCGGCGAACTCGGGCAGGGCGCGATGGGGGTCGTCTACAAGGCGAAAGATCCGCTGATCGACCGCATAGTCGCGATCAAGACCATCAACCTGAATCTGGCCGAAGATGAAAAAGAAGAGTACGAGGCGCGCTTTTATCAGGAAGCCAAAGCGGCCGGGCGTCTGAGTCATCCAAACATCGTCACCATCTTCGATGTGGGCAAGAGCGGGGACGTTGCCTATATCGCGATGGAGTTTCTGCAAGGCCGCGAACTGCGCGACATACTCGACGAAGAATCCCACCTGCCGGTGCAACAGGTTCTCGATATCGTGGCGCAAGTGGCTCAGGGCTTGGCTTATGCGCATGAGCACGGCATCGTGCATCGCGACGTGAAGCCATCCAACATTATGGTGAGCCGTGACGGGCATGTGAAAATTACCGATTTCGGTATCGCGCGCATGGCATCGTCCACCGTGCAGACGCAAACCGGCGTCGTGCTCGGCTCGCCAAAATACATGTCGCCGGAACAAGTGTTGGGCAAATCCATCGATCAGCGTTCGGACATTTTTTCACTCGGCGTCATGCTGTACGAGATGCTCACTGGTCAGCCGCCGTTTGTCGGCGACACGATTAACGCCGTCATGTACCAGACCATGAATGCGATACCGCCGCCGCCCAGCACCTTGAATCATGAGGTGCCTGCCATGCTCAACTTCATCGTCAGCAAGGCCCTGGCAAAGGGGTTGGATGACCGCTATCAGAATGCCAAGGAATTTGCCGAGGACTTGCGCGCATGCCGCGATGTGCTGTTGCGCTCAAGCCCGCCAGCTGCGCTGACCAAGGCGCAACCCGCTGTGCCGGGCACGCTGTTGCCCGATGCCATTCCCGTTGCCAGACGCCTAGAAGTCGATGAGGATGAATCCAGATTGGCGGCAAACATGGGCTTGTCCAGAGAGTTCGATTCTTTTGGTGCGACCATGCGTCTTGCGGCGCTGACAGCGCCGGATGATGTTGAGGAGTTGAGCAACACCCTGAGAATGATGCGTCAAAAGCAGGGGAACCTACGCAGAATACCCCCCGCAGCGGCAACGCCAAAAGTGCGTGCGTCCTCGCCTGCAATACGCACCATTCCCATCCCCGTCGGCTCAAGCAAGCGGGCGGCGATGCATTCCGACCACACCCGCAATTTGCTGCTGGTTCTGATCTTCCTGCTGGTGTTGTTCGGCCTGTACCTCATTTTCTAGCCGGATCACCATTCTCTCCGGCAGGAGCGGCTATGCAACGGCAATTCAAACTCAAGCCCTCGTCCTATCTTGCGGTCTTGCTGATGGGCGCACATGGGGCAACGCTTGCGACACTGTTCTTTCTGCCCTTCCCGCTCTGGTCAAAAGGGGCTCTAGCAATGCTTGTTTTGCTCAGTCTCACATACCATCTGCGGTACGCAGCCTGGCTGTCTGTACCCTCCGCATGTGTGGGGCTAATGCTGGAAAACGATCAGATCACGCTCACCACTCGCGGCGGGGAACAATTGGCCGGACACGTATTGCGCGACAGCTTGGTCACGCCTTTCCTCACCGTACTGAATGTGCTGCCGCAAGGTCAACGGATTGCGCGCAACGTAATCATCCTGCCGGACAGCCTTGATGCGGAATCCTTCCGGCAGTTGCGGGTATACCTGAAGTGGGGCATGTCTGATTGAATGCGCGAGAATCGTTTTTCGATCACTTCCCAACGCGAGTTAATTTCCCATTGCCTTATCAGGGTCTAACGATGCAAACAGAAAGAATTGGTTTTTTTTTGCATTATGTGCGCTACAGCACTGGTATTTCCGCAGAAAGTTGATAGAATGCTGCCGCCTTGAAATAGCAGCCCGCTACGATCTGCATACACGTTAAATTTTTTACTTAAGGAACATACAATGAAAATCTCCGCTCTCGTTGCCGCCCTGTTAGCTCTTTCCCTGACCGCTTGCGGCAAGCCCGCCGAAGCTCCAGCACCGGCTCCCGCTCCTGCACCCGCTGCTGCTCCAGCTCCTGAAGCTGCTCCTGCTTCCGCACCTGCTCCTGCTGGCGCTATGGCACCGGCAGCAGCTCCTGACGCCCCGGCAGCTGCTGCACCTGCTGCCGCTGCTCCAGCTGCTGCTGCTCCTGCTGCTCCTGCAAAGAAGTAAGCTGGTTTCACCCATAAAAAAGCCGACGCAAGTCGGCTTTTTTATTGCTGTCAGTCATACTCACACAATCTCGCGCCAACTCAAACCTTCCTGCTGCGTCGCCACCGCGATCCAATCCGCGTTGCAACTCAATACGCCTCTCAGCGCCGCTACTGCAAGCTCGCGTGTATTGTTCTTGCGACTCAGATGTGCCGCCACAATGTGCTGCAGGCGGCGATTGTCCAGCTTGGCTAACAGTGCCGCTGCTTCCGCATTGTTGAGGTGGCCGAAACGTCCGCCGACGCGCTGCTTCAGATGGTAAGGATAATTGCCATCCGCCAGCATGGCGGCATCATGGTTGCATTCCAGCACCAGCGCATCGCAACCATCCAACATCGCTTCGATATGCGGCGTGGCGCAACCGGTGTCGGTCAATACTCCCAGACGTTTTGCGCCGTCACCAAAGACGTATTGCACCGGCTCAACCGCATCGTGCGGCACCGCATACGGCTGTATTTGCAAATCGCCGATGGCAAATGAATGATGGGGGGAAATTTCGGTCAGCCCGGACAAGCCGTCCAGCGTCTTGCAATGCATCTGCCGCGTGCCGTGTGTCAGCCATACCGGGATGGAGTGTTTGCGTGCCAAGCGCGCCACGCCGGCGATATGGTCGCCGTGTTCGTGCGTGACGACGATGCCATCAAGATCGTCCGGAGACAAACCGAGGCGCGCCAGACGCGCGGTGGTTTCGCTCAGTGAAAAACCGCAGTCCATCAGCACGCAAGTTCTAGCGGCTTGCACCACCAGGGCGTTACCTTCGCTGCCGCTGCCGAGAGAGGCAAAACGCATGGGCGCGACGCTACTTATTTTCCCAGCGCCTTGAACAGGATGTCGATAATTCGTTGCGTGGTGGCATCTTCCTCACTGTTGCCCTTGCTGGACGCCACTTCGCAACCGTCATGGCTTTCATGCACGGTCACTTGGTAGCGCGTCGGCTTGGGCGCTTCTTCGCTGCGCCAGAAAGCTAATTTATCGAGGAAGCTCTTGCCTTTGGTCTCCTCCTGTACGCGCAAGAAATACACGCCATTGGCTCTGTCCTTGTCCTCCACCACGAACCCCTCATGCTCCAGTGCCAAGCCAACTCTGCGCCAGCTCCGGTCGAATGGCTCGTTCAACAAAATGACTTTACTTCCGTTGGTCAAGGTTTGCAGTCTGGGCGTCGAGGCCGATCCCGCTACGGCTGCGGCAGGCGCAGCCGCCGCTTCCGCCTCTGACTGTGCCTTGGCTTCCGCGCCGCCCAGCTTGTTCATCAGCATTTGCAGCATGGAGGCTTCGAGTTCGGCATCGTTGGGGCGCGATTGCCATTTGGAGATGGTTTTATCCGCGCTCAACACTTCTTCCTTGCCGTATTGCGTGAGGTAAATTTCAGTGCTCTTGCCGTCTTTGACGCGCTCCAGACGCACGCGGTACATGTCTCGCTGCCCCGAGTCATACATGCCATCCAGCACCTTGCCCAGTATGCTGCGCAAGCCATCCTTGGGAATTTTGGAACGGTTTTCCGCCCAGTCGGTTTCGATGATGCCGGCCTGCGCATCCTCGGTCTTGATGGGAATGCCGTTCTCCGCCCAGAACGCCTTGACCACCGGCCAGACATTCTCCGCTTTGTCATCTACTACCAACCAGCGTTGCGCACCGTTACGCTCCATGCGCACGCTTCTGGATTCGGGCAGCACGGCAGAAGCGCGCGGCTGGGTTGCAACGCCGTTCCTGGCGAAATCGGAATAGTTCGCCACACCGCCGCCGCTGTCGGGAACAGTGTAATGGTCTTCCGTAGCAGGCGAAGTCAAGTCGGGTGGAACCTCCAGCGATGGCACCTTGACTGCGTCAGCTTTGTAATCGATACGCTTGCCCTCTAGGCTCATGCTGCTGCATCCGGCCAAAGCCAGCAGTGCGAGGGACAGTGCGGTAAGGTGTGAAATTTTCATGCGGTTCCCCGAAGTTAATACTCGTATCACTGGATAATCCCGGCTTGGCGCAGCGCGTTTTCGACCACGCCTTGCGCGGCGTCCGACAACGGCGTAAGCGGCAAACGCAGGATATTTTTTATCATGCCCATGCGCGCCACCGCCCACTTGACCGGGATCGGATTCGCCTCGACAAACAGATGCCGGTGCAGCCCGAGCAGTTGATAATTGATCGCGCGCGCCTTGTCCACCTCACCGTTCAGGGCAGCCATGCACATCTCGTGCATCAGCTTGGGTGCTACGTTGGCGGTGACCGAAATTGTGCCGTGCGCGCCCAGCAGCATCAGCGCCAGTGTGCTCGCATCGTCGCCGCTGTACACCGCAAAATCTTTCGGCGCGCGCTGCAACAACTCGCTGCCGCGCTCGATATTTCCGGTCGCGTCCTTGATGCCCACGATATTGGGAATCTGCGCCAGACGCAGCGCGGTGTCGTTGCTCATGTCGGCGGCGGTGCGCCCCGGCACGTTGTACAAGATATGCGGCATATCCACCGCTTCGGCGATGGTCTTGAAATGCAGGTACAGCCCTTGCTGCGTCGGCTTGTTGTAATACGGCACCACGGACAGCGAAGCGGCTGCGCCCGCTTTCTTCGAGAACGACGCCAACTCGATCGCTTCCTTGGTGGAATTCGCGCCGGTGCCGGCGATCACCGGGATGCGCCCGGCGGCATACTCCACCGCGAACTGGATCAGCGATTCATGTTCCTCCACATCCACGGTAGGTGATTCGCCGGTGGTTCCCACCACCACGATACCGTCCGTGCCCTGCGCGATATGGAAATCGATCAACGCACGGAAAGCGGCCAAATCCAGACTGCCGTCCTCATGCATCGGAGTGACTATTGCGACGATACTGCCCTTGATCATGGTGAACACTGCCATTACCCCGTGTTATTACGCTGCAAAATGAAGTTGGCATTTTAACCGAATCTCAAATTTGCCTGTATGTGATTTTAAGCATGACGGGGATTGAAGCTTAGAACCCGATAAATCGGGGGGCGTTATTCCTGACGCTTGCAGCGGATGGCTACTTCCTTTTGAGCCTGACCAGGCTCACTACCTAGCAATGATACGTAAGCTAATTCACGTTGTTTTCGGCGTGCTCAAGTCGAAAAAAATATTCGATCCCGAGTTGCATGGATGTTGACAGGGATAACAGTATCTACGCTGGCTAAATATCTTTGTTTGCATAGAGGCTCGCAAAATCGATAGTGATAATGACCTCCATATCACTGCGCGGCGGAATATAGTCTGGATGCTCCGGATTGAAAAGTATTTCCCGAACAAGGCCACTATCCACACCAAGACTTAAGAGGTAAGCCTCTCGATCATTGCGCCACGCCTCACCGTCGAAAGTGAATGAGAATATCTCGTGTTGTCGCAAAAGAATCGGCTGCAGCCGTTCCAGTTCAATTGGCGTATAAAATTCTTCAGGTGGTGAATCGAGTTTTTTATTATTGCAGTCTCGACATAATGCCACCAAATTGCCAGGTACAAGATGTCCTCCCAATGCCATTGGTAGATGGTGATCCAAGCACAGGATCGGCGGCTTGCCGAATTCTTTGTTTTGACGCTCCTTCGCACCGCACTTAAAACATCGGTGATCAAACAAGGCAAAGAACTTCTGTCTGTACAAATCCTCGACTGCGCGAAGCCTGAATCGCCCAAAGAGGGCGCGCTTCTCTTTGCCCCTTTGGCCTTGGTATGCTTCGGCGCTATTTTTTGACTTCATGAGCTAACGTGGAGGCGCGTCCCGCTTGAACGTAGGTTTGGCATCGGCATAGCATTCATTTTGCGGTTACGACCTGCGCAATGATTGATGCAACGGAAAGAGCCAATGCAGCGATGGCCACACCCAGTGACCAGAGTTGTCGTTTGTGCTCTTCATCTTTTTCCGCGAGTACCGCTGCAAGATATGGAAAATTTAC
>Ga0265327_10004851_pt1 | contig 11650 bp, 11 predicted proteins | sample 41621metaG_FD_202089 | JGI IMG/M metagenome (GOLD analysis project Ga0265327, IMG submission 202089) | Rhizosphere microbial communities from Carex aquatilis grown in University of Washington, Seatle, WA, United States - 4-16-21 metaG | ecosystem: Host-associated > Plants > Roots > Rhizosphere...
ACGAGGCGCAAATGCGCGCGAAGTGCATCGCTCGCTGACCAAAGCTTTTTCCGCACCCGACGCCGACGTTGTGGATGGTGTACCGACCACCGGTGGCGGACATGTGCGGCTGGTAATGTTTGATCCCGAGCAGGCGCGCAAGCTGCCTGCGCTACAGCGTTTCCAGCGGGTGTTCCCTGCGCTGGAGCAGACGGACCACCGCATTCTTGCCTGCGCGTTGTGGCTGTCCGAGAAGACTTTTGAAAAAGTCATCCTCGTCACCAAGGATCTGAACATGCAGCTCAAGGCGCGTGCCGTGGGCGTGGAGTGTGAGGACTACCTGCATGACAAGGTGGAAGCACGCGAGGCGCTGAACCTGGACATCCAGCGGCTGGCCGTGACGCCGCACGAGATGCAGCGTTTCAGCAGTTCGGGCCGTCTTTCCTTGGAGCCCGCCCGCACGGCAATGCTGGCGGCCAATGAATATGTGCTGCTCCTCACGGGCGAAAAAGGCACCATCCCGGCGCGCTTCACCGCCACCGGAGAATTTGTACGCCTGCATGTGCCGGAGTCGCTTCATGTCGCCCAAGGACGCGCCATCAAGCCCATGAATCTGGGCCAGCAATGTTTCCTGGACGCGCTGATGAATCCGGACATCGCACTGGTGACCGCCTTTGGCCAGGCGGGAACGGGCAAGACGCTGCTCGCCGTCGCTGCCGGCCTTTCGCAGGTGATGTCCCGCGTTTACACGGGCCTCACCGTGAGCCGTCCCATTGTTGCGATGGGTCAGGGCATTGGATTTCTGCCCGGCTCCTTGCAGGAAAAAATGCGTCCTTGGCTTCAGCCGGTGTACGACGCGCTGGATCTGCTCATGCGTCCTGCCGCGAATCCCACGTTTGCCAAAAAGAAGCGCCCGAGCCGGTTCGATCCCCCGGTGCCCATGGGTCCGAGCGGCGCGTCCGCCCCGTATGATCCACTCATCCAGCAGGGCATTATTGAGATCGAAGCGCTGTGCTACATCCGCGGACGCAGTATTCCAGAGCGTTTCTTTATTTTGGACGAAGCTCAACAACTCACGCCGCTGGAAGCCAAAACTGTAGTGACCCGCATGAGTCGCGGCAGCAAACTGGTGCTGGTGGGCGATCCCGGCCAGATCGACAATCCCTATGTGGACAGCCGCAGCAACGGACTGGTGTACACCCGCCAGCGCATGCGTGGGCAACCCTTTGCGGCGCACGTGCCACTCGTGAAGGGCGAACGCAGTCCGCTGGCAGAAGCCGGGGCACGGCTGCTGTAGACCGCAGAGCCAAGTAGTTTCCCTGTCGGCGGACCCCCACTCGGGTCCGCCGACGGCTTTTTTGGGCGGAGATCTCGCGCCGTCTTTTCACCCTCAGGCAAATCCTTAGAGGCTTTCAGGAAACTACAGAGTTCAAAAGCTGTTTCTGCGATACGTGGAATTTTTTTCTCCAAATCAGGTTGAAGAAAATCACAAAAAAATGCAAGCAAGCCAACAACGCCACGTTACACGTGCCCGCGCGCTGCGTCGGTGCACCTGTCGCAACGCGAAAATCAGACCAACATCCTAGATAAACCATAGCTATGAAAAAAGTCATTGTTTCCCTCTGCGCCATTGCCTTCATCGGCGCTTTCAGCCTTCAAGCTGAAGAAAAGAAGACCGACAAGGGCGCCGACAAGCCCAAGCCCACCAAGGAAGAAATCTTCAAGAAGCTCGACACCAATGGTGACGGATTTCTGAGCAAGGAAGAATACCTTGCCTCCCCTGGTGCGAAGAAGGACCCGGCCAAGGCCGAAGAACGCTACAAGGCCATGGACAAGAAGGGCGACGGCAAAGTCACCCTCGAAGAGTTCTCCGCCGGCGGCGGCAAGAAGAAGAAGGACAAGTAATTCTTCTCTGGCCTAAGGTCAGAACCCAATCCAAAACCGCATCCGCTCCGGCGGGTGCGGTTTTTTTGTGCGTGAAACGCAGGACACGAAAGCTAGACTCCCTGTGAACCCGTATAGCTCTCCTCATGCCGCCTCCTCCCATCAAGCCTGTGGACCCCGCTGAACTGCCCTTGCTGGCAAAAGCGGCGATGCATGAGGCGAAGTTTCCCATGCTGGCCAGTATCGACGGCGACCAGCCGAGGCTGCGGCCCGTCTCACCGGTGAAGACGGACGGTTTCACCGTGTACGTGGCAAACCTGCGCGCCTACCACAAGACAGGAGAGTTGGCCGCCAACCCCAAGGTGGAACTCTGCTATTTGGACTCCGGCCACAACCAGGTGCGCATCACCGGTACGGTGGAAGTGGTGACAGAGCGAGCCCTCCTCGATGAGATCTGGCAGGGCAATCCGCTGCTGCGCGCCTACCTCGGCACGCCGGACAATCCGGCGCTGATCATCTATCGCGTGGTGCCGCAAATCGTACGTTACATGCGGGAATGGGCGTTGGAATATTATGACGTGCCTCTTCAGTAAAAAGATGAAATCGCTTCGCGCCCTCCTCCTGCTCATCGCCGCCCTGTACGTCAGCACTACACCGGTGCACGCGCAGCTTACCATCAAGCGGGTGGACAACTGGCTGATCATCCATGGCGATCAGATTCCTGGAGGTGATATCAAAATCAACTATCTGGAAGCTTTCTGTCGTGGCGGGTCCACGGACGCGGATTGGATGAAACACACGGTGGTGGGGCACAAAACCGAGACGCGGTTTGAGAATACTTTGGAAAACAAGCGCATCAAACTGCGCTCCAAACTGGACGATGGGGTTTGGGTGGAGCACGAGATCACGGCGGGCAACGACGAAGTGACCTTCAAACTCAGCGCCTACAACACGACCGACCATGTGAATGAAGCGCAGTGGGCGCAACCCTGCGTGCGATTGGGAAACTTCGCGGGCGTGGAAACGAATGCTCCCAAATGTCCGGACATCAAACTCTCCAACAGTTTCATCTTCCTCGATGGCAAGCTCACCCGCATGCCAACGCCGGAATGGAACACCAAGGCGCGCTACGTACCGGGGCAGGTCTGGTGCCCCAAGGACGTGCCGCGCACGGACGTGAATCCGCGACCGCTCAATCCTCTCGTTCCCAGCAACGGCCTCATCGGCTGCTTCAGCAAGGACGGGAAATGGATCTTCGCCATGGCCTTTGAACCTTACCAGGAACTCTTCCAAGGCGTGGCGCAGTGCCTGCACAGCGATTTCCGCATCGGCGTTCTGAAGCCCGGAGAGTCCCGGGATATTCACGGCAAAATCTACATCATGCCCAATGATGTGCCTGCCTTGCTAAAGCGTTACTCGAAGGATTTTCCGGAGCAGCAGGGAAGATAATTCGAGCCCACCCCATTGATTTCATGACTACGAAACTCCTGAACCTCATTCTGTCCATCGGTCTGGTGGCTGGCACCTTTCCCATGCTGGCGGCGGATGCTCCGAAGCCGACCCCACCCGCCAAGCCCAAGCGCCCTACTCCGCCGACGCGCGATGCGCACGCCACAGGATATGTGGAGGCCAAGGATCTGCCGGACGGCACGGTGCCTCCGCCCGATGCGGATGGAAATTTCATCGTCGGCCCCACGCATCCCAAGGCGCCGGAAATGACGGCGCATGAAGGGGTGCCACAAGGCGAAGTCTTCACCCTTACGATGAAGTCCGAGGACAGCAAAATCTATCCCGGCATCGCGCGTGAGCCCGGAACCTTCGGCATTCCCGATCCCAACAATCCCAACAAACTGGACGTGCCGACCAGCCATCCGGCCCCTTACACACGCCGGGTGGGGGTTTACGTTCCCAAGCAGTATGTGCCTGGAACTGCCGCGCCGTTCATCGTGGGTGCTGACGGCATCGACAAAAATCTGTTTACGGCGTTGGACAATCTCATCGCGGAGCATCGCGTACCGGCAATGATAGCGATTTCCATCGGGAACGGCAGTGGCGACGCACAGGGAAGCGAACGCGGCCTGGAGTATGACACCATGTCCGGCCTCTACGCCGAGTTCGTGGAAAAGGAGGTGCTGCCGCTCGTGGAAAAGGAATGCAAGGTGAAGCTGACCAAAGATCCCGAGGGCCGCGCCACCACAGGCTGCAGTTCCGGCGCGTCATGCGCGCTTATCATGGCGTGGTATCATCCCGATCTCTACCGCCGTGTCCTGAGTTTTTCGGGAACGTTCGTGAACCAGCAGTATCCCTATAATCCGGAAACCCCGCGTGGCTGCTGGGAGATACACCAACACCTGATTCCCGAAAGCGCCCCCAAGCCGTTGCGCATCTGGATGGAAGTCGGCGACCGGGATTTGCTGAATCCCAATATTATGAAGGACAACGCGCACGACTGGGTGCTGGCCAACGAGCACACCGCCAAAGCGCTCGCCGCGAAGGGATATCACTACCAGTTCTCGTTTGTCGAGAATGCCGGCCACTGTGACGGAGCCATGAAGCAGCAGTTGCTTCCCGAGGCCCTGGAATACGTATGGAAGGGCTATCCCATCGAGGGTGCGAAGAGCGCGAAGTGATGCGACACAAGCCGCTCATGTAAGGAGGGCCGCACGTTCCCCCATCCACGCATAAACTTCGCGTCGCTGTGCGCTTTGTTCCACGAGGTCGTCGGTAAATTGCACGCTTCCCGGCTCAAAAATCGTGATCACACAGGAGCCGCCAAAGAGGAAGAAGCCTTTTTCCTCGCCCTTGAGCACGGGTTTGCCGGCGGCGTAGGTTTGGCGCACCGCGCCCACGCAGGTGGCGCCGACTTCGAGCTGCAGCACCTCACCACACGGCGAGTCCGTGATGCGGGTGATGTATCGCTTGTTTTCCCAGAGGATGCTCGGGCGCTGCCGGAGCGCGATGGGATTCACGGAATAAAGCGGGCCGTTGATGAGGCGCGGTTCGCCCGGCACACCGCCGCACGCAAAATGGAAACGATGGTAGTCCACGGGACACAGGCGTGAAATGAGCATCCCTCCATGGGCATAGCGTTGCGCGAGTTCATCATTGCGGAGGAGGGCACCGAGATTGAAACGCACGCCCTTCACAAAGATGCCGTCATTGTTGGCGATGTCCGGAATCACGAAATGGCGCCCATCCGCGGGGAAGATGAGGCTCTGGGGATCAGGGATAATGGGCCGCGCTGAAGGCTTGAGCTTGCGGGAGAAGAAGGCGTTGAAGTGGGAAAACGCCTCGGGCACTTCGAGCATCTCCTCCATCTTGACACCGTATTGGGCGATGAAGGGCGCGACCTTGGCGCGGCTGGCCGGACGGTTCATACGCCAGCCATACCAGTGCGAAAAGAGACTGCGCTTCACCAGTGCGCAAAGACTGAGCCTCCCCAGCGGATTCTCATAAGCCCAGCGCAGAAATCCCTCGCCGTAGATCGCCTCCTTTTCGAAGCGGCCTGTATGGCGGTCAAAGTAGGTGACGGGGACGGACATGGGCAGGACCAGCGGCAGGAATGTGTATCACACGGAAAGGGGAAAAATCCAAATTCCAACATTCAAAGATCAAGGAAGGTTCAAACTTCAAGGCGTTCTTCACGGGAGCCCCTTCATGCTTGATCCTTCCTTGGATTTTGAAATTTGGAATTTGGATTTTTTTAAAGACCCAATCGCCGGCGTGACATTGCACGTTTCTCCAGTGACGAAAACCCGGCCGCGGCCTCCCCTTTCCCAAGCACCAGCGCATGAAACGAGCGGCCCATCATGCCGGGGTGGGTGAGTGTTTGGAACTGCCGGAGCCAGGTGGCATCCGGAGAAGGGCTGGCGTTTCCCAAGATTTCCGCCGCGGCGTGGGTGAGAAACCTACCCTGCTCGATGAATTCCAAGATGGGCAGGCCCAAGGATTCCGCTTCTTGGGCGAGACGCGTGAAATTCACGTGCGAGGTCAGATCGCATTCGCCCAGATTTTCCAGAATCCGATCGTCACTCTGATGCTGGCGGTAGCGGCAAAGAGTGCCTTTGGTGTTCCCTGAGTGCAGCCACTCCTCCATCGTGTAGCCGTAATCCATGACAAGGACTGTGCCGGCGAAGGGCGCTTGTGCCACCTCATGCAGCCACTGGAGCATCGCGGTATTGATTTCCGTGACGCAGCCTTCAGGCGCTTCCGTGGGGAGCCGTTTCAATTCTGCCCGCAGTTCGGCATCTGCGGGATCACCTTCTACAAACGCAAGACCTCCCGCGCCCTCTTCGACGAATGATTCCCGCCATTGTCCGGATGCCGCATCAAACTCCACGCGATGCACGGGAAAGGCATCCAGAAGTTCATTGCATAAAAAGACGGCATGCCGGGGAAGCGCGGCGAGCTTGCTCAAGGCGGGCGCATGGAAGACCTGATCCCCCCAATCGGCGAGAGTCGTGCGTTGGGCCGCCTGAAGGCCTTCGTCCGGCTCGATGATCCCGTAGCGAACGAATCCCGCCAGCCGGGGCTCGTGTTTTTGCAGTCCCCGCAGGAGATCCGCCGCGAGCGTCCCGTCGTGTGCGCCTTGCTCGACGATGGTGAACCCCGCGGGGGAGCCGAGCGAACGCCAGACCCTTGCGCAGAAAAGGGAGAGCAATTCCCCAAAGACCGGACCCACGCTCACGCTGGTAAAGAAATCCCCGCTGCGACCGATGCGCCGCGCCCCTTGGCGGTAGTAACCCGCATCCGGGGCATACAGCGCCAGATTCATCACCTCCTGCCAGGACAGGCGGTTACCCCCGGCGAGGTGGGCCCGAATGAGTTCGGCGGCTGGATTTGCATTCGCCATTTGCGGAGGGGCGGTTATACTGCAAACCGGCCCTGTTGCCAAACCCCAACGCGCCGTCTCGTGCCAGAGTGAAATCACCGTCCGAATTCAATTTTGGGAGCGCAGGCCGCGGCAACGTCCGCAGGCGCGTCCCTTTTTACCGGCGGCGGTGGTTTGCGGTCCTTTGCATCCTTTGCCTCGTCATGGGTGTGACCGTTCTGGCGGTGGTGCTGGCCGTGATCAAGCCGCTTCAGGCCCAGGCAGAGACCTTTGACTTGGATGTTCTTCAGAAAATCGAGCGCGCCAGCATTGTGTATGATCGCCGGGGAGAGGAACTGGGGCGCATCTACGTGCTCAACCGCACGCCGGTGAAAATCGAGCAAGTGCCCATGCACTTCATCGACGCGCTCACTTCCGAGGAGGACGCACGATTTTACCATCACAGCGGTGTCGATGTGATCGGCATTATTCGTGCGTTTTACCTGAACTGGAAGGCGCACGCTGAGACGCAGGGAGCCAGCACCATCACCCAGCAGTTGGCGCGCGATGCGTTTAAACTCAAAGATTTGCAAGAATCGGGTGATAAATGGTCCCGCTACAAGCGCAAGCTTGTGGAGGCGTTCCTCGCCGAGCGCATCGAGAAGCGCTACTCCAAGTCCGAGATTCTGGAGCTTTATCTGAACCGGATCTACTTCGGCGCCGGGTTCTATGGAGTGCAGGCGGCGGCACAGGGCTATTTCGGCAAGGACGTGTCCAAGCTGGATGTGCTGGAGTCCGCCACGATCTGCGGGATCATCAAAAGTCCCAACAACCTTCAGCCGCTTCGCTACAAGGAACGGGCGAAGAAGGCACGCAACCACGTGCTGGACCGTATGAAGGACGAGGGGGTCATCACCGCTGCCGACCACGACATGCTGATCGCAAAGCCCGTCGTTACGGCTCCAAAGGAAGCCGACCCGCGCCTCACCTATGTGTATGAGGAGGTGCGGCAGGAAGTCGTGAAAATCGTAGGGGAAGAGGCGGCGCAGGCCGGTGGATTCAAGGTTTACACGACGCTGGACAGCAAGCTTCAGAGAGGGGCGGAGGAAGCAGTGCGGAAGCGGCTGGCGGCTGTGGAACAACACCCTGGCTACCAGCGGCAGACCTACGCGCAATACCACGCAATCTTGGATGAGTATCGGCGCAAGATGAATGCCAAACAGATCGCCCCGGAGACACCGCGGCCCCAGCCAGACTACCTCCAAGCCGCAGTGCTGATGATGGACAATCGCGATGGCGGCGTCCTTGCGATGGTAGGCGGACGCGATTTTCTGGACAGCATGTACAACCGCGCCATGCAGTCGCGCCGGCCAGCAGGCACTGCCTTCATTCCCTTCCTCTATGCGGCAGCATTTCAGAGTCCGGATTACTTTCCACCTCTGCGGATCGAGGACGGTCCCATGGACAACCGCCGTGTGATGATGGGCGGTACCACGGGCATCTTGGGAGAATGGGGCACCGAGCAGGCGGAAACATCTTACAAAGACACCGTTTCCATGCGCGAGGCGCTGCTGCAGAGCCGCAATGCGGCCACCGTGCGGTTGGGCGAGAAAATTGGCCTGGATGCGGTGAAGCAACTCGCGTCAAAGCTTGGCATTAGTTCCACGCTTCGGGATTATTCCAGCACGTTTTTGGGCGCCAGCGAGGTACGGCTCGACGAGATGTGCTTGGCCTACTCCGCATTCGCCGATGGCGGGAAGCGGCCCAAGGAGATGGTGATGATTCACCGCATCACCGACAACGAAGGAAAGGTGATCTTTCAGGTGAAGGAGGATGAAGACCCCCTTGTGCCCGCGCTGGATGAAGTCGCTGCGTACCAAACCCATTCGTGCCTTGTAGACGCGCTGCGGCGTGGGACAGGGCGGCCTGCCTATGACGAGTACGGACTGGAGGATTTTCCCGCAGCCGGCAAGACAGGTACGCACTATGAATTCAAGGACCTTTGGTTTGTGGGCTACACCAGCGCGGTGACCTGCGGTGTTTGGTGTGGCTTTGACCAGCAGAAGCCCGTTTACACGGGGGCCTTTTCAAACCGCGTGGCACTGCCCATCTGGGTGGACGCGATGAATGCTGCGCGGAAGGACTACAAGCCCGAGGAATTCACGCCGCCCGAAAATGTGCAGACCGTCGAGGTCTGCCGCGAGAGCGGACTGCGCGCTACTGATGCCTGCTACAAAAAAGTGCCGGATCCCATTCATGGCGGCAGTCGCTCAGTGCGGGATACCTACAAGGAAGTGTTGCGGCCCAATTCCGTTTTTGAAGAGTATTGCGACGTGCACCGTGGCTCAGGAGCTCCGGTCAGCCCCTATGCTGCTCATCCCACGGCGGACAATTTGCCGGTCTTGATCTCAACAGGGTCGGAAATCGCAGGGATAGAACCCGTGCGGATGCAGGGGCTCACTGTGCTGGGGCATGATCCTTACAATTCCGTGCTGCCCGTGCCCAAGGCTCAACCGGTGAATCCGGACGGCACCCCTGTACGACGCGCCCAGCCTGTCGAGGATGAATCAAACACGCCAGCCAACAATCCGATCAAGTTGGCTCCGCCCCCGCCCCTGAAACTGGATTGAACGGCAGGAGATCCCCCACGCGGACGAAAAGGCGATAAGAATCGAGTAGGAATAATCCCTACCTTGGGCCAGTTGTGCCCATATCATATGGTAAACATAAAAAACATGTTAAGATTATAAAATTATAAAAAGTATTTGCGGAACAGGCCTAATTGGATATAATATTCATAATTTCAATACTGAACGGGGATTCCTTTGCCTCCGTTTTCTACTGAGATCAGTCATTGCCTGTCATGAATCGCCTTCAACTAACCCGTGAGTTCCGCCATGGTTTCAACCTGGTAGAACTGGTCGTCGTCGTGGCGATCATGGGAGTGATCGCCGCAGTGGCCATTCCCACCCTGAGCAACGTTTCAGGGGGCGCAAGAAAAGCCAGCAGTCAACGCAACGCCCAACACGTCGTCACCATTTACGAGGCTGGAGCCGCTGCGGGAATCAAGTGGCCTGGCAGTGACCGAAATTCAAAAATTGCGGCCGTCATCACGGGCGCTCAGCCCAGCGACGGTCCTTTTGCAGGCAAGACGTTCACGGTGCCCAACATCGGCGGGACCGACCTAACAGACACTTACCCTTACATTGGCTATGACGCCAGTGGAGACCTTTTCTACGACGAGGCCGGAGCTCAATCCTCAACCTAGTCGCGGAAGACCCAAAGCAACAAACAATAATCGGAAGACCAACCCTGAATAAAATATGAAACACCTGAACCTGAAAAACACGGCCGCCAAGGGCTTCTCCCTGGTGGAAATGCTCGTGGTCATTGCGGTCATCGGCGTCATCGCCGCCATCGCGATTCCCAGCATCGGCAACATCAACTCCAGTGCCAAGACGGCTACCAACCAGCGCAACGCCCAGAGCATCGTCTCGATGTACCAGGCCGGCGCGGCTGCAGGTATCGTCTGGGGTGGCGCTGACCGCAACGCCCAGGTGGCCGCGGTTATCACCGGTGCCTCCCCCTCCGACGGCGCTTTCCAAGGCAAGACCTTCAAGGTGCCCAACATGGCCGACACCGACAAAGTCGGCGCCTACCCCTACATCGGCGTCGATGCCAGCGGTGACCTTTTCTACGACAAGGCGGGTGCCCAGGCCTCGAGCTAGTTTTGGTTGAGCAAAGATAACTCCGGTCAAGGCGGGCTTGGCGGCCCGTCCGTCAAGCCCGCCTGAACCGAGAAATCATCTCCAGAATCTCTCTTCTGTAAACGCAATCTCCACCCAGTGAACTTATGAAGCCGACTCTCTCTTCGCGCCCCCTCGGTGGCTTCACTTTCATCGAAATGCTGATGACCATCGCGATTCTCGGTGTCATGGCCGCCGTCATCGTCAGCGCCTTTTCCAACGCGGGCACGGACTCCGCAAGAATTATGGCGCGTCAGCAGCAGGCCGCAGTCCAGGCCGCCGTAAATGCCTGGGTCAATGGCGATGGCAACCGAACCGATGTGATCAACGCAACGACTGGCACCGGCAAGCTCCGCACGCTTTCCGAGATCCAAACCACTTACAATGCCGCCACAACTTCATTGGCGCGCCTCAATCTGGTCTCCAGTTACCTCGACGCCAATACGGCCAGCTATCTCACGAGCTCCACCACGGATGCTTCCAAAATCACGAGCGACGCGCTCAAAACTTCCAAGCAGTACCTGTCCCTGCCGAACTGGACCACAGCCTCGGTGTATCCGCAGGTTAACCTAAACAACAATTGAAGACCACTATGAATGCTACTTCACAGCCCGTGCCTCGCCGCCGCGGCTTCTCTTTGGTGGAGATGCTGGCTGCAGTGGCCATCATCGGCGTCATTTCATTCTTGGCGCTGCCCAATCTCGTCCGCATGCGCAGTGACGCGGAGCGCAACCTCGCCATCGCCCGCTGCGAATCCATCAACATGGCCATGGCCACCTACATCCAGGTGTGGGGCCGCACCCAGGCGGTGACCAACTACAACGCGGCCGGTTCCGCCCAGGCGAAGTACGCGCTGCTTTCGCCCTACCTCTCCTTCTCGGAAGCCAATCTCACCGACTACATCCCCAACGGCTATTCCGTCACCTTCAACACCATCGATCCACTAAAGAAGGTGACCCTCAATTCGGGGAGCACGGTCATCGCCTACTGATTTCCCCGCCATGAAAACCTCCACCACCAGGCAGCGCCGCCGCGGCTTTACGATGACGGAAGTCACGATCGTGGTCGCGATCGCCGGAATCATGTCTGCCATCGCCATCCCATCGTACACGGGATACTTGGACAAGTCGCGTGCAGCCATTGCCAGTAATTTGCTGGAAACCGTGAACAATGGCCTGCACCGCTTCAACGAGGCGAACTATGAACTCCTCTATCCTGCCTCAGACGGCAC
>Ga0265327_10004852_pt1 | contig 11649 bp, 7 predicted proteins | sample 41621metaG_FD_202089 | JGI IMG/M metagenome (GOLD analysis project Ga0265327, IMG submission 202089) | Rhizosphere microbial communities from Carex aquatilis grown in University of Washington, Seatle, WA, United States - 4-16-21 metaG | ecosystem: Host-associated > Plants > Roots > Rhizosphere >...
CCTTTTTTAGTTTCAAGTATTTTTCTTAAACATGAGCAATAAGTGTATTTTTAAAGCTTATAATGGACAATTTCATAGTATCAGCGCGTAAGTACAGACCCCAGCATTTTAATACCGTTGTTGGGCAAAGTCACATTACCAACACCTTAAAAAATGCCATTATCACCAAACATCTTGCCCAGGCTTATTTGTTCTGTGGCCCGAGAGGTGTAGGAAAAACGACCTGTGCGCGTATTTTTGCCAAAACGATCAATTGCACCAATATTTCAGCAGAGGGAGAAGCCTGTGATACCTGTGAATCCTGTGTTTCTTTTAACTCCGGAGCTTCTTTAAATGTTTACGAACTCGATGCCGCCAGCAACAATTCGGTAGATGATATTCGTAATCTGGTTGATCAGGTGCGTTTTGCCCCACAGTTGGGTGAGTATAAAGTGTATGTGATCGACGAGGTGCATATGTTGAGTACCGCGGCTTTCAACGCTTTTTTAAAAACCCTGGAAGAACCGCCTAAACATGCTAAATTTATTTTAGCGACCACCGAAAAACATAAGATTATTCCCACCATACTTTCACGTTGCCAGGTTTTTAATTTCAACCGGATTAAAACGGAAGACATTAGCAATCATCTTGCTTTTATGGCAAAGAACGAAAACGTTTCCTTTGAGGAAGAAGCTTTGCACGTGATTGCCCAAAAAGCAGACGGCGGCTTGCGTGACGCCTGTTCTATTTTTGATCAGATGGTTGCTTTTACCGGAAATCATTTAACTTATAAGCAAGTTGTAGAAAATTTAAATGTTTTAGATTACGATTATTACTTTAAAATAACGGATGCGTTTCTTGCACAACGGCTTCCAGAGGTGATGATTACCTTTGATGATATTTTAAAGAAAGGTTTTGACGGTCATAATTTTTTATTAGGTCTTGGAGAACACTTACGCAACCTCATGGTGAGCAAAGATCCGCAAACCATTTCATTAATGGAGGTGAGCGAAAGTTTAAAACAACGTTATGCGGTTCAATCTCAGCTTTGCAGTCTTACTTTTTTATTAAAGTCCCTTTCTCTTATTAGTAAAACCGACGTGAATTATAAAAGTGCAAAAAATCAGCGTCTGCTGGTGGAAATGGCACTTATGCAACTCACTTTTTTAACCGCATCACCTGATGCGGAAAAAAAAAAGGATGAATTAGATTCCTTTGAAGAAAAGAATGAAACTCCTGTAAAACCTTTAACCAACGGCGCTTCAAAAGTAACCGCATTACAGGAACCTGAAATTAAATTTTCTAATAAACCCAGCATTGGTTACGATCAGTTAAAAATTAAATCGTCGTTTAGTCTGCATGAAGTAAAAAACTATCAAAACCTGAATCAAAACGGAAATTCAACTGTTGTAGAAGCACCAGAAATTAAATTCGTTAACAAAGAAGTAAATCTTGGAGAGGTAAAGGCTGCCATTAAACTTTTTGCAGACGAAAAACAACAACAGGGTTCAAGGCAATTGGCAACCATCTTTAACACCTCCGGCATTCAGTTTCTTAATAATGTTATAACGCTTACTATTGGCAACGAAACGCAAAAAGAACAACTTCTTTCAATTAAACAGGATTTTGTGAATGCTATTCGCAAGCAATTGCAGAATATGGGTGTGCAGCTTGAGATTCAAACGTCTACCACCGAAGCTTTAACCAAGGCTTATAAACCCATTGATATTTTCAAAGCCATGTCCGAAAAAAATCCAGCCCTCTTAGAGCTTAAAAAACGTTTTGATTTAGAAATAGACTATTAATCTTATCTTGCAGACATGCTAAAACAAAAGTTGACAATTCTCTATACGCTAAGTATACTTTTTTTTAATGGGATAGCGCAGACAAAACCAGGCGGTAACAGCAAGCCGATAAGTGATTCAAAACCTAACCTTAACTACGAATCCGTATTAAATGATCCTCTAAAGGCACGTATTTACACGCTTAAAAACGGTTTGAAAGTTTATCTTTCTGTTTACAAAAATGCGCCACGTATTCAAACCTACATTGCTATAAAAGCAGGAAGCAAAAACGATCCTGCAAATGCCACAGGTTTGGCACATTACCTGGAGCACATGGTGTTTAAAGGCACTGACATATACGGGACCAAAGATTATAAAAAGGAAAGCATCGAAATAAAAAAGATAGAAGATCTATATGAGGTTTATCGCATAACCAAAGACGAAGCAAAGCGTAAAAACATTTATCATCAGATTGACAGTGTTAGCGGGGTGGCCGCAAAATATGCCATCGCGAACGAATACGATAAAATGCTGGCAACCATTGGAGCCGATGGTACAAATGCTTTTACTTCTTTTGATCAAACAGTTTATGTAAATGATATTCCAGCGAATCAAATTGATAACTGGCTGAAAATTGAGGCTGAACGTTTTCACAAACCGGTTTTGCGTTTGTTTCATACGGAACTCGAAGCCGTGTATGAAGAAAAAAATCGTAGCCTGGATAATGACGACATGAAGGTCTGGGAGGCACTTTTTTCAGGCTTGTTTCAGAATCACACTTACGGCACTCAAACAACACTAGGCACTATCGAACATTTAAAAAATCCTTCGATGGTAGAGATCAATAAATATTATAATAAGTATTATGTCCCCAACAACATGGCCATTATAATGAGTGGAGACTTTGACCCGGATAAAGTAATTGTAGATATTGAAAAACATTTTGCTTCTTTTCCATCCAAACCCGTTGAATCATATAATTTTTCCCCGGAGAAACCCATCACTCAAAAAGTAGTGAAAGAAATTCTTGGCCCAAATCCGGCCAACGTAAACCTCGCATGGCGCTTTGGCGGCGATGGTACAAAGGATGCAGACATCTGTACCTTACTTTCAGGAATATTGTATAACGGAACTGCGGGGTTAATGGACATCAATTTGAACCAATCTCAAAAAGTATTAAACAGCACCAACTTTTATTATACACTAAAAGATTACAGTTTCTTTTATTTTAGTGGTGAGCCCAAAGAAGGCCAGAGTTTGGAGGACGTCGAAAAATTAATTCTCAGCCAAATTGACCTTATTAAAAAAGGTGATTTTCCTGAGTGGTTAATAAACGCGGTTGTTACGGACCTTAAATTAAAAAAGACCAAAGAATTGGAGAATAACGGTAGCCGGGCAGATGCCATGATGAATGCCTTTGTAAATGATCTTAAATGGCAAACCGTTGTTAATACGCTTGAAAGAATCTCAAAAATTACGAAGCAAGAACTCATTGACTTTGCAAATAAAAATTTCACAGTTGCCAATTATGCGGTTGCATACAAAAGAACAGGTGAAGATAAAAGTATCGTAAAAGTTGAAAAGCCTTCCATAACCCCTGTAGAATTGGACCGTGATAATACTTCCCCCTTTGTAAAAGACTTAGAGAAAACTATTCCGGAAAAAATTGAACCGAAATTTTTAGATTATGAAAAGGACATTGTTCACCTTACTCTGAAAGCGAAAATTCCCTTACTCTATAATAAAAATGTAGAAAATAAATTATTTGAATTGTATTATAAGTTTGATTTCGGAAGCAACAGCGCTAAACTTTTTCCTATTGCCGTTAAGTATATTCCCTACCTGTCAACGCCGGATATGACCGCCGCACAGATTAAACAGGAACTTTATAAACTTGGTTGTTCGTTTAATGTTTTTTGCGATAATGAAAACATCTGGGTGAGTTTATCAGGACTCAATGACAATTTTGATAAAGCCGTTCAGCTTTTCGAAAAGGTTCTATCCAATCCCGTGGTAGAAGATCCGATTTTAAAAAATTTAATCGCCGATCATATTAAAGAACGCAACGACAACAAACTTGAGAAACGATTGATTCTTAATCGTGCCATGACAAATTATGCGCGGTATGGGGCTTTAAATCCATTTTCAAACGTTTATACGGATGAGGAATTAAATAAAATTACAAGTGCTGAAATAAAGGATGCGATTTTTTCACTTCCAAAACATGAACATAAAATATTGTATTACGGTCCGAATGAAGCAGACGCAGTTAAAACAACGCTTAATGTTCACCATGGAGTTCCTCCGGTGCTATTAGCACCACCTGCTGCTGTAAAATTTGAAGAAAAAATTCTCGCAAATGAGGTTTTAGTTGTAGACTATGATATGAAACAAGTGGAAATAATTATGCTTTCCAATGGAACAAATTATAACAAAGAAACTGTACCACTAATTTATTTGTACAATGGCTATTTTGGTGGCGGCATGGGAAGCGTGTTATTCCAGGATCTCAGGGAATCGAAAGCATTGGCGTACTCCACTTATTCACGTTACAACCAGCCGAACAAACTCAGCAAGAAATATTTTAATCTTTCTTACATAGGTTCACAGGCCGATAAATTAGCGGATGCTATGAAAGGATTGAGTGATCTTCTAAATGTGATGCCTAAATCCGAAGGCAGCTTTTCATCCGCTAAAGAAATGATTCTTCAGGAAATGAGTACCCAGCGCATTACAAGGGCTGACATTCTTTTTAATTATTTAGAAGCAGAAGATCTTGGCAACAAAACAGATATTCGTAAAGATATTTTTGAGAAAGTACAAAACTATTCTTACGCCGATGTTAAAGCATTTCAGGAACAAAATATTAAAGGCAAACCAAAAACCACTTTGGTGCTCGGAAAAAAAGATGGACTCGATATGAAAGTCCTTGAACAATACGGCCCTGTTAGGTTTCTGAGCCTTAAGGATGTTTTTGGATATTAACTATTGGATATAAACCATTGACTTTCGACTATAAACTATTGACTATCGACCCTAAACTATTGACTATAGACTTTAAACTATTGACTATTAAACTATCAACTTCAAACTCCAAATGATTTCTTTCGACAACACAGAAAACGCATTCAAAGCAAAAACCAATTCAGAACTAACGCGCTCGTATTGGCTATTCAAACTCATTAGCAACCCACTGCTTGTTAAGACCGGAGCCACATTCGGACCTTTGGCGCTCAACATAGGATTTAAAGGGCTAATCAAGGGCACCATATTTAAACAATTTGTGGGTGGAGAAAACATTCAGGATTGTAGTGAAACAGTAAAAGAACTTGGTAAATACAACATTGGAACTATTCTGGATTACAGTGTAGAAGGAAAAGAAAGCGAAAAAGATTTTGATAACTGTCTGCACGAAACGCTTGAAACAATTAATAAAGCAAAGTCGGATAAAAATATTCCATTTTGCGTTTTTAAAGTAACAGGCCTGGCGCGTTTTGCCCTGTTGGAGAAAGTGGGTGCGGGTAAGACCTTAAGCGATTCAGAAAAAGCAGAATGGGAGCGCGTTAAAAATCGTGTGAATATTATTTGTGGTTCGGCGCATCAAAACGATCAGGCAATTTTTATAGATGCAGAAGAAAGCTGGATTCAACAAGCCATTGATGATTTAGCAAACGAAAACATGGCGACCTATAATAAATCAAAAGCTATCGTTTATAATACTTTTCAATTATACCGAACCGACAGGTTGAGTTATTTAAAAGAATCTATTCAACAAGGAAAAACTAAGGCTTACCACGTAGGTGCAAAATTAGTACGTGGTGCGTACATGGAAAAAGAACGCAAACGCGCCTTGGAATTAAATTACCCCTCACCCATTCAACCAAGCAAAGAAAAAAGTGACGAAGACTATGATGCAGCCTTAAAATTATGTGTCGACAACATTGATGTAATGGGACTTTGCGCAGGAACACACAATGAAAAAAGCAGTCAATATTTGTTAGAACTCATGCTGCAAAAAAATATTTCCCCTTCTGACAAACGTATTTATTTTTCACAACTTTTAGGAATGAGTGATCACATCTCTTACAACCTTTCTTTGAATGGTTACAACGACGCTAAGTATGTTCCTTACGGTCCGTTAAAAGATGTGATGCCGTACCTCATCAGAAGAGCGCAGGAAAACACAAGTGTTAAAGGGCAGACCGGAAGAGAGCTCAACCTTATTATGAAAGAGAAAGCCAGACGCTCTTCTTTGAAATAATATTGTCCGCAAGATGTCAGATATTACCCTTCGATACTCAGGTAGTAAGGGGATTTCTTATTCGCTCTAATTCGTATAATTCGTAGGTTTTTCGTTACTTTTGCAGCGTTAATGTATTCTTTTCTTAACCAGGATATTTTCAAAATAATTCATCAATGTTCAGAAGAACTGAATGTAGATGCGTATGCCATTGGTGGCTATGTACGCGATATTTTTCTAAAAAGAAATAGTAAGGACATAGATGTTGTAACCATCGGCAAGGGAATTGACCTTGCAACAAAGGTTCATACAAAATTGGGTCATGAAGCACATCTTTCCACGTTTAAAAATTTTGGTACAGCCCAGGTTAAATTTAATGATATCGAAATTGAATTTGTTGGTGCCCGGAAAGAGAGTTATAACCGTGAGTCACGCAAACCTACTGTAGAAGATGGAACGCTTGAAGACGATCAAAACCGTCGCGATTTTACTATTAATGCGCTCGCGATTGGTTTATCAAAAAACAATTTTGGCAAGTTGCTTGATCCATTTAATGGTTTGCAAGACCTCGAAAATAAAATTTTACGTACACCATTAGATCCTGATATTACCTACAGCGACGACCCGCTACGTATGATGCGTGCCATTCGTTTTGCGAGTCAATTAAATTTTACGATTGAAGAAAATTCTTTACAAGCCATTTCGAAAAATAACGAGCGCATTAAAATTGTTTCCAAAGAAAGAATTAGTGATGAACTAAATAAGATCATTCTGTCACCTGTTCCTTCGTTAGGGTTCAAATTATTATTTGATACCGGATTGCTGCATTTAATTTTTCCTGAAATGGTGAAATTACAAGGCACTGAAACAATTAAGGGCTTATCACACAAGGATAATTTTTACCACACACTTGAAGTTCTTGATAATGTTGCAAAGAAAAGTGATAATCTTTGGCTACGCTGGGCAGCCATCTTACACGACATTGCAAAACCTGCGACAAAACGTTTTGAAGAAGGTCATGGCTTTACATTTCATGGTCACGAAGACAAGGGTGCCCGTATGGTTCCCAAAATTTTTACAAATCTAAAATTGCCTTTGAACGAAAAAATGAAATACGTTCAAAAGTTGGTGGAGTTGCATTTACGTCCAATCGTCCTTGCCAAAACCGAAGTTACGGATAGCGCTGTGCGTCGTTTGCTGTTTGAAGCTGGTGATGACATTGATGATTTGATGGCTCTGTGTGAAAGTGATATCACCACTAAAAATCCAAACAAAGTAAAACGCTATATGCAAAACTTTGAGATCGTGCGTTCAAAATTAGTGGAGCTCGAAGAAAAAGATAAGATTAGAAACTGGCAGCCACCTATTAAGGGAGAAGAAATCATGAAAATGTATAATCTTAATCCGGGAAGAGAAATTGGGATTTTGAAAAATGCTTTAAAGGACGCGATTCTGGACGGTGTGATAGAAAATAATTTTGATAGCGCAAAAAGCTTTCTTGACCAGAAATTTGAAGAGATAACTACTGCCAAATAAATTCATTTGAATACGAAGCCCCTTGCGGCAAGCCGCAGGGTATTCGCGAAAATAAAGCCACAGATTTCGCGGATAACGCAGATTAAACTATTCGCGTAATTTGTGTAATCTGTGGCAAAGAAAAAAAACCCGTTATGAAATTTCATCTGAATTATAGTCCCAAAAAACCTTCTTTTCAAATAGATCATAAGAGTTCTATACTTCTCACTGGTTCTTGTTTTGCAGTGAACATCGGCAATCTGTTAGCGGAATATAAATTTAAAACACATGTTAATCCGGACGGCATTCTATTTAATCCCAATAGTATTTACAACAGCTTAAACAACATCCTTCAGAACAACAAAACAACTGAACGTTTTATCTTAGAAAGAGAAGGTTTGTTTTATAGTTTTTTACACCACACTTCTTTTTCTTCCGCCGATAAAACAGACTTGATTAAAAAATTAAATTCTGAAAACGATATTGCACATCAGTTCTTGAAATCAGCAAACATTCTAATTATTACTTTTGGAACTGCGTTTTCCTATTATCACAAAAAACTTGCCGAAACAATTGCCAATTGTCATAAACAGGCTGCAGATACATTTGAAAAAAAACTATCGGAAGTAAATGACATTGTAACATCCTATTCTAATTTAATTCAGGAATTGAAAATTCTAAATCCTGCTCTTAAAATAGTCTTCACAGTATCTCCGGTAAAGTATTTAAAAGATGGGGTCGAAGAAAATAATTTGAGTAAATCCACTTTAGTGTTGAGTATTCACAAAATAATAGCTGAAAATCTAAACTGCTTTTATTTTCCCGCTTTCGAATTAGTAAATGATGATCTTCGTGATTATCGTTTTTACAAGGAAGATTTAGCGCATCCCAATCAGATGGCTATTGAATATATCTGGCAAAAATTTTCAGAATGTTATTTTAGTTCCAAAACCCTAGAGCTCAACGAGCAGATTCATAAATTAAATCAAGCGCTAAACCACCGTCAAATGCAGGAAAATAGCCTTGAAAACGAAAAATTAAAGGCTTTTATTGAAAAGCAGAAATCCGAGATAAGAAAACTAAATTCTGAGATTGAATTTTAAGTTCAGAGACCCTCTATTAACCAAAAAACCACTAATTTTAGACTATATTTTAAAATCACTATGTTACGAACGAATACCTGCGGGGAATTAAGATTAGAACACGTTGGACAGCAAGTTACTTTATGCGGCTGGGTGCAAAAAACAAGAAAATTAGGTGGTGCGACTTTTATCGATTTAAGAGATCGCTACGGTATTACACAACTTATTTTTTCGGGTGACGATGAAAATTCTAAGACTCTCGGACAAGAAGGTTTGACCCGTGAAATGGTTTTAAAAGTTACAGGCATAGTCATTGAACGCGAAAGCAAAAATAAAAATCTTTCTACAGGCGACATAGAAATTAAGCTTCATACTATTGAAGTCCTTAATAAATCACTAACTCCACCTTTTACCATTGAAGATGAAACCGATGGCGGTGATGAACTTCGCATGAAATACCGTTACCTCGACCTTCGTCGTTCGGTGGTGAGAAAAAATTTAGAGTTGCGTCACCGCATGGCTATTGAGACGCGTAATTATCTTGACAAACAAAATTTCCTCGAAGTAGAAACTCCTGTTCTTATTAAATCTACTCCCGAAGGTGCGCGTGATTTTGTAGTGCCAAGTCGTATGAACGAAAATCAGTTTTATGCTTTGCCACAAAGCCCACAAACCTTTAAACAATTATTAATGGTAAGCGGTTTCGATCGTTATTATCAAATTGTAAAATGTTTCAGGGACGAAGATTTGCGTGCAGACAGACAGCCTGAATTCACTCAAATAGATTGTGAGATGAGTTTTGTAGAGCAGGAAGATATTTTACAAACGTTTGAAGGTCTAACGAAACATCTCTTCAAAACGGTGAAAGGGATTGATATCCCTACAATTCCACGTATGAGTTATGCAGATGCCATGAAATATTATGGCAACGATAAACCGGACACGCGCTTTGAAATGAAATTAGTTGAATTAAATTCGGTTGTCAAAGGAAATAATTTTAAAGTATTCGATGATGCAGAATTAGTGGTGGCTATTTGTGCCTCAGGGGCTTCGGAATACACACGAAAACAATTGGATGAGTTAACCGAATGGGTGAAACGTCCGCAAATTGGCGCTACAGGCTTAGTTTACGCGCGTTACAATGCGGACGGAACAATTAAATCAAGTGTAGATAAATTTTACAATGAAGACGCGCTTAAAAAATGGGGCGAAGCCTGTGGTGCTCAAAAAGGTGATCTGATTTTAGTATTAGCCGGGCCTGAAGAAAAAACACGCAGGGCTATGAGTGAGTTACGTTTGGAAATGGGTAACCGTTTGGGACTGCGTGATAAAACGAAATTCTCGTGTTTGTGGGTTCTTGATTTTCCTTTGCTGGAATGGAACGAAGGTGATCCAAATTTATTGGCTTCGTTGGCGGGACGCTGGCACGCAAAACACCATCCTTTTACTTCGCCGAAGCCAGAAGACATAGAATTGCTAAACACCGATCCCGGAGCTGTTAGAGCTAATGCGTACGATATCGTTATCAATGGCGTAGAAGTTGGCGGCGGAAGCATTCGTATTCACAACAAAGAGCTGCAGGCAAAGATGTTCGATGTTTTAGGTTTCACAAAAGAAGAAGCGCAAAAACAATTTGGTTTCTTAATGAACGCTTTTGAATATGGTGCCCCACCCCATGGTGGCATTGCTTTTGGATTCGACAGACTTTGTTCTTTATTTGGTGGTGCAGAAAGTATTCGTGATTTTATTGCTTTTCCGAAAAATAATTCCGGTCGCGATGTAATGATTGATGCCCCTTCAGAGATAAGTGAGGAACAGCTAAAGGAACTGAGTATTGATACAATCATAAAAACAAATTGATCATTTTAGGGTTTATAGCCTTTTTGTTTATCGGACTAATCCTTGGATTGATCGGCGGTGGCGGCTCTGTACTTGGAGTTCCGGTTTTAAAATATATTCTTTGTTACCCGGCGGAAGAAGCAACAACGTATTCATTATTTATTGTAGGGCTCACTTCTTTAATCGGCGCAATCTCCTATTTAAGAAAAGGCGAAATAAGCGGGGAAGCTCTTTATCAATTTGCATTCGCATCCCTGGTCACGGTGTTCTGCGTGAGAAAATTCATGATGCCTTCAATTCCGGCACAGCTCCATTTTCTGAATTTTGAAATTTCAAAAGATGCTTTAATAATGGTTTTATTTTCCATCCTTATTTTAAGTTCTTCTTTAAGTATGATCCGCAAAAGGCAACCAAACAGCGCGAGTCAGGTTAAATGGGACGAATTTGCGAACAGCCCCATGGGCCTGCCCTTCGTAGTACTTCTTGGAGTTTGTGTAGGATTTATTACAGGATTTGTTGGCGCCGGCGGCGGGTTTATTATCGTTCCTGTTTTAATTTTCTTTTTACGCCTTAATTTTAAAAAAGCTATTGGAACCTCTTTATGTATAATTGCCATTAATTCTTTAGTGGGTTTCACCGGAAATATCGGGACTCAAAAAATCGACTGGCTTTTTTTAATAAGCATTTCATCTATGGCTATTTTAGGAATATTAATCGGCAGCATGTTAGCCGGAAAAGTTTCTTCGAAAAAACTTAAACCCGCTTTCGGTTGGTTTACGCTGATAGTTGGAATTTTTGTTCTGGTAAAGGAACTTATGCTAAAATAAATTTACCCTTCCTTTTTCAGATTTCCCCAAACGCCTAGTGGCAGCTTAATACCGCTTTTTGCGTTCAGATATAATTCACCAATAGTTAATTCTGATTTATTTTTTTGTGCGTAAGGTCTCAGTAAATTCTCAGGCACTAAGGCTGAAAAGCCCAGCGAATAAGCGTTTAAGATCAACAAGTGTTCTTTTGGATCAAGGATCTGTAAAACACTCATCATCATTTCAGAAATATTATCTTCCAGTTTCCATTTCTCTCCATTGGGTCCGTGACCAAAGGCCGGTGGATCCAATATAATTCCCTGATACAAATTTCCGCGCCGCAATTCCTTTTTTACAAACTTTAAAGCGTCATCCACTACCCAACGAATGTTATCCAGTTTTGA
>Ga0265327_10004853_pt1 | contig 11647 bp, 12 predicted proteins | sample 41621metaG_FD_202089 | JGI IMG/M metagenome (GOLD analysis project Ga0265327, IMG submission 202089) | Rhizosphere microbial communities from Carex aquatilis grown in University of Washington, Seatle, WA, United States - 4-16-21 metaG | ecosystem: Host-associated > Plants > Roots > Rhizosphere...
TGCGGACGATCTCGCCGAGCAGCTTGGGTACGACCGCGATGCCCGGCTCCTCGACCTCGGCCGGGACCTGCACACGGTTGGTGATCTCGAGGTCGGAGCCGATCAGCTCCAGCCCGTCGGCCGTCGCGGAGATCCGAAGGTCCTGGAGAACAGGTAGCGCCCCGCTCCTACTCGCCACCGTTCGCTGTGCCGTAGCGACGGCATCCGCAAGGGTGTCACGCTCGCACCGGAACTTCACACTGCCCTCCTCAACGCATTCGAATCTGAATTCTTGCTCTTAGTAGTAGTAGGGCCTGTGGATTGTGGACAACCACGCGTCGTCGCCCGTGGATACGCCATTGTGTGCCCACCGCGTCGTCCACAGCTATGCACAGGTCGGATCGACCGCGGCGGATGATGCCGCCGTTCTCCCCCATTTTCGAAAGCTTGTTCACGGCCGTCCACAGTGTTATCCACTTGGGTTATCCACTCGCGCCGTGCTTGATGCGGTTGATGAGGTCGTTGACCTGCTCGAACACGACCCGCTTCTCGGCCATCTGGGCGCGGATCTTCTCGCAGGCGTGCATGACGGTCGTGTGATCACGCCCGCCGAATTCCTCGGCGATCTTGGGATAGCTGTAGTCGGTCAGCTCGCGGAACACGTACATGCCGATCTGACGGGCGGTGACGAGCGGCCGGCGCCGGCTCTTCCCGCAGAGGTCGTCGACGGTCCAGCCGAACATCTTCGCCGTGGTCTCGAGAATGAGCTGGGGTGTGATCACCCGCGGGCTCTTGGCCGGGAGCAGGTCGGACAGGATCTCCTTGGCCACGTCTTCGCTGAGCGGGACCCGGTGCAGGCTGGAGTAGGCGGCGACGCGGATGAGCGAGCCCTCGAGCTCACGGACGTTGTCGACGACGTTGTCGGCGATGAAGGCCAGCACGGCGTCCGGGATCCCGTCCAGGTGCTCGGCCTCGGCCTTCTTGCGCAAGATCGCGAGGCGGGTCTCGAACTCGGGCGGCTGGATGTCGGTGATGAGGCCCCACTCGAAACGGCTGCGGAGGCGGTCCTCGATGGTCGCGATCGATTTCGGGGGCCGATCGGACGAGATCACGATCTGGCTGCCGCGCCCGTGCAGGTCGTTGAACGTGTAGAAGAACTCCTCCTGGAGCTGCTCTGTGCGCTCGAGGAACTGGATGTCGTCGACGAGCAGGACGTCGACCTCGCGATAACGGCGTTTGAAACCCGGCATGCCCTTCGAGCGCATGGCGTCGACGAACTCGTTCATCATCGTCTCGGTCGAGACGTACCGGATGCGCTTGCTGGAGAAGAGCTCACGGACGTGATGGCCGATCGCGTGCAACAGGTGGGTCTTGCCCAGACCCGCCGGGCCGTAGATGAACAGCGGGTTGTAGGACCGGGCCGGGCTCTCGGCGACGCTCAGTGCCGCCGCGTGCGCGAAGCGGTTCGACGCCCCGATGACGAACTGGTCGAACGTGTAGCGGGGATTCAGCTGGGTGCTGGGCCACGGGTTGGCCGGCTCCGGGTCGGCGGCGCGGGCTCGTTCGACCACGACGTCGACGGGGGCTGACGGCGGCGGCTCGAGGGCCTCGTCGGCGTCCGCCCGCGGGGCCGTGTCGACCATCAACTCGATCGTGTGGGGGACGCCGGTGAGCGCCTGGACGGCGTCGGCGAGCAATCCCAGGTAGCTCGTGTGGATGCGCTCGACCGCCACAGAGCTGGGTACCCCGAGCATCAGGGCCTCGTCGGTGCAGTCGAGGGCGTGGACGCCCTGGAACCAGGTGTTCCACGTGGCTTCGGAGAGCTGCGCCCGAACTGCCGCCGCGACCTTCGCCCAGAGGTCATCCGCCGCTGGAGTGCCCATGCCGACTCCCCGATTTGTCCACAGCAATGTCCACACGTGTGGAGAAGCCGTCGACCGGGCTACGGTCGGGGCTGCTCCTGGGCCTGGTCGGATGCGCCGCCCGGAAATGCGACGACGCGGCCACGGGGAAGTACCCGGACGGCCGGGCCGTTTCGGTACGCCGGGGGAGCGGCACGCTATCTCGTCGAGCCTGGGCGTGCCAACAGAACCCACGGGAACCTCAGGGCCCCCACGACACCGTCGCGCGGCGGTCGCGGGGGGTGGATTGCTGGTGATCTCGACGGAGCCGTAGACTCCGGCTTCCACTTGTGCGCGCGTGCCCAACAACACGCCGCGCGCCCGCCCCCGCGGCCCCCACCTCGGCCCGGGCGTTCGAGGAGGCCATGGGTGAAACGGACGTACCAACCGAACAACCGGAAGCGGAAGAAGAAACACGGATTTCGCCTCCGTATGCGAAATCGCGCCGGCCGCGCGGTGATTCGACGCCGCCGCACCAAGGGCCGCGCCAAGCTCTCGGCCTGATCTGGCGCGTGCGTGATCAATCGTCGTTCGTTGCGCTGGCGCGCGGTCAACGTCGTCGCGCCGGGAATCTCGAGGTGAGGACCGCGGTGCTGGGGTCCGTCGAGGAGCCGCCGCGCGTCGCGTTCGCGGTCGGTCGCGCCGTGGGCGGGGCGGTCACGCGCAACCAGGTCCGCCGCCGTCTGCGCGCGGCGCTGCGTGAGCACGCGCCCATCCTCGAACCCGGCGCCGGATACCTCGTCCGGGCGACCCAGGGGGCGGGCCAGGCGTCATACGGCGACCTTTCTCGCACGCTCCGCGCGATTTTGGACGACTTTTCGAGCAGGCGGTCATGAAGCAGTCACGGACCGCGCGAATCCTGCTCGGGAGCGTCAACGTCTACCAACAGTTGAGCGCCCACCGACCGTCGCCGTGCCGCTTCATTCCGTCGTGTTCGGAGTACGCGCGTGAAGCCGTGACCACGCACGGTGCGGCCCGGGGTGCGTTGATGTCCGTGCGCCGGTTGAGCAGGTGCCACCCCCTCGGTGGGCGCGGGTTCGACCCCGTGCCCGTGCGATCGGGCGCCGATGTCGGAGGTCGTTCGTGCTAGCCGGAAGTTTCCTCGATCCGCTCTACCGGATCGTCGGGTGGTTGCTCGCGCTCCTCTACTACCCGACCCACAGCCTCGGTGTCTCGATCATCCTGCTGACGCTGATCGTCATGTGCGTCCAGTTTCCGCTGATCGCGAAGCAGACGCGCTCGATGATCCTGATGCAGCGTGTGCAGCCCGAGATCAAGAAGATCCAGCAGAAGTACAAGGACGATCGCGCGAAGCAAAACGAAGAGCTGATGAAGTACTACCAGGAGAACAAGATCAATCCCCTGGCCGGATGCCTTCCGCTCCTGTTGATCCTGCCCATCGGGATCGCGGTCCTCGACACCTTCCGCCGCCCGGGCATCCAGTACCACATCCCCCGCCAAGGGACGTTCTCGAAGCTCTACGTCGACATCTGTAAGACGACGACGATCAGCCCGAAGGACTGCGGTACCGCGATCAAGGAGCACGCGCCGGCCACGCTGCACTTCCTGGGCCTGCACCTCAACCTCTCGGCCGCTAACGCCGTCCCGAGCGGTTTCCCGACGTACATCCCGTACTTCGTCCTGCTGGCGCTCGTCATCTTCACCGGTTGGTACCAGGTCCGCCAGACCCAGGCGCGCCAGCAGAAGTCCGGCACCGGCACCCCCCCGAACGCGCAGATGCAGGCCGTCACGAAGATCATGCCCCTCTTCTTCGGGGTGATCTCGTACGGATTCAACACCGCCACGACGATCTACTTCGTCGTCTCCAACATGTGGAGAATCGGCCAGCAGCACCTGGTGCTCGGCAAGATGTGGGAAGAGGAGCACGCCGGGCCGAAGGGCGCGGGGTCGGGGACGGCCGCGGCCATTGCCGGCTCCGAGGAGGCGACCCCGGGAGAAGGCGGATCCGCCAATGGCAAGGCGGGACCGTCGGCCAACGCGGCCCGCCGCAAGAAGAAGAAGCGGAAGCGCTGATCACATGGACTGGATCGAGGTCACGGCGCGCACTGTCGACGACGCGAAGGAGCTCGCGCTCGACCGGCTGGGCGTCGTCGAGGACGAGCTCGAGTACGAAGTCGTCGACGAGGCCAAGAAGGGCCTGTTCGGCATGGGCCGCGGCGACGCGCGCATCCGAGCGCGGGTGAAGCCGCTCTCGCGGGAGAAGCCAACGGATCGCAAGCGCCGCGGACGGCGGCCGAACGAGCGCACGCAGCGTGGCGGCCAAGGCGGGAGCCGCGGGACCGAGGGCCGTGGTGACGGGAGCCGGGGCGAGGGCGCGCGGGGTGAGGGCGGAACCCGACGCGGAAGCCGTCCGCGCCCAGCCGCGACGACAACGGCGGGCGCGGGAGACGACGCGTCAACCGACACGGACCAGCCGAGAGAAGCAAAGCAATCGCCGGCCCGAACCCCCGGTCAAGGCGGCGCTCGTCGCCGGCGGGGAGGACGAGGTCGAGGAAGCGGAGCGGGCCCCCGGCCTGCGTCCGCGGGCGAGAGCGCAGCGGACACGGACGAGAATGCCGAAGCGGAGGTCGATGTGGAAGCAATCCCGGTAGCGAGCCAGGCCGAACACGCCGCGCAGTTTGCCGAGGAGCTCGTGCGCACGATGGGCTTCTCCGCCTCCGTCCGTACCGAGATCGACGATGACGACGTGACGGTGCAGATCGAGGGCGAGGGTTTGGGTGCGTTGGTCGGCCCCCGGGGCGTGACGATCCAGGCACTCGAGGAAGTGGTCCGCGCCGTCACGCAGCACCACGCCGGCGGGCACAGCGCCTGGATCCACGTGGACGTCGCGGGCTACCGCCAACGTCGCCGCGAGGCGCTGATCGAGTTCGCCCGCCAGGTCGCGGCCGAGGTCAAGGAGACCGGTGAGGAGCGCGCGCTCGAGCCGATGGGCGCGGCAGACCGCAAGGTCGTGCACGACACGGCCGCCGAGATCTCCGGCGTCAGTACCTCCTCCGAGGGTGAAGAGCCCCGGCGCCGGGTGGTCGTTTCCCCGAGCTGACCTGAGCTGCGTGCCGGGCCCTTTCGAGCGCGGATCCGGGCCCGACGCTGTGAGCGACCGGTCGGCGAGGTTGCGGGCAGTTCTCGAGGAGGCGCGTACGGCCGGATTCCTCGGACCGGGACCGGTCGCGGCCCATCTCGAACATGCCGAGGGGTTCGCGCAGGTCGCGCAGGCGGCTCTGAGGCGTGAGCCGTCGAGCTTCGCCGACCTCGGCACGGGCGGAGGGGTTCCAGGCCTCTGGCTGGCGCTGCGTTGGAGCGCCGCCCGCGGCGTGTTGGTCGAGAGCGGCCACCGCCGCAGCGTGGCGTTGCGGGTCGCGGTTGCGGAACTCGCCCTCGATGACCGTATCGAGGTTCTCGAGGAGCGGGCCGAAGGTGTTGGTGCCTCGGGATCACGCCGAGAGAGCTTCGACGTTGTCACGGCCAGGGGCTTCGCGACCCCGGCCGTCACGGCCGAGATCGCTACCGGCCTGGTCCGAGTGGGCGGGGTCCTGGTCGTGAGTGAGCCGCCCGATCCGGACGAGAGCCGCTGGTCGCCGGAAGGGCTTGCGGGGCTGGGTTTTGCCCCGGCCGAGCCTGCTGAAGCCGGCAAGGCGCATTTCGTCGCCGTGCGGAAGGTCACCGCCGCCCCGGAGCGGTATCCGCGGACTACGGGACGACCCGCCAAGCGTCCGTTGTGGTGATGTTTCACGTGAAACATTCACGCGAGTGGTCGTGTGCGTATCTCGGTCGAGCGCGCGACTGTGTCTGGCGGGAAGGCGCGTCGTCCGATCGATGACGAAGAATTCAGGCTTGTGGAACAGGGTTTTTCGATGTTTCACGTGAAACATCGACATCGAGGCCTGTTGCATACATGTGCCGCAGTAGTACGCTGCGCCGGCTTCGCACAGTGTGCGGCGTGAACCCGACGACCCCGCCGAGGATTCTGCCGCACCGGGTTGGGCGATCGATCAGCTCCGTTGGCGTGAAGCGCGGTTGGGAGGCGAGGGAATGGCATCTGACGACGCGCTCGCCCAGGGACTGGGCCGAAAGCGCTGGTTCGGAGCACGGGAATCGACCGACGCGACGCCCGCACAAGAACGTGAGACCGAGTCGAGCCCCATCGAACCGGTTCTCGAGGATGCGGCGGCCCCGGCTACCGACGAGGTGAGCGTCGATGAAACGGACGAGACCCAGGTGAAGAAGGACGACGTGGCCGCGGCAGTGGCACCGGCCTTAGAGGCGCTGGCTGCGCTCCGAGCCCGGGGCGGCGAGCAATCCGGCGAGGCGGTCGAGCTTCCGCTCGTCATCTCGATCGCGAACCAAAAGGGTGGGGTCGGCAAGACGACAACCGCCGTCAACCTCGGGGCCGCGCTGGCCGAGCTCGATTATCGAGTCCTGGTCATCGACCTCGATCCTCAGGGCAATGCGACCACAGGCATGGGGATCAGCCACCGCAACGTCGAGGGTTCTATCTACGACGTCATCATGAACGACGCTCCGATCGACGATTGCACGGAGCCCACCACGGTCCGGAACCTCTTCGTGGTGCCCGCCACGATCGACCTCGCCGGTGCCGAGATCGAGCTCGTGCCCGCCTTCTCACGGGAGCTGAAGCTGCGCCGGGCGCTGACCCAGATCGCGGGTTCATACGACTTCACCTTGATCGACTGCCCGCCTTCGCTGGGTCTGCTCACGGTGAACGGCTTGGCCGCCTCGGACGATGTCATCGTGCCGATCCAGTGCGAGTACTACGCGCTCGAAGGCCTCGGGCAGCTGTTGCGCAACGTCGCGCTCGTCAAGTCCAACCTCAATCCCGCGCTCGACGTCCGGGGAATCGTCCTGACGATGTACGACGCTCGGACGAAGTTGGCCGAGCAGGTCGAGCGCGAGGTACGGGCTCACTTCGGCGCCAAGGTCTACCGGACGGTGGTGCCGCGCACGGTGCGCATCTCCGAGGCACCGTCGTTCGGGCAACCGGTGACCGTTTTCGATTCGACCTCGCGCGGGGCACTCGCGTACCGCGAGCTCGCGAAGGAGGTGAGTCGTGGCGCGACCCGGAGGGCTGGGTAGAGGTCTCGGCGCGCTGATCCCTACAGGGACAGTCGCGGAGCAGGCGGGTGGATTGGCCGACATACCGGTCGCCGAGATCCGCCCGAACCCCCAACAACCGCGTGAGCACTTCGACGAAGAGGCGCTCGCCGCGCTCGCGGACTCGATTCGCGAGGTCGGCATCCTCCAGCCCGTCCTCGTGCGCGCCGGTGAAGGCGGCGGCTACGAGCTGATCGCGGGCGAGCGCCGCTGGCGCGCCGCGCGCCGCGTCGGATTGCAAACGGTGCCGGCGATGGTCCGCGTCGCCGACGATGCCGCGATGCTCCAGCACGCAATCGTCGAGAACATCCAACGCGAGCAGTTGAACCCGCTGGAGGAAGCGGCGGCGTATCAACAACTGATCGAGGATTTCTCACTGACCCACGACGACGTCGCGGTGCGGGTCGGCAAGAGCCGCGCGACCATCACCAACACCCTCCGGCTGCTCCAACTTCCGCCGTCGATCCAGCGGTGCCTGAAGGACGGCACGATCCGCATGGGCCACGCGCGAGCGTTGCTCGGGACTCCCGACCGCGCTTTCCAGGAGCTGCTGGCGCGCCGGGTCGTTGCCGAAGACCTGTCGGTGCGCGATGTCGAGGAAGCGATTCGCCACCGTCACGAGTCGCCGCAGGCGAAGTCCGTGGCCGCCGCCGTCGCGGAACCCGGTGGTCGGCTCCGGCCGCCCGGGCTCCTCGAGCTCGAAGAGCTCCTCGGCGACTATCTCGAAACCCGGGTGAAGATCACGATGGGCGCCCGCCACGGCCGGGTCTCGATCGACTTCGCGAACCTCGAGGATCTCGAACGCATCTACCGCGCGATGAGCCAGGGACCGACCGGAGTCGCGCCCTGAGCGTCAGTGCGCGGGCGGGACCTCGATGCGCGGCTCTTCCACGCCCCGGCGCACACCCTCGACCAACGCATGAGTCATCTCGGGGAGGCGCGCCGTCAGCATCGCGCGCCGGGCGGCGTCGTCGCGTCCGACGAGCTCGCACACCACAGCCGTCATACGCGTCTCCCGTAAGAAGCGGTACGTGCGCCCGATGGGCTCGTCGACGTCGTCGAGAACGGTGCGGAGCGACTCCGTCAGGCGCAGCGCGAGGCAGCGGCCGCCCTCGGAGCGGAAGGCGCGGCTGGAGAAGTAGGCGCAGCGGACGCCGGGCTCGCCGCTGTTGGTCAACGCCACGAACGCACCGGCCTTGAACTGGTTTGCCTGCGCGGCCAAGACGCTCGGGTCGTCGCCCGAGGCATCGAGGATGACGACGGCGCCGAGGTTGCGCAGCGCGCGTTCGACTGCGTTCGCGAGCGCGGCCATCGCGGGTTCGGCGACGAGGAACACGCGCAGCCCGTCGAGGCGCCGCGGGGCGCGCCGGAGGTCTTCGCGTTCGCGCACGCTGGCGACCGAGCCGGCCGCGAGCCCGCTCACACGCGTCATCGCCGCCAGCGTCGCCGGTCCACAGACGCCATCGGCGGTCGTCCCGGCATTGCGCTGGAACTGGCGCAGCGCGCCCTCGGTCTCGGGTCCGAGGATCCCGTCCTCGCGGCCCGCGTCGAAGCCGAGCGCGTTCAGCCGACGTTGCAGCTCGGCGACGTCGTCGCCGCGCAGCATGTCGCCCGAGAGATAGAGCAGACGATCACCGACCTGGAATCCACTCTCGATGAGCGCGCCCCAGGTCTCGGGTCCGCAGATCCCGTCGACCCGCAGCCCGCGCTGTTCCTGGAATTCGCGCACCGCGGTCTCGAGCGCGGCGTCGAAGACGTCCGCCACGAAGAGGTGCGATCCTGCGGCCGCGAGTCGGGATCTGAGATCGCGCACCGCGTTGCCGCGGTCGCCCCGGCGTAGCACCACCCGACGGTTCAAGCGATGAACTCGGCGAGCTCCTCGAGCAGCTGGGGCTTGCCCTTCGCACCGACCAGGCGCTTCTTCACCTCGCCGTCCGCGATGACCAGCAGCGTCGGGATGCTCATGACCTCGTAGCGGCGCGCAACGTTCGGGTTGTCGTCGACGTTGAGCTTTGCGATCTGGATCCGGCCCGCATGCTCTTTGGCAATATCTTCCAGGACCGGTGCGATCATCTTGCACGGCCCGCACCATTCGGCCCAGAAGTCGACGAGCATCGGCGTGTCGGCGGCGCCGACGCTCTCGTCGAACGTGGCGTCGGTTAGCGTCAGAATATCGTCAGACACAGGGATACCTTTCTCTACTCGACGGTCGCAGGTGCGTCGTCGAGGGTCTCGAGGTAGCGCTCGGTCTCGAGCGCCGCCATACATCCGGAGCCGGCCGCGGTGATCGCCTGGCGGTACCTGTGGTCCTGCACGTCGCCGGCCGCGAACACGCCGGGTACCGAGGTGGCCGTCGAGCCGGGCACCGTCTCGATGTACCCGTTTGCGTCGAGCGCGATCTTGTCGACGAAGAGCTTCGTATTGGGATCGTGGCCGATCGCGACGAACAACCCGGTCACTTCGAGCTCACTCTCGGCGCCGGTCTCGACGTCACGCAGCTGCATTCGCTCCAGGCGCGAATCGCCGGTGACGTCGGTGACCGTGGTGTTCCAGAGGAACTCGATCTTCGGGTTGGCGAACGCGCGGTCCTGCATGATCTTCGACGCGCGCAGTTCCTTGCGCCGGTGCACGAGCGTGACCTTGTCGGCGAACTTCGTCAGGAAGTTTGCTTCTTCGAGCGCCGAGTCGCCGCCGCCGACGACCGCGATGTTGTGACCGCGGAAGAAGAAGCCGTCACACGTCGCGCACGTGGAGACGCCGTGGCCGAGGAGGTCGTGCTCGTTCGGCAGCCCGAGCATGCGGGCCTGCGCGCCGGTCGAGATGATGATCGATCTCGCAGTCTCTTCGTGACCGCCGACGCTGACGCGAAACGGCGAACCCGAGAAGTCGACCTCGTCGACATCCGCGGTGACGAACTCCGCGCCGAAGCGCTGCGCCTGCTCGCGGAACTTGGCCATGAGGTCGGGACCGATGATGCCGTCGGGGAAGCCGGGGTAGTTCTCCACGTCGGTCGTGAGCATGAGCTGGCCCCCGGCCTGGATGCCCTCGATGACGAGCGGATGCAGGTTGGCGCGCGCGGTGTAGATCGCAGCCGTGAGTCCTGCCGGACCTGATCCGATGATGATGACGTCGTGCCGCTCGGTCATGGGTGGGTTGTCCGTTCGTGGCCCGAGGATTCGATCAGGGATTGCGCTTCGTCCAGCAGAACGCCCCGCCGAGCACGAAGATTCCGCCGAGCGTGACCCACGCCGCCCAGGTATAGCCCTGTTCGACCAACACGAGGCCGCGGAAGGCTCCGATGGTCAGGAGTACGAGCGCCGGCAGCGCGATCAGCGCGGCCAGCAGGCCGTAGACGACCACGCGCGTGACCGTGCGCGCCGGTTCGACGGTTCGGTCGCGCACCATCGCCACGGTGCGCTCGACCACATCGGTCGCTTCGATGGTCCAGTCGCTCACTCGAGTCCTCTGCCGGCGGTCCCGTTGGGTCTTCCCCGGCCCGGCAGCGTACATGCCGTGACACCGGGGCGACCGGGCTGTCACCCGGGGACGGTCAGCTCATCATCTGCAGGTTGACCAGCCTGCAGTCGAAGTCTTCGATGACGACGACGTGCTCCCCGGCGCCGGCGTACACGGACACGTTCACCGGCTTCGCGGCCAAGGTCGCGGTCGCGGTGAGCACCAGGGTGTCACCGTCGGGAACCTGCGCCGGAGCCTCGCATTCGCCGTCGCGACCGAGCGCCTTGTTCGCGCCCGTTGCCGGAAGAGACTTCGACGCCGGCACGGAGGGCGCAGCGACCTGACCGCTGCCCACACCGTTCTCGCTCGTCGGGGCGTGGCCAAAGGTGGTGGTGACCGCGCCCGCGGTGTCGTACGCGGCCGAAGAGCCGGACGCGGTCGTCTCGGCCCGGTGCACGGCGGCGAGCGCGAGTGTCCGGACGTCCGGGAACGGGCCGAGCGCGGGGCGGATCGTGAGGTCCTGGCTCTGCGTGCTCTGCGCCGCCGACGCGGTGTCGCGTTTCGGCGCAGCTGCTTTCGAAGCGACCGGCGTGGACGGCGGCGCGACCGACGCCGCTTTCGAGCCCGAAGCCTCGCTGCGCCCGTGCTGACCGTTCGCGGCGGCGGCGATGCCGGCGATTGCCGCGATCGCCGCGGCCACCGCGCTCATGGCGGCGAACGCGCGCCGCCGCCGCCGTTTGCGATCCGTGTCGTGCGCCGCGCGTTCCGCCGCGCCCGCGCGCACCGCCTTCGCGCGCAGACGCGCGGCGAGGAGTTCGTCGATCTCGGGAAGTTCGCCGAGCGCGTCGCGTGCCGCGGCGATCGCGCGCCGCCGGTCGTCGGCGCCCGCGGTCGCGTCGATGCGCGCCCGCGCTGCTTCGAGGGCGAGACCGAGGTCCGCCGCGGCCGTGCCGAGCTCACCGTCGAGCTCCGCGGACAGGAGCTCGTCGAGCTCGCGCTCGTTCATCTCGCGCTCGTTCATCTCGCGCTCGTTCAGCTCGGTGGCCCGGTCGGGGGTGAGGTCGTCGTCGCTCATGGTCTCAAGGGGTTGGATGCTCGGAAGGGGTCTCCCGGTTCCCGAGGAGATCGGCCAACGTGGCGCGGCCCCGCGATATCCGGGAACGGACGGTGCCGGGCGGGAT
>Ga0265327_10004854_pt1 | contig 11638 bp, 10 predicted proteins | sample 41621metaG_FD_202089 | JGI IMG/M metagenome (GOLD analysis project Ga0265327, IMG submission 202089) | Rhizosphere microbial communities from Carex aquatilis grown in University of Washington, Seatle, WA, United States - 4-16-21 metaG | ecosystem: Host-associated > Plants > Roots > Rhizosphere...
ATCCGCTGGATGAAATCACTGAGGTCTGGCAAGAAAGCCTGGCTTTTTTCGGCACGCTTTTTTTGTTGACGCTGTTTACTTTTTTAGCCGTCAATCTGGCTTTCAACAAAGCGCTCAAGTCCATTGCGGTGATTGTTAATGCGCTCAAAGTCATTGAAACCGGACAGTACAGCCAAAAACTGCCCGATTTTTCCATTCAGGAATATGACAGTATCGCCAAAGCCATCAATCATATGACCGGTGAATTAAATGCAAGCCGGCAGCAAAATCGCGCATTAACCCAGCATACGCTGGAAATACAAGAGGACGAGCGGCAACGCCTGTCGCAGGAATTGCACGACGAACTGGGGCAATCGCTGACCGCGATTAAAGTCATGGCGGTGACCGCCGCGCATAAACAAGCGGACATCAAGCAAGCGACCGACGCCATCATCGCTATCTGTGACCATTTAGTCACTGTGGTGCGCTCGATGATGCATCAATTGCATCCTTTGGTATTAACCGAGCTGGGCCTGAAAGCCACGATGGAGGATTTGCTGAATCACTGGGCGATGAGAAATCCTGAATTACACCTTGCGATTGCCTGCCCTGACGAGATTGATCGGCTGGAGCAAAAAATAACCATTCAAATATTTAGAATCGTACAAGAATGCCTGACCAATATTGTCCGCCATGCACAGGCAAGCCAAGCGGAGATCAGCCTGAAAATCGAGCATCGGCCTGAAAAAACGCTACGGCTACAAGTCAGCGACGACGGCCGGGGCTGCGCGGTCGACAAGATTAAAAGCGGTTTCGGTTTATTGGGCATGAGAGAACGGGTTAACAGCTTGGGCGGCGAATTCAGCATACAAACGCAGCCGCAACAAGGCATGAGTATTATCGCGACGATTCCGCTGACATGAAGGATAAAATAAAAGTCATCCTGGTCGACGACCACGCCGTAGTCCGCGCGGGTTTCAGGATGCTGTTATCGACCGAAACCGATATTGACGTAATCGCCGAAGCCGAACGCGGCGAAGCGGCCTGCCAGTTGTACCTGGAACAACAACCGGATGTGCTGGTGCTGGACTTATCGATGCCCGGCATCGGCGGCCTGGAAAGCATACGCCGCATCTGCAACCGCGACAGTGACGCCAAGGTGCTGGTGTTTAGCGTTCACAATGAAAGGGTTTATGTCGACAGGGCCATGAAGGCCGGAGCCAAAGGCTATATCACCAAAAACAGCGCCCCGGAAATTCTGGTGGCGGCGATACAGAAAATAGCCGCGGGCGGGATTTATATAGAACACAGCTTGATCAAAGATAGGCTGCCGCAAAACAGCAAGACCGATTATCAAAGCATTGTCGATGCCTTGTCACCCAGAGAATTCGACGTATTCCTGCTGCTGGCAAAAGGCTTGACCGCGCACAAAATCGCCGACGAACTTTGTCTGGGCTATAAAACCGTCGCCAATTACGGCACCCAAATCAGAGCTAAACTGAAGGTGTCGTCGGTCGCCGAGCTGGCGCATATTGCGATGATTCTGGGAGTGATGAAGAATTGATTGGGTAATGACTCGGCAACTAAAAATTGCGCGCCCTTCCAAGCCGAAGTTTCATTAAGGGCCGTGCCCGCGATCAGGGCGCTACAACTCACGGCTTAAATATCGCGGGCATGGCCCGCTCCTACCGCATATTTAGTCGCACCTGAGATGGCTCGCAGATTGAGCGCCTACCCGACTAGACGCCGCAATCGGCTATATTTTTCTTGGCTAATATTGCCAATATGTCAACGTCGCAAGCTCCACACCCTGAGCAAGCGCCGGTCATTCGGGAGATTCCGTCCAAAGTATCGACCCCCTCGCTAATCAGCGCCTTAATTTGTCTTTCGGTAGTTCCGCTACAGTGGCAAATAACGTCGTTTTTTCCAGCTGAATTCATATCGCTCACGCTTTGTTTCAAGCCTGATTCAAACTCAGCTCATGCAACTGCATGTTAATGATTTTAAGCGCCGCCAATACCGCCGCAAACACCTGATTGGAATGCACCGCGCGGGTTTTACGCAGTTCGTTGCCGCAATCCCAGGTAATAACGCACTCGGTTAAGGCGCTGGTATGGCCGCCTTTGGGTATCCGCACTTCATAATCGGCCAATGCGGGCAAGGCGTAATGATGCTGCGCCATGACTTTGTTAATCGCATCGGTAAAGGCATGAAAACCGCCGTTGCCGGAACCGGAGGCAATATGCGTCATGCCGTTGACTTTGACCCGCAGGCTGGCGGTCGATTCCAGATCCAGGCCGCTGGTGATCGAGCAATTGAGCAATTTGATATGCTGATAATTCTTGCTCTCCAGCACGTCGGCAATGATAAAAGGCAGGTCGTCGGTAGTGATGGTTTGCTTGGAATCGCCAAGGCTGACAATTCGGGCCAGCACCTTTTTCTGGTTTTCTTCCGACAGGTCCAGTTCCAGCATTTCCAGGTTTTTTTTCAGCGAGGCTTTGCCGCTCATCTTGCCCAAGGCGTAGCTTCGGGTGCGGGAAAAGCGTTCCGGACCTAATTTGGTTTTGTACAGCCCGCCTTTTTGGTCGCCGTCGGCATGAATGCCTGCGGTTTGGGTGAAAACATCGGCGCCGACGATCGGCGCATTGGCGGCGACGCGCTTGCCGGAAAAATTTTCAACCATCGCGCTGATGCGCACGATATGGCTTTCGTCGATAGACAGCTGCATGTTCATTTTATCGCGCAAGACCACGGCCACTTCGGCCATTGAAGCATTGCCCGCGCGCTCGCCCAAGCAATTCACGGTGCAGTGTATCGCGTTGACGCCGGCGCGAACCGCCGCCATCACGTTGGCGGTAGCCAAGCCGTAATCGTTGTGCGGGTGAAAATCGAATTGCAGCTGCGGATAGCGCTTACACATATCGCCAAGACTTAGCAAAACTTCGTCAGGCGACAGAACGCCCAAGGTATCGGGCAGCATGAAATGACTGATGCCGGAATCCTGCAAGTTATCCATCAAAGCGTAGACATAGTCCGGGGCGTCCCGATAACCGTTCGACCAGTCTTCCAGATAAACATTCACTTTCAGACCTTTTTCCAGCGCGTAATTGACGGTTTGCCGGATGTCTTCGCTATGTTGCGTCAGCGTTTTGCCTAACTGAACGCGGCAATGCTTTTCGCTGCCTTTGATCAACAAGTTGATGACTTCGCCGCCGGTTTCCCGTATCCAATCGACACTGCGCGTGTGATCGACAAAACCCAGCACTTCTACGCGCCCGGCAAAACCTTCCTGTTTGGCCCATAGATTGATGTTGGTGACCGCTTCTTTTTCGCCCTGAGAAACGCGGGCGGAAGCGACTTCAATCCGGTCAACCCGCAGCCACTGTAGCAAGGCTTTGGCAATGCTGACTTTTTCTACCGGCGTAAAGGAAACGCCTTGGGTTTGTTCGCCGTCGCGTAAGGTGGTGTCCATCAGCTGGATATGTTTTGAATCGGTGGACATGGCTGTAGCCTTTGTTCTTGATATAAGCGGGTTGATTAATATTTTGTACTTGGGAATGAATTCATGCGGCAAATACTGTTTCGCCATAGTCTAAATAGTCTACGAAAGTACCTTTCTGAAAATATCTGTCAGGCTTTGATATTGAACCTGAAAACCATCAATATTCGCTTGAATCCATTCGTCTTGAGAAACGGGCGACCAATCTAAAGCATAACCGTTATAAGCAGCCAAATGCTCAAAAAACAGACGTTGGACGCGCCCATTACCTTCTCGAAAGGGGTGTATCATATTAAATTCAGCGTAATACTCAGCAAGCTTCATAGCGAAATCATTACGTGGCGTAGTCGCTAAATAGTTTTCAGCTTCCAATTGCCTAAATAATTTTTCGGTTTCAGGAATGATTCGAGTAGCAATACAAAACTTTGTACCGCCTTTTGAAATATCGACATTACGAATTTGGCCTGCCCAATCGTATAACTCGAAAAACAAGGTAGCATGAATATTTTTAAGATATTCCAAATGATACGGGGGGTTAGAATACTTAACGTCATGAATTGATATGGCTGTTATATTTCGCTCCGCTTCCTCAAAAACTTTTTCATCGTTTATTTTCAGCTTATTTTTTAATATTGCTGTATTTGGATAACAATAAGGGTCATTGCCTATATCGTATTTATCCATATGATTAATGTACTCGATACTTATTAATCACATCTGCCATTTTTAAAATAGGAATGTCGCTAATTTGTATCCCTTCCAGCCTAGAGCTATTAACAAAGTTACGAATTTTATTTTTTTCAAAGATTACTGACTTATCCGTAACCTCATGATGACTGAACGCTAAAACGATGGTTTTTAACTGACTTTCTAACCGCTCCCAACTACGCGCTGTCATTGGAAATGATAAAAGTTGAGAAATTATCCTCTTCGCTTCAGAAAATGAACCCAGTTCTTTAAGGTGCTTATTATCAGTAAGGAAGAATGTTAATTTTTCGATATTTTTATTAACTGAAAACGATAAATTATTAATTGTTTTTAAAAGTTGATCCCAACCGTTAATATTGAGGGACACACCGATTTTCTCTTCGACATGGATTTTTACTTCTGCATAAGTACCAAAAGACTTTAGAGTTTCAATGTCTTTAATTTTATCAATATCTAAAATCTTTGAGTTTGTGTTGTGAATGAACTGTTTTTGCATATTCACTAATTCAGCCAACCATTAAATATTAGCCATGTAGAGTACGCTGTGCATACTCTACATGGCTGTCATACGATTTCCCTAAACCCAAAGCCAAGGAAAGTTCAACTTATGCTGCTGCTCATAGCGCTCAATCTTATCGACATGTTTTAACGTCAAACCGATGTCGTCCAAACCGCTGAGCAGATTGCCTTTACGGAACGGATCGATATCAAAGCTGAAACCATTGCCGCCCGGCGTAGTCACCTGCTGGTTTTCAAGATCGACGAAAAATTGCACGCCTTCGTTGGCGGCAATTTCGGCCATCAGTTTATCCAGCCGATCTTTATCGACTTTTATGGCCAGAATGCCGTTTTTAAAACAGTTGTTATAAAAAATATCGGCATAGCTGGTCGAAATAATGGTGTTAAAACCATAATCGGCAATCGCCCAAGGCGCGTGTTCTCTTGACGAGCCGCACCCGAAGTTATCGCCGACCACCAAAATTTTAGCGCCTTTAAACGCAGGTTTGTTCAGTTCGAATTCGGGATTATCGCTGCCGTCGTCATTAAAGCGCCAATCGTGAAAAAGATGCGCGCCAAAGCCGCTACGCTCGACTTTTTTTAAGAATTGCTTGGGGATAATCTGGTCGGTATCGACATTGCTGCGGTTCATTAATGCAGCGACACTTTCATGTTTTTTGTACGGTTCCATAGTTTTTCCGATCTTTATAGTTTGCGAATATCGACAAAATGGCCTGCCGCCGCGGCGGCCACCGCCATCGCAGGCGAAACCAAGTGCGTGCGTCCGCCTTTACCTTGACGGCCTTCAAAATTACGGTTTGAAGTCGAGGCGCTACGTTGGCCTTTGCTCAGCTCATCGCCGTTCATTGCCAAGCACATCGAGCATCCGGGTTCGCGCCATTCCCAACCGGCTTCGATAAAGATTTTATCCAAGCCTTCTTGTTCAGCCTGTTGCTTGACATGATAGGAACCGGGAACGGCAATGGCGGTGACGCCTTCGGCAACTTGCGTGCCTTCCGCCATTTCCGCGGCGATTCTGAAATCTTCGATACGACCGTTGGTGCAAGAGCCGATAAACACATAATCTATCGGAATGTCGGTTATTTTAGTATTGGGCGTCAGGCCCATATAAGCCAAGGCGCTTTCACAGGCTTGACGCTTGATTTCGTCGCTAAAGCTTTCCGGCGCGGGGACAAGACCGTCGACGCCAATGACTTGTTCCGGCGACGTTCCCCACGACACTTGCGGCGCAATCTCGGCGGCATCCAGCGTGACGATGGCATCGAACTCCGCACCTTCATCGCTGGGCAGACTCTTCCAATAAGCCAATGCCTGCTCCCAATATTGGGCGGATGGCGCAAACTCGCGGCCGTTAAGATACTCGTAAGTTTTTTCGTCGGGAGCCACCAGCCCCGCTCTAGCCCCGGCTTCAATCGCCATATTGCACAGCGTCATCCGGCCTTCCATCGACAGTTGACTAATCGCGGAACCGGTATATTCGATAACATAGCCGGTGCCGCCCGCCGTACCGATTTTGCCGGTAATCGCCAACGCAATATCTTTCGCCGAGGCGTATTTGGATAACTCGCCGTTCACTACGACTTGCATGGTTTTGGATTTTTTCTGCGGCAGCGTTTGAGTCGCCATCACATGCTCGACCTCTGACGTGCCGATACCGAAGGCCAGCGCGCCGAAAGCGCCATGCGTCGCGGTATGGCTGTCGCCGCAAACCACCACCATGCCGGGATGGACGAAACCATGCTCAGGCACCACAACATGTATCACGCCGTTATTCGGGTCGGTCATGTCGTACAGTTTCAGGCCGTTCACCCGGCAGTTTTCAGCCATGGTTTCGATCTGTTTTTTGGCAATCGGATCGGCAATCGGCAGGTTGCGGTTTTTGGTCGGTACGCAGTGATCCATCGTCGCTAAAATACTGTGTGGATTGCGTACTTTACGGCCGGACAAGCGCAGACCTTCAAAAGCCTGCGGACTGGTGACTTCATGCATCAGATGCCGATCAACATAAAGTAAAGGAGCCTGTCCAGCCTCATCGACGACAAGATGGCTATCCCAGATTTTTTCGTACATGGTCTTTTTCATAAGCGTATTCCAAAGCTTGCATGGCGGCTCTATATCGAGCGCATGACGTGTTACGGGGGTCAATCAAAAGCATAGCAAAGCTATGCGTAGCCGGTTATTATCCTCAAAAGAGGCATAATTTGCAATTTGCTGGAAATGCTCTCGTACCGAAGCACAGCATTGGCCCTGAAGCCTCTCGACTTCGAGTAATCCGAACCGTGTTATGGGCTTACTGCCGGGAGGTGCTAAGCATTGTTCTAGCGCATCTATTAATCAATCAGCATCCGGGCCAATGGACTGTTGCTGTCTACTGAAGATTGCCGGTCCGTGTCGCCAACGCGGCAAAGCTCAATAAGTCCATTAAGCTGCTTTAACTGTTCGCTCTGTTCATTAGCGACGTTTTCTATCGCCAGCAAAACTTCGCTGTCAATCATGTCGACGGCCGTACTTAAGCCTCTGTTGAGTCCCTTTAAAGCGCTTTTTTCTAACGAAGGCTTTAATTTTTTCAGGATAAAAAAAGGCATCAGCCAGCTAATGACTATTAATAAAGTACTATGAACAGCAAAATCCACGCCCAAATAATCCACTTCGGTCATGTTGCTGGTGTAATAGCCGATAAAAACCTGATAACCGACCCAGCAAATGGCCGCCAGCGGCAGGATGATTTCGCATAAGCGCATAAACTTTAAAAAACCGCGATGTAAGGCATTGCCGGGATTCGCCAACGCCTGCCGCGCGGATAACTCGCTTTGTGCTTGGACGATTCTGGGCGCCTTTTCGCGTAACCCGGACAATTGCTGTTTAAGCGGGTTAACCGGAATCCCCAGGTGGTCGGCATCGCTAATAAATTCATTCAGGGCATCGTCAAAGCGGGCCTCGGCCCATTCGTCCCATAAATTAAATCTCGCGCCGGTTGCATATTTGGCAGTCGATCGCATAGCTTCCCTACTCCCGCTATCCCTGGCAGTCGGTCGCATCGGTTCCCTACCGATTGCGACACTTCCGCCATCCCTGGCAGTCGCTCCATTATTAAATAAGTCGGCCGCATGGGCCGCGTAATGTTGCGCCAGTTGCTGAATAGGCCAAGCGAAGCCCTGTTGCAAAATATGGCTGCTACGTTGCCATTGCTGTTGCCACAGCGTCGGCAATTGCTTGAAAGCCGCGCCGGAACCCAGCGCTCCGCCGGTATTTTCCAAATCCCGCTTTAACTCGTCTTTTTTAATCCGCGCGCTTCTTTGTTCCAGCTGTTCAACGATATGGCCGGTCGCCAACGAGCGAATAGTCGCTTCCAAGGCGGAGAATTCATCGGCTTGCGGGTTGTCGGTACAAGCGGTTTTGAAGATGATCGGCTCGACGAAACCGGCTTTATGCAACTGCTGTTTGAAATCTTCATATTGCTCAGTTTGGCCTCTGTCCCACTGATTCAACACAAATAACCAAGCATGCCTACCGCCTTCCGCAAGCAGTAAACGCCACGCTTTTTCATCCCGATAGCGCTCCGGGCTGACCACATAAATCAATACATCGATATGCGGCAACCATTCCAATACTTGATGCTTGTTGCTTTGCTCGGTGCTGTCGAAATCGGGCATATCGATCCAGATCACATTTTTTCTCGACTCATCGTCATGCTCGGCGATTTTAATTTGCGCCAGCGGCAGTTGCTCCGGTAAATGCTTTATCGCCACGCTATGGTGATGAAATAACGTGACTTCCCGCGACGTAGGCCGTTCGACTCCGGCCCTGGCGATAGCTTTACCGGCCAAGCGGTTCAGCAAAGTGCTTTTGCCTACCCCGGTACCGCCCATGAATGCAACGATTAAAGGCCTGGAACCGTTATGGTTAAACAGCGTATCGGGCGTTCGGGCATCGACCTCAATTAATGGCTGCGCGGTCTCGCTATCGATCCAGCCAGCCGCCAAAGCCTGCTTGGCCCAGCGCTTCGTTGCCGCGACCAAACTAGAGCAATCGTAAGCCATGGCGTTTTTCTATCAGTTGACGCTCTGCCGCACATAGCTGGTCAGGCGATATATTAAAATGAGTAGTCATCGATAAGTGCTCCGGCAATTGCAACAGCTTGTTACGCATGCCCTCGATAAATAACGCCTGTTTTACGGCATTGAATTGGTTTTGTTTTAACTCGGCTTCCACTTTATGCATATAACTGCCCACAGCGCTTTCAGCTAACAATGAGGTCACCGACAGCATCGCCGGAGCAAGCACCAAATCATGCAACCCGATACCGCCCATATAAAAGGTCAACGCAATAACGGTCGCGTCGGCGGTTGCGCGGGTAGCCCGCAAACTATTTAAAACAAGGGGCTGCTCTTGTAATTTGTAATACAAACGATGCGCCGCGCTGTCCACATCCTGCTGAAAAGAGTGATGATAATTTTTTGCCGCCTGTCCGAAATCCTGCAAGGCCTGTTGCCGTTGACTGCGCAACATCGTGTTCAGCTGCCGCCACCATTGCCCCTGTTGACCGTGCTCGGCCTTATCCAGCAACTTATCCGCCAGCTGAATCAAGGTATGTTCGGCTATTTGATTTAACAAGGCGACTTCATAACTGCTGTCTGCAATCGCTTGTCTCCTGTGCCCCAATTTCATGACCTGCCTGACCGGCCAGGTCAAAACTTGACGGGTACCGGCCAGAACCCTGGCTAATCCGGGAATTTCCAACAGATTCAGCAATTGGGCCAAAGCCAATTGAAAGGTTTCGTAATGATGCGGATGGTTCAGATAATCGCGCCGGTAGCTTTCCAGCGCTTGATTGATTAGAGTATCCACCAGCTCATGCCAATCGTTTAACGCTTGATGTTCCGCAAAAACCGGCTCCAGCCAGGTTGACCAGTGCTTTTTCAACAACTCCTGTTCAAAACGCGGATGATTGTCCAAACGCACTTTATTGGCGACATACTGAAGCAAGTGTTGCCGTGACTCGGGCCATACCGGCAACCCTCCCGGTTTTTGGTAATGCAGCGGCACGACTTCGGGAAACGCATCGGTTCTGGCTTGCCGCCACTTTTCTTGTAACGATTGGATAATGACCGCTTCCGAACCTTCAACCAATTTATTCAGGCAAATCACGGTCGGCTGGTGCAGCTCTTCAATAGCCGCCATGATGTCCCAGACCGACTGGTCGGCGTACTTTTCCTTGCTGAGCACCAAAATCACCATATCCGCCAACGCAATCGTCCGAATAACGCCTTCCCGGTAAGTTGCGGAATCTATCGAATCGAAATCGGGCGTATCCCACAACACGCCCGACGGCAAAAGCGCCGAATCCGTGGTATTTTGTGTTAGCGAATAACAATCGTACCGGTCTTTACTGAGCTCCGCTTGGGGTAACTGCTGAAAACGACCGAAATAACGTTGTAAAGCGGCGCAGTCATTAATGCCGACGCCGTTGCAAAAACCTTGAGGATGAACGGTATAACCGGCCAAAGGACTCACTCCGGCAACGTCGCTGTTTAACAGTACATTGACCAATGAGCTTTTTCCGGCCTGAGTCGGTCCCACTACAGCCATATGCAGCAACGGCCGTTGCGACGGCTCCAGCAATTGGCCCTTGCGTATAAAAGCTTCCGCCAAGATAAGCTGATCAATGCGCTGTCGATAGCTTGTCCTAACGGACTCATTACCCAGTTGAGCCAAAACCGCCTGGTAACGTTGTTTTAATAATTGGATAAATTCCAGCATAAAAAGTTAGCTCAGGATTATAATGACCGGCTATTTTACTTTGTTTGGCGATATGACGTTATATAATCACAATCGCATTCTTGGTAAATATCATGACATGCGTCCCTACTTAAACTTGAGGTTATCTTTATGAAGAAATTACCTATTCTTCTGCTCATTCTCTGCTGCACATCTTTAATTTCATGCAGTAAGGGGTCACAAATCAACGGCCATAACACCCGTACCGCCTATAAATCAGTCAAGGCCTTAAAAAACCGCTTATCTCCGGATGCGCGTATTGAATTTGAAGTCTCTTTTTGGACGTTGCGCGACTCTATTAAAAGCGAAAAAGAATTTCTTAATACGGTCGACGGCAAAAAACCGGAAGAAATCATTGCATTGGGCAAAGAACTTTATCAACAACGAAAAAATGCCGGTTTTGCCGGATATGAAAAATATACCAGCTGGGATGACATGATCGCCCAATTCGGCAAGGAAAGATTCGACCAAGATAACCGCAGAAACAAAGAAGACCCTAAAGACCAAGCCAACGATGTTTTATACAAGCTTTAAATCATCGGCCCGGCAAAGCTTTTTGATGGGATAAGGCCGCCACAAACAAACTCGCCTCGGCAATGGTCTGTTCCATTGCCGAAATGAGCTGCGAAATATCGACACCTATTTCAATAAACTCATGCCTTAATGCCGCAATAGCCTGAGCATTAAGATTATGTTTAAGATATAACACCTGATCTTTAAATGCCGCCAAGACCGGCTGTATTTTAGCTTCGGCTTTTTGCATGGACCGGATCAAGCGAGCGTAATTTTGCCGGGCTATCTTGAGTTGTTGCTTGCTGTGAGCGCGCAAGCTACGGTTAGTGTATTCATCAAGCTCATTTTCCCATTCCGCAAACAGCGCCTCGCTAACCAGTTCAATCGCCCTGATCCTGTCGCTGACGGCATGAGATTTAGTGCAGCAAAACTGGTACTGTCTGTTCAGCAGATTATATTTATGATCCAGCGTTGTTTCATTGACACAGACCAAGCTCTTAAAGCGCTGCAACGCATCTTCAAACTCATCCCGTGTTTCCCGCAAACCGGTGCAGGCTTGCTCGACATGAGCGACGACTATATCGCGCTTATGCTCGCCGATGGATTCCCTGGCGCTGTAAATAGCGGTACGGATTTTTTTTG
>Ga0265327_10004855_pt1 | contig 11636 bp, 15 predicted proteins | sample 41621metaG_FD_202089 | JGI IMG/M metagenome (GOLD analysis project Ga0265327, IMG submission 202089) | Rhizosphere microbial communities from Carex aquatilis grown in University of Washington, Seatle, WA, United States - 4-16-21 metaG | ecosystem: Host-associated > Plants > Roots > Rhizosphere...
ATCGAACGCTGCCAGGAATCCCGGACGGCCATAGCGCCCGGCCACACCGATTACGGCCCCCAAAGGCGCATCGGGCCGGTTCTCTTCAATATGCAACCCATAACCAACACCTGTAATACCGATGATGACTTTGCCCTTGTAGACCACCGGCGCCATCGAAATACCAACACCCGTACCACCGGAAACTCTTTCACGACTCAGCGGGTCATTGATATTCAATGAATCGATGCCTTCGGTAACGACATTTTCACCTACGGCGTTGATGTCCCACACCACTTTGCCGGTTTTGGCATCAAGTGCAATCAAGCGCGCATCTACTGTGCCGATGAACACTTTGCCTTCGCTCACGGCGACGCCCCGGTTGGCAGGGCCGCAGCACATGCTCCATTCCTTGCGGCGCTGATGCTCGTATTTCCAGAGCTGTTGACCGGTTTTGGCATCAAGGGCCACTACGTGGTTGTACGGTAGCGAAACGTACATCACGCCATCCACTACGATAGGGGTTGCCTGAAAGGTTGCCTTGATGCCGCTCTGGAATTTCCACGCCGGCTGCAGTTGTGCAGCGTTGCTGCGATTGATTTGAGTCAACTGAGAAAAGCGCTGGTTGCTGTAATCCTTGCCGTATAGAGCCCAATCGGCTGATTTGGCCTGATTGACCGGAGTCTGGGCACAGGCTGCCAATACGGTCAAAGTCGAAAGAGAAATCAAAAGTCGCTTAAGCACGGTCATATCTCCAATAAACATACTAGTTAGTATGGTATCACCTGATCATGTTTCTTGCGCAAATACGCTGAAGAATTGCGGGTGAAGGTGTATCAAACCTCCCCTGTTCGAAAGCAATGATCTGCAGCTCTGGCGAGAATACGTGCAAAAGCTCATCAGGCTGCAATAGAAAGTCGGGGTTACTTGGTCGACCAAATTGCTCATGACCGCACATGAATGTTTCATAGATCAGCACACCGTTTTCAGAGAGGCAGGATGAAATTGCCTTGAAAAGCGGGCGATGCAGATAGCGGCATACGATGATTGCATCGAATCGACGGTCGGCATACGGCCAAGGTGCACCTTCAAGATCGGCCTGCAGCGTTGTCACATTAGGCAAGCCCTGCAAACTGGCCAGTGCATCTTTATCACGATCAACCGCTTCAACCTGCCACCCACGTTCGGCAAGCCACCTCACATTGCGTCCACGCCCGCAAGCCAAGTCAAGCACCGTGCCACTAGGGCGAATCAATGGCGTAAAACGTACCATCCAGGATGACGCTTGTTCAGACATCAGAAATTCTCATCGTTCTCGCCGGAAAAATGCAGGTGTATCTGGAAGTAACCAGACTAAACACATGGGCTGCACCGAATGTGATCACATTAAAGTCTAACAAGTTCAAGCTTACTTGATTACCACGGTCATGACTTGTCACACACAGAAGCCTATTCAACCGCCATTTTCGGCATGCTAATTGCTTGATAGCATTTATCCAATACGCAGTCAGGACGAATGTCATGTCACCCCCACAAGGTTCCAGCAATGTTGCGCTGGTCACCATCTATGAAATCGGGAAGATACTCAGCTCGTCATTAGAGTTGCATAAGACATTACGCCAAGTGCTGAATGTCATAGCCGCTCACCTGGACATGCACCGCGGCATGGTCTGCCTTATTCAGGATTCCGGACAACTGGCTGTCATCGCCGCAAGCGGTCTTTCAGCAGCAGAAATTGAGCTGGGGAAATTCAAGGTCGGCGAAGGCGTCACAGGAAGGATATTCCAGAATGGTATTCCTGCTGTCATTCCAGACGTTGCCAATGAGCCATTGTTCCTCAACAGAACCGGCTCAAATAAGCGTCTGGAAGGTTCCTCCATCTCATTCCTTGGTGTTCCGATCAAGGTGGGGCGCGAGAGCATTGGTGTGCTTTCCTTCGAGCGCGAAAGGGGGAAAACGGTCAGGGGTTTTCAGCAGGATATTCAGCTGCTGACGATGGTTGCTGGCCTAATCGGCCAAAGCTATCGCCTGAACCAGCAGATTGCCAAAGACCGAGAGCAATTAATTCAGGAAAAATCGCGCCTGCAGAAGGAGCTTGCCGGCAAGTACAGCATTACCAATGTGATCGGCCAATCGAAACGCATGCAGGAAGTATTCGCCGATGTGCATATGGCCGCGCCGGGAAAGAGCACCATTTTGTTGCGTGGCGAGTCCGGAACAGGCAAGGAAGTAATTGCCAGATCGATCCATTTTCTTTCTACCCGCAAGGATCACCCGTTCATCAAGGTCAATTGCGCGGCCTTATCCGAGAGTTTGCTCGAATCAGAATTATTCGGGCACGAAAAAGGGGCGTTCACTGGTGCATTGCAGGATCGCAAGGGGCGATTTGAACAGGCTCACGGTGGAACGCTGTTTCTCGATGAAATAGGAGACATCTCCCCTGCTTTCCAGGTCAAATTATTGCGTGTTTTACAGGAGCGCGAATTCGAGCGAGTGGGCGGCAACAAGACGATCAAGGTCGATGTCAGGCTTATCTGCGCCACCAACAAAAATCTGGAAGAAGCCGTCAGCAGTGGTGAGTTTCGGTCTGACCTGTATTTCCGGGTTAACGTCATCTCGATTTCGCTGCCGCCATTGCGGGAACGTCGTGAGGATATCCCGTTACTGGTCGAAAATATCCTCGCGAAATTCAATCGTGAAAACAGCTCAAAGATAGGCATCACACCTGAAGCCATGCGCGTTCTGACCAATTGCCACTGGCCCGGCAACGTGCGCGAGTTGGAGAACTGCGTCGAGCGCTTTGCCACTATGTCCGGCAACAAGTTGATCCGCGAGGTCGACATCCCGTGCCAGACCAACCAGTGCCTGTCTTCAAGCCTGTGGAAGTATCAGCCCAAGGGGGATGTCATTCCCATCGCGCCGGTAGAGGCGGAGCCGCATCGACACATTCCCGCCGAAGAGGTCATCGAGACGCAGGAAGGCATGTCGGAGCGTGAGCAACTGGTTAGCGCCATGGAACGAAGCGGCTGGGTACAGGCCAAGGCCGCGCGCTTGCTCAACCTCACCCCACGTCAGATGGGCTATGCCTTGCGCAAATACAACATCGAAGTAAAGAAGTTCTGAGTGAAGAAGTTCTGACCTTCTTTTGACGCTGTCCTTTTTGCGACAAAGGTTCTCACTTTTGTCGCAATGATGACAAGCTATCGCAATAAACACATCCTGAACCAACATATTGTTTATTAACGATATTAAAATTATCCGGAGCGTGGCACGCGACTTGCAATATCCAGATTAAATCCTTACCCGAGGGCAACATCATGGAAATTGCATTGGAAAGCGCGGCACCCAGTCCAAGCCGACTCAAGCCATTGAGTGGCATCAAGGTCGAAATAGCCGGTCAACCAGCATCGTCCGGCGGATGCGGAACCACCGGTGGTGAAGGCAAAGCCAGTTGCGGTTCGTCGGACGGCCCTGATGATATGTCGCCGGAAATCTGGGAAAAGGTAAAAAACCACCCTTGTTATTCCGAAGAAGCGCATCACCACTACGCCCGCATGCATGTCGCCGTGGCGCCAGCTTGTAACATCCAATGTAATTACTGCAATCGCAAGTACGACTGCTCCAATGAATCACGTCCCGGCGTGGTATCGCAGAAATTGACGCCGGAACAGGCCGTGAAGAAAGTCATCGCTGTCGCCAGTGAAATCCCGCAAATGACCGTATTGGGGATCGCCGGGCCCGGCGATGCGCTGGCCAGCCCGCAAAAGACGTTCGAGACCTTCCGCATGCTGCAGGAGCAGGCACCTGACATCAAATTGTGCCTGTCGACCAACGGCCTTGCGTTGCCAGATTATGTTGATGAAATCGCCAAGTACAACGTCGATCACGTCACCATCACCATTAACATGATCGATGCTGCCGTGGGCGAAAAAATCTACCCGTGGATTTTTTACAACCACAAGCGCTACTACGGCCGTGAAGCTGCGCAGATTCTCACCGATCGCCAGATGCTGGGACTTGAAATGCTCACCGCACGCGGCATCCTCACCAAAATCAACTCGGTGCTGATCCCCGGCATCAACGACGAACACCTGTACGAGGTCAATCGCGCGGTGAAATCACGTGGCGCCTTCCTGCACAACATCATGCCGCTGATTTCTGAAGCCGAACACGGCACCGTTTTTGGCCTGACCGGCCAGCGCGGACCATCGGCGCAAGAACTGAAAGACGTACAGGATGCCTGCATGGGCGGCGCCAACCTGATGCGCCATTGCCGCCAATGCCGTGCAGATGCGGTCGGTCTGCTGGGAGAGGATCGCTCGGATGAATTCACGCTGGATAAAATCGAGGAAATGGACGTGGTCTACGACCTCGAAAAGCGTCGCGCCTATCAGGAAAAAGTCGAGGAAGAACGTCAGTCACAGCATCAAGCCAAGGTCGACGCACTATCCGCCTCAATTGACGCTGAAAACGTCAATGGTATCTTTTTGGATCCCGCCATGAAGGTACTGGTTGCAGTTGCTACCGAAGGCCATGGCAAGGTCAATCAGCACTTCGGTCACGCCACCGAGTTCCAGATTTTCGAACTGACTGCGGGCTCAGCCACTTTCGTCGGCCACCGCCGCGTCGATCTGTATTGCCAAGGCGGCTTTGGCGAGGATGAGCAACTGCCCTCCATCGTCAATGCGATCAATGACTGCCATGCCGTGCTGGTCGCCAAGATCGGTGCCTGCCCACGCGATGAGCTCAAGGCCGCCGGCATTGAGCCAGTCGATCAATACGCTCACGAATTCATCGAAAAAGCGGCGCTCAACTGGTTCAGCGATTATCGCAGCCGTGTCGCCAGCGGCGAGATCACCCACCAACCGCGTGGCGATGCAGCCATCCGCCAGGGCGCATTCATGGCGGCCTGATAAGCCTCCATCCACTTATTTACCAAAGGAGAAACAACATGGCATACAAAATCGTCGGTTCACAATGTACGGGTTGTTCGGCCTGCGAGCCGGAGTGCCCTAACGAGGCCATTTACGAAAAAAACGGGGTGTTCTACATCAAGCCTGAAAAGTGTACCGAGTGCATCGGCCACTTTGATGAGGCGCAATGTGTCGCAGCTTGCCCGGTCGACAAAACCTGCATCATCGATACCGCTTACCCGCGTTATCAGGCGGCTTGAGGAAACATCATGGAACTGACACTGACCCCCAAGGCCGAAAAATTCATCGGCCGCATGATCCGCTTCAATGGCGGCACACCTGAGCATGGTTTCAGGCTGACTGTCAGCCCAGGCGGCTGCTCAGGCCTGAGCTCAGAGTTCACCGTGGAAGCCGGTCCACTTCAGGGCGATGCGATCGTCGAGGCCAGTGGCCTCAGGCTGTTCCTTCCCGCCGAATCACGCATCCTGCTGGATGGTGCAACCATTGATTTCAAGGATACGCCGATGGAATCGGGCCTGACATTCATCACCCAGAATGCCGGCAGTTGTGGCTGTAGCAGCAGTGGTGATCATGGTCATGGCGATCACTCTGGGCCGGCCACCGTGAGCATTGCCAGCATTCAGCGTAAGCATTAACGAAAGCGCCATTCAAATGGAATACGAGGCTATCGAGAACGCATGGTTTGCTGAACGCTACCGCAGTTTATCGCCGGTCGCTGAAGAGCAATTGCGTCTCGCCAGTCTCGCTTACGCCGACAGTACAAAAGCAGAGATGCACCTGACGCTCGCCAGAGCGATCGCCCCCAGCCACCCTGTTGTCAAGGTGGGGGAGTATCGCTACTACTTCTACAAGGGTCGTCTCGATGAGGCCCTCACAGTAGCAGACGAATGTCTGTTGATCGTAGCCAAGGAACTGGGACTCCCCGCCAACTGGCGTGCGGTGGAACCGAAGCACGCGGATTTTCGTAGCGACGAAGCCGCCCATCGCTTCTACCTCTTTTGCCTGAAAGCCTATGCCTATCTGTTATTGCGTTTGAATCGACTGATCGAAGGGCGCATGGCGGTCGACAAGCTGCTGCGCCTTGATCCAGTCAACAAGGTTGGTGGCCAGGTGCTGCTCGATGTTCTGGAGCGCATCGGCAAGGATGACTACGATGATTGAAAGCGACATCCCTGCGCTGGACTGGCAAGGCCAAGCCATCGACTGCGGAAGCTGCGATCATCAAGATCGCCTGAAACTCGGCACTTGCGCGCCACTGCGCTCATGCGTGCACGACCGCTACGCCAAGCGTATCGACCGTTTTTTCGGCACCAACCCCGGCCTCGCCAGCCAGTACATCGCACACCCCTATTTCGAGGTGCGCGCTGTCGCCGTCAAATATCTCGACCTGTTTCAGATCAATCGCTTAGTGACAGACCCTGATGAAACCGTGCGTGCCAGTGTGGCGTTAAGGCTGCCACCCAAAATGCTGGTCAAGCTCATCCATGACGAAGACCGCGAGGTGCGCGTGCGCGTGGCATCGCGTCTTGAATTGCAGGATCTACCGGCCATGCTGCATGACCCGGATTATTACGTGCGTGTCGTGGTGGCCCGCCGTATCACACCAGGGCTGCTGTTTCACATGGTGAACGACGCCGATGATGCGGTTCGTCGTGAAGTGGCTGCAAGAATTGGCACCGAATTACTGCCCATGCTGGCCAATGATCGTGAAGTCGAGGTCCGTCTGGTCGCCATCCGCCGCCTGCCTGGCGGCTTGTTGCCGGCATTTCGCTTTGACCGTGACTGGCGCGTGCGGCTTGAAGTTGCGCAACGTGTGCCCGTTGAATTCCTCACAGAACTAGCCAATGACGAAGACGAGGCCGTGGCTGGCGTTGCACGTGATCGTTTGAATCCGGAACAGGAGAACACCCATGGGTGACATAGTCCGCGACAGTGGTGTGGTAGAACTGGTTAACCCGCCAAAATTCGAGTACGGACAGAAGGTCCGTTCCAAAAAATACGTGCGTAACGACGGTACTTTCCCTGGGCGCGAGGTCGGCGACATTCTGGTGAGCAAGGGTGATGTTGGCTACGTCACCAGCATCGGCACATTTCTGCAGCAGTTTTATATCTACGGCATTGACTTCTACGAACTTGGTTATCGCGTTGGCATGCGTGGCAAAGAGCTGGAATTGCTCGATGTGATTTCCGAGGAAGAATTTGATGAAGAAGAATCCACCGAAGAAGAAACATTAGTACAGGAGTCACATCATGGCTGAAGCACGCGAACCGAAATTCCAGTGGGGCCAGCCGGTCACGACTACGGCCGACCTGATCAACGACGGCAGCTATCCCGATGCACCGCTTGAGGCGCTGCTGGCCCCAACGGGCTCTCGCGGCGAGATCGTCAACGTTGGGGTCATCGAGGAAACCGGTGACCCGATTTATCTGGTCGAGTTTCCCGACGGCAAGGTGATCGGCGTGTTTGAAGAGGAAATCGTGCGCGCTTAATCATCGATGAATCATGACAACCGCCGAATCCCTTGATGATCCCGTCTGCCCCCACCCCAACGAGGTGGATCGCAAGCGCATCGAAAAAACGCTGGCTGATCGTGAGCGTTACAAATATGTGGCACCCAGGGTGTTGCCGACAGAAGAGGGTTACCTGATCAAAAGCCCTTGCTGTTCACGCACGGTTGACCCGGAGGGGGGAGAAATCGACATTGCCCGCATTGAATATCAATCAGGCGGATTCTGGCGTTTGTACCAGAAGGATGACGAAAAACAGTACTGGCGTGCGCATTCTGAATATCTCAGCTTGCCCCCATTGCTGGCACGGCTGATAGCCGACCCAAAAAAGGAGTTCTGGCGATGAAACTGATCTATCTCGATAACAATGCCACGACACGCGTGTTGCCACAGGTGATGGAGGCCATGCATCCGTGGTTCAGCGAACAATTCGGCAACCCCTCCAGCAGCCATCCGATGGGCCAATATGCCAAACAGGCCGTGATGACGGCACGCAAGGCCGTCGCCAACTTTCTGCATGCGGGCCCGGCCGATATTGTCTTTACCAGCGGGGCGACCGAATCCATTCAAACGGCCATCATCAGCGCGCTGGCGGCCAACCCTGAACGTCGCCGTATCGTAACCAGCACGGTTGAGCACGCCTCTACCCTGCTTCTGCTGAATCATCTAGCCGAGACACAAGGCATTGAAGTGGTGCTGGTGCCTGTGCTTAACAATGGCCAGCTCGATATGGCGGCACTGGGTGCAGCCGTCACCCCGACCACTGCCCTGGTCACGCTGTTGCATGCCAACAACGAGACGGGCGTTATTTTCCCTGTAGCAGAAGCGGCGAGCATCGCGCATGCGCAAGGTGCACTATTCCACATCGATGCAGCACAGAGCGCCGGCAAGATTCCCCTTGATGTCACCAATCTCGGCTGCGACCTGCTCTCGTTTTCAGGCCATAAACTGCATGCCCCCAAAGGCGTGGGCGTGCTTTATGTCAGGAAAGGCATTGCCTTGCAGCCCTTGATTCTTGGGCATCAGGAACGCAATCGCCGTGGCGGCACCGAGAATCTGACCGGCATCGTTGGGCTGGATATCGCCTGCCATCTGGCGCAACAGTGCCTCACCAGTGAACGCACGAGCATCGCCAGCCTGCGCGACCGTCTCGAGCAGGGCATTCTTAAGCGCCTGCCATTTGCCAGAGTCAACGGCAGCGGCCCACGCGTGCCCAACACCACCAATATCTGCTTCCCGGAACTGCTGGGCGAAGAAATGTTGCATCGTCTCGGCCAGGCGGGCGTCATGGCCTCACAGGGGAGCGCATGCAAGGCAAGCGGAACCGAACCCTCGCACGTGCTGCTGGCCATGGGGTTGAACCGTAACAACGCGCTCTCATCGCTGCGCTTCTCGCTCTCGCGTGAAACCACCGAGGCCGAAATCGACAGCGTCATCGAAACCATTGCCGCCATTGCAAAACACGTCCTGCCTGAAGCATTGGAGGCAGCATGAATCACCGTCCTAACGACCTAAGGAGTACAGCATGAAAGTCATGATCAGGCGTAATGAAAAGGGCGAACTATCTGCCTATGTTCCAAAAAAGGACTTGGAAGAGCCTGTCGTGAGTCAGGAAAAACCTGATCTCTGGGGGGGCACCATCACACTGGCTAACGGCTGGAAGCTGGCCCTGCCAGATCTGGCAGCCGATACGCGTCTGCCGATTACCGTTGAAGCCAGAAAACTGGCTGAAGAGGAGTAACCCATGTGCATCTCGACAGAAACGCTGAATGAGATCGAAGTCGCCCTGAACGAGTTCACGCTCACCACCAACAATCCTATCCCGCTGCTCAAGGGTTGTTTTCCCGCCCTGAATTTCGTGCGCCTCTCGGACAAGGATATTGACGAGCCGCCCTTTCGCTCGCTTGATCAGTACAACCTTTACCTGCTGGATGCTCGTGAGCATTGCGTGCATATCACCAGCAACCCCAGCGAAGCCACAGGCGTTGTAGTGGCACAACGGTCGCTATGACAGACAGCAGCATTACCCTGTCAGATGCCGATTACGGTAGCGCAGAAACCGCTGCCGTGCAGGCAACGCTGGTGCGCACGCAACAGGTTGAAGGCCCGCTGACCACTGCCTTCGAAACTGCCTTCGCCGCCTACGTGGGCCGCAGGCACGCCATTGCCGTGACCAGCGGCACGATAGGTGTTTTGCTGACGCTCAAGGCCGCCGGCATTGGCGAAAGCGACGAAGTCATCGCCCCCGGCTTCAGCTGGCGGCAAACCCCGCATGCCATCGCGTGGGCAGGCGCCAAACCCGTGCTGGCCGAGATCGATTACTGGTCGCAAACGCTCTCGCCAGACAAGGCTGAAGCCAAGGTCACTGAACACACTAAGGCCATCCTCGCCACCAACGTTAACGGCCACCCGGCAGATTGGGACAAGCTGCGCGCACTGGCCCAAAAGACCGGCGCCCTGCTGATTGAAGATGCAACAGAATCGATCGGCTCACGCTATCAAGGCAAGCTGGTCGGCAGCTTTGGCGATGTTTCCATCTTCGACTTTGCCCAGCCCTCAGCGCTATGCTGCGGGCAGGCAGCCATGATCGTCACCGACGACGACACGCTGGCGCTCAAGATCCGCCACTACCGCAGCCGCCGGCAGGATGAGCGCAGCTCGCTCACTGCCACCCTGCGCACGCCATTGGACGCCGTCATTTCAGAAGTGACCGCTGCACTAGGGTTGGTTCAACTGCAACGTTTGCCCGAGATTCTCGCAAAGCGCAAACAGGTTGAGGCCTGGTATGCCGCGCAGATTTCGAGCTTCGAGGGCATCAAACCGCCCTACATCGCGCCCGGCGTGGATGAAGTGCACTGGTTTCTCTACACCGTGCATCTTGGCACCCGTTTCAGCGCCAGCAGCCGCGATGCGCTGGTAGACGACCTTGAAACCGAATTGATCGAAGCCGCCGCCTACTGCCGCCCGCTGCACCTGCAACGCGCCTATATCGAGCATTACGGCTACCGTAAAGGCAACTTTCTGGTGACTGAAAAAGTCGCCGACCGCGCCATTGCCCTGCCCTTTCACGGCCGCATCACCGAAGACGAAGTGGCCTTTATCGTCAAAACCGCCAAGGACGCCTCGATCAATGTAGGCGCCGGCGCTGCGATCTACTAACCGCAACATCAAGGACATCAACATGAGCACCTCATCGTTAAAAGAAATCGCCGAGGGCCTGACCGCAGGCACTGTGATCCCCTATCTCGGCCCCGACGTGCTGAAACTGGAGCCTGAAACCTGCCCGGTGCCCGCTACCCCTGCCGATCTGGTGAGTCTGTTGACCAGCAAGGTCAGCGTGCCGCATAAAATCCGCAACAACCTCACCGCAGCCGCCCAGTTCATTGAAAACTTCAAGCACCGCAAAACCGTGGTCAGCCTGATGAGCGAAGCCTATGCGCCCGGCGTGCAACCCAACGTGCTGCACCGCTACTTGGCCAGCCTCACTAAAAAACCATTGCTCATCGTCGATACCTGGTATGACGACGCCATGGCAAAGGCACTGGCATCCAAGGCCAACTGGGGCCAGATTCAGGGCGTCTCGCAGGCCGAGCATATCGGCCAATGGGTGCATTATTTTGATGGCGAAGGCAAACCGGTTGAGCCTGTCGAGGCCGATAGCTGGACCACCATTCTCTACAAACCGCTGGGCTCGATCATTCCGGCCAAAAACTTCATCCTCTCTGATTCCGATTATGTCGAAGTCCTGACCGAAATCGACATTCAGACACCGATCCCCCCAAGAGTGAAAGAACTGCGCACCGGCTCGAACTTCCTCTTTCTCGGTTGCCGCTTCAACAACCAGCTCACCCGCACCTATGCGCGTCAAGTCATGAAGCGCTCAAGCGACAAGCATTGGGCGGTCATCGACGGCCCGCTCAGCCGTATGGAACAAAAGTTTCTCAAAGAACAGAACATCACCCGCATCGACCTGCCGCTGGCGCAGTTTGTCGCCTGGCTGCAAACTGGCAAGCTCGACGAAGCCTTAGCTGCATAAGACCGCCTATCCCAAGGAGACTCAAATGCCCTTGTATGACTTCAGATGCAACACCTGCAACAAAACCATGGAAGTGCTCGTCAAGGCCGGCAGCACGCCATGCTGCCCGGAATGCGGCGACGCCATGGAAAAACTGCTCTCGTGCCCGGCACCACCGGGGCAAAGCGCCGGCATCATCG
>Ga0265327_10004857_pt1 | contig 11632 bp, 9 predicted proteins | sample 41621metaG_FD_202089 | JGI IMG/M metagenome (GOLD analysis project Ga0265327, IMG submission 202089) | Rhizosphere microbial communities from Carex aquatilis grown in University of Washington, Seatle, WA, United States - 4-16-21 metaG | ecosystem: Host-associated > Plants > Roots > Rhizosphere >...
GATCCCCGTCGACGGCGAGATCACCGAGGGCAGGGTCTCCATCGATGAGTCCCTGGTCACCGGGGAGTCGATGCCCGTCACCAAGGCGCCTGGCGCCAATGTCATCGCAGGGTCCGTCAACAAGACCGGATCCTTCGTCATGCGCGCCGAAAAGGTGGGCGCCGACACCCTGCTGGCCCGCATCGTCCAGATGGTGGCCGAGGCGCAACGCAGCCGCGCGCCGATCCAGCGAATGGCCGACCAGGTCGCCGGCTGGTTCGTACCGGCGGTGATCGCCGCCGCCCTGATCGCGGCCGCTGTCTGGGGCGCGGTGGGGCCTGAGCCCCGGTTTACCTATGCCCTGATCGCCGCCGTCTCTGTGCTGATCATCGCCTGTCCCTGCGCGCTCGGCCTGGCGACGCCGATGTCGATCATGGTGGGGGTGGGCCGCGGCGCCCAGGGCGGCGTGCTCATCAAGGACGCCGAGGCCCTGGAGCGGTTCGAGAAGGTCGACACCCTGGTGATCGACAAGACCGGCACCCTCACGGAGGGCCGGCCGGCGGTGACGGCGATCCGCACACTGGCGGGCCTCGATGAAAACGAACTGCTGCGGCTCGCCGCCAGCCTGGAGCGAGGCAGCGAGCACCCCCTGGCCGACGCCATCCTCCGGGCGGCCACGGATCGGAATCTGGTTCTGTCGGAAGCGGGGGAGTTCGACTCCCCGGTGGGCAAGGGCGTGCTCGGCGTGGTGGACGGCCGGCGGCTGGTCCTGGGCGGCGCCCGGCTCATGGCCGAGGCGGGGGTGGACCTCTCCGCCCTCGAAGCTGAGGCGAATGCGCTTCGCAGGGACGGCGTGACGACGGTTTTCGCGACCCTGGACGGCAAGCTCGCCGGCCTGCTGGGGATCGCCGATCCCCTCAAGCCCACCACGGCCGAAGCCGTCCGCGCGCTCAAGGCCGAGGGCGTGCGCCTGGTGATGATGACCGGGGACAACCGTACGACCGCCCTGGCGGTGGCCGCCCGCCTGGGCATCGAGGAAGTGGAAGCCGAGGTCCTGCCGCAGGACAAGGCCGCCGTGGTCCAGAAGCTGCGCGCCGCGGGCCGGGTGGTGGCGATGGCCGGGGATGGGGTCAATGACGCCCCGGCGTTGGCCGCGGCGGATGTGGGTGTGGCCATGGGCGCGGGGTCCGACGTGGCGATCGAGAGCGCCGGAGTGACCCTGCTCCAGGGCGATCTGCAGGGCCTGGTGCGGGCGCGAAAACTCTCGCGGGCGGTGATGGGCAATATCCGCCAGAACCTGGTCTTCGCGTTCGCCTACAACGTGGCTGGCGTGCCCATCGCGGCCGGCGTGCTCTATCCGACCTTCGGTCTTCTGCTATCCCCGGCCCTCGCGGCGCTCGCCATGTCCCTGTCCTCGGTGAGCGTCATCGGCAATGCGCTGCGGCTCAGGACCGTCCGGCTCTAGTGCCCCGCCAGGGCCAGGCCTGGCGCGTCCGGCGCGCGGGTGTCGCCGCCGTTCAGCGCCTTCTGCATCCAGACGGTGTCGACCCAGCGGCCGTGCTTGAACCCCACGCTGCGGCAGACCCCTGAGGGTTCGAAGCCCAGGGACCGATGCAGGCCGATGGACCCGGCGTTCTGGGAGTCGCCGATCACCGCTATCACCTGGCGCAGGCCCATGGCCTCGCAGCGCGCCAGGACCTCGGAGAGCACCGCCTTGCCCACCCCGCGGCCAAAGGCGTCGGGGGAGACATAGACGCTGTCCTCCACCGTGAAGCGATAGGCCGCCCGCGGTCGGAACAGGCCGGCATAGGCGAAGCCCAGCACCCGGCCGTCCCGCTCGGCCACCAGGTGCGGCAGGCCCAAGGCCAGGACGGCCGCGCGGCGCTGCAGCATCTCCTCGGCGCTGGGCGGGACCTCCTCGAAGGTGCCGAACCCGTTGAGCACGTCATGGCCGTAGATGTCGGCCAGGGCCGCCGCATCGGCCTCCGTGGAATCCCTGACGATCATGCCGCCTCCCAGCCGCGCTCCAGAGCCCAGATGGCGAAGGCGTAGTCCAGGGCGATCTCCTTCAGGAAGTCGAAACGACCTGAGGCGCCCCCATGGCCGGCCTCCATGTTGATCTTGAGCAGGATCGGCGCCCCGCCGGTGGAAAATTCACGCAGCTTGGCCACCCACTTCTCCGGCTCCCAATAGGTGACGCGAGGGTCTGACAGGCCGCCGGTGGCCAGGATCGGCGGATAGGGCCTGGCCGCCACATTGTCATAGGGGCTGTAGCCGGCGATCCGGTCATAGGCCTCCGGGTCCTCCAGCGGATTGCCCCATTCCGGCCATTCGGGCGGGGTCAGGGGCAGGGTGGTGTCGCTCATGGTGTTGAGCACGTCGACGAACGGCACGGCGGCGACAATGGCGCCCCACAGGTCCGGCCGCAGATTGGCGATCGCCCCCATCAGCATGCCCCCGGCCGAACCCCCATAGGCGGCGATCCGGCCCCTGGTCCCATAGCCCTCGGCGGCCAGGTGTTCGGCGCAGGCGATGAAGTCGGTGAAGGTGTTGGTCTTGGTCTCCCGCCGGCCGTCAAGGAACCAGCCCCAGCCCTTGTCGGAACCGCCCCGAACATGGGCCGAGGCCCAGATCCAGCCTCGGTCCACCAGGCTCAGATTGCGGATCGAGAAGCTGGCGTCCAGGGCGCTGCCATAGGCGCCGTAGCCGTAGAGCAACAGCGGCGCGGAGCCATCCAGCGGGGCGTCTTTCAGCATCAGCACCGTCACCGGGACCAGTTGGCCGTCGGCGGCCGGGGCGTTCAGGCGGCGCGCCACATAGCGGGCCGGGTCATGGCCGGAAGGAATAGCCTGGGTCTTACGCAGGGTCCGCTCGCGGGTGGCCATGTCATAGTCGAACCACTGCCGCGGCGTTGTCGGGGACTGGTAGACGAAGCGGGTGAGCGTGGTTTCGTACTCGTAGGTCCCCTCCAGGGAGAGCGCGAAAGCCTCCTCGTCGAAGTCGATCACGTGCTCGCCGCCCTCGCGGGCCATGATCACGATGCGGTCGAGGGCATCCACCCGCTCCAGCCGCACGAGATGGTTCTCGAACAGGTCGAAGCCGGTGAGGTATCTGCCCGGCTGGTGAGCCACGAAGTCGACCCAGCTGACCCGGGCCGGGACCTCGGCCTGGGACCGGCTGAGCTTGAAGTCGAGGGCGGCGTCGGCATTGGTGCGGATCACCCAGCGGTCGCCCCAGCGGTCGAGATCATATTTCAGGCCCACCTCGCGGGGCTCGGCCACGATCGGCCGGGCAGTGGGGTCAACGGCCGGGATCAGCCAGACCTCGGTGGTCTCCTGGTTGCCCACATGGATGAGGATGTGGCTGCGGTCGGAGGTGACCCCGATCCCCAGGAACATGCCCTCGTCAGCTTCCTCATAGATCAGGACGTCTTCGCCGCCGCGGGCGGGCCGGCGGAAGATTTTCGAGGGCCGGGCGTTCTCGTCGCGCCAGATCCAGAACAGCCATTGACTGTCCGGGGAGAAGGTAAAGTCGCCCACCGAGCTCTCGATCTCGAAGGGCAGGGTCTCGCCGGTGGCGAGGTCCTTGACCCGAAGGGTGTAATATTCCGACCCCTGCTCGTCGGCGGCCCAGGCATAGAGCCGGTGGTCGGGGCTGTGATGGGCGCCCCCCACCTGGAAGAAGGGTTTGCCCTTGGCGAGCGCATCCTCGTCCAGCAGCACCACCTCGCCGTCGCCTTCGCCGCGGCCCCGCGGACGCCGGGCATGGACCGGATGTTCGGCGCCGGTCTCGTAGCGCCAGTAATAGTCCCAGGCCCCGTCGGACACCGGGACCGAGCTGTCATCTTCCTTGATCCGCCCCTTCATCTCGGCGAACAGCTGCGCCTGCAGGACCTCCGTGCCCTTGAGCATGGCGGCGGTGTAGGCGTTCTCCGCCGTCAGATGCTCGCGGATATCGGCGCGCAGGACCTTGGGGTCCCTCAGCACCTCCTTCCAGTTGTCGTCCTTCATCCAGGCATAGTCGTCGGTGCGCGTGCGCCCGAGCTGGACAGTGGTCTTGGGGATGCGCGGCGCGGCGGGAGGCTTGAGGGTCATGGGGGCTAGATGAGGCGCCCGGGCTCGGGCGGCAAGCCGCACGTCCTCTCGCGCCTGCGGGCGGGGCCAGCAGGCGTCATCGGGATGCGCGCAGTCTCTGTTCAGGTTTGCCGGTCGCCTGCTGTCAGTGAAGACTCACATCGGGCACCGTGCTCGCCGCCGCTGCGGGGTCCGCGACCAGCCGCGGGGCGGGGGCGTTCGCGTCCAGGAGGCGCAGTTCCGAACACGCGTTGTAGGCGTTGGAGACCGTCAGGACCCACTCCTGCGCCCTGGCGTCGTCGATGCGGGTCGTCGCCTTGATCCTGGCCATCACCTGCTTCGACTGGAAGTCCGCGATGGTGTTGCGCACCTGCTCCTGTTCGATCTTCGAGACCAGGTCCAGCCGCTGCGACAGCGGAAGCCTGGTGACGTTGGCCAGCAGATTGAGCGTGGCCACGTCCACGACCTCGTTCGCTGCGTAGCCTGCGAAGACGCCCGCCACGGAGTACGCCCTTGCATAGAGGGCGTTTTCCGAGGGTGGGATGTGGGCCGCCGTTCCATCGGCTTCCACGCTCTTCCAGGCCTGGTCTTCGTAGATCCGGTTGGGCACAAAGAAGACCTTGTAGCCCTGCGACCGGCCATGCATCGGCGGCAGAGGCGTCCACTTGCCCTCGCCGGACAGCAAGGCCGTCTTGAGCGCGGTCAGGCGATGGTCCAGACAGGGGGCGATCATTGAGCGTTCGAGCGCGATCAGATAGGCGCCGCCAAGCTCCCGTTTGAGCCGGCTGTCAGCCCCGTCGACTCTCTCCATCCAATGCAGCGCCTCGACGGCCTGCTCCGCCGCCAGCGCCGTCAGCACGCCGACGAAGATGATCAGATACTCTTTCAGGAACTCGCGCAGGCCATGCCATGGCTTGGGTTTGTGGATGTCCATGCCGCCCCCCAGCGGATCATTGTGGAGCGACTGTAAGCGGACTCGCCGAAGCTGCGCTATGGGTGGCTAGCGGACTTTGGTGCCTCAGCCGTCCGTGGCGCTAACGGGCGGCACGTTGACCACCGCAGAGCCAGACGCCGTCCGCCGCTGCTTGATCCAACCAGAGATCATCTGGCTCGCGACACTTATGCCCAGCGTCAGCATTGCAAGGGCGTCAAAAAGCCGACTGACATGGCTCTGCTCTTGAGCGGGCAGCGAATTGTAGATGCCGCGCACAGCCCCGAACTCGATCGCCACACTCCAAAGCATGAAGCCCAATGCTGTCGCTCCCAACAGCGAGACCATGGTCACGTTGATGAACCGCGCGACGCGATCTTCGGCGCTGATGGGGCGTCTCTGGGACTCAGGGGCTGACTTCTTGTCCAAATGCCTGTTCCTAGACCTGGGCGCGTTGGGCGCACCAAGTGGACGCGCGCCAATCCCGAGCGCTGGTAGCTGCTACCTCTCGCCAAGGTAGCAGCGCTTTACCACTGCGGAAAGCAGACCCCGTGAAGGTCCGCAAAGGGTCGTTTCTCACCCTTGCAGGATGGCCGGAAAGCAGACGCCCGGTTCGCGGGGGCCGTGGAGGATCAGGCCAGGCCTTCGCCGGCCTTGTGCGCCGCCCCGCCCGATGACCGTGACGCCTCAGGCCTCGGCGCCGTCGCCCCCAGTCGTTCCTTCAGGTGGTCCCCCACCCGCATGGCGTTGGCGACGGTGGTGAGGGTCGGGTTCACCGCGGCGGCGGAGACGAAGAAGCTGGTGTCAGTGACATAGAGGTTGTCCAGCTCGTGGGCCTTGCAGTTGGGGTCCAGCACCGAGTCCTGCGGGTCCTTGCCGAACCGCACCGTGCCGCACTGGTGGGCGGTGCCGTAGAGGGGCAGCAGGGTCGAGAGCTGGAAATGGTGCTGGGAGATCGGATGGGTCCTGTCCGAGAAGCCGTCCAGGGACTCGTCCAGGGCCTTCACCAGCCGCTGGTGGCCTTCGAGATTGTTGTGCTCGTACTCCAGGCGCAGGCGGCCGTCGGAGGTGATGCGCACCCGGTTGTCGGGCATGGGCAGGTCCTCTGAGATCACCAGCATGGAGAGCATGCGCTGGGCCAGGGACCCGGTGAAGCTGTCGGGGATCAGGGCCGGGGGCAGCCAGTCGGAGACCTCGCCCTCCAGGGTCTGGCCGGACATGTATTCCAGCAGCTGGATATGGCCCATGGGCAGCTCGAAACCGCCCCGTGGGTCGCGGTGGTAGAAGTCGTTCACCGCCAGGGTCTTTGGGAAACGCACCTCCTCGACGCTTGGGGTCAGGGACACCATGGCCGTCAGGGTGTGGAACATGTAGTTGCGGCCCACCTGGTCGGAGCCGTTGGCCAGGCCATTGGGATGGGCGGCGTTGGCCGAGTTCAGCAGCAGGGCCGCGGTATTGGCCGCGCCGGCCGCCGCCACCACGATGTCGCCCCGCCAGCGCTCCTCGCCATGCTCGGTCTCGCACACCACTTCGGTGACCGTCTTGCCGGAGGCGTCGGTCTCCAGGCGGACGACCTTACGTCCGGTGAGCAGGGTCACATTGGGCAGGCCCAACAGGGGCTCCACCGCCAGGGTGCGGGCGTCGCTCTTGGCCTTCACAAGGCAGGGGAAGCCGCCGCAGGTCTTGCACTTGATGCAGCGGGAGGTGACCGGATTGGCCTGGTCGAGCCGGACGCCGAGCGGCAGGGAGAAGGGCGTCCAGCCCTGGTTCTGCCAGTGGGTCTTCAGCCGCTCGATGGGCGGGTCGTTATGGACCGCGGCGAAGGGGTAGGGGGGCTCGTCGCCCTGCTCGGTGGGGTCCACCCCGCGGGCGCCATGCACCTCCCAGAGGTGCTCCGCCTCGGTGTAGTAGGGGGCGAGGTCATCCAGGCTGATGGGCCAGGCCGGGGAGAGCCCTCCGGAGTGCTGGACCTCCTCGAAGTCGCTGCGCCGCAGCCGCATCAGGGCCGCGCCATAGAAGCTGGTGTTTCCGCCCACCCAGTAGTGGGTATTGGGGGTGAAGGGCTTGTTGTTCTTGTCGTACCACTGCTCCTTGGTCCGATAGCGGTGCTGGATGAACACCGCCTTGGGGTCCCAGTTCTCCGCCTCCCGAGGTAGATGTTCCCCTCGTTCGAGGATGAGGATCGATTTGCCGGTGGGGGCAAGGCGCTGGGCCAGGGTGGCGCCGCCGGCGCCGGAACCGATGACGATCACGTCGAAATGCGAAGCCAAGGCGTTCAGTCCTCCAGGTGATATTTGGCCGAGCCCTGGCGCACCGCCAGGCCCACCAGGGCGTCGGGCAGGTAGCGCAGCAGGGCGACGGCGAGCTTGTTGTGCCAGCCGGGTATGACGACGACGCGGCCCTGATCATTGGCGCGGATTGCGGCCTCGACGACGGCCTCGGCCGTCTGGAAGAACAGCCGCGGGGCCTCGTCCATCAGGTGCTGGGTGTCGTTGGCCTGGGCGAATTCGGTCTTGGTGAAGCCGGGGCAGACGGCCGTGACTTTCAGGCCCTGGGCCCGGTATTCGGCGTCCAGCGCCTGGGAGAACTTGATCATCAGCCCCTTGGCCCCCGGATAGAGGCTGTGGCCGGCCGCGCCCGGGGCGAAGCCCGCCAGGGAGGCGACATTGATGATCCGGCCCCGGCCCCGGGCGACCATGCCGGGGATCACCCCGTGGGCGAGGGCGCAGGGCGCCACCACCAGGGTCATCAGGAAATCGCGCTGCCGGCTCCAGGGCACGGCGGCGAAGCTCTGGGGGATGGAGAAGCCGGCATTGTTCACCAGCACGTCCACGGCCCGGCCGCGTTCGCTGACGGCGGCCAGGATGGTCGCCTCTGCCCCGGCGACGGCGAGGTCGGCGGGAACGACATAAGCCTCGATCCCATGGGCGGCCTTGAGGTCTGTGGCCAGGGCTTCCAGGCGCTCGGTGCGGCGCGCCGTGAGCACGAGGTCATGGCCGCGGGCCGCATAGGCCTTGGCGAAGGCCGCGCCCAGCCCCGATGAGGCGCCGGTGACCAGAGCGAGCGGGCGTGGCGCGGCGAGCATCGCTAAGTTGTGCTCCGGCGGGAGCCGGGGGGCAAGGGCCCCCCGGGGTCGTCTCTACTTTGCAGGCTTGGACTTCACATTGTCGGTCTTGCCGATGAAGGCCGCCACGTCGTCATGCAGCGCCTTCAGCGACGCCTCATGGGCGTAAACCATGTGGCCGCTCTCATAGTATTTGTAGGCGATATTGGCCTGCAGGGCGTCCGGGATCTGCAGGTGGTGCATCTCGTACCAGCCTTCGTAATAGGGGGTGGCGAGGTCGTAATAGCCGCCCATCAGCAGGACCTTCAGGCTCGGATTGTACTTCATGGCCTGGGCCAGGTCGGGCATCACATTGAGCATGGCGCGGGCCGGGAAGCGGGAACCGGCCGGGGTGTGGCTGTTGTCCCAGTACTGGAAGACATTGACGCTGGGCTTGAAGATCTTGCCCTGGCCGTAATTGAGCGTGCGGCGGGCATAGTCATTGAAGGCCGAGACATAGGCTGAGCTAAGGGCGGCGGCCTGAGGATCGTAGTCGGAGGACTTGCTCAGGGGGTCCATGTCGGGCCCGGAGAAGCGGCTGTCGAGGCGCCCGGTGGTGAGCCCGGCATTGGCCTGAAGGGCCTTTTCGAACTCGCCTCCGGTGATCCGCAGGTCGGCGCGCAGGATGTAGCTGGCGGGCAGGCCGGTATAGTGGGCCAGGCGCTCGGCGATGGCCTGGCGCTTCGCCGGTTCCAGCTCGGAGCCGGCCTGCAGGGCCAGCGCATAATCGGTGGTGGCGAAATGCTCCACCTCCTTGAGGAACACCTTGAGGTCGGCGGGCCGGTCGGCGCCCACCAGGTTGCGGTACCAGGCGGTGGCGGCATAGGTGGGCAGGGCCGTGACATAGGCCTGGTCGCTGCCCGGATTGTTCTCGGCGCCGTCGACGCTGAGGGCGAAGTTGAGGATCTGGGAGAGCAGGATCACCCCGTTGAAATCGACGCTCTGGCCGGTCTCCAGGTTGTTGATCAGCACCGCCGAGCGGGGCGTGCCGTAGCTCTCGCCGAACAGGTATTTGGGGGAGTTCCAGCGACCGTATTGCGACAGGAACGCCGTGATGAACTGGGTGAAGGCGTAGGCGTCGGCGTCGACGCCCCAGAAGGCCTTTTCCTTATCCTTGCCGGCGATCCGCGAGAACCCCGCGCCGGGGGCGTCGATGAACACCAGGTCGCTGACATCCAGCAGGCTGTAGGCGTTGTTGGTCAGGGTGTAGGGGGCCGCGGGGGTGTGCTCGCCATTGTCGGCGGTGACCACCCGGCGGGGGCCGAAGGCGCCCATGTGCAGCCACATGGTGGAGGAGCCTGGGCCGCCATTGTACACGAAGGTGATGGGCCGATCGGCGGCGGGTGCGCCCTTCTTGAAATAGGCCGCGTAGAACATCGAGGCTTCGGCCTGGGGATTGGCCTTGTCGCCCAGGTCGCCTGAGCCACCTTTCTCCCGGACGGCGGCGTCATCCCATCCCCGGGGATGGACCACGATGGTGCCAGCCACCGCATGGTAGTCGACGTTCTGTCCCTCGACATTGACGGAGCCGTCGCTGTCCACCTTTTCCGGCATGAACAGAACGCCCTGATTGGGCTCGGAGGTGGTCGCGGCGTCCGGCTTCTTGCTCGCCGCGGCAGGAGGCGCCGCAGGATCCGCCGCCAGGGCCGCGCCGGCCAGCAGGGACACGGCCACGCTCGCCAACATCACGTTCTTCAACACCTGGTTGTCTCCAATCCATAAAATGTGGGCGCAAGCTAGGCCGCGGAGGGGGGCTTTGACAACCGGCGGGGCGAGGGCGGCCGTCGCGCTGCGCGGCGTTTTGGCGCGCGGGATTCCGTCAATCTCTAAGCCGCGTTAACCGCCCTATCATGACGGCGCGCGTCTAGTTGCAGGCGCGGGCTTTTTTCCGTCGAGGGCGTCGATGGTCTACGATCTTTCCATGGAGCTGATCCAGGCCACGGTGCAGCTCGAGCAGCCGCTGGGCGACGGCACGCGGACCGTGGGCACCGGGTTCCTGATCGAGGCCCCCGGGCCGGATGGTCATCCGCGCACCATACTGGTGACCGCCAACCACGTGTTCGACAAGATGCCTCTCGGCGAGGCGCGGGTGGGCTACCGGATCGCCAATCCCGATGGCTCGTGGAGCTACACTCCGACGCCGCTTAAGATTCGCGACAAGGCCGGCCATCCCCTGTGGACCCACCATCCGTCCCGCGACGTGGCGGTGATGGCGATCACCGCGCCCGAGTCGTTCGCCAAGGCGGCGATCCCCAAATCATGGCTGGCGGGCGACGACACCTTCAGCATGCTGAACGTGGGGGCCGGCGACGAGATGATGGCCCTGGGCTTTCCGCGCGGCCTGGCGGCCAACCAGGCGGGCTTCCCGATCCTGAGGTCGGGGCACGTGGCGTCGTTCCCGGTGGCGCCGGCCAAGATCTTCCCGACCTTCCTGCTGGATTTCGCCGTCTTCCCCGGCAATTCCGGTGGGCCGGTGTTCATGTCGCAGCAGGCGCATCGGCGCATCGGCGCGCCCGGGGACCAACCGGCGGAATTCATCGCCGGTCTGCTGACTCAACAGGTGGAGCTCAACAGCGAGCGCCTGGAGATCGGCATCGTCACCCACGCGCAATACATCCGCGAGACCATCGCCCTGCTGGACGATCCGGACGCGCGCACCACGGTCGCCTCGGCCGAACCCCCGGTCCAGGGCGCCACGGCGGCGTCTGCGGAAGAGGCGGCGAGCCCCGACTAGCGGGATTGGGGCGCGATCCTCGACCGCGCCCCGGAACCGAATCAGCCGCCGTAGATGACCGAGATCGTCTCGGCGATGCAGGCGGGCTTGGTCTCGCCCTCGATCTCGATGGTGCACTCGTTCTTCAGCTGCATGCCGCCGGCCTTGGCCTCGGCGCCGATCAGCTTCTGGCGCATGCGCACGCGCTTGCCGACCCGGACCATGTTGATGAAACGCACCTTGTCGGAGCCGTAATTGATGCCGCGGGTCACGCCCTTCACCGGCAGCATGCCGGCGCCCAGGAACGGGATGAGCGACAGGGTCAGGTAGCCGTGGGCGATCGGGCCGCCGATCTCGCGGGTGGCGCGTTCCACGTCCACGTGGATCCACTGGTGGTCGCCGGTGGCCTCGGCGAACTGGTTGACCCGCTCCTGGCTGATCTCCACCCAATCCGACACGCCCACTTCCTGGCCCACCAGGCCGGGCAGGTCACTCATCTCAACCGGGTTCATCGTTCTCGTCCTCGCATTTTGAAACAGCTGTTCGACGTCTAGCATCCGGACGGGGTCGCGCAACCGGCTTTGACGTGGGCGCGCAGGCCTTTAAACAGCGCCCATGCAACGCGCCCTCTCCGTCACCCGCACCACCGGCAATCGCCTCACCTTCCCCGACTGGTACCAGGCCGTCGTCCGCGAGGCCGACATGGCCGAGGTCTCCCCGGTCCGCGGGAGCATGATCATCAAGCCGTGGGGCTATGGGGTGTGGGAGCGGATCCAGCAGGTCATGGACCGGCGGATCAAGGCGCTGGGGGTCGACAACTGCTACTTCCCGCT
>Ga0265327_10004858_pt1 | contig 11629 bp, 8 predicted proteins | sample 41621metaG_FD_202089 | JGI IMG/M metagenome (GOLD analysis project Ga0265327, IMG submission 202089) | Rhizosphere microbial communities from Carex aquatilis grown in University of Washington, Seatle, WA, United States - 4-16-21 metaG | ecosystem: Host-associated > Plants > Roots > Rhizosphere >...
TACGCCGAGCATATGCCCGGGAACGTGTCCGTGCTCCAAACCTAAGGCCGATCGTTGAACCGGCGGATAGCGCTCCAATTGGCGGCGCTATCTCGCCCATTCCGATCAGCAATTTCCGCCAGGCCCCATCGGAAGTTCTCGGGTTGGCCGATCTGGGCTAGAGGGGTGTGTGGTGTGATAGGCGGCGGCGCACCGATTCGCTGCGTGAAATCCCTGTCGCATGTACTCCACCTGAGCGTGAAATCCAGCAACGAAGAGAGGCCCTTAGTGATACAGGACGACCATGAGTACTTTAGGAGTTCGAGCGAGAGCACAGCTCGAATTGAAGATGGCGGCCGATGAGTTTCGCATATGCGACGCGGCGTTGCGCGATGCGTACCGTTCCGGCGACCGCGCTGCTATCGATGCTTTGCGAGCCGAATTTCAAGCAACGGTTGCGTGGTATCTAAAAGCCGAGGCGGATCTTTACTCAGTCTCGTAACGGGTAGACCGCTCTCAACTTCCGATCGTGCCCCAATCAGTCCACTCTGAGGTAAACGCGTCATCACGGCTGGTTTTGTTCCAGCCGGGCGCTGAGCCGTTGGGGCGTTTCGGCTTTCGGCCCGCTGCCATGCCTGTGCAGTGTTGTCGGCTTCGCTCTCCGCCGCCGCTTGGGCTTCTCCGCCTTCGCCCGCTCTTCCTCCTCCACCTCCCGTTCCGCCTCGTCGTGCAATTCGTGCTGCCGTACGTCAGATCGAGATGAGCGGATACGAAATTTCCGGTTTGCAGGCCCCGCAAAAACGGCAGAAATCCGTAAGACGATCAACTGCCGGTTTGCAGCATAAATTATTGATCTTGCACCGAAGCTGCATAATTCGTAATCAGTAGGTCCGCGGTTCAAATCCGCGCGTCGGCACCAGCGGGAGAAAAAGCTTGGCCGCCCAATGGGCGGCCGGTTTGTTTCGGGGGAGCGGCGGGGTGGCGTTCCGGGCCATGTCCGCTCCCCGATCGGCTTGGCCGACCTTCCCGGCAATCGATTGTTCCTCCTCCGCTCCCATGGACAAGCACAGGCCGGCCCTCGCCAACGAGTCCTCGAATGGTCGCGAAGCGGCGGACAGCGATGCGCTGCCGGCAAAGCTGCGCCGGCCATTGTCGGTGGCCGTCGTCCTGACGCTGGTTGCGCTCAACCTCCGTCCGGCGCTCTCCAGCTTGGGGCCGGTGCTGCCGGAGGTGATGCGGGTGACCGGGATCTCTGCGGGCGCGGCGAGCATTCTGGTCGCTGTGCCGGTGCTGTGCCTAGGCCTTTTCGGCTTTCCCGCGCCGCGGATCGCCCGCCGCTTCGGCACGGAGCGCACGATCTTCGGCATGCTGCTGATGCTGGCGGCCGGGATCGTCCTGCGCGCCGTGCCGTCCTTTCCCGGCCTGTTCGCGGGCACTGTCATCGCGGGTGCCGCCATCGGCATCATCGGCGTGCTGCTGCCCGGCCTGGTGAAGCGGGACTTCCCCGAGTCGGCGAGCCTGATGACCGGTGTCTACACCATGGCTCTCTGCACGGGAGCGGCAGGCGCGGCGGCGGCAACGGTGCCGCTCCAGCATGCGCTGGGCGCCGGCCCACTCGCGGCGCTGGCGTTCTGGGCCGTGCCGGCTGCCATCGCGGCGGCTGCCTGGATATCGCTGCTGCCGCGGCGTATGGGGCGGACCGTGCGCGCGATCCCCAAAATCGGCGGCTTGTGGCGTGATCCGCTGGCTTGGCAGGTGACGTTCTACATGGGGCTCCAGTCGTCGCTCGCCTATATCGTGTTCGGGTGGCTGGCACCCATTCTGCGCGACCGCGGCGTCGATCCCGTGCTGGCCGGCTTCCTCGTGTCGGGCTCGGTGCTGGTCCAGGCGGCCGCCGGACTGACCGCGCCGATCCTCGCGGCCCGCCGTCGCAACCAGAGCGCGTGGGCCGCGGCGATGATGGGGCTTACCCTGGCGGGCCTGCTGGGATGCCTTTATGCGCCGCTCGGCATGCTGTGGTTGTGGGTGGTCGTTCTGGGACTCGGCCAAGGCGGCGCTTTCGCGATTGCGCTGATGCTGATCGTGCTGCGCTCCACCGACGCGCATGTGGCCGCGCAACTGTCCGGCATGTCGCAGAGCGTCGGCTACACGCTTGCCTCGACCGGGCCGCTCGCCGTCGGCCTGCTGCACGACTGGACGGGGGGCTGGGGCGCGATCGGGTGGCTGTTCGTCGCCGTCTGCGGCGCGGCCGCACTCTTCGGCCTCGCCGCCGGACGCGCGCTCCAGGTGCGGGTCGTCAGCCGCGCGGCGTGACCCGCTCTGCCGGGATCGAAGCCGCGCTCGTGCGTTTGACGTTCGGGAGGAAGCCGGTGCCGGCTTCCGAGCGAGGGCGGGAGGAATGAATGCGTGAATTGACCGTTGCGGTCGACGACGAGGTTGCCGCGTTGCTGGAACGGCGCGCCGCGGCGAACGGGCGGGCCGCCGAAGAGGAGCATCGGGTGATCCTGGAGGCGGCGCTCCGCCGGACAACCGTTTCGGATGTGCCGACGTTGGGCGAGGAGGATTACCAGACCTAGTCATGTCGCAACGCCGCACCGTCTCCATTGCCGGCGACGGCGGCGGCCCGCGTCGACGAGGTTAGGATGACGCTCGCCGCTCCGCCGGCCGCCGGTAGGTAGGAAATTCCGGCCTCGCCGGAGCAAATCGCCGTTCCGGACGTTCAACGCGCGGTGCCGCGCTCCCGCGCGTTGAAGATGGAGACAGGCATGGGACGGACGTTTCTCGCGACGGTTCTGGTGCTCGCGTCGCTGACCGGCACCGCGGCGGCGGCATGCCGCGATCAGGTCGCCGATCTGAAAAACAAGATCGCGACAGAGCCCGATCCGATCAGGCGAGGCGCGGCGACAAAACAGATCAACGACATCGACACGATGAGCGAAGTCGATTGCGGCAATGCGGTCGTGCGGGCGTGGCGCGAGCTGCGGAAACCGTCGCAGCAATCGGTCGCGGAGCAGCAGCGGCTGAAGGCGTCGGCGGCGGCGCGGAACATGCCCGGCAACGTGAATCAGAACGAGCATTACAACCAGTTCGGCAACCCGCAGATGAACCGCTGAGGGGGCGTCAACCGCAGGGCAGCGAGACGCGCCTTCTTGGCGGAACTCCATCTTTCGTTTTAAAATCGGGTCTCGTAGATATATGCCGGGGCCGCGAAGATTCTTCTTGAGTGCCCGGCGTTCCTTTCCGAATGTCGCCGCCGTATGCTGGTCCGAGAAGCAGCGCTCGTTGCGCGTCCACAGTCCGCAGTAGAGGACGGTTCTTCGCCGACGTCTGGTGAGCTGCCCGCGCAACGGCGGCGCGAATGGCAGCGCCTGCTGAGCACCAGCCGGCCGGTCCGGCTGCTCCTCATAGGCGGCACGGTGCTGATCGCAACGATTCTCGTCGTTGCGGCGCTGGTGATCCTGCAACTCCGAGTGGCGGAGATCCATCAGGCGAAGAGCGAGCTGATGACGCTGAACCTCTCGCTCGCCGAGCAGACGGCCCGCGCCTTTCAGAGCGTCGACCTGATCCTGAACAGCGTCGTCGACGATCTGCATGCCGAAGGCGTCGAGGATGCGGAGGAGTATGCACGGCTGAAGAGCGGCCGCGATACGTACGAGCGGTTGCTGGCAAGGACCGCAGGCGTGCCGCAGCTCGATGCCGTGACGATGATTGCCGCCGACGGCCACCTCATCAATTTCTCCCGGTATTTTCCGATTCCACCGGTCAACGTGTCCGACCGGGATTATTTCGCCGCGCTGCGCGATACCGTCACCGATAGGCCCTACGTCTCGCAGCCGGTGGAGAACCGCGGCTCCGGTACCTGGACGGTCTATATCGCGCGGCGCGTCACCGGGCGGTCGGGGAACTTCGTCGGCCTCGTGCTCGGCGCCGTCAACCTTCAGTATTTCGAGGATCTCTACCGCACGCTGCAGATCGGCGAGGGCGGCGGGATCAGTCTCTGGCGGCGCGACGGCATCCTGCTCGCGCGGTACCCTGCCATCCCCGGCATCGGCAAGGGTTTCGCCATCAAATCCTTCACCGAGGTGCTGACCCACAGCGAAGCCGGCGTCTATCAGACGAGCCGGTCGATCGACGGGTACGAACGGATCGTCGCGACCCGCGCGGTGCACGATTATCCGATCGTCGTCAACGTCACGCGGACGCTGCCGGTCGTGCTTGCCGATTGGCGCCGCGAAGCGATGCTCATCGGCGGCAGCGGCATGGTCTGCGCGCTGCTGGTCGGTCTCCTCCTGTGGGCGCTGATCCGCCAATTCGCCGCGTACGAGGCCGTCGCGGCGGCGACCGCGGAGCGCGAGGAGGCGATCCGCGCGCGGGAACAGGCGGAGTCACAGCTCCTCCAGTCGCAGAAGCTGGAGGCGATCGGCCAGCTTACCGGCGGCGTCGCGCACGACTTCAACAACCTGCTGACGTCGGTGCTGGGCAATCTCGATCTCGCCGAGAACCGCGTGGGGGACGAGGCGGTGCGTTTGCTGCTGCGCAACGCGGTCCGCTCGGCCGAGCGCGGCGCGGAGCTGACCGCGCAGCTTCTCGCCTTCGCCCGCAAGCAGGATCTGCGGCCCCGGCCGGTCGATCTGAACGAGCTGGTGACCGGCGCCGAGCACATCCTCAACCGGACGCTCGACCCGGCGGTGCGCATTGTCCGCTCGCTCGACCCGGACCTGTGGCCGGCGGTGGCGGACCCGACGCAGCTCGAACTGGTCGTCCTCAACCTCGCGATCAACGCGCGCGACGCGATGCGCGACGGCGGTGGCATCCTGAGCATCGGGACGCGGAACGTCCCGGCCGATGCGCCCGGCGCCCGGCCCGATGATCTCGCCGCTGGCGTCGATTTCGTGGCGCTCGCGGTCGGCGACACCGGTACCGGTATGACCGAGGAGATCCGGGCGAAGTGCCTGGAGCCGTTCTTCACGACGAAGCCGGTGGGATCGGGCTCGGGGCTCGGCCTGTCGATGGTCTACGGCGTCGCGAAGCAGCTCGGCGGAACGATACAGATCGACAGCACGTGGCAGCGCGGCACGGTCGTGACGGTCTATTTGCCGCGCGCCGAGCATGATGCTCCCGCCGTCCGGCAGGCGGACCCGGCGCCGCTCGACGCTGCCGCCGCCCATGCCGGCAGCCTACGAAACAGCGGGAGGATCCTCCTGGTCGACGACGAGGCCGACGTGCGCGAGGTCGCGGGGACGATGCTGCGCGAACACGGTTATGAGGTGATCGAGGCGGAAGACGGCGGGGCGGCGCTCGCGGTGCTCGACCGGGAGGGCCCGGTGGACCTGCTGGTCACCGACTTCGCGATGCCGGGGCTCCGCGGTTCGGCGCTCGCCGTCGAGGCGGAGCGGCGGCGGCCCGGACTGCCGGTCCTGATCATCACCGGCTACGGCGGCGATCTCGCGATGCCCGACTCCGGGCCCGGCCCGCGGTGCCCGATCCTCAGGAAACCTTTCAAGCCCGCCGACCTCGTCGTCAAGGTGCGCCAATGTCTTGACGCCGCCGAGCTGCCGCAGCGCGATCGTCGGCCGGCGGCGGCGCCCGCACCGCGGCCGGGCGGCGGTTGACGAGATAGATACCGAACGCGACGCACAGCATCGCCGCGGCGAGCCCGCCGGTGATCGGCTCGCCGAGCAGCAGCCCGCCGGCCAACAGCCCGAACAGCGGGGTCAGGAAGGAAAAGGCCGAGAGCTGCGAGGCGGGATAGCGCGTCATCAGCGCGAACCACGCCATATAGCTGATCGTCGCGACCACGACCGTCTGATAGGCGAGGGCGCCGAGCACCAGCGGCGTCGGTGCAGTGATGCCGTGCTCGCCCAAGGCCCACGAGGCGATCGGCAGCGCCACGGCCGATCCAGCGAGCTGGTACAGCAGCGTGCGGCTCGGGTCGATGCGGGCGAGCCGGCTCGCCTTCACCAGCACCGTCGTCGCGCCCCAGAGCAGCGCCGCCGCCAGCTCCAGCGCGTCCCCGGCCAGTTCGTGTCCGCTCGGCAGCCGCAGGGCGTCGGCGAACGCGAAGGTGATTCCGGCGAAGGCGCAGAGCAGGCCGATCACCTGCGGCGTTCGCAGCCGTTCGCCCGGCACGAAAAGGTGCGCGCCGACCGCGACTACGAACGGCGCCATGTAGAGGAACACCACGGCGCGCGACGCCGTGGTGTAGACGAGCCCCCAATACAGAACCGCGAACTCGCCGGCGAAGAGCGCCGCGATGCAAAGGCCGGGGAGGAGCGAGCCGTCGCGCACGAGCAGCCGGGTGCCTCGCCAGGCGCACCAGCCCGACACCAGCAAAGTCGCCCCGATCGACCGCAGGCCGGCCTGGAGCACGGGCGATATGCCGTCGTTGGCGACCTTGATCGCGACCTGATTGAGTCCCCAGACGGCGCAGAGGACGACCATCATCGCGATCGCGGCGGCGTCGAGATGCTGCTTCGGTTGAGGCGGCTGGTGGTGGCGGCGTCGGTCGGGCATCGGGAACGGAAGATGGGGAGAATGAAGCGCGACGGCGTACCGGCCTCGCGTCGACAGGCACGCACAGTAAGCTGTCCGCCACCCCGGCGCCATAGAGGCGCCCGCCCGGAACCCGACGTTCCGATCTCCGGGAGAAATCCGGGTAGCCTGTCGACGCCGGGCTCCCGTTCGTGCATCCTCCTGGCCTTACGGGGCATCGGCGGGCGAAACGGTACATGCGCGTGGGAATGGTCGTCGGCTGGGGCTGCATTCTTGCCGTGATGCTCGCCGCGTGCACCGCCGAACCGGTGCTGCTGCGCAACCCGCGCACCGGCGACATGGCGAAATGCGAATGGCATGGCGGTATCGGGTTCGATCCGCGGGCGACCGTCGAGGAGTGCGCCCGTGCCTACGAGCAGGCCGGCTTCGTTCGCACCGGCCCATAGAGCCTGTCTCAGCCTACCGAGAGAGGCTCTATGCTGTCGGGAATCGTCAGGAGCGTTGCGACGCTTTCCGCCAACTCGGCCGGCTTGAACGGCTTCGGCAGCAGCGGCACGCCGGCTGGCAGCGCCGAGGCGCCGCGCTGCAGCAGGTCGGCGTGCCCGGTGATGAGCAGCGCCTTGAGGCTGGGGCGATGGCGGCGGGAGGCGCTGATCAGCGCGATGCCGTCCATGCCCGACATTGCGTAATCGGCGACGAGAAGGTCGAAACCCGCGCTCTTCTCTTTCAGGAGATGCAACGCCGGTGCGGCGGCTGCGACCGCGTACACGTCGTAGCCCTCCCCGTGCAGGACATCGGCGGCCATGCGCCTTACGTCATCGTCGTCGTCGCAAAGCAGGATACGCGCCTGACGGCGTCGCTCCGCGGGGCGGCGTCGCATCGGGTCGGCCGCCGCCGTAACCTTCGCCGCCGATGACGGCGGCGGCTCGGCCGCGGCTGTGGTCGCGAGCGGCGCGACGGTGCCGCCGGCTGCCGTCTGGGGCAACCAAAGCTCGACGGTCGTTCCTTCGCCGACGCGGCTGCTGATCCGCACCGTGCCGTCCGACTGGACGGCGAAACCCTGAACCATCGGCAGTCCGAGACCCGATCCCTCGCCCACCGGCTTGGTCGTGAAGAAAGGGTCGAACGCTCGCGCGAGCGTCGCCTCGTCCATGCCGATTCCGGAATCCTCGACCGTCACGACGACGTAGTCGCCTTCGGACAGCTCGGCCGGATGGCCGCCGTGCGGGCCGTCGCTGCTTCCCGGCTTGACGCCGATCCGCAGCGTGCCGCCACCGTCCCGCATCGCATCGCGGCCGTTGATAGCGAGATTGAGGATGGCGAGTTCGAGCTGGTTGGCGTCGACGCGAGCCGCCGGCACGTCTGCTTCGCAGACGATTTCAAGCGAGACTGCCGGGCCGAGCGTACGCCGCAGCAGGTCTTCGATGCCCCGGATCAGCGCATCGACATCGACCGCCGCCGGACTGAGGCGCTGCTTCCGGGCGAAGGCGAGCAGGCGCTGCGTCAGGGTTGCGCCGCGTTCGGCGGCTCGCAGCGCGCCGCGCAGCGGCTCGGTCAGGTGGCGGGTGTCGCCATTCTCCGTCGCGGTGCCGGGGACGCGGGAAATCGCCATCTCCAGGTTCCCGATGACCGCGCTCAGGAGATTGTTGAAATCGTGCGCGATGCCGCCGGTGAGCTGGCCGATCGCCTCCATTTTCTGGAATTGCCGGAGCGCCGCCTCCGTTGCGCGATTCTCTTCGATCGTCGCCCGCAGCCGTTCGTTCGTCTCGTCCAGTTCGCGTGTCCGGTCGGCCAGCGCGAAGCGCAGCCGCAGTGACTCGGTCAGGGTGCGGTTGAAATTCCGTCCGGCGAACGAGAGCGCTGCGACATAGACGAGGATCATCCCGGCCATTGCCGCACCGGTCGGCGTCCGCTCGATGAGGAAGCGGACCGCCACCGGCAAGCTCGCCGCGGCGATGTAGGCAAGCAGGGCGGGCATGTGCGGGGAGAGCGTCGCGGCCGCGCCGGTGCACATCCCGCCGACCGCGAAGACGAGGAATACCCGGAGGATCAGCGGCTCGGGGGGCAGCACGGCCGCACCCAGCCCCCACACCGCGCCTGCGGTCGCGGCGCCTGCCGTCGCGAGCGTGCCCCAGTATGGCGCGCGGTTCGCGGCGGCAGGCGGCTTCTCGTCGGCGGTGCGCCGGTAGCGGCGCCACATGAGAAAGCGGCCGACGGTGACGACGACCAGAAGACACAGCCATGCCGACAGCAGCCGGTAGGAAACGGCGGCGGCGAGGACGGTCGCGACGAGTGCTCCATTAGCGAGATTGACGCCGAGTGCGATCGGCATCTGGTTTACGAGCACTCTCACCCGCTCTGCATACACCGAGCGGGAGACACCCGCGCCGGTCATTTGACTCCCCTTTTACCATCCGTCCTGCCGTGCCGCGGCCGCCGTGCTTGCGCGAGAACCGGCGCGTCGACGTCCCGGCGAAGCATAGCGCGCCGCCCGGTCCCAATGCGACCGCGCCGATGCATGGCGGCGGTGGCGTTCCTCTTCCCGCTCTGGTTGGCGGGCATAAACCACGTGACTACAACCAGGAGATTTGTTGGAAAGACGGCCGGAAACCTCAAGTAAAAGTGCTGAATATTTCGGCGTTGATTCCCTCGAGTCGTGGAACCGTTGCCGGCGACATGAGTTTTTCGCCCTACAGTCTACTGTTCGGGATCGGGCCGTGACCGCAAAACCTTTGCTCCTTTCATCGACGGCGGTGCGCGTCGTCCTTCTGGCAGCAGCGTTCTATGCGTTCGATCTGCCGAAAGCTGCCGTGAACGGCGGCATCGGCGGCGAGATCGCGAAGGCGGCCGGCGGTGCAGGCGGAAGCGGTAACGGTAATGGAAACGGCAATGGCGGCGGGAGCGGCGCCGGCAACGGCAATGGCAATGGCGCGGGAGCCGGCGGTCATGGGATCGGCGGGTCCGGAGGGTCGGGCGGCTCCGGCGGCAGTGGCGGCAGCGGAGGGAGTGGCTCCGGCGGATCGGGAGGGTCGGGCGGTTCCGGAAGCGGCAGCGGCGGTAGCGGTTCCGGGTCGGGGGGATCGGGTGCCGGTGCAGGCGGTCACGGCGTCGGCGGCAGCGGCAGCGGCTCCGGGAGCGGAAGTGGAAGCGGCGGCAGCGGCGGCAGTGGTTCCGGCGGTGCCGGAAGCGGCTCCGGCGGTGGTGGCTCCGGCTCCGGGACGGGTGTTGGCGTCGGTGGCAGCGGCGCGGGTGTCGGCGTCGGCGTCGGAACGGGCGGCGCAGGAAGTGGTTCAGGCGGAGCGGGGACCGGCGGTTCCGGCGCCGGCTCGGGAACGGGTGCGGGCGCTGGAGGCAGCGGCTCGGGTGCGGGAGCCGGTACCGGTGGTGCGGGAGCCGGTTCCGGCGGAGCCGGAGCCGGCGGGTCGGGCAGCGGCGCCGGAGCAGGTGCCGGGACCGGAGCAGGCGCCGGTACGGGAACAGGCGCTGGAGCCGGGGCTGGCTCCGGTACCGGAGGAGCCGGTGTCGGCGGGCACGGCGGCGCCGGAGGCAGCGGCGGGACCGGTTCGGGAGCGGGCACCGGTTCTGGTGCCGGGACTGGAGCAGGTGCCGGAACCGGAGCCGGTACCGGCGTGGGCGTCGGAACAGGCGCCGGAGCGGGAACAGGCGCCGGAGCAGGAACCGGCGCCGGAACCGGGACAGGCGGCGCATCGGCTGGTGGCGCGTCGGCCGGCGGAGCATCCGGGGCGACGGGCAGCGCCGGAGCTGGCAGCGCCGGAGCCGGGGCCGCCGCCCTCGGCGCCGGGTCCGGCAGCAGTGCCGGCCTCGGTCTCGGCAGCGCCGGTGTCGGCGTCGGCGGTTCGGGCCTGGGCGGCGTCGGCGTCGGCGACGGGCCGGGTGAAGCCGCAGCGCGTAATCAGATCTGGCAGTCGTTCGCGTCGATGTCGGGCGGTGCCGTGGCGGCAACCGGCCGCCCGGCGCTGGTGCGCAGCTACACCGACTCCGCGGGGCATCCCTGCCGCACCTATCTCCAGACGGTGACGATCGACGGCAAGCCGGTCAGCGCGTCGGCAGCCGTCTGCCAGGGCACCGATGGGAGGTGGGCTCTCAGCACGTCGGCGCTGCCCGCCTCCGTATCCGCCGTTGGCCCCGGGCCCGGCGTCGCCAGCGAGGATTTCCATTGCCCGACGCCGGGAACGGTGATCGAGACGTCGATCGGCGGCTGGCTCCAGTTCACCGGGCAGGAAGGACTGCGCTGCTGGTACCGCACGCGGTCGGGCGGCGCCGATTCGCGCTATGCGCTGCTGCTGGCGGGCGACAGCGACTGGGTCGAGCAGGGCGGAGAGGAAGTCGGCAAGCTTTGGCCGCTCCGCGTCGGCAAGCGGGAATGGTTCGTCTCGCGCCGCCTGATGCCGGAGCAGTACACCATGTCGTGGTACGAGAACTATACCGTGACCGGCCGCGAGCGGGTCACGGTGCCGGCCGGGACGTTCGATGCGTTCGTCATCACCTGGGAGGAGAAAGGGCGGTTCGAGAACGGCTTCGAGGCGAAATCGACGTTCTGGTACGCGCCGGACCTCGGCTATTTCGTGAAATTCCAGGCAGACCCGGCGCTCGGCAGCGGCTTCCGCGACTGGCAGGCGACGCGCGTCGTGACGCCGCGCCGGGGGGCGACGCCGGTCGTCGCGGGCGATGGCGGCGGCGATGCCGCCGGACGCCGCGCGCGGCGGCATTCGTCCGGCCCGGTTGGGGAGTGATGCCAACGGCCGTTGGGCTTGTCTCATCGGCCTCTGCAGCGCTTGGGCGGCGCCCGCCCGGCATCGGTCGACGACTGAGGCCGGCGGTATGAGTCGGTAGGCCTCCGGCCGGCTTGCTCGGCGGTGCCGCAAGCGCTCTTCACGATTTCTTAACGACAAAGCTTAAGGATCGACCGGCGGACGTGGAGTTGCCGCGTCCCCGTGGACACTTGGTTGCCGTTGCGGCAGCATAATCGGAGGTTGTCCATCGGGATCGCCCGAGCGCGCCGCGGAGCTTGCAGCCGCCGCGCCGGCCGGATCCGTCGGTTGCACTGGAACGAGACAGGCGGCATGGCAGACGTCGCGGGCATACCCGCCTCTTCGGGGGCGACGCAGGCGAGAGCCGGCAGCGGCGACGCAGCCGC
>Ga0265327_10004859_pt1 | contig 11624 bp, 6 predicted proteins | sample 41621metaG_FD_202089 | JGI IMG/M metagenome (GOLD analysis project Ga0265327, IMG submission 202089) | Rhizosphere microbial communities from Carex aquatilis grown in University of Washington, Seatle, WA, United States - 4-16-21 metaG | ecosystem: Host-associated > Plants > Roots > Rhizosphere >...
GGTTGGGTCATATCGATGGCGTTGCGTGGCGCAAAGGTGAAACCGGATGGGTTGAACTTCAAGACGCAAACGTTCCGTCGTCCGCAGGAGTTCTCGAGCTTCGATTCGTTTGTCGACCTTGTCTTCGAAAAATCGCAACAACCGTCAAGGCTGGCAACGCGCAGATTAGGAAGATAAAGACCAATTTCCGTAGCATGGAGAATGGCCAGTTCGGATAACCCTTGTGGTGAATTGTCGGAGACCAGTAGTTTTGGGTGAAGCATTCGTCGGCGGATTGCAACGTCAGGAGCGCCAAAACCCCGCTTAGCAATCTTTGTGCCTCGGTGTCTTGGTGGTTAAATTTTGTGCAAAAAAACTGTTATTTCTTTCCCTGGCTTCCCTCCTTTCCCTGGTTTCCCTACAGTTTTTGACGCGTAGCTACGTTATGGCACAATCGCCCCTGTTATGCGAACGATCGAACATAAAGAAAACCATTCAGCCGTGCGGAAACCTCGCTCGACAAAGCGCGGCTCACCCAATTCCTCGCCCGCTGCCTGCGATCACTCGCCGCTGCGAACCATATCGTTTTGTCATCACTCAGTCTCAGGACGTCATCAAACGTCCTCGTTTGTCATCACTTGTCACGACTTGTCATCACATTTGCCCTTAAAAAAATTTCCTATAACCATCCTCTGAACACCGAAGCGACTATCGTCGAGCCAATTACAACTGCCGCACCATGCGATCCAACGCTGAATTATTCCTTCCCAATCTGTGTGTATCTGCGTCCATCTGTGGTTATCGCCGGCGCGAGCCCGACGTTCGGGTTCCAAGTCGGCAAACGTCAGAGCGCAAAAAACCGTTATGTTCGAACGCTCCGCGGTCAGGGTGTGTCCTACTTGCGCAAACTATTTTTTAGCTTAATCCTTTCACCCATGACACTACGACAACTGTTGAGCCGGTCCGGATGCGGACTCGCCGCTCTGCTTTGCTTTACCTCTATGCTCGGTGCCCAGGAATCAAAATCCATTCTCGCGTCAGAAGAACATCCGACCTTGGCCGACTACGAAAAAGCTGCCAAACAGTTCCACTCCGTCATCAGCGTCCCGACGTTCGAGACGACCCCGAAGGCCATCGCCGCCACGGTGAAACAGACGATGGACACCGCCAATGCTGCGTTGGATAAGATCGGCAAGCTCCAACCTGGCGAGGTCGATTTCCAAAATACCATCCGCGCCTCGGACGACATCGGCTACGACATTGGCACCGCCGCCAATCGCATCTCATTGATTAAAGAAACTAGCACCGACGCCGCCGTTCGGGACGCCGCCACCGACCAAATCAAAATTCTCGAAGAATGGATGGTCGGTCTCGACTATCGTGAAGACGTGTATAAGGCGATGAAGGCCTATGCCGACACGCATCCGAAACTCAAAGGCGAAGACAACAAACTGCTAAAAGAAACAATGCGTGACTATCGCCGTGCCGGTTTGGATTTGCCCAAAGCGCAACGCGATGAAGTCGAAAAATTGCGCAAAAAACTTTCCGGCCTGACCACTGATTTCGAAAGCAACGTCACGAAGGCCCAGAAGAAACTCGTGTTCACGAAAGCCGAACTCGACGGTGTGCCCGAAGATTTCCTCAACGCCCCCGGCGTCAATCTAAGCAACGGCACCTACGCCGTCATGGCCAATATTACCTGGCATTACACGACGGTCCTGGACAATTGCAAAGTCGAAGCCACCCGGCTGAAATTCCAAACCGCGCGTGACAATCTCGCCCGTAAGGAAAACGTTCCGTTGCTTCAGCAGATCCTCGTCCTGCGCGACGACATCGCCCACAAACTCGGCTACAAGACCTACGCCGATTACGAGACCGAAACCAAAATGGTCAAAAACGCCAGGACCGCCGAAGACTTTTTGGAAAAGCTGAAGGTCGGTCTGCAACCCAAGTTCGACGCTGAGCTTGCCCAATACCGTGCCCTGAAAGTCAAAGAAACCGGCGACGAAAATGCCAAGATAAACATCTGGGACTGGCGCTATTACGCCAATCAACTGAAGAAAGAGAAATACAACGTCGATGAGGAGGCGTTGAAAGTTTATTTCCCATATCAACGTGTCGTCGACGGCATGTTCGCCATCTACCAACGCATCTTCGGCCTGAAATTCGACGTTCTCACTCCGCCCTATAAATGGATCGGCGACCTGCAACTCTACGGAGTCCGCGACGCCAAAACCGGCGAACCATTGGGCTTGTTCTACCTCGACATGTTCCCGCGCGAGGGCAAATACAATCACTTTGCCCAGTTCGGAATCATCGAAGGTAAACAACTCGAGAATGGATCGTATCAACGGCCAACCGTCGCCTTGATTTGCAACTTCCCTTCGCCGTCATCCGGCAAGCCCTCGCTCATGTCCCATCGCGATGTCGAAACGATCTTCCACGAATTCGGTCATGCCATGCATTCGATTTTGACTCGCGCCCACTACTCACGTTTCGCCGGTACCAGTGTTCCGCGCGACTTCGTCGAAGCGCCATCACAGATGTTGGAAAACTGGGTTTGGGATAAGAAAGTTTTGGATAGCTTCGCCGCCGACTATCGCGATCCATCGAAGAAAATTCCCGCCGCGATTCTCGGCAAACTAAAAGAAGCGCGCATGGCCACCGAAGGCACATTCTACCGCCGCCAACTTGCGTTCGGTCTCGTTGACCTCGGGTTACACACGCGCATTCATGAGGACAACAAAGATCAGGTCGTCCCGATGTCCAACCGCATCGCAGGCGAAGTTTTTCTACCTGAACCGCCAAACACCGCGTTCGTCGCCTATTTTGGCCACCTGATGGGTTACGCCGCTGGCTATTACGGTTACGCATGGGCCGACGCCATCGCCTCCGACATGGCCAGCATTTTCGAAAAATCCCCCGACGGCTACTTCGACAAAGACGTGGGCATGCGCCTTCGCAACGAAATCTACGCGCAGGGGGATTCCCGCGACGTAAACATTTCCATCGAGAAATTCCTCGGACGCAAAGAGTCGATCCAGCCGTTTCTGAACAAGATCGGCGTCGGCAAAGCGTCACAAGAAAATCAGGCGACGAAGGGAGACGTTATTAAAACCCCGAGGCAAACGCCGTAATCAAAGCAGCGTTCGTAACAAGCCGTAGATACCGATGGCAAGAGCGGCCAGCGAGTCACCCGCGATCAATCCGCCGCCGACAAGTGAAGTCGTGCTCATATCCATTGGGATTTCCCCTTCGGAAGGTCGCGGCTTGTTCCGGCCTCGCCACTTGAAAAAGCCTTCGAGTGAATCGGTGATAACGCCACCAGCGCCAAACCACAATGAAGCGCCAAGTTCAACAAAGCCGCCGAACGATGACGCGTAAGGGCTCGGCAAAATAATCGCGTCGATGACGAAGTCAGAAACACGGCCCGTTCGCGATCCCTTCGCAAACTCGCGATAACCCGGGTTGTTCCGGATCAGCTTGCGCAAAAGTTCGATGAAGACGCCGGTTCCAATCCCGATGAGCAGCGCATGCATGACAAACGCTTTCGGATTCTGCAAACCTTGTAGTGCGCCGACAAATTTATAGGTCATGGCCGATTGCCATTTTTCACCACCGGCAGGGTGCGGATGCTCGAAGCTGTTTATCGCCAGCACAGGATACGAGTGCATGAAGATCCGCGCAAGCGCGACCGACATCACCGCCCCCATCACAATGCCGATCACCTGGAACCGAAACTGAATCACGCGATTCGTGCCCAATCGCCAGCCCGTCGAACGATCCTGTTGCATATCCACGCCCGCGCTGCAAGAAATCAGCAAAATCGACGCGCACATCAGACCCGTTCCGGCATTCTTCAGACCGAGTAAGCCCATCAAAATCACAGAAACGACGAACGCGCTCGAAATCGGATTACTGTCCGAGATGCCTTGCGAAATGCCGTTGATGAGCAAAAACAAAAACACGAGCGTGATTGCGAAAAGCACAAAACCGATCGGTTGTCCCAGAAGTTGCGATGCGACAAACGTCGTCGCAGCCGCCCAAAGGATCACCCAACTCAACAGCATCCATTGATTTACCTTCTTCCAGTCCTCGGTTGGTGGCACAACGTGTTTCTCGCGCCATCGTTTGATCGCTTGGTAGGCAATGATCAAGAGATCAACAATCGCCGCACCGAGAATCGTTCCAAGGGCTAAAATAAAACCAATTTTGCGAAACGGATCATTTGGTCCAAGCCAACCGATGGTTCGCAGCCATGGCGTGATCCAGTATCCGATTGCGGCGACGACCACCGCTGGAATAGTGATTCGTGCGCCGACAATCATTCCAGCGCCGACGTTCGAAGCGGAAAATCCGTTGTCATCCAGCCAGCCCGCAACTTGTTGGAGCGGCGCTACCGGAATTTTGCTGAACCAAAACGGAATCAACCCGCCCAACAGACCTCCGCCGGTGCCGCTGCCGAGTTTTAAAACGGATCGCCGCAACAGAGCTTTGTCCGTCAGCGCGCGCAAAATATTTGCGACGGCAAGACCCGAGGGAAACATCAACTGCATTCGGTCGACGAGAATCGGCGTATAAAACATCCCGACACCCACGCCGAACATCCCGATGCACGTGAAGTAGAGAATCAGTTTCCACATCGGCGGTTGCGGCAAGCCCAGCCAAACCATCGCCTGGACCAACACCGCCATGCCCGACATTCCGGCTACGGAAGCGGCCATCGTTTGGATGTAATTAGCACCGTGTTTGCCTTCGGCTCCGTAGCCATAAGTTACAACGCTTCCTAAAATGCCGGCGAGAACCTGGCCGCCAACGAAAAACCCGAGAGAGAAATTCATGTAAGCCGCGGAAATACCTCCGAGCGGGCCTAAGATGAAAATGGCGACACCGGCGAGAAGGATGTAATAGCCGATCGACCCGGTCTTCGGCAGAAATGACTTCGGCTTTATATTATGTAACTCCGCTGCCACGTGCGTGGAATGTAACGAATCGGCGCGGCGGCGCAAAAGGTAATTTCGACGGGTGGTCAGTTTTCCCCCGAGAAACTTTTCACGTTGTGAGCAGCGAAAACCAGAGTTACCGTACGACGACATGAATGTATTTGTCACCGGCGGAGCAGGGTATATCGGTTCGGTTTGCGTCGAAGAATTACTCAATGCGGGCCACGACGTCACCGTTTACGATAATTTAACCGAAGGCCACCGTTCTGCTGTTGACACCCGTGCCGTCTTTATCCACGCGCGTCTCGGCGACAAGGACAACATCAACGAAGCCGTCCGCGATGCGAACCCCGCCGCCATCATTCACTTCGCTGCCAATGCACTCGTTGGTGAGTCGATGACCGATCCGGCGAAATATTTTCGTAACAACGTTTGCAACGGTCTGAAACTTCTCGAAGCGGCCCGCGCTGCGAACGTCAAAAAGTTTGTTTTCAGCTCGACCTGCGCGACCTACGGCCCCCCCGATAAAATTCCGATGACCGAAGATTTGCCTCAACGGCCGATTAATCCTTACGGCGAATCGAAGTTGATGTTTGAAAAAATTCTCAATTGGTACCACCAGATTTTTGGTTTGGAATTTGTCGCCTTCCGATATTTCAACGCCGCCGGCGCGAGCGAACAATTCGGCGAACACCATCGCATCGAGACGCATTTGATTCCGAACGTCCTTAAAGTCGCCCTGGGCCAGTCAACGCATTGCGATATTTACGGCACTGATTATCCAACGCCCGATGGCACGTGCATTCGTGATTACATACACATCATCGACCTCGCGCAGGCTCACATTCAGGCGCTCGAACCTGGCAAGCAAGGCTTCTACAATCTCGGAAATGGCGACGGTTATTCTGTTCGGCAGGTTATTGAAACGTGCGAAAAAGTGACCGGCACAAAAATCAAAACCATCGAAAAACCCCGTCGTCCCGGTGACCCGCCGCGCCTGATCGCCTCAGCCGGAAAGGCAATGGGCGAATTGGGTTGGAAACCGAGATACCCGAAAATCGACCAAATTATCGGCACCGCGTGGGAATGGCATCGCAAACATCCAAACGGTTATCCGGATTGATGCTCTTTAAAAGCGAGAGGCACAGAGAACGTTGTCTGTGCCTCTTTTGTTTTGAGATGGGATCGAGCTATTGAGTTGGCGCGCTGTCCTGTGGCACGGCGCGATAATAGCGTAATTGATCACCCTGCGCATCTGGATCAATAAAGTCGATTGACCCATTCACGACCTGATTCGTGCATAGCGATGTCCACGCGGTCAGGTCGGTCGTGTAGTCGATATGAAACCACGCGCCATCTGGACCATCGGCTTTTAGATGGAAGCAGCGATCGATTGTAACCTCGCTCGTCGCGCTCACTTGAGGCCGATCCAAAATATACGCCGCGGCGCGGCGCGGCGTACCGATCAAGTAACTTGTTGCGAGCTTGATATTCAAAATGACAGTGCTGTTGATGTCCGGCGGGCCATCGTCCAGAGGAACGACCGTAATATCCGCACCGCGTTCTCCCGCTGGGATCGTCACCGTCCCGGGCAGTGTCACATAATCCACGCCATTGCTACCGGTCCCGCCAATTTCGTAATTCACGACCAAATCAGCGTTCGTATTGCCGTCACGACGAACCCGAAATGTCGCCGATTTCGGCCCGCAATTCGTATATAAGCGGCAAGGCAATGCCACGTTCGCAGTCCAGTTGGACCAGGTGGTTGTCGTATTCGTCGGTGCAACCCAAGTCCAGCAATTGGTTCCTTCGATCGCGATAGGATCAGTCGCAGTAATTGTGACGACTGGCGGATAATTCGACGGGGGTGGAGGAGGCGGCAAGATTGTCACTTTCACCGGTTCCGAAGTCGTGGTTGCGCCCACATTGTCGGTGCCAACCGCGGTGATCGGATAAGTCCCCATCGGCGCATTACTCCACACCAGAGTATAGTAGTTGCTGGGGCATACGACGCCCGGCGACGGCGTAAAGTAGCAAGGCCGTTGCGCCGCTCCTAAATCGTTTGTTCCCGCAAACACCTCCACACTTGCGACCGATCCGTCCTGATCAAACGCATACACGTAAATCGGAATGTTGACCGGCATGTGATAAATCGCCCCATTTGCCGGGCTCGAAATCCGCACGACCGGCGGATAATTCGTCGGAGGCGGAGGAGGAGGAGTCACCGTCACGTGTACGATGACGGAAAGTGTCGTTGCCCCTTTATCGTCCGTTGCCAGCGCGGTCAGGTCATAGAGGCCCGTCGGCACATTTGTCCAATAAACGTAAAATGGATTGATGGACGATCCGGACGCGGGGTTGTTTGTCTTCACGCCAAGGCTGGATCCATCCTCAAAAAACTCCACGGTCTTCACATATCCATCTTTGTCCGAAGCTTCAGCGGCAATAAAAATACTCGCAGGCGCAAAGAACGTTGAGTTGTTCGTCGGGGTGTAAATATGCACGCTGGGTGGCGCGTTCGTCGTCGGCGGTCCAACGATTGTAACGACGACAGGTGCCGATGTGGCACGACCCTCTAAATTATCAATCGCAACCGCGGTGATGCTATACGTACCAGGCGCCGGATTCGTCCAGGTTTGATCGTAAAAACCGGACGAGTCTAGCGTAGCCGGCGCACCGGTTCCACCAATTACCGTAGTTCCCACAAAGAAATACACTCGCGCAATCGAGCCGTCGGTGTCGGACGCTTGCGCCTGCAGTAAAACATTTGTGGGTGCACTAAACGATGCGCCGTTTGTCGGGTTAACAATCGAAACCACTGGGGGCTGATTGCTTTCGTCATCGAGAATAGAAATCGTCACTGAGGCGGGCGAGCCTACCGTGTAGGTCGTCGGCGCTCCCAACGGAGAGGGAATGGCTGTCAGAATCGCGGTTTCCGTTCCTTCGAGAAGATTATCATCAATTGGCTGAAGAATGATCGGGGCAAAGTTTGTGCCCGCTGGAATAGTAACCGTCCCTGGCAAAGTCACATAATCGATGCCATTTGAAGCCGTGCCGCTCATCCTATAGAAAACCGTTAACGAATTACTCGTGGAACCGTTGCGGTAAACATGAAACGTTCCGGTATTCAGTCCCGGTTCAGACGCTTCCGGATCGGGTGCAGCCACTGTCACGACCGGCAGTGTGTTGTCGAGATTTGATTTGATTGTCACGACCACGGGGGCAGAAGTCGTGCGGTGCTCCAAGAAATCGACCTCAATCGCCGTCAGCACAAAAATGCCTGCGGGTGGATTCGTCCACGTTACATCATAGAGCCCTGTCGAGTCTGGTACCGTCTGCGAGCCAAGCAGTGTGCCGATACTTGCGGTGGAAGAAGATCCATAAAAATTGACGCGCAATATATTATTGCTGGTGGAGCTCGTAGTTACCGCCGCCTGCATGAGCAGGTTGACGGGTTTAACGAATATCGCGCCATTCGTCGGATTCACGATCGACACGGCAACACCGTCAGCGCGCGCGATAAAGGGAATAGTTAGTAAAGAAGCCGCAACAAACGTACGGAACCAGCCAGTATTCATAAAGATGCTTTGGTTAAACTAAATCTCTGGACCCGTCTGTAGATACTGCCCTAATGGTAGTATTAGTCAAGTTAAAGGGGTGTGCGTTTGTGGGCACAAATTAACTTCTTTTGACTGAAATTTCTGCTATGTTGGCACGTCACCTTTCTAACGCGAGCATTATCAGGAAATGCAACGACTTACCGTTAAATTGTTAGTCGCGGTGCTTTTTGCACTGACGATGCAATTTACAGGACTCTCGCAAACGATCGGTCAAAACATCGACGCGATACTCTCCGGTTCGGCCGTGAGCGCCAACACTTGGACAATTCTTATCGAGAACGAAACCGGCACCGTCAATTACTACCAAAAGAACCCGACCACCACCAAAGCACCCGCCTCCAACACTAAAATGTTTACCACCTCGGCCGCGTTTGGTTTGCTCGGAACAAATCACTGGTTTGAATCGCGTGTCTATCGCAATGGCACACTCGCCAACGGCACTCTGACCGGCGATCTCAATCTGGTTTGCGAGCACGACATCACGTGGAACGACATTACTTTCGGCACTGGCGGCGCGCGCAAGCCGCTCGATCGCATTGCTACCCAATTGAAAGCGCTCGGGCTAACCAATGTGCAAGGGAGTGTCCAGATTTACGGCGTTTGCATATATAACTACTCCGATACCGCTGATACGCGCGACACGGCTAACCAGGCGGCTTACAATGCCGAGGGTGCAACGGCATTTGTTGCGGCGCTGAACGCCCAAGGCATTTCTGTTTCGGGATCTGCGCTCGGTAAGACTGGATTTACGGCGCCCGGCACGTTGATGTATACGCACAAATCTTCCGACCTCACGTATGGCGGAAAGCCGTTACGACTCGATGTCGCGTGCATCCCGCTGGCCAAGAACAGCGCGAATCCGATGGCGGACGAACTCCTTCGTCACATCGGCTACAAGATGAGCGGGACAGATTCCTTTTCGGCGGGCAAGACGCAGGTATTCAATTGGCTTAGTGGTAGCGTTGGTTTGAGCACGAGCGACATGGTTATGAACGACGGCTCGGGGCTTTCTTCCGCCAATCGTTTCAGCGCGCGCGAAATCGTCACGCTCGTTCGTTACATGGTTAATCACTTCGCAAGTTGGCCGACGATTCTTCCCATAGGATGCGTCGATGGAACTATCTCAGGACGCTTTTGCGGCACTGACGGCGCAAACCAGGTTCACGCCAAGACTGGTTCGCTCAGTATTTCAATAGCGCTCAGCGGCTACATCGACAACAAATACGATAATCGTCGTTATTACTTCTCGTTCATCGGCAACAATTCCGCCGGCATCGACCAGACCGCCACGCGTGATGCAATCGACAGTTGTGTTGTGCTTTTGGGAGCGCGCGGCGTTCCGATTAGTCCGCAGCTTTGGACCGTCACCAATTCTGCTAACAGCTCGATTACGCTGAGGTGGACCGACGAAGGGTTCGTGCATACCGGCTACCGCGTTTATACCAGCAGCGACGGCATTAATTTCAACGCCCCAGTCAGCCTCGGTTCTTCGGTCCTGAGTTACATCGATGCCGGCCTTAACGTCGGAACAAAACGCTACTACAAAATCAGCGTCGTTGGCAGCGGTGGCGAAAGTCCGTTCTCTCGCGTATACGGCGCGCAAGTTAGTCCTGGTCCGCCGATCCTCGTCGTCGACGGCAATGACCGCTGGCAATTTCAACCAACCGAAAATCCACAAGGGACGAATCACGCGTTCGCGGCCATCGCCGAACAAAACATCACAGGTCCGGCCTTCGACACCGCTTATCACGGCGCCGTTGCTGACGGCACCGTGATGCTGACTAATTATCCAGCCGTCATCTGGCTTTGCGGAGAACAGTCGTCGCAGGACCGGACATTCGATTCCACGGTCCAGCCCTTAGTCACGACGTTCCTGAACAAGAAGGGCAACCTTTTTGTGTCTGGGGCGGAAATTGGCTGGGACCTCGATCGTGATTCCGGGCCCGCAACTGCCGATCGTAATTTCTATCACAACCAACTCCGCGCCGCGCTCAACGGCAATGCCAACGACGACGCTGGAACCTATTCGTTCACGTCCGTTGCGAGTGGCATTTTCACTGGCGACTCCAGTGGAAACTTCGACAATGGCGCTTTGTTCTACAACATCGAGTTTCCGGATGTCCTCACTCCCACGAACGGCAGTAGTTCTGCGATGACTTACGTTGGCGGTCGTGGCGGCTCGGCTGCAGTCACCTACGACGGGGCGCCCACGAGCGGGAAAGTTGTGAATTGGGGCTTTCCATTTGAAAGCATCACCAACTCGGCGCTTCGCGATGTCTACATGTCCGACGTTTTGCGTTTCTTTAATTTGTTGAATGCTCCAACGCTTTTCTCCACGGCCATCGTTGGCAACACCATCACCCTGAGTTGGTCGTCGACGCCGGGCATCAAATACCGCGTGCAGTCCACGATTGACCTCAGTTCCGGCAGTTGGACAACCATTAATCCGGATGTAGCTGCGACAACAACGACCGCTTCCAAAACCGACACCATCGGCTCAACCCCAAAGTTCTATCGCGTCCTGCTGTTGAACTGATTTTGCGCGAGTTGGATTGTGCGGTAGATTGCCGTGGAGGACGCATGAGATTGGGGCATCCCGAGGTTTTGGAAGAGCACTGGAGCGACTTGCACGGAGCAATCAAGGAACGTTGGCCTGAGATTGATGATGTCGAATTCGCGCTCATCAACGGCCAAACTGATATGCTCGTCGGCACGTTGCAGGAACACTACTGGATTACCATCGAAGAGGCGCAGGAGCAAATTTTCGAGTTCGAAGACGAAGTGCTTTCCGGCGAGAAGGCGATGCTACGCGCGAGTGCCTAAGATCGATTCGATATAAGCGATATCCGCTTTCGTCGTCAGCTTCGGATTTGGCGAGGCGACGTGGACGAGCTTAACGTGTTGTTCAATCAACTCACACGCAGCCGTGTCATCCGTCACTTGAACGCCCAACTTCTGAACTTCGGCCAATGCGCGTTTAATGACGCCGATGCGAAATGTTTGTGGCGTTTGTACCGACCACAGTCGCGATCGATCGAGATGACGCGAAATGAACTCCCCGTTTTCTGACGCTTTAATTGTG
>Ga0265327_10004860_pt1 | contig 11624 bp, 10 predicted proteins | sample 41621metaG_FD_202089 | JGI IMG/M metagenome (GOLD analysis project Ga0265327, IMG submission 202089) | Rhizosphere microbial communities from Carex aquatilis grown in University of Washington, Seatle, WA, United States - 4-16-21 metaG | ecosystem: Host-associated > Plants > Roots > Rhizosphere...
GTCCCATATTTTAGTCCCGAGTTCGGTTAACCGAACTCGCTGTTCAACGCAGAATTTGCACCTGGAGCGCACTCGCGGGCGAACCGGAGACTTTCAGACGAGTCAGAAGAGTGCCTTTCACGCCCATGGGCTCTGTCTGGTCAAAGTCATCGGCCAAAACCACGTGCTTGGATAGGGCTAATTTCAAAATGTCCGCCCGCTTGCGTGGCGCACCTCCCCAAACGCCGTCCAGTAAGACCATGGGAGTGGCAGCATTGCGAATGCTCGGCCAGAGGTGATTTACCTGCCAGAGAACCACTTTTGGATTCAAATCGATTGGCAAGTAGAACGCTCCATGCAAGGGGACGAGACGACCGGGCGATTTGCAGATCAAACCGGTAACCGGCCGATGCTCCTCGTCGTGCCGGGAGAAACCGTCGCCGAAGGCGCTGAGCAAAAAATGGCGTGCATAATCAGATGGACCGGAAATCAAAGTCAAGCCGACGGGACGGCTCACCAGAGACCGTAAATGGTCAATTATCGCCGGTTCGTGCGCCAGGGATGGGTGCTCGAGGGTCGGCAGCATCCGGCATTGGCTTTGGACAAAGGCATTTCGCTCACTTTCGGGCAGTCGCTCGAGCAGCCCGAAGAGAAACTGGAGGCCTGGATTTTCAAGGTGGGTAAACCAGTTTGACAGGGTGCTCTTCGGCAATCCAAACATGCTTCCGAGTCGGGTGAGGGTGACCTCATAACCTTCGGCAAGGTTGAGGCGATGGCGGAGGTCAACCAGAATTCGGTGGCCCGGCTTCGGGTAGGCGGGGGAAGTAAGAATTCCGGCTTCGGTGGCTGTCAGCGGCGCTTTTTTATTCATGCCTTTCTGGTTTGGCGGCTTTTCCAACCACGCCGGCGAGCCAGGTTTGAGGCTGGAATCGATCTCCAACGGTCGTAATTAAGCCACATATTCCACCGGTTTAATTTCTGTTATCAACTCATAGCGGTTGATTTTATTTATGAGGTAAATTGGGCAAGGCAATGCTGCGACTTTGCGAGCAGAATACTTTAGTGTCCTTGGATGCTCTGATCGTATCGTTCAAATCTGCGTCTTTTTCAGCGCATCGGTACGCACGACATCCACGGATTCAAGTTTCTTGAAGACGGTGTCGAAGGTGAGACCGGCGATAAATCCAAAAGCAACGGTGATAACTAAGATCGCAAAGTTGTAGGGCTTTGGGTGGTATATTGATTGCGGTGGCAAGTCATGAAACAAATCATGTGTCTTTGCCTTCACCAATTTTCAATATCCGGTCCAAGCGTGCTTTCAATTTCGGCGATGGGTTTCGTCGGTTGGTTTCCCAACCCCAGATGGTTTTCCAAGAGATGCCCAGTTGCTTCGCCAATGCTTTCCGTGGCATCCGCAATGCCAGTCGCTTCTGTCGAAGTTGATAGCCAAACGAGGAAAGCAACACCACCGGCACCCGCTCGTTCCCCAGCGGTCGCCCCAATGCTGGATCGGTGAATGGGTTGAAGCCCAAATAATCCGTGACCTTGCTTTGATTAGACCAAGCCGGATAAAGAACGTCGCGCTCCCATTTGCTTAACGTCACCGTGCTGACCCCAAGCCTCCGAGCGGCGGTGGACTGCAAGAGGCCCAATTGCAGTCGACGTTTCCGAAGGTGACCGCCGATAGTCGTGGGTTGCTTTGGGACCGGAATTCCGCGATTGTGGGAAGGCAAATATGAGTCCCGCGAGATGTCCAAAACCCTTTCATAAAAAGGCAACGTCGCGCACTCCCGATGGGCAGGCGTCGGGCAAAAGGATACCCACTCAGCACGCGATTTAGACGAACCGCTAGCGGCTTCCCAAGTCTTTGATGGAATGGCAGATGTGCGGCTGACTCCAAGCATCCCTCACCACCTGTGCCACTGCCGCAAAGGCTATATGGTTATATGGTTTGATCTATCCCATGGATAAAAACTACGTGCCTGGCGATGCCGTGTGATTCGAATGATCTGAAGATCATCGAGCATTGGATGCATGACCCGACAATTAAATGATAGTGCGGAGGACTTCGAATTTCTCTGTCAATTTCGATAAATCGGCATGGCAATTATTTGAAGCCCCTCAGGAACAACACAAGGCAGTTTTCGCAGTGACAAGCCGCAGCTGAATGCGGCACCTCCTTTGATCAAATTTACAAGTGCAAAAGCCCTTGAACGCGCTGCAAAGCAAGTTGAGTGTCCCAAATCACCGCAGGAATATCTTTGGTCGTCAACTGAACCAAAGCCATCGCTTCCGGACTCGCATCGGCGGCGGCCGGCGCATGGGCCGGACCGTCAATCATCTGGTGAGCCAGACAATTGGCAAAGTTCACCGTGGCTTTCAGGCGCTGATATTGGGTGGCGGTTGCCGGCGATCGATGATGCCACTGGACGGCGAGACACACGTTTTCCGGCAAACCCCAGCGGGACAACAACCGGGCGCCCAGCGCGGCATGGGAAAAACCCATGGACGATTCCTCGGCGAGCGCCGCCGTCTGGCCGAAATGCCCGGAGGTGCGCCGGCCCTCCGCATAAGCGACTCCCTCCACCGAGATGAAGATGAGCTTGCCGATATCGTGCAACAGACCGGCGGTGAAAGCCGTTGCCTCCACCACTTGAACCCGTTTGGCGAGGATGGAAGCGATGACCGCCGTCGTCACCGTGTGCCGCCAAAGCTGGGTTGAATCCCAGCTATATTTCGCCCGCACCAGCGTCATCGTGCGCGAGGCGATCAAGGAAACCACGATGCAATAGATTTCGTAAAATCCCAAACGGCTCACCGCTTCGAACATATCTGCCGCCGGTTCTGCCCCCATGAAATGGCCGCTGTTGCAACGCTTCAACGTTTCAGCGGTCAATGCCGGATCGTTGCTCACCAACTCGACGATGCGGTCGATGTCCCGGTCTGGATCGCTGAACAAATCAAGTAGTTGCATGGCCACCAGCGGCGCCGGCGGCAGGTGTGTGACGCGGTCCAGGTATTGGTCGATTGCCTTCATGACATGTGGGAAATATCCAAGATCTTTTTTTCGCGGGTTCAAAAGTCTTTGAAATCACCGTCCAAAGGAATTTCATTCTGGCGTTTGCGCTCTGTGACCATCGTCGCGTGGGCATGACCGTTACCGTTCGTTGCAATGGGCCGCTTGGTCTTCGAGGTGGATGCCTGAAATTCTTTTGCGCGGACGGCTTGTCTCGCCGGCCTGATGGTGGCGCTACCATTTTGCCCGCCCACGAGGTGGAGCAATTCGCTCACGGCCTGATTCATGGTTTCGGCCTGGGCGCTGAGTTCTTCTGCGGCCGCCGCGCTTTCTTCTGCGGTGGCGGCGTTGGATTGCGTGACTTTGTCCATTTGTCCCACGGCAACGTTGATCTGGGTGATGCCTTCCGTCTGTTCGCGGGAGGCGGTGGCCACTTCGGCCGCCAGTTCATCCATCTGGCGTGACTTGATCAGGATTTCATTGAGGCTCTGTGCTACGGCATTACTTATTTCAACACCTTGGGCGCTCTTGGCGATAGCCCCTTCGATTTTGCCGGCGGTTTCCTTGGCCGCTTGGGCGCTGCGCTGGGCAAGGTTGCGAACCTCGTCGGCCACCACGGCAAAGCCCATGCCGGATTCCCCAGCGCGGGCGGCTTCCACCGCCGCGTTCAACGCGAGGATGTTGGTTTGGAACGCGATCTCATCGATGGTCTTGATGATCTTCGCGATGTCGTCGGACGAGACCTTGATGGCTTCCATGGCCGCGATCATGGCTTTCATGTCGTTGGAACCCTTGTCTGCGGCCGCGCGCGTCTCTTTGGCCAGGCTGTTGGCTTTGGACGAACTTTCGGAGTTACGCTTGGTCATGCTGGCCATTTCTTCCAGTGAGGAACTGGTTTCTTCAATCGAAGCCGCCTGTTCGCCCGCACCTTCGGCCAGCAACTGGCTGGTGTTGGAAATTTCATTGGAAGCCAAGACGGTTTGATCACCGGTTTCCTGCAAATGTTGAATCGCTGCGGTCAAGGGGCGCACAATCGAACGCTGATTGAAGAAATAGAAACCGGCGAGAACCAGCAGCAATGCCGCCACGCCGCCGCCGGCCATGATCTCCATTGTGGACATCACCACCGGGTCATGGCCGATGTTGGCTTCCAGAACAAAAGCGCCCCGGATTTCGCCCTCCTTCATGTTTTCCATCGGGAAACCGAGCACGTCGTTGCCGTCGCCGGTCGGACTTTTGGCCGGGTCGCCATGGCAACTCAGGCAACTGGCCAGTAGGCGGACGGGACGAGCCAGCACCAGTTGGTCATGCGCGTGATCCGCGAAGAAATATTCCGTCTCGCCTTTGTCAAAGGCTTGAAACGCGGCGCTGAATTCGGCACCGATCTCGTTTTTGGGATTGCGCGCCGGCACTCCGGGTCGGGCGGGAATCAAAAACTTGAACCCATTTTTGTTCGCGGCGCCTTCAACGGATTTCCAGGCCGCCACAATGGGAACGGTTTTATAGAGGTCGGTGGACGTATAAACTTCGCGCAGTGGCCGCCCGCCCGCCTGCTTGATCGATGTGGCCCGCACCCCCGCCAGGTCGAAGACGTGGCTGTTGTGCATGTCGTCCATGTTTTTCGCGACCTCTTCGGACTGCTCGATAATGGAACTCATCTTGCCGCGGAGTTCGGCCACCCGGTTGTGGCTGGAGACAAAATAGACCGTGGCGATGCTCAAAGCAGTCGCCAGCACAACGGCGGCGCTGCCTAACAAGAGGATGCGTGTTCCAAGTTTCATTTTTATTTAAATATTTTTATTTTTTCCGGGCCAGGTTTTAGGACGCAAAGATGCCCACGACCACTATTAATCAAATGTCTGGCCGCTCAAAAATCCATGGTATTAATGATGCATTGAAAGTCTGCCTTGCAGCCTGAAACAAGTTGGAGCATCAATTCAGAGTTGAGGCCCGAGGCTTGCATAAATGGGTCGTTTTCCGAAACATGCCAATTTTGATTTTCGAAACGTAATCCCGTCAAGGCCAGCAATCGCCGCGAAAACTGCAATGCGCCCAGCAATGAAGGCGGTTGAACAACTTTCTCGGAATTGAGCTGCCAGCGGATGTCGCTGCACGTCGCGGTCGGGAATTGCCAGTGTTCCAAAAGCAGCGCACCGGCCTCGGCAAAATCAAATCCCACCGCACCACGTTCCCATTCTTCGATTGGTTGGTGCCCGTCCCAGAAGATCGCAAAGCCCTTTTCATCAATGACTCGATTGATGAGCACCCGACCGAGCGCATGGAGGATACCCAAGGTGTGGGCGTCCTCGGGATTCAGTCCGGTATGTTTGGCCAACGCCTCCATCACCAGCGCGGCGGCAACTGAATCGCTCCAGTAGTCGTAGGCCGTGACGCCATAACTGGTCAGGTCACGGGCGAAGAGTTGGCGGGCCAGACTCAAGTTGACCACCCGAATGACTTCCCGCAAACCGATGGAACTGATGGCCGAGATCAAATTGCTGTGGAAGGTGGCCGGGGCATAGTAAGGACTGTTGCCGATGCGGATTATGTCCGCGACCAGCGGCCCATCATTTCTGAGCAATTCCCCAAGAGTTTCGATATCTGTGTTCGGGTCGTGGGCCATTTCAGCGACTTTGACCAGCACAGCGGGTGTTGCCCCCAAGGCGTCGATGCCTTGGATAGCACGTTTAAAATCAGAGGGATTCAACATATTCTTGTTTGGTTATCTGGTTCGTTGGCGCGAGTATTGGAAGCATGGTTTGATTCGCGTCGGGTCAGATGAACCCGGCCGGGTTGATGACGAGCGCGACCCGCCCATCGCCCATGATCGTGGTGCCTTGGAAAGCCGCGATTTCGGCGAATTCGCGGCCCATGGGTTTCACGATGACTTCAACCTGACCAATAAACCGATCCACTGCCACGCCAATCCTTCCTCGATTAGTCTGAACAATGGCCAGCGGCACTTCCGCAGGCCAGGACGCTTCTGAGAATTGACCGGCGCAGGCAAAGTGGTCAGCCAACCGAAGTAACGGGAAAACCTCGTTCCGAAAGGTGGCGAAATGCGATTGCGCATGGCGATGAATGCGGTCGTTCGGCAATCGCACCATCTGCACGACTGAGTCGATCGGGAAAACATATTCCTCACCCTTGGCCTCCACCAGAATGCCCTTGGACACCATGAGGCTGGCGGGCAGAGTGATGGTGATCTTGGAACCAAAACCTAACTTGCTTTCGATAGTAGTCGTCCCGTGCAATTGACGGATGTTGCTGCGGACAACGTCCATGCCAACGCCGCGTCCGGAAATACCGGTTACTTGCTCCGCTGTTGAAAGGCCGGGAAGAAAGATTAACTCCAGCGCGGAACGATCATCCATTGCTTCGGCAGCGCTGGCAGTTATGAGCCCTTTCTCCACCGCCTTTTGTTTGAGTCGCGTCGGGTCCATGCCACGCCCATCGTCAACGACTTCGATGACGACATTATTCGCCTGGTTGTAGGCTTTCAAGGTGACTTTGCCGGTGCGCGTTTTGCCCGCTTGTTCGCGGACATCCGGCGACTCAACACCATGATCGGCCGCATTGCGCACGAGATGGACTAGTGGGTCGGCAATCTGTTCAATCACCGTCTTGTCCAATTCCGTGTCTTCTCCTTCAAGCAAAAGTTCAACCTCCTTGCCCTGGGCGCGACCAATATCGCGCACGAGTCGTGGGAAGCGCTGGAAGACTGTCCGAATCGGCATCATGCGAATGGACATGACCGCCGCCTGCAAATCTTCAGCGATGCGCGAAATATGATCGCCCGCATCTTTGACCTCCTTGCCCATGCCGCTCAAGCCATGTTCCAAAGCTAGTTTTTTGGCGAGAAGAGGAAAGGCATTGCGCGCGACCAGCAATTCTCCGGCGGACTGGATGAGCCGATCCAATTTATCCTGATCAACCCGTATCGAGGCGGCGACGCGAACCACTTCTTTCTTCGACCCCTCTGCCACCGAGGCCACCGTTGCCACATCCGGTTGAAGCATCGCCGGATTTTCCAGTTTGCTCCCGCCCTGGTTTTGCTCGCGCAAAGATTGAATTAATGTCGCCAGCTTTTGGTAACCTTCCTCGAGCTGCACCTTAGTTTCTTCCGGCAAAATAACGCCGCTGGTGATGGCCACTTCGAGCAGATGAATTTGTTCCTCGAGCAAAGCAGCCGCTTCTTTCTGATTCTGGCGATGAGCGGCGGCCTGAAAAGTTTTGAGGATGCGGAGATAATTCTTACAACAATCGCGATCTGATTCCTTGCTGGCGCGAAGGTGCGACAAAAAACCATCCAACGCCAACAAGCTTTGGCCAGCGATGTTCAGAAAGTCAGCCAGCGGATCCGATTTCGCGGTTTCGCCAAGTGCCGTTTCATTCTGGCTCTCGATTTTGATTTCGCTCTCGTCCTCGACAAACAGGAACACTTCTTTGACCTTGGCAATGGGCTGCGAACTCACCAACTCCACATTCCAAGCCAGATAGCATTGTTCCGGATTCAGGTTTTCCAACGATGGGATTCCTTCAATCTGGGCGGTTACTTTGGCGTCGCCCAAAGTGCAAAGCTCATCCACCAGATTTATCGGATCGGTGCCGCTAAAAAAAACCTGGGCGTGCGGCTTGAAAAAGATTTTGTGCCGCTGCCTCTGCGGAGGAGTGCTGTTTGCTTTCGCCTGGCTCTTGGAAACTGGCTTGCCTGATTGCGGCAGAAACTTGGCCAAGGCTTCCACGACTTGCGCACAAGTAGATTCCAGCTCGCCGGGATTGCCCGACTCAAGCAATTGCCCGATCAAATCCTTCGCCTGTAGCGCGAGATCAATCATTTCATGCGTGATGATCAACCGGCCCATGCGAGCTTCATCGAACAATTCCTCGACATGATGCGTGAAGGCTGCCATCTCGTTGAAGCCGGCCGTGGCCCCGGAACCTTTGATGGTGTGGATGGCGCGAAAGACGCGGTTCAGCAAATCAGCATCCTGCGGTCGGGATTCCAATCCCAGCATGGACGAGTCCAACTCGGCCAGCAGGTCGGTGGCCTCCACGCGGAACGCGTCCCGCATCTTGAGTTGGAGTGCGGCTATATCCATGGTTCCTCGAATTTCATTTTGAGATTGATCACGGGCACACCTTTTTCACGACCGCCAGCAATTGTTCGACCTGAAACGGTTTGACGACCCAGCCCGTGGCACCGGCTGTTTTGCCTTCAATTTTTTTCTCCTGCTGGGACTCAGTTGTCAGCAGCACAATCGGAGTGAACCGATACGCTGCGGCAGCGCGCAACTGGCGCGTGAGTTCGATCCCATTCATGTTGGGCATGTTGAGATCGGTGATAAAGAGGTCCACTTTCTGAGCGGTGCTTTTCACCAACGCGTCTGCTCCGTCAGCGGCTTCCACTACTTGATAACCCGCGCTGGCCAATGTGAAATTGACCATCTGCCGCATACTGGAAGAGTCGTCCACTACCATGATTGTTTTGGCCATAAAGTTCCTATGCCGGTTCCGCCGGATTGATTGAATTGTGTGTCTGGTCGGATCGCGCCAAAGAAAATCCGATGCGCGTCTCGGTCGCCCGAAAAGCGTCCGAGGCGTTGATCACTCCAAAGTCTGGCACCGCTTGCGAAAGCACGTAAAGAATCTGCATGATGGAAGTGTGGACGGACTTGGCCGCCTGGGCGTCTATCCGCAAGGCCGCACCTGTGACGGCGAGAGGCAGCACTGCCTGATGAAAGTCGGCGGCGTTCTGAATCCCCATCTCGCTGTCCAACGTCACCACCGTGACGCCGCTTTCCGTTTTGATTTGCCAGCTCATATCGTCACCTCGCCATTCCAGAATTCCATTGTCACCGTGGTGCCCATGCCGGGAGCAGATTCGATCTGGAATCGATCCACCAATCGGCGCGTGCCCGGCAACCCTGAACCAAGTGTGCCGGCTTTGCCATCCTCTAGAAATCGCTCCGGGTGCTCAATGCCCTTGCCTTTGTCCGACACGATGATTCGCAACCCGCGTCTGTCCCCCTCCGCAATCTGGCCGATAAGAAACATCCCGGCACAGCCGGCGTGTTGCACGACATTGCATGTGACCTCGGAAATCGCCGTGGCAACGCGGGATAATACTGCGGAAGAAAAATCCATTTTGGTGGCCTCATCCCGCCCGACGAAGCGCGCCAGAAGCACATCCTGCATTTTGCCGATTGGGAGGGCCGCGAGTAATCCCGTCTTCCAGCGCAGCGCATCTTGCGCCTGTTTGCATTCAGTGATGTTTTCGTGAGCCACGACCACTCGTATCGACCCGTCCCCGGTGAAACGAGTGGCCCGCGCAAGGAACCAACGTTGCGCCTCCGGGCTGTGGCAAGGGTATTCCAAATGAAATTCCTGGCGCTGGCCGATCATGACGGCCCGGATACCTTCGGCCATGACCGACGCTTCATCTGAAAAACTGCCACAGGCCGAATCGCATGTTTTCAGGTAGTCATTGCCCAGACCGTTATGGCCGTTGTTGAAATCATTCTCGCTGGCAAAGCGAATCCAGGCTGCGTTGACTTCGATGATAGTCCCGTGGTCGTCCAAGATTGCGATGTGCGCCGAGAGTGCGTCGAGTTTGGAGTGCGGGAAGCGATTCGATTCCAGTGACGCGGTTCCTTGCGCATCCACGCATCCGCACGCCGAAGGGATGATGCCTGGCAATATTGCCGGCATGGATAAGTTTGGAAAGGTAGTTGTCATCAGAATAATTCCACATTGTCGCCCAGGCATACGCTGGCTGCGGATTCCTCTGCCGAGACTGAAGGTTTTGGTGCGAAGATTTTGCTTTCTGACGATATCACAACAGGTGAATGCCCGGCGGACTCCGCACTTTGGGTGGCATTCACAACCAGCAATTTGGCAGTTGATGGCAATTCCGGCTCGCCGAACAGCTCGATGGGAGGTTGGCAAGCACTTGCTGCATGCAAGGCCGTTGCGTGAGCGTGCCTTTCGGAGGCCATCGTATATTTGGATTTGAGCTGGTCAATTTTCAGTGACGCGCCAGTTCCTGCCTGCGAATCCGAAATGTCCTTGCCGCCCCAAGTCTCCAAATTCTGGAAGAACCCAATCGAACGCGAACTAGCTTGGGCAACCGTGATCGGAAACTGAACCTTCTCCAGTACTTCCTCGACGGAGTGAGCGAAAGTTTCCTGTTGCAGAGCAATGCGCTGGATAAGGATCGGGATGGCCTTTTCCAATTCCGAAAGTTTTTCCCGCGAGAGCGCTGACTCCTCAGCCAACACTTGTTGTTCAAGGTGGCTCAACTCCTGAAAATCCTTCAATCGCTGACGGAGACTATTTACCATGTCGGCCGTGTCTTGCAGCGCGCTTCCCAACTGGCCGACCTCTAGCATGGTTTCATCGGAGATCATGCGCATGCGTCCCGCCAGCACTTCCAAGGTGGCTCCGTCAGCCGCATGGATCGCGAAAACCTGGGCATTCAATGCGGCATGACGCACGTCATTGGCCAAAGCGGTTGCGTCGTGGGTGCAGTTGAGGAACCGGGCCTGCAGCGGCTCGAAGGCGGTCAGGATATTGTTGGTTGTTTGAACGGCCTCCTGGATTATGGCAAGAATTTTTCCAATGCCGGCCTGGCACTCGCCTGCGATCTTGGCGTCGAGCAATGTACCGCCCACTTTGACGGAGGCGGCAGCGGCAGCACCGGCGTCACTGCGCAAGCTCTGAATGCCGGACTTGAGGCTGTCGGCCGCGATATTAAGCTCCCCGAAAACATTCCGCGTTTGCTGCAACTGAATCTGGGTCGCTTGAAAGATAAAATGATGTGTCTCCGCAACCGAGGCGCTGGGGTGGTCCAGATGGTTGCGCATTTCATCCATCGCCTCGCCAACATGTTCGATTTTCTGGCGGGTGATGTCCTGGCATTGCTGCGCCAGGATGATGCCGTGGATATGACGTGTGACCGCTTGGTTGAGCTGAGAAAGACTAGAGGCGCCGGCGCTAGCACTGAAAAGCTCCTGGCTCAAAGCGCGCAATTGGCTGCGGTTGTTTGCCAAAGTGCCACTGACGGTCTTGCGATGCTGTTCAATTGAAGCGGAAACTTGCGCCACCAACTTCTCCACCATTTGCTGGCTCGCGGCCAATTCTTCAAATTGCCGTTCCAGCGTGAGACGCACGTCATTCACTGTCTGATTAACCGTAGCGGCCAGCGTAAAAAAAACATCCTGTACTTCTGGCGGGTGGCGGCTGGCTTCGATTCGGACCGCGGTCGTGATGAAATTCAGAGGCAACAACACGCGCATGAGGTCACGGTGTTGATTAGCAAGCTGCGCAAGCCGGTGCTGCAACTCGGCGAAGGTCGTGAATACGTGATCGTATTGGTCATAGCCGGCCAGCACGAGGTTTTCCGATTTTTTGAGCAATTGAAACGCGAATTGAACGGCGGCGTCCTGGGTCTGCCCCAACGTCAGGTCAGTGAGCGATTGGCATTCCTTTTGAATGTCGCTCAACTGCCGCGCCAAGACCATGAGCCCACTGCCCGTGTTCAGAAATTCCGCTTCCATGCCGCGAACCAGTGACAGGAGGAAATCTTTTTCCTCGTTCAAACGGCTGGCCCAGACTACCCCCTCTCTGG
>Ga0265327_10004861_pt1 | contig 11620 bp, 6 predicted proteins | sample 41621metaG_FD_202089 | JGI IMG/M metagenome (GOLD analysis project Ga0265327, IMG submission 202089) | Rhizosphere microbial communities from Carex aquatilis grown in University of Washington, Seatle, WA, United States - 4-16-21 metaG | ecosystem: Host-associated > Plants > Roots > Rhizosphere >...
ATCCTAAACCACTGGGCCGTTGTCGACCACTTCCGGAAGCGGCTGACATTAGCCAACGCCAGGGTCCGTAACCTGATGGCGATTGCGGCCGACAGACCCAGCGACCGCGTCCCCATCGCAAAGGTGATGAAGAAGCGGAAGAAGAAGTAGTTTATTGTTTGTAGCCCGGCCGTGACAGTTGCTTTGCGGACGGCGGCCGGGTTTTCAAACCAAGATTTGAAGGACTCACATGACCAACGACAAGACCATCCGAAAGAACTGCCCCATCACCCGCGGTGTGCTCGACTATTTTCCAGACGCGCTCACTGAAGTCGCTTTCGTGAGCCACACGGGAAACCAGCATCACAACCCCGGCCAGCCCCTGCACTGGGCGCGCGACAAAAGCTATGACCATGCCGACTGCCTGGTGCGGCACCTGCTGGATCGCGGGTCGCTGGATACCGATGGCTGCCGGCACTCAGCAAAGGTCGCATGGAGGGCACTGGCGCTGCTGCAATTGGAGATCGAGTCGGAGCGAAATAGAAGAGATGCGGAAGAGGCAATGGCAGAGGCTGGCGCCGAAGCGAGGGCCAACAGATGATTGTCATCGGCATCGACCCAGGCGCCACCGGAGCCATCGCCACCATCACCATGAACCCGGGACAGGCACCATCTCTGTCTGTGCGCGACATACCCTGTCTGGATCGTGGAGTGGACGTGCCGCGCCTCACTGACCTGGCTCCAGCGTTGGCGCCCGCGGGTACGCACTGCTGGCTTGAGGCCAACACTGGCCGGCAACACGACATGCCTGATAAGGCGTTCCGGTTCGGCCTCAATACCGGACAGATCCACGCGGCCATGACTTGCCTTGGGTTTGAGGTCCACTGGATCTCGCCGGCAACGTGGTGCGGTCGGTTCGGGCTTCGCGGCAAGACCGATGACACCGACTGCCGGGAGCGCGCCGAGAAGTTATGCACCATCTATCCACAGGCCCGCCCGTGGATCTACGGCAAGCGTGACGGGGTCGCCAGCGGCCCGGTCGACGCGCTGTGGATCGCGTACTACGGGCTGGTGTCTCTCCGCGGTGGCGAAATACCCAAGGTATTGGCCAGGTGGGCGCCGAAGCCAGCCCGCGGCATGGACAACCTGGACGATTTCGAGGCACCACCACGGGCGAGGCGGACGACGCCTGAGGAGTTGGAACGCAAGGACACGACGTTGGCTTAAAGGAGAAGAATGAACCACGACAGAGAGACTGTGACCGATGCCGTCACCCGCATCTGCGACGGATGCCAAGGCCATATGCACCAGCGGAAGAACGAGTCAAACCACAACTTCGCCAACCGTCGGTTTTGCTCGTGCTCATGCAGCAACCGCGTCAAGGCCACTGGCAAGAAGAAGCCGCACACCAGGGTTGGAAACTTCTGCCCGTTCTGCGAGTCAATCATCGCCCCGGAATGCGTGATCCGCGACGCGGAACGATGCCTGCCGGCGCGTCAGCGCGTAATCTGGATGTCATGCGACAACTGCGGCTCCATCACGGCCGGCGGGAAGCTGGTGGCGGATCCTGTGGACCTGGCGAACATCCGCGATATCATCGCGGGGAGGAGAGAGTAATGATCGTTGCGGATTGCATGCAGGACAGTGTTGGATACACTCTGGATGGTGAAGGACCGCCGGGCATCGGAGTTGCGGATTGCATGCAGGACAGTGTTGGATACACTCATCGTCTGATCGAGCATCGACGCCGTGAACCGCGCGTCGGCGATGGCGACGTGGAATGGCGTGTTCGTCGCGTGATCACTTCGCCGCCGGCGCCCACTTGACCAACTTCGTCATCGCATTATTCATCTGCTCCGCGGTCATCCCGTGGATCAGCTCGCCCTTGTCCATCGCCTTCTTCAGTTTGGTGCCGATGATGATGCACAACCGTTTCTTCTCGGCGTCTGTTGCCACGTCGAACACGCGCATCGCATCTGGAACAGACAGCTTGCTCACCTGATAATCGAGGTTATTGCCGGCCTGGATCTTGCCCTTGAGCGTCGGGATATCACCCTTGCCCAATACCTTGGCACCTACCGCGTCGTCGAACAGCTTCTGGGCGCCAGGCTTATTGGCGCGGTAGGCATCGACGATCTGCCGCAGCGTCTTCGACTTCTCATCGCGCGCGGCGTCTTCATACATCGGACCGAAGTGCCGTGTGTACAGGTCGCGAGCCATGTCCTCTGCGGCGTCGCTGCCGCGGTTGACGTCCTTAATCCCTATACCGCTCTTTGCAGTCTTGGTCATCGCCTCGCCCACGCCCAGGCTCTTGTCGTCGCCAGGGGATCCCAGCAACGCATAGATCAGCGGATTCTGGCTTTCGAGGGCCGCCCGCGCGTACTCCAGCCGCTGGCCAACAGGATTCCCAATGACTTCCCTGGCTTCCATGCTGCCACGGAGATCCGGCTGATGTCCGGTGATCGCCTTGATCGACATGGAAACCGCTGGTCCCATCACGGGGTGCAGGCCGGCCTGGAAGAATTGCTCAAACCAGTTGTTGATGATCTGCGAACGGGACTTCCCCTGGCGGGTCCCCTCGACAACAGCGTCAATCCCGGTGGATCGCATGCCGCGGCGGGCGCCTGAGAACTGCATCAGGTCGAGGATCTTGTGTTTGCCGTCATCCTCGTCGGTGCCCAGGTCGATAGCCCCCAGCGGCGTGCCTGGCCGGCCGGTCATCTTCCCCGTGAGCAAGTAATTGGCGATGGGCGCGATGACAAGGGCGGCCGAGAGCGGGCCAACAAGCTGGATCATGCGGGCTTGCGTTGCCTCGCTCCAGCTCGTGGCCTTGAATCCAGGGGTTCCGAACAAGGTCCGCCGGCCCATCATGTTCATGGTACGACCGGCAACGATGAACGGGGACAACCCGGAGTCGCGGGCGCGGGCCGCCCACTCTCCCATCAGCCGGCGGTTGTACTGGCCGATCTGATTGACGAAGTCGCGTCGGTTGGACGCGGAGTCGACAGCCTGTCCGTTGGCGACGAGGGTGTCGAAGAATTTGCTCATCGTCACGCGGGCCGCAGTGTCCACGGTGTAGAGAAACTCATGGGTGCCGCCGGCCAGAGCTTTGAGCCACGGACGCTTCGATTGCACCATGCCTTGCATCCAGCTTTCGTACTTGGGCCGCAGCAGTCCCTGGCGAGCCATGTCCGCGATGTAGTCGCGGGTCTGCTGGTTGGGGACAGCGACGTTGTAGGCGGTCTTCACGATCCTGGCCAGGGCGTCCAGTCCGCCCACGGGCGTCTGCCGCAGGGCGTCGTAGAGTTTGCTGCCAGATCCGAGCGACCGGCTAATAACCTTCCAGATGTTCAGTGCGTGTGCCACGGCATCTGTCACGCCAATCACCTGGATCTTGGTCATCTGCTGCGCCAGCTTGCTCGGAGCCAGCGACATGTCGGTATTCAGCGCATCGCGAAGCTCCCGCTTGACGCGCGGGTCGATCATCAGCGCCTTCTTGACCTGGCGCGTGGCGCCGGCGTCGCTGGTCTCAGGGACCTCGACGCTGAATGGCACATAGTTCTCGGGGATTGCGGCGCCATCTTCTTGCCACATCGCCATGCCATCGCGGACCATCGCATCGTAGAGCCGCAGCTTAGTCACCTCATTCCAGCGTCGCCCCAAGACCGTCGACAGGATTGCCTCGGGATTGGTCGTGTAGTCGCCGGTGAACGTAGCGCGGCGGTCCCACTGGTCTTTCTTGGCCGCTGGGTTTCTGTGAGAGTTGCTGCTGGCGCCGGCCACCATCGGATCGCCATCCGCCCACTCGGCAGCAGCCTCTTTGCTAACGAGATTCAACCTGGTGCCAGTGTACTTGCCACGGGGATCCGGCGGAGTCAGCGGGCTTTGCGCCTTCATTTCGCGGTAGAGGCGGTCGAGACCGGGGTTGATGACTCGTTTCCAGTTGTCGATGTACTGCTTGACGTCAGGGTCGTGGATGGCCGCCATCACCTCAGCCTCATACTGATGCAGGGGATGGGTTGCGTCGATCTCGGTGGCGGTCCTGAGGGCGTTGTCGCGAACCCGACCATTGGCGCTGGGGTCGTTGGCGATCGCCTTGTAGGCATCAAACCCGTCGAGAACCTGATCCATGTTCAAAATGTCGATGACGTGCTCGCGCTCGGCCTGTGTAGCCTTTCCGAAAACCTTCCCCAGCAAGCTGTTGACCCAGGGCTCAATGGCGATGTGGGCACTGGCGTGCTGGACGGCAGCGTCGGCCGACGACTGCCCGAGCCGGCTCATCTCGGGGAGCACGGCAGGACCAACCCGATCCTTGACGTAGTTGTAGACCTTGGTCACCACGCCATCGTCGTCGGTGCTGGGGGCGGAGGGCCGCTTCGAGAAGTTCGTCTCAGTGCTCTCGCTGCTCTTGATCTTGGCCAGGCTGTCGTCGTACATGACGTAGGTGTACGCCGGGGGTTTGGCCATGGAGTCAGACTGCTTGCGGATCTCGGCGAGCTTGCCCTTGATCTTCTCTACCTGCTCAGGCGTGGTCGTGGGGTCACGGAGCTGCTGCATCAGCGACAGCGCGCCGCTGTGGTAGTCGGCTGCTCGGGCGCCGGGGATGCCGATCTTGTTCTTGAGAAACAGGCTCGCCGATTTGTCGCTGCCTAGCGCATTACTCAAGCCGTGATAGAGCTGGAACGCGGTCGAGTCCTTCTTTACCGCATCAGCGATGACGGTCATGGCGTCCATGTCATCCGACGACTTCCCAGAGAAGTCCCTGAGAAGTTCCGTCAGCTCGCCGGGCTGCTGGCTAAGCGGTTTATCGAGGTCGAGGAGATCGCTTCCGGCGCTCTGGATGCCGACGTTGTACAGGGTGCCCTTCTTCGTGATGGCGCCCGACTTCTTCCAACCCTCGATGATATCCAGAGCCGCCTGCACCTTGGCTTTGTACGCTGGGTCTTCACTGGCCAGCTCTGATTTGAGATCGTCTGCGGCCAGTAGTCTCGCTTCCGTGATATTTCTTGCATCACGGACGTATCGTTTCGCCATCGACTCGGCATCATTTCCGGTTGTTTCTGATTCCGTGATCGGATTCCCGTGGAGGGTTACTTCTCCAACGATCCGAGCGTATTCCGTTGCAAACTCCTTACTGGTGCTTAGGTTGGTTCCCCAGCCAAGTCTCTTTGACCCTTCTCCAGTTCCAAAGTTATCGTTGTTGAAGTTCTCAATCGGGTTAACGCCGCTGCCATGGAACAACTGGATGTCCCGACCTGATTCGCCCCGTATCTTGCGGACTTCTGCCCACAGCTTCATTTTCGCGGATCCGCTCTTTGTGTCGTTCTCAAGTATGGCTTGGTTGGGACGACTGAGTAGTCTCCTCTCCTCAGTGGTGATGGTCGAAGTGTCCGCACGGATATCGGACAGCATGTGCATGGCACCAGACAGATTCCCATTCATCTCCTCGAAGGCCGTCCTGGCCTTCGGTGTCAGCAACAATAACTCATCACTCGTTGGCGGCTTCATTGCCTTGGCACGCTCCACCGTGGCGTTACGTTGAACCTCTCCCCATTCTTTTCTCGTGCCAGTAGACTTGTCGATTCTGGCTTCGAGCATCTTTAAAGCGCCATCTCTCGCCACCTTGTTCTCCAGATACATGGGGTTGGAAAATCTTCGTTGACCTTCCGGGCTCAGTCTGGAAAGTTCCTCAGAGTGCTTCTGTCCGTACTCGTATGCGTCGATTGCCGCTTGCGTCCTGGTCGGTTGCCAATGAGGAATCTCCACGGGATCCCACCCCATCTCCTCCAGCGCCTTGAGAACCTTCTTGCGGTTCCATGGCTGCCCAGCAGTGGCCGGGTTCTCAGCGAGATCGCGGAGGGCGGGGTCGCGTTCCTGCAGGGCCTCCAGCCAGTAATCAGGCAGCGTCTCCATTCGCTTGGCGAAATCGGCGGATTCCTTGGCGAGATTCTCGCTGCGGGTTCTCTGGAATGCCTCAGCTTGCCGGGCTTTAGTTTCCGGAAGCGAGCCGTATTCTTCGAGAGACCGACCCCCTCTGGCGGCCAGGTTGTTGAATGCTTTCGTGAGTTGATTTCTAATGTGTGCTGCCGCCATTCCACTCTCGGCTCTGGTGAGCGAGCCCGATTCGTATAGTTCCTTTGCTGTAATAGGCAGGTTTTCCCACTGCGTTCTGTCCGGGTGATCTGGATCCTTTTTCACCATGAAGTCGCGAGCCTGCTTCTGGAGCTTCTCTATGGCCGCCAGCACCTTGCTGTGTGCGTTTGATGCAGTCCAGAGTCCTCCCGGCAACGCTGTTGGCCTGCCCTGGGAATCGAATTTTACCCCGGGCTTACTTAAAGCATTCGGTTGTCCTGTCTTCGCATCCCCAGAGACCCGTTCTGCACCAGGCGAATCCTCGGAACGGGTTTGGGGTACATTTGACTTTATCACCTTATACCCAGATGTGCGCTCCATTATGTCGCCCATCACCTTGTCAAGTTGTTCGTCAGGAAGCTCGCTGTATCTCCGGCGGAACCCCGGTCCTGCACTGTAATTGTAGTACTTATCCTTCTCTACTGATTGAAAGATGTCTGCCAGATTTGGGTGCGCATTGTGGATCTTTGCATAGTTAATGAGCCAGTCCATCGCTTTTTGATTCACCTTCACTGGCTCATCCTGCTTTGGTCGTTTCGAGAAATTGTCCTCGTCAACCTCGCCGTCCACCGGACTTCGATCCAGCGTCCCGCCGGCCTTCTCGATATTGCCTTCGCGGACATCGGTGAAGAATCGTTCCTTTTCGCTGAATTTAAGCTTCATGGCCCGGCCAATCTCAACGAGCTTCTTGCACGCCAGACCGAACCAGCGGTTCCGTTCGATGAGAAGATTCAGCTTGATGTCACGATTGATCTTGCCGGCAATCCAGTTGCCCCAGGCGATGGCCAGGGCCTCTTTGTCAGCGAAGGTTTTATCAATCCATGCCCGACCCTTGGTTCCTTCGGGGAACATCCAGTCCATTACCCAGTGCCCCATGATCTCATGGGGCATGACCTGGGGACGACGGTTGGGCGTGTCTTCCAGCTTGACCAGATAGTCGATGCCGACAATGCGTTGGTTCCCGTTCTCGTCAACGATGCGGACCCGCTTGTCCGTTCTGCCTTCGCTGTCGCCGCTGGGGTGAATCGCCTCAGTGGGGACCGGGTAGGCGTCGACGTGCCCCGTGCCATCGGGATGGCTGAACCGGATCCCGCTGTTGGGCAGCTCGGTGACCTTCCAGTTGGGAGCCATCCGCCGGGCTTCCGCGAGAAGTGGCTCGCCTACCGTTTCAGATCCAGATCGCTGAACCCTCGAGGACTCGTCGGCAGGGGGCACCGTGATCGCCAGTCCTGGGGGCTTGCTGGCTTGGTCTGTTCCAGCGGTTGGCCGGATTGAGTTTTGGATCTCAACTGGGCCATCACTGCTTGTCTCTGTGCGTGGCTCTTGAACTGCATGGGATTGCTCCTGTGATAAGGGTTTCAGACCCCTGGCGATACTTTCAGGCGCGTTGAAATCGACAAATGGTGCCACTTGACTGGTCCCGGAATCATCCCACTCCTTGAGCAGACTGGGATGGCCTTCGGGAATGTCTACGTACTGCAGAGTCCTGCCGTTGCGAGCGTATCCATCCTCTGCTCGGACACGATGCTGCGTGAGCCACCTGGATCCACCAGCGTACTCCACGCCGCCGTGGTAAAAGCGAACCATCCCGGGAGCCACCGGGGGCTCTTGTTGTCTCGATGTGGGGCTTGCGGCTACCGGGACTTCCGCCCCACTCGACACACTCGGCTGGGGCGCCTCGACCCTGGGCGTCGCGGGCGGTTGTCGGCCAGTGTCCGCCAGTGTCTGCGGTTGTCGGCCAGTGTCCGCCAGTGTCTGCGGTTGTCGGCCAGTGTCCGCCAGTGTCTGCGGTTGTCGGCCAGTGTCCGCCAGTGTCTGCGCAGGCGGGGCGCTGACCTGTGCCACCCACTCCTGAGCCGCCTCTTTGCTCGAAAACTCGGCCGGCATTCCGGCGAATGTCCAGCGGCCGGCTTCCTTGATCATCGGTCGATACTTGCCGCCGGCGAGGGCGACGATTCTGTAGGGCGAGTCCGGTGTAGGCGACGCGCTAGGCTGTGAACTGGTTTTGACACTATCCCTGGCGGCGGCGTCCTCAACAAGCCGCGCGTGATCTCCGATGAGAGGAGCGCCGGCTTTACTTCTGAGGGCGTTCGAGGCTACAACGTATCGAGTGTATCCTTGGCCCATCCTATTGTTCAAGGCGTCTTTGTACTCCGCCGCCTCTTGTGCGCTGGCGGTGTACCTGGACACCGGTCGCTGATCTACTAACTCCTCAACAACAACAGTGCCATCGGACTTTTCATGAATAGACCAATCGCCTGCATGCGGGCTCCCCTTGGTGCCCATCTTTTCCTTCCGCCACTCTTCTTCCGTCATCTCCCACGGCTGCTTTTTGCCGACTATTCCTCCTGTCCGCCTTCCGCCTGATTCTCCTGCGGGTTCTCCGCTTCCACCTGATCCGGAGTTATCTCCGCCCCGCAGTGCGGGCACTTGATCGGGCACGACAGCGGGCTCTCCGCTGGTTTGGGGTCGCTCTGCCGGCTGCTGAACAGGCCCTGGGGCATCGGGACTTGGGTTTGCTTGGCGGTCTTGGGCGGGAACATAATCGGCTCCTGTGGTGAGTTGTGAAAGCTCGGCGCCAGAGGCGTCGGAGTGAAGTTTCTTAAGATACTGGTTGCGCGGGTTGATGGTCTTTGCCGGGGTCATCACGCCCATCGCCGACAGCACGGCGCGCGTGCCCTCGAAGGCCAGTGCCGTGAGCGCATCACCCTTGAGGCTGTCGAAGAAGTCGGCCGGCGTGGGCTGCCGGATTCCGGAGAGATCCCCAGCAACCTGTTTGCCAGCGCGCTGGCCGGTTCCAAAGACGAAGTTGCCCAGCACAGCGCGAACCGTGTTGCGAACGACGTTGGGTCCGGACTGTAAGGCGGCCGGATGGTATTTCATGAGCGCGGCAACCACGACGGTTTCGATGGCCGCGGCGAACGTCGCCCGCTTGAACGCCTGGTCGGGGTCCATGCCCTGCTGGATGGCGAGATCGTGCTGCTGTTTGTACGACGCGCTGAACGTCTGCAAGCCCACGGCACCCAGCGCCATGCGGACGCCCTTGGCGCCCAATAGCAGCAGGGGGATCGTCTGGCCGATGAACTCGCCAACAGCGCCGTAGGTCGTTTGCTGCGCCGGCAGTTTGTCCTCGACGTAGTTGTGGAGCTGGCGCGCAGAAGTGGGGACGTTCTGCACTCGCTTCTGTCCGCCGGCCTTCATGGCGCGGTCTTCGCCAGCTTTCCGGGAGTCATCTGAGAAGTCGGACAGGTCTGCCAGGATACTGGTCACCCACTTAACGACGGCCGTGCCGGCGCCGGCAACGGTTTCGCCTGGGCCGGATTCGTAGGGCGTCGAGGTGCTCCCGTATCGGACACTGTGAACGTCGGTAATGCCCTTGGACTGGCTGACCAATTGCTCAAAGTGCGCCAACCGCTCCTCGCGCGTCGGCGTTGTCGCCGGGATCACGGGCGCCGGCCGGCTTCCGCCGCCAGTCGCTCCAGTCCATGCCCAATCCGCGGAACGCGATTCTGCATCAAACGGCAACGGCTTTTGCGGAGGTTCGATGTCATCGGTCAAGCCAGGGACGCTCGACGGCTCCTGTTTCTGGAGAAGCATACGGGCCGCGATCCTGGCGCGATCCGGCGCAGGCAGGTCGGCAACGCTGGTGGGTTGTGCTGTCTGCGGGCTGGCCGGGCGCTGGCTGCTGGCGATTGCCTGAAGCCTCGCCAGATCCTGTGGCGACACGCCCCCCGGCATCCCGCCCGTTGTCGTCTCGTTCGCCGGCATCGGACCGCCGCCGCCGTAGGACCACTCAGCTGCCGCCTTCACCTGTTCGGGGTCAGTCAGGTCATACCCTTGGGCCTGCTGGGCTTCCGCCGACTGCCGATCCATCCAGGGGATCTGGCCGCCGGCGCCCTGCTCACCCATCGGCGTGGGCTGTGACTGCTGCTGGGGCTGGGCCTGAGAGGCGGCAAGCTGCTGGGCCTGAGAGGCGGCAAGCTGCTGGAGATACGCCTGCTGCTGTTGCTGCATCAGGGCAATGTCCGCGCGCGGGTCCACGGGGGCCGCTGGTTGTGGCGTGTAGCCTTCCTCGTCGTCGGACTGGGCGGCCAGCTCCTGGAGCGACATCGGGCCGATATTCGTGGGCTTGGCGCCAGCGTTCATGAGTGCAGACAGCCTTGGCATGTCGGGGTTGTCGCTCGCCTGCGGGAGCTGGGCGCCAGCGGCCAGCAGCTCGCTCATGCGAACCATGGGCGGCTGCGGATCCGGCGTGTCGTATCCGGCGTCCTGTGCTTTGCGGGCGTCGAGGATCTCGCGCAGTGTGATCATGCGATTCTCTGGTAGAAGGGTTCACCGTCCTCATGGAATCCAGCGTGTGCGAACTGACTGCCATCGGGGAGAACCAGCGTCTGCGGGGGTTGGGCCATGCTCTGCTGGCCGGTGTCGCCTTGGTCGTCCTGGAAACCAGAGTCGTCCTGGAAACCAGAGTCGCCGCGGACTCCGGCTGGCGTCTGGTCGGTTTCTCCCTGATCTCCCTGGAAACCAGAGTCGCCGCGGACTCCGGCTGGCGTCTGGCCGGGCACGGGCGGCGATGGATGCGTTCGCTTGTACTCGGCGATGGCTTCCTTGTTCGCTGCCTCAAGTTGAGCGGATGCCTCGTCAAGATCGCCTTGAAATTTCTCGATTCTCAGGCCGGATGCCTTGGTGTCTTTTTCCCAGGCGGTATGCGCGTCGGTGTAGGCATTTTTAACCTGTTGGCTCGCTGGATTGAATGGGTCATCCTTCGGCGCCTTCGGCTCTATCATGGCTCGCCGCTTCTGGGTCTCCATGGAAAGCTGCCGCGCTGAAATCTTCACCCAATCGTCAGCCGCTTTCTTCTTCTCGGCAGCACTGGCGGCATCGGCCACCTTCTGCTTGGCCTCGCTGCGAATCTTTTCTGATCGCTCCAGGGCATCATGGTTCCGCTGATCTCTGTCAAAGCTGGCCGCTGCGGCAATCTTCTCCCGCTCTTCAAAGGAAAGCTGTTGATTCCAGTCCTGCTGCATAAATTGGTTCTGCTGCAGGTTGTTCTGCTGGCCGAAGCGGTTCTGCTGCAGGTTGTTCTGCTGCCCAAACAGGTTCTTCTGCCGCCCATTCCTACCAGCCTCCAGCAACAAAGCCTTCTTCATGTCGCCGGCCTGCTTCGCCGTTTGCAGGTCGCCACGGGCCTTCGCGTTGAACTCCATGGCATCCCACTGCTGTGCGAGTCGCTCGTTCCTGTCGGCGCTGTCGGCGTCCAGTTTGTCCTGCTGGAATCCCTGGTTCCAATCCTGCTGCTGCCATTCCCGTTGGTTCTGTTGCTGGTTGAGATCGTTGGCGACGGACTCCTGGTAGCCCTTGTCCTGGCCAACAAGATCAGCCAGGTGCATGGCGGCCGGCCCGAAGGCGCTGTCGTGGATGATCGCGATAGGCATGGTGTCCTGTCCTAGAAGGTGTACTGCGGTTGCCACTCCGGCGTCGACGTGTCGAGATAGTTCTGGCCTCCGCC
>Ga0265327_10004864_pt1 | contig 11618 bp, 10 predicted proteins | sample 41621metaG_FD_202089 | JGI IMG/M metagenome (GOLD analysis project Ga0265327, IMG submission 202089) | Rhizosphere microbial communities from Carex aquatilis grown in University of Washington, Seatle, WA, United States - 4-16-21 metaG | ecosystem: Host-associated > Plants > Roots > Rhizosphere...
TTGACGGTGACTCCCAACGTGGACTGGGTCGACAGTATGAAAGTAGCCATGGGCGAATCGGCTGGCGAAGGCGGCGGACCTCCCGGCGAACAATGGGCGCACCGCACCCCGATCGTGTTTGCGCTGGTAAACATGGTGATGTGGGGCATGGGACTCGTGCTGGGACTGGCCTGCTGGGCTGGCTTTGGCGTAGCGTTATGGCAAATGATGGGGTTGCCTCGTCGGCTTGACAATAAGTCACCCTTCCAACTAATAAATTACGGCCAGGGGCGCAACTGGCGAACACACTTGTTGCCGTTGCTTTGGTGTGGCGGATACTTTGTGTACATGGGCACGCGCTGGGTCATGTCCACCCGTTACTTCCTGCCGATCTATCCTTTCATGTGCCTGCTGGCCGCCTGGGGGCTGCTGGAATTTTGGCGTTGGGCGCAGGAGACGCAACCTGTTGTGCCGTGGCGTCGACTGCTTGCCGGGTCGGCCATTGCGATTACGCTTTTAGGGACGTTAGCCTGGGCCAGCGCCTTTATGCAGGCTGTGTATAACACGCCGCATACCCGCATCCAGGCCGCGCACTGGATCTTCCAGAACATCGACGGGCCGATCCAGATCACCTGGAAGGACGCGCAGGGCAACCCGTTCAGCGAACCGATCCCCGCTGCGGACGCGCAGCCGATCAGGGCGGGATTCCCCTACGTGCAGTCTTTCGTTGCGCCTGTCGGCGGGGAATTGACCCAGGTCACCATGCCGCACGTCCAGAACGGGCCGGCCATCGTGCGCATTGTCGTTGCCAGCGACGCAAACGGGACGAATATCCTCGGCGAGGCCTCGCTTTCCATTCCGAAGGCCCAGTCCGAGGTCAAGGCTGCGTTCAAGAGCAGCGCCCCGCTGGTCGCCGGTATGACTTATTACGTAATCGCTTCGACGGATAACAGCGCCTCGATAATTGCCGTTTTCGAGAACACCGTCGCCAACGAAAGCTGGGACGAGGGCCTGCCGATGCGCTTCGAGGGCCACGATCCGTTCGGCGGACTGTACCGCGGCCTGACGATGGAAGTGCGCTGGCCCGACGACGAGAACAAAAAGAACATGTTCCTCGACGTGATCGCGCACGTCGACTACATCATCCTGCCCAGCCAGCGCGCCATCTGGGCCACCTGCCGCATCCCGATGACCTACCCGATGACCATGGACTATTACCGCGCCCTGTTCAACGGAAGCCTGGGCTTCGACGAGGTGGCTTCCTTCAGCGCGCCGATCAAGCTTGGCCCGCTGGAAATCTCGGACGTGGGTGGCACCTTTGCCTGGAACCAGACGCCTGCCCTGCCGCTCTTCAACCATAGCTGGCTGGCCGCCGAAGAAGCTTTCAGCGTCTACGACCACCCGCCGGTCTGGATCTTCAAAAAGCGCGCCGACTTCAGCATCGACAAGGTCAAGGCCATCCTGGACAAGACCGACCTGAGCAAGGTCATCAACCAAGGCCCGACCAGCGCAACGGGCGATTGGTGTCCTGCGCAGTAAATTGACAAGGCGACGATAACAAAAACTTCCGGGATTTTGCTCCCGGAAGTTTTTGTTATCCTGACCCGGACAGGCCGGAATGGATGATGAAAGCTAATGCAGCGTGTTGAGAAACGAAAATGCGAACAGGCCGCAAAAGCTGCCCACATATCCGATCAGGAATAATGCCGCGCCCAAAATTGTCCGGGCGGTGGAAGGCTTGCCCAGGAAAAGCAGGAGCAGCGTGCCACAAAGACTGACCTGCATCGCCAGGTCAAACCAGCTTTGCAAGAAGAGCGACATCACTCCCACAATCCCACACAGGACAGCCCACCAGATGGCCACCCTGCGGGCGGCCTCTTTGAGTTGCAGCAGGGCAATTACCAGATAGATATCCACCCCAAAATGGAACAGGCCCCACACGAAAAACTCAACCGCGTCTTTACTGTTGCTGCCCGTGCTGGCGGAAAGAGCGAGCACCCAGATGACGGCAAAGACCAGCGCGTCGAGCGCAGCGATGGCCGCCCCTACGCGCATCGGAATTTTCCAGGCGTCATTTTCGGCGCGCTGTTCGGTTTTTTGGGTATTGAATGCCTGGTAACGGGCATCCGAAACAATGAACGGGTTCAAATTGCGCGCAAGTTGAAGCTCACGCTCGGCGGAATCCATCAGGCCCATGCGTTGAAAATTCACCGCCTTGACCAGGTGTTCCTCGGCGCGCGCCTGCGTATCGAAGTCGTTTGATGGTTCCATGGAAGCATTACTACGAATTCAGCCAGGTCGCGGCGACTTCTTTGGCTTTCGTGACCATACCGGCCTCGACGCGCAGTTCCATGCGTTCTGCCGCAAATTGCAGCGTCAGGCGCGGCTCTTTGAGAGCGCCCGACTCGAAAGCCAATTGGACTTCGCCGCGGCGCAAGACTTGCTTGACGCCGGTCGGTTTCTTGCCGTTGACCTGGACGAGCAGCAGGGATTGCCGGGTAATGCCCACGTAATACCATTTGCGTCGCGGCCCATTGATGAGCGCATCGCCCAACGCGCCGAACAGAAGAATCATGCCGGTGCGCCCAGGGCCGGTGTAGCCATGGACAAAGGCCAGCAGGCTCTCGCCGGATGGCAACACCGGGCCGAGGACTTGATCCGCGATCTTTTGCTGCTGCACAAGATTGCGTTTTTGCAGTGCGCCGAACAGGAAATACGATCCTACGGCCAGCGCAAGCGCGATGATGAGCGCGATCACCCAGCCAAAGGATGATGAATCTGAGCCGCTGGTAAAGGGCAGACCACAAAAGACGAAAGCAAAGAAAAACACCAGTACTGCCAGAATAATATTACCGGTCTTGGACATGCGATTTTCTCCTTGTTGTGTGTGTGGTGGCGCTGCCTGACGATGGCAGGCAACGTCTTGATTGATAATGGTATTATACAGCAGGATGTTTTTCCTTCAACGGGAAACCGCAGACCAATTGCCGCGCCGCTCATCCCATGCTACACCGCGCGGGGCAGGCCGCCCGCCGAAAAGCGCAAACCACACAGGTCGCGGGGCTTATGTCTTTTTCATAAAAGCCCGCCAATTCTGCATATTTTCTGCATATTCTGCTGGTATATTTTTTTTCATCAAGTCATCATTTGGAGGACGTCCGATGAACAAGCACAAATTAAGTTTCAAGATATTGGTTGGTCTGCTATTGGTTTCCATGCTCCTGGCCGGTTGCGCGGGGAGCGGCTCGACGGACACCGGCAACGTCCCGACAGGCGTTGTCTCTTCCGTCACCGTTACCGATACGATCGATACGTCTGGCCCCTTGAGCGCCGATAAACTGGCCGGCCTGACGTGGGGCACAAGCGGCGTGGTGGAGAAGGTCAACGTTAAAGTGGGCGAGAAAGTCAAGCAAAATGACGTTTTGGCTTCCCTGCGGTTGGACTCTGTGCCTTCTTTGGTTGTCGCCGGGCAAGCTGACCTGGCGACCGCCCAGCGCAATTTGCAAGACCTGATCAACTCCGACACATCCCTGGCGGATGCGCAGTTGGCGGTGGTCAACGCCCGCAAGGCGCTCGAAACGGCCCAGAACAATTGGGATGGGCTGGCTTACCCGCGCGCAAGCGACACTTTGATCAAAAGCACCCAGGCGCAAATCTGGGATGCCCAGGACAAGCTGGCGCTCGCCACCAAAGCCTATCGACAGGTGCAAAATCGCCCCGACGGCGACTCGCTGAAAGCGGCAGCCTTGCTGGCCATGACGAATGCCCAGATGGCGCTGAACAACCTGGTCGAGTTATACAACTGGTATACCGGCAAGCCCACCCAGGCCGATTACGACCTGACCAAAGCGCAACTGGATGTTGCCAGGGCGGCGTTTGACGACGCGAAACGCACCCGCGATAATGTAAAGGGCGGCACTGACCCGCTCGTGATTGCCGCTGCGCAAGGTAAAGTCGATGCGGCCCAGGCCACCGTCAATACCATGTATATTATTGCCCCCTTTGACGGCGAGGTGCTTTCCGTCCAGGCCGGCGTGGGCAACTCGGTTGCCAGCGGCGATTCTGCCGTGGAGATGGTGGACCGCCAAACGCTCAAGGTGGAAACCCTGGTGGACGAATCCAATATTTCGCGCGTCGCGGTGAACAACCCCGCGCAAATCACGTTTGATTCGCTGCCAGGTGTCACGCTGCCAGGTAAAGTAAGCGGCATTAATCGCATCGGCGCAACGGTCAATGGCCTGGTCAAATACACCGTTGTCGTTTCCGTGGCGCCAACCGATAAACCGGTGCTGTTTGGCGCGGTGGCGAACGTCACGATCACCACTGGCGCACCGCACGCCATGCTGGCGGTGCCCGTCGGTGCCGTTCTAACCGGCACAAACAGTGAATATGTCGTCCTGGTCGCAGCAGACGGCAGCACGCAAAATGTGACGGTTGTCAGCGGCGATATCATCGGCACCGTTGTTACCGTCACCCCGACCGTCGCAGACAGTTTGAAGGCCGGCGATCAGGTTGAACTGTCGACAACAACAACAGGCAGCAGTTCCAACCGGACAGGCGGCGGGGGCGGCGGCTTTGGCGGCGGCGGCTTCGGGCCGGGCGGATAAAATGACTCCCATTATACAGATTGACCAACTGGTCAAAGTATTCACGATGGGCGAGAACGAAGTCCGCGCCCTGGACGGGGTTTCGTTTTCCGTCGAAAAAGGCGAGATGATTTCCATCATGGGGCCGTCCGGCTCCGGCAAGAGCACCTTGATGTCGATTGTCGGCTGTCTGGACGTGCCTACCTCCGGCTCTTACCTGCTGGATGGGGTCCCGGTGGAAAAAATGAGAGATACCCAGCTTGCCGACGTGCGCAACCGCAAGATCGGTTTTGTCTTCCAGCAGTTCAATCTGCTCTCGCGCACCAGCGCGCTCGAAAACGTGCTGCTGCCGCTCAGTTACAGCGGCCTGGGCCCGCGCGCCAGCCGCGAAAAAGCGCTCAAGACCCTGGAAAGGGTCGGGTTGAAGGATCGCGTAAAACACCACCCCAATGAACTTTCCGGCGGACAGCAGCAGCGTGTGGCAATCGCGCGGGCGCTGGTCAACGACCCGTCCATCCTGATCGCCGACGAGCCGACCGGCGCGCTCGACAGCAAAACCGGCGCTGAAATCATGGAATTGTTCCAGTCCCTGCACCGCGATTCTGGACAAACCGTGATCATGGTGACGCACGACTCGTTCATTGCCCGCCACACCGACCGGATCATCCACCTCGCTGACGGTCATATCCTGTCAGACGCCCCGAATCCGAACCCGCTTAAAGCGGGGGCGCTTCGTCCCGACGCCGATGTTTAGGAGCGCGTTATGTTAATTTCACAGAACATCCTGACCGCTTTACGCGGCCTGATGGCCAACAAACTGCGTTCTGCCCTGACCATCCTGGGCATTGTCATCGGCGTGGCCGCCGTGGTGGCGTTGATGGCCATCGGCAACGGCGCCACCAGCAGCATCACCAGCCGCATCACCAGCAACGGTTCCAACTTGCTAAACATCCAGGCCGGGCGTTCCCAGCGCCCGGCTCCCGGCGCATCGTTTGCGCCGACGTATTTGACCTACAGCGATTACGAGGTGCTTGCCAAAACATTGACGGATGTGGTTGGGATCGCCCCCGCGTATCAATCCAGCTATACCGTTACCGCCGGAATTCAAAGCTCACGAATTTCGGTGACGGGTGTCACTGAAGATTACCTGAGTGTGCATACCTATGTAATCGCAGCGGGACGCGGGATCAATGCCAATGACCGCGCCAAAATGAACCCGGTGGCGGTGATCGGCGCGACAACCGCCACAGACCTGTTCCTCACCAGCAACCCGATCGGACAAAAGATCAAGGCCAACGGCGTGACCTTTACCGTAGTCGGAACGCTTGTATCGAAGGGGTCTTCGGGTTTCACGAACGAGGATGATATCGTTTGCATCCCCCTTGAGACCGGTTACAGCAAATTGTTCGGCGCCAATGCCGTTCAGAACGGCCAGAAAACCGTCAACGCCATTTCGGTCTCGGCCAGTTCAGCCGACACGGTGAACGCGGTTTCGGCCCAAATTGAATTCGTTTTGCGCCACCAGCACCATCTCAAACCCGCCGACGCCGACGACTTCCGCATTTCGAACCAGGCAGCCTTGCTTTCCACGCTGTCCAGTGTGACTTCCACCCTGACGACTTTCCTGGGCGCAATTGCGGCGCTCTCGCTGCTGGTGGGCGGGATCGGCATTATGAACATCACGCTGGTCTCCGTTACCGAGCGCACGCGCGAAATCGGCCTGCGCAAGGCAGTCGGCGCGCGCAAAGATCACATCCTGTTCCAGTTCCTGGTGGAAACGGTGACCCTTAGCATGTTGGGAGGCATCATTGGTATTCTCCTGGGGATGGGGATTGCAGGAGTGGTCACGGCGTTGGGGCTGATTACCGCCCAGGTTTCCCTTTCGTCCATCCTGCTTTCGTTCTTCTTCTCGCTGGCGATTGGGCTGTTCTTTGGCATTTACCCGGCATTCCGCGCCGCCAACCTGCACCCGATGGAAGCGTTGCGCTCTGAATAACACGTTATCGGTTCTCCCGTAATCAACGGGAAAATCAAGATCATGAACCACGAAGACACGAAGTCACCAAGTTTTTTAGCCGAAAAACTTTGAAGTCTTAGTGGCTTTGCCTGCACCGAACGCAGGTACGCGTGTGCCTTTGTGGTGAGATTTTCCGGCAAAAACGGAAGTGCCACTTTATCGAAAAGGAGTAAAAAATGGAAACACCTAAGACCGAAACACCTAAGACAGAAATACCTCACACGGAAATACCTCGCACCAAATCGATCATCACCATTGTCGTCCTGCTTGCTCTGCTGGCAGTCCTGAGCGTCACCTCGGCAGTGACCACAGGGCAGTTTGGCGGTTTTGGCAGGGGAGGCGCGCGCGGCGGTTTCAACGGCACACCCCGTCCCGGTTTCAATGGCACTCCCGGCGCTCCCGGCGGTAACTTCCAGGGCGGCGGGGGCGGCGGCGCTGGTGGTGGGGGTGGCGGCGCCGGCGGCGGCTTTGGCGGCGGCGCTGGTGGTGGGGGCGGCTTCGCGGGGCGCGCTGGCGGCGGCGGTTTCAACACGTTTGCCATCACCCGCCAGCTTGGGATTAGCCCGCTGGTCATCGTCTATGCCGGCATTGCAGTGACGATCATTGGAATTTTGCTGGCCCTGCTGTGCGCTTTCGGCGTCTGGAAGCAAAAGAAATGGGCGCTGAACCTGGCCATGCTGATTGCCCTCCTGTTCCTGATAGGCGCATTGCCGGGGTTTTTCGCCGGTGGGCGCTTTAATTTGCTGCGCACCGCCATCGAAGCCTTGAGTGTGTGCGCATCTGCGATAATCCTTGTCATGGGAATTTTGCCGTCGGTGCGCGATACGGTTTCGTAACCCAAAGGTGACAGTCACTTTAGTGACTGTCACCTTTTATGCTTGTTGAGACGCGCGAGGAAAACATTCCTCGCGCGTTTTTCTTTTTTTACGCAGCCCAATTTATGATAAAATGCGACGAACACCTGAACACCTATTCAATCGTTCACTACGCCTATGACCTCACCTATTCTTGACGAACATACCGCTGTCCATGTGGCAGAACTCTTTCGCGCCTTTAGCGATACCAGCCGGGTGCGCATCCTTTCGGCGATCATCGAAAAGGAAGTCAATATTTCGGCGCTTTCCGAAATGGTGGGCGTGACCGAATCGGCCGTGTCGCACCACATGCGCGGGCTGCGACAAATGCGCATCGTCCGGGCGCGCCGCGAGGGCAAGGAAGTCTATTACAGCGTCGTCGACCCGCATATCGTCGCGCTGTTCCAACAGGGAGTCAGGCATGTGCAGGAATAATATCCTGCTGTTCTTGACCCTGGTTTGCCTCGTGATCGGCGTGCTGGCGGCGCTGGTTCCATTTTCCGATATGGATCACGACGGCTTGGTGGATTCATTCATCACGAATGGATTCGTCCTGATCCCCGCGCTTGGTTCCGTTACCGTGTTTTGCCTCCTGCTGACCGGACTCCTTTCAGCCTGCCTCGCCGCGCCCCGCTTTTTCTCCACCCTGTTACTCCCTCCGCCCATCCTCAACTAAATATCCCTGCCCTTGCCCCGGCATTTTGCTGCCAAAGGGGGACTGATTCTGCATATTACCCAAAGGAGAAACCGAATTCCATGGATATCAAACTCGAAGAAAACCTTCTCGAAGGTCTGACCGAAGAGCAGGCCCGCGAAAACCTGGCAATCGATGGATACAACGAACTGCCCGGCACGAAGAAACGCAGCTTCTGGCTCATTTTGTTCGAAGTCGTCCGCGAACCGATGTTCCTGATGCTGATTGCCTGCGGATTGCTCTACCTCTTCCTGGGCGACCAGCAGGAAGCCTTTATGTTGATGGGTTTTGTGGTGGTCGTCATCGGCATCACCTTTTACCAGGAGCAGAAAACCGAGCGCGCGCTGGAAGCCCTGCGCGACCTGTCCAGCCCGCGCGCGCTCGTGATCCGCGACGGCAGGCAGCAGCGCATCGCCGGGCGCGAAGTCGTCCGCGATGACATCGTGCTGCTCGCCGAAGGCGACCGGGTGCCGGCGGATGCGGTTTTGTTGACGGGGTCCAATCTCAGCGTGGACGAATCCCTGTTAACCGGCGAATCGGTCCCGGTCCGCAAGAAGTCGTGGGACGGACGCCTGGAAATGGGCCGCCCTGGCGGCGGCGACGACCAGCCCTTCGTCTATTCCGGCTCGATGGTGGTCAAAGGCCAGGGCGTGACGCAGGTGCGGGCAACCGGCATGCGCACCGAGATCGGCAAAATCGGCAAGGCGCTCCAGCTTTTGGAGCCGGAAGATACCAATCTCCAGCAGCAGACCGGAATCATTGTGCGCAACTTTGCCATCATTGGGGTGGCGATGTGCGCCATCGTGGTGATCGTTTTTGGGCTGACGCGCGGAGACTGGCTGCACGGCGTTTTGGCGGGCCTGACGCTGGCCATGGCCACCCTGCCCGAAGAATTCCCGGTGGTGCTGACGATTTTCCTGGCGCTGGGCGCCTGGCGCATTTCGCAGTATCACGTGCTTACCCGGCGCGTCCCGGCGGTGGAAATGCTTGGCGCGGCCACCGTACTCTGCACCGACAAAACCGGCACGCTGACCCAGAACCGCATGAGCGTGACGCACCTGATGATGGGCGATGAACTCCTGGAAGTGGGGTTGGAGCAGCACGTCATCCCGGAGTCGTTCCACGAACTGGTGGAATTTGGCACCCTGGCGACGCCGGTGGACCCGTTCGACCCAATGGAAAAAGCCATCAAGGAACTGGGCGGGCGCACCCTGGTCAATACCGAACACCTGCACGCCGAATGGAACCTGGTGCGCGAATACCCGCTCTCCGAAAATTTGCTGGCAATGTCCGACGTCTGGCGCTCCACCAGCCGCAATGCGTTTGTGATTGCCGCCAAGGGCGCGCCCGAAGCCATTGCCGATCTGTGCCATCTCGAAACGGCCAGGATGGACGTGCTGCGCGGTCAGATCAACCGGATGGCGGACCAGGGCTTGCGTGTGCTCGGCGTAGCCAAAGCCGAATTCATCCCGGTGGATTTGCCCGCCGAACAGCACGACTTCGAATTCAGGTTTATCGGTTTGCTCGGCCTGGCGGACCCCATCCGCCCCGAAGTGCCGGGCGCAGTCAAGGAGTGTTACGATGCCGGTATCCGCGTGATCATGATTACCGGCGATTATCCCGGCACGGCGCGCAACATTGCCGGCCAGATCGGTCTGAAACCGCTGGATGAAATCATTACCGGTGCGGAACTGGACGCGATGAGCGACGATGAACTGGCCGAACGCATCAAGACCACCTGCATCTTTGCCCGCGCCGTGCCGGAACAGAAGCTGCGCATTGTCGGCGCGCTGAAAGCCAACGGCGAAGTGGTGGCCATGACCGGCGACGGCGTCAACGACGCCCCGGCGCTCAAGGCAGCGCACATCGGCATCGCCATGGGCGGGCGCGGCACCGACGTGGCGCGCGAATCCGCCGCGCTGGTGCTGGTGGACGATAACTTCGCGTCCATCGTCGCCGCGGTGCGCATGGGACGCCGTATTTTCGACAATCTCAAGAAGGCCATGTCCTTTATCTTCTCGGTGCATATCCCCATCGCGGGCATGTCGCTCATCCCGGTCTTTCTCGGCTGGCCGCTGGCGTTGCTGCCGGTGCATGTGCTCTTCCTCGAACTGATCATCGACCCATCCTGTTCGGTGGTCTTCGAAATGGAAAGCGAGGAGCCGGACATCATGCAGCGCCCGCCGCGCAAACTGGATGCGCCGCTCTTTGGCCGTTCGATGATCCTCTCAGGGTTGATCCAGGGGCTTGGCATCCTGGCGGTGATTGGAGGCGTTTACGCCTTTGGGATGTTGAGCGGGCAGGGCGAAGGCGCGGCGCGCATGTATGCCTTTGTCTTGCTGGTCACCGGTAACCTGGTCCTGATCTTTTCCAACCGCTCGCGCACGCTGTCCATCATCCAATCCCTGCGCATCCCCAACAAATCGTTGTGGTGGATCACCGGCGGGGCGCTGTTTTTCCTGGCGTTGGCGCTGACCATTCCCCCCCTGCGCGACATATTCCATTTTGCGCCGCTCCAGCCCTGGGAAGTGGTGTTGCTTGCCCTGGCAGCGTTGGTCTGCGCCCTGTTTGCCGAGAGCACCAAACTCAAAGCACTGCAAAAGCTGATTTATCGGGATGATGAATGATGAAACGCGCGACGTATTATCTCAATAATCGGTGGTTGAGCGTGCCCTGAGCCTGTCGAAGGGTAGGCGGCGATGCTGTTCCGCCGCCGTATCGAAACCACCTTGTCAGCCGCAGCCGACCGTATGAAACCTGATGCTTCTCGCGGCGCAGCCGATTTTTATGTTTTCGAGCGGGCGGTGCTATAATTTTCTTAACCGGTTTTACCCCAAGATGGTCTAACTAACGTCCTAATTGATTTAGGACGTTAGTCGGCGGGTCAGACCGTCCATAAGCTATTAGGAGGCTGTTGAAAAACCCCTTCATCACGAAGTCGCCGTTTGTAAATCTCCCACTCCGGGCGCAAAAACAGCCTTTTTGTGGGATGAAAACATCAAAAGCGGCGAATTTATGAACAGGCCGTCCCACTTTCGCAAATTGTCTTTTCCGAAAAGGGACTTTTTCAACAGGCTCCTAGAAATTTTTTGCTTAGAACAAAGAAGGGTAGGCTCAGAGTCGATCATGAACGGACGATTTATTCTTGAAATTCCAATTTATAGAGTGTCACCAACAAAGTTTGACGAAGAGACATTGAAGCTTCGAGATAAAGCAATAAGTTGGATACCATCTAGTCCTTTCTCTGAAGATCAAAAAGAAAGTATGCTAAAACGACACCAAAGCCTCTTTGAAAGTTCTCCCGAAGGGAGACTGTGGAAGTATAACGAAATCATAGGATACATTATACTTTTTGCTGATCATCGTCAGATACAAGCCCATTGCTCGTTACTTAATGCGAAGCAATACACCAGAAATATGACGCAAAGGAAATACTTTCAATACTACGATAAGGTTTTTACAACATCGATGCAAATAAACGATACATC
>Ga0265327_10004865_pt1 | contig 11614 bp, 7 predicted proteins | sample 41621metaG_FD_202089 | JGI IMG/M metagenome (GOLD analysis project Ga0265327, IMG submission 202089) | Rhizosphere microbial communities from Carex aquatilis grown in University of Washington, Seatle, WA, United States - 4-16-21 metaG | ecosystem: Host-associated > Plants > Roots > Rhizosphere >...
TGACTCACGGACTGCCCGGGGCTGGTTCGGCAAGTCCCCTTCCCGGCTGCTCATTTCTTCCAATCCGGATCCGGTCCACGCCCACCAGCCAGGGATCTCGATCTCCATCCGCCGCCACTGCGCTGCACACAGCGCGGTGAATGCCTCGCTATCGGCTACGAAGGCCAAAGCCCGCCGCCACCGCACGATCTCGAACACCGTTTCCGCCACGAAGGCACGGTCGCGTTTCCCCCAGCGTGGATTGGCGGCAAACGTCGTCTCCAGAACCCGGTCCAGCACCAGCCCCTGGCCCAGCACAGCCTCCAGCACCGCCACACATCCTTCCGCCAGTATCCGGTGCAGTTTCACGTCCGCAGACTCCCCTTTCCAATCTTGACTATTCAATATCCAAGTTTCGCCCCATGCTCGCCGCGTGCCGACCGTCACCCTCAAATACCTGTCGTTCCACCCCTCCATCTGGCCCCGCATGATCGGCGATGTATCGCGCGATGCCATGCCCGGCTCGCTGGTGGAAGTGTTCGGCACCCAGGGCACGACATTCGGCTGGGGCCTCTGGAATCCCAAGGCGCGCATGCCGCTGCGGATGGTCAGCCATCGCCCGGAACCGATCGATGAGTCATTTTTCCTCGATGCCATCCGCAATGCCGCGTCGCTGCGGCGTGAGATGTTCCACCTCGACGAGGAAACGGACTCCTACCGCTGCATCCACGCCGATGCCGACTTCCTGCCCGGCCTGGTGGCGGACAAGTTTGGCGATGTGATGTCGCTGGAGGTAACGACGCTTGCCGCCTGGCAGCGTCTCAACGACTGGCTGCCGCTGATTCACGAATGCTTCGGCACCAAGCGCACCGTGGTCCGCATCGATGCCCAGCTCGCCCAGGTGGAAGGGATTCCCCGCGGCCCTCATCCGGCATCCGAAAACATCCGCAATGTGAAGATCCGCGAGCACGGCATCACCTACGAGGTGGACTTCACCGACGGCCACAAGACCGGCTTCTTCTGCGATCAGCGCGACAATCGCAAGCGTTTCGGCCAGCTCGCCAAGGGCAAGGACGTGCTCGATCTCTGCTGTTACACCGGCGGCTTCTCCGTGAGCGCCGCTCTTGGCGGAGCCAGTGAAGTGACCGCCGTCGATCTCGATGAAACCGCGGTCGCGATGGCCAAGCGCAATGCCAATCTGAACAACGCCCGGGTTAAGTTCACCCACGCCGACGCCTTCACCTGGATGCGCACCATGATCGAGAACGGCCGCCAGTGGGACCTCGTCATCGCGGATCCTCCGAAGTTCATCTTCGGCCAGGACGACGAGACCGGCCACGCGAAATACAACGATCTCAACAAGCTCGCCGTTCAACTGGTGAAGCCAGGCGGGATTTTCGTGACCTGCTCCTGTTCCGGGATGCTGGCCGCCGAAGCGTTTGAGAAGGTGGTGATCGCAGTCTCCCACCGTCAGAGCAAACGCCTCCAGATCGTCAACCGCACTGGTGCCGGGCCGGATCATCCGGAGCTCTCGAATTACCCGGAATCCCGCTATTTGAAGGTGTTGTGGAGCCGGGTGTGGTGAATGACGGCGAACGCGTGTGTTCGTCATACTTCTCCTTGCCAAGCCAAGGGCGCGCCGGTAACACTGCCGCCCGCACCGCAAGCCGGTCGCGCTGGTTAGTATAAATGGTCCCGTAGTCCAACGGATAGGACGATGGCCTCCGAAGCCGTAGGTAGTGGTTCGATTCCACTCGGGACCACCAGCCACCACTCCTTACGAATCAAGGAATTGAACCAGACGGGGAGACGGCCCTGTTTTCGGACCGTTGCCGTTTGCGACTCCTTCTTATCTTGATCGAATGGCTTGGATGACCTGCGCATTCCGTTGGTCGGCCTTGTGGCCGTTGATCACCATCAGCGCGTGAATGACCCCCGGGATCCAGAAGAATAGGGTCAGCAGCAGGTTCAACGCTGCCAGCAAGGGCTTGCCGCACAACAGAACCGCCAATGGAGGGACAAAGAAGGCAAGCACATATCGCATGGCGGAGATTGTGCCGGTTACCCCGTCCGGTTCAAGGAACGACTCAACCTGAACACCATGGAACTTCTCCGATCCGGATGGACGCCGGGGGATTCCCTGCAGACGCGGCCCGCCGTCACTGGGTCACCACCGTCACAGTATCGGACAAGCCCCAGTCCGAGAGAAGAGTCGCGACTGCGGCGGAAATTGCGTTGGTGTTGGCTCCCGGCTTGCAGATCACGGTCGTGTTGGCGGGTGTGGCCCCGACAAATGCCGCCTCATACTTGTCACCGAGATGGAGGAGCAGATTGCAACGCCTCAGTCGAGGCTGGTCGAAGGTGGTATTGGCGGCAGGGAGAACCGGAATGACCAGGGAGTGGATCAGGGTAAAATCGACTGAAGAAGCCAGGCGCTCGCAGGCATCCATCTGGAAGTCCGACAATTCGAATCCACAGCCGATGGCCCGCTGGGCAAGCATGCGTGCGTGAAAGGACAGCCCCGCAAGATGGAGGGCTGCCCGGGTCAGGCGCACGACCGATCTGGCCACGCACTCCGAACCGCTGTCCGGGGACGAAGGTGGCAGGTCAAGGGGGCCGCTCAAGTGAACGTTATCTGCAACGCGGGAACACCCTTCGGTGTCGACATAAAACCATCGCGGGTCATTCGCCATTCCATCCAGAAGGGATTTCCTCTGGCGATGGAGCGCCTCCGTCGCCACGGCGTCCATCGCCAGGGCAGGAGCGTAGGCAACCCGTTCATAAATCATGAACATGTCCGGCAGACCCTGGCTGGAGCGGATGGCCCCATTCCAGGCAAATGCACGTGCGCCATAGCTGTCAGCGAGCGCGTATGGGTCTGAATAGGTCGTGTACCAGTTGCTATTGCCGTTTGGAACCCACTGATTGGTCGAGGTCGCACAATCGTTCTCCCCTTGGAAGAAGATGCCGACGGAAAAGCTCTTCGGGTTCTTGCTGACGGATGAGGAAAGCGAGCGCCAGTCCTGCAATACCTGGGCCCCTCCCACCTTCCCGACGGCGTAATAGGCAGGCGAAGCATACGGGGCGGAACTGGTGTCGTAATTCGGGCAAACATCGTATCCGGTGCCCTGGTCATTGTTCCTCATCCAGTTGCACAGAGCGGTTCCACCATAGATGCCGCCGAATGCGAAACTGGGATTGTCGTATGCCGCGGACAGCGCGGGGCCGATCTGCGCATAGCTGTAGCCGAAGTTGCTCTGCCCCCCTCCGAGAAACAATTGAGTCGGCGGGTACTCGTTCAGTTTTTTCGCTTCGAGATACGCATCAAGAGAGAGCACTTCGTCGTCGTTGAGCGTTCGATCGTAGAATCCCGCCCAGCGCACGGTGATCGGCGCACTCAGATTGTTACTATAGGAACAACCAAGATTCCAAAAGCCGACGGAGGTCAGCCGCTGCGCGTCAGCCATGGTTACTTCGACTGAATCAAGCCGGCATCGAACGACGGTGCCGTTGAACCGCACCGTAAGAACGTGCCAGTTGTCGCTGCCTGCCAGCCGTTGGCTTCGGAAGGGCACAAACTCCGTGGAATTAACAGAACCCAGTCCGCCATCGCGGGTGAAAAGTTCGAGAGCGCGATTTCCGGAATTATCGCAGCCACAGAGGCAGTCGTAGGGATTGGCGCCGGGCCGCATCTTCAGGAGGAAGGATAGCGTCCATGATTTCCCCACCCCACCCGGCCAAAGGGGAAAGTGCAGGAAGTCATCGATTCCGTCGAAAACCACAGCCTGCTGCCGGAATACCGGCTGCAATGATGGACTTTGCGGGGCCGAGGCGATGCCGACGCCGATCCACTTGGAGACGGCAGTTCCATCCGCAACTCCGGGAAAATCCCGGGTGGCATCGAGTGACCAGAGCAGATGATCGGCGGGTAGATTGGGCAGGACGATACCAGAGATCGAAGCGCGCAACCGGACAAAGAGATGCCCACCGGTGGAGAGTTGGGTCGGCACGTAGACCTGGACGAGGCTCAAGCCCTGAACCGGCGGAGAAACCATTACCCTGATCCCGTCTACACCATTGATCGCGGCCTTCCAGTCCACCGTGTTGCCACTATACTCGACGAATGTCTCGGTTGCGGAATCCGCCGCCGCCCCGTCGGATAGCCCGAACGAAAAAAGTGCATAGGTTCCAACGCCTGAGTGGCCATCGGGATCCACGGTTACCACTGAACTGCGCGGCAGCCGGGCACCGTCGGGGGTCCGGGAATTCGGATTGCCTCCAACCACCCATTCAATCGCGTTCGATACGCCATCTCCATCCGCATCCACATCCGGAGCCCCACTGGTCACCGGATCGAGGCCCGCTGAAGTGACAAATGCGGAGTAGGTCGCTCCGGAGATAATCGTGAGACTGACGTTATCGATATAGTAGCGGGCGGTTCCACCTCCCGGCTTCGAGAAGATCAAATAGACGAGCTTGCCCTGAGCACCGGCCGTGGCCAGCGAGGCCCCCGGAACGGTAACCGACACCGTTTGCACGCTGTTGGCTGGTCCAAAAGCCGCCGAAGTAATCACTGCGGACTGCTCCCAGGAACTTCCAACACCCCAGCCGATGGTGTAAGACGGCAGATTTACGGTCAGTTGCTCGGAAGAACCGGTCGACAAGTAATGGAAGGAAAACCGGTAGTCCTTGGTCGCGTCCCATGTGGTGGGAAGGATGATGCGGGCTTCGCCCGAGGAACTGGAGGCCCCCAGGTCCAGGGCATTGCTCGGTGGTGAACTGACCCCAACCACGGGCGAGACCAACCCATGGTGATCCCCAGCGTAGGTCACCCACATCCCCTGCTGGGTCGATGGTTGAGAGGACGCCGAGGCCAGTGGCCCCGCAGGCCGTCCTTCAAAATCCTCCTTGAAGATCGCGATGTCAGCCGAAGTGATCTGAACCATGATTCCGGCAGAGAAGAAAATCGTCAGGATTGCCTTGATCATGGTAGAGTGGTCACGACCGGATTTTCCGGGTGGAATCCACCGCCGGTCAAGTCCGGGACCTCACGAATCAGTGGGAAGTTTGCATGATTGGTGCACCGGGAGCCTAGTTGATCGTGAACCCATTCGTGAGAGACCACGTATTCGGGCCGAAGGCGACATTGACGGTGTAGGCTCCAGTCGCCGCTCCGGACGGGATGGAGAACACGAGAGTGACCACTCCGGTGGTCGTGTTGCGCGTGCGACTGGTCGCCGTAATGGTGGCGGCACCGCTGCGGGTGAGCGTGGCCGCGGTGGGTTGGACCGTTGTTGGAGGCGGGGCCGGATTGTAAGCGCTGTTGAGCGTCACGGTGAGGATCGCCGTGGCGTTGCGGTTGCCGCTCGACGGAGCAACTGTGGAAATGCCTTCGCTGCCGCCGGTTCCGGTCCCGCCTCCCGAAGTGGTGCCCGTGTCATAGCTGGCGAGGGCTGTGCGGGTGAATCGATAGAATCGCTTCGGGTGGAAGGGATAGGCACCACTTTCAACGTAGCTGGTGGCGACCGCACCGCTGGCGGCGGACTTGGTGGAGCTCAGGGTGCTCCAGGTGCTGAGATTGTCACTGGCCTCCACCTTGTAGGTTCCCCCTTCCACGCTGCTCCATGTCAAGGTAACGTCGCCACTGGCCTTGTCCACGACGGTGGACTGCCCGGCCTCCTTGATATTCGGACCGCCGGAGAAGTAGGTGGAAACCGTCTCGGTCGCGGTGGATGTCCCGCCGGTGGGGTTGCCGAAAAAGTAGAAGTTGGTATTGCAGGGAAACTGGGGGGTTCCCGAAGCATCGATGTTGATGAAGTAGGCGTAGGTGCCGTTTGGAAACTCGGGGGTCTTGCAATAGCGGACGTTGTATTCATTGAGGTCGAAGTCGGTGCCGAGTGCGTATTTGGTGGTCCCGGATTTGACCAGGTCGCCGAGGTAGGCCCAGTCCTCGATGTAACGGCCGAAAGGGTAGGTGGTGGAAACGGCGGGCCCAGCGGCGGAGACGTTGCCATTGTTCCGGGTCGACCACGTCGGCAGGGAACGTCCGGTGATGCTGACGTTATCCACGCCGGTGGTGGTGCCGTCCCGCTTCACGAAGCCGCCGATCATGCGCCGCACGGTGCTGGTGGCGTCGAGGGCAGACGAATAGCCATAAGGCCCATAGATCGGGAGGCCATCGCGCATCCAACCGAGGATCGGCGAGTGATTCGGCGAGGTGGTCGATTCGGTGTAGGCCTTGGTAGTGGGATTGAAATCGACGTGGTCGCCGAGCAGGTAGCGGAGGGCCAGTGGGTTGGCATGGTTGTGATATTTGCCGGTGTTCTGCTCGTGGGTGTTGCCGGGATCGAAGGTGATTTTTTCATTCATGTAGGCATCCCGGTGCCACTGGCCCGTGCCGGGGCTGGATTCGGTGCCATTGGCGTAGGAAAAGCCGTCGGTAGGATCGTAAATGGCCACGCCGTCCACAAAGTAGCCGATGGCATCTTCTGAGCCCATCGTGATCGTTTTCGTCGCGGGCGGGGTGCTGAGGGTGGATGTGCGCGGGATACGATAGTTGATGTTCTGGTTCACGGGCAGGTTCACGAAGGCGGTGGTGCGGGCGGCATCGTCATACCAGGGACCCATCGTGTAGGGGCCGAGGTCGGTCGTGTTGAAATAGATCCAGGAACTGGAATAGGTGATCGACTGGACTCCGACGTAGGCAGGCAGCGCCTGGGTGAGACGGCCATTGGTCCAGGTGGTGTAGGTAGTGCCGGCGAGTTTGTCCGCGTCCGTCTTGTAGATGCGGGCGTATTTCGAGGAGTAGCCGGTGACCCACGAGGTGAGCTGGGGATCGGCGTGGGAAACGGCGGCCGACATCAGGCTGAGAAAGGCAAGGACGTGAGCAGTAGTTTTCATGAGTGCCCGAACCCTGCCATATCGTCCATTAAGCCACCGTGAATGACGGATGGCGCGTTATTCATCGTGCCTTAATCCGGTATTTGTTAGCGTTCGGGACGATGAGAGTGCTCGTGGTCGAAGACGAACCGGATCTGCTGCGCACGCTGGCCCAGGCGATGCGGGAAGAAGGGCACGCGGTGGACGAAGCCGCCGATGGCGACGAGGCACTCTACAAGGCCACCGAGTGGGACTACGATGCGATCGTGCTCGATGTCATGTTGCCGGGGCAGGACGGTTTCGAGGTTTTGAAAAAAGTGCGGGCGGTGAAAAAGACTCCGGTGCTGATGCTGACGGCACGCACCAAGGTCAATGACCGCATCCATGGCCTGGACAGCGGTGCCGACGACTACCTGCTGAAGCCAGTGGATCTCGATGAACTGGCCGCTCGGGTGCGGGCGCTTATCCGCCGTGCCCACGGCGATGCGAGCGCCGTCATCGCAATCGGCGGCATCCGGGTCGACACTGCGGCCCGGCGTGCGACGCGGAATGGTGAGCCAGTCCCTCTCACCGGCCGCGAGTATGCCTTGCTGGAATTTCTGGTGCTCAGGCGCGGCAGAATCGTGACCCGCACGGACCTTTACGAACATTTGCACGATGAAAATGACACGCCGACCTCGAACCTGGTGGATGTCCACGTATTCAATCTCCGCAAGAAATTCGGTGCCGACTTCATCGTGACGCTCAGGGGCCAAGGATACAGCATCGAGGCATGAAGTGGGGCAAGTCCATCCGCTGGCGGATCCAGGCATGGCACGGGGCTCTGCTGCTCGTGGTTTTCATCGGCTTCTGTATTTCCGCCTATCGCTTGGAACGCAGCAACGTGCGGCGAAACGGGGACCGCGATCTGGAAATCCGGCTCGCAGCCATGTCGGAGGCGTTGGGCGGTGGTGACGGGCATGGCCAGCAGCGGGAGGGTCCGCAGAACGGTCCTCCTCCGGGGCGGCCCGGACGCGATGGTCCGAGAGAGCCGGAAGCCCAGGAAGAGTCAGGTCCAGCCCGACCGCCACCGGGTTTCGCAGCAGAGCGGTTTCTCAAGATGTTCGAGTCCTCCCGCGAGGAGCCATTTTACTATGTGGTGTGGAATCGTGCGACCACACGGATCGCGGCGTCTTCCGCTGCGCCACCGGGAGTGCCACGTCCAGTAAGGGCCGACTATCGCCAATCCGGCGTGGAGTTTCGTGATCGGGATGGGGTCCGGGAGGCCTTCATGTTCACCCCACCGGGGGAGTGCCTGCTTGCTGGCCGGAGTCAGGTTGGATTCGAGAACGAGATGCGCCGCTTTGCCTGGAAGCTTGCCGGTATTAGTGCGGCCGTCCTGGGAGTGGGGCTTGCCATTGGATGGTGGATTGCTTCACGGGCGATGCGGCCGATCAGCCAGATCAGTGCTGCTGCGACACGGATCGCAGCCGGGCATCTCAATGAGCGGATTCATACCGATGAAACGGACAGCGAGTTGGGAAAACTGGCGATGCTGCTGGATGAGACGTTCCAGCGGCTGGATGCGGCCTTCGACGAGCAGGCGCGTTTCACCTCGGATGCCGCGCACGAGCTCAGAACGCCCGTCTCCATCATCCTCGGACAGGCCCAACTGGCGCTGGCCCGGGAACGCAGCAGCGAGGACTACCGGGCGACGATCGCGATCTGCCAGCGCGCGGCCAAACGGATGCATGGACTCATTGAGTCGCTGCTCGATCTCGCGGTTTTGGACGCATCTCCCACATCATCCGGCCAAGTCGAATGCGACCTCGCCGAACTGGCCGGCCAGCATCTGGCGCTCATGCACGACCTGGCGGATGAGGAGGGCATCACGCTGACCGGCCATCTGGAATCGGCCAGTTGTCGCGCCAATCCCGATCGGCTGGCTCAGATTCTGGACAACCTGTTGTCCAACGCGCTGAAATTCAGCCCGGCAGGCTCCGAGGTCCATCTCCGAACGTGGGTGGAAGACGGGCACTGTTGCCTGTCGGTGCGGGACACCGGGCCGGGGATCGCCGCGGAACACCTGCCCCATCTGTTCGAGCGCTTTTATCGAGCGGACACCTCGCGCAACCGGGCCACGGGCGGGGCCGGGCTGGGACTGGCCATTTGCCAAAGGATCGCGGAAGCCCACGGCGGCAGTCTTTCGGTCGAGAGCCAACCAGGGACAGGCAGTTGCTTCACGCTGCGGTTGCCGAAAGCCGGGTGAAAGTTGGCCCTTGGTTCCGCGTAGTTTTCGACCGATGATGCGCACGATGAACCTTTTCCGCTCTGTTTCCTGCCTGTGGGTGGCCGCCACCCTGACCGTGTCTGCCGCCGAGGCACCGAAGGTCCTGCCCATCGGATCGCCGGTGCCGGATTTTTCCCTGCCAGGCATCGACGGGAAGACCCACGCGCTGGCCGAGTACAAGGACTCGAAGGTGCTGGCGATCATCTTCACCTGCAACCATTGCCCGGATGCCGTGGCGGCCGCCGGCCGGATCGAGACCCTCTATCAGACCTACAAGGACAAGGGCGTGGCGGTCGTGGCGGTGAATGCGAACAGCAAGGAAGGTCTGCGTCCCGACGAACTCGGGTATTCCCCGTTTGGCGATTCCGTGGAGGAGATGCCGGCCTTTGCCAAGGAGCACGGGTGGACGCTCCCGTATTTGTATGATGGCGCGACCCAGCAGTTCGCGATCGCCTGTGGGGCTCAATCGACGCCGCATGTCTTCCTTTTCGATGCCGACCGCAAGCTGCGCTACACCGGTCGCATGGATGATGCCGGCCGGTCGAAGGCCCCGGTGGAAAAGAGCTACGTCGTCAATGCGATCGAATCCCTGCTTGCCGGACAGGAAGTGAAGGAGCCGGTGACTCGGTCGCAAGGTTGCTCCACCAAGTGGCTGACGAAAAAAGACGCCGTGGCGGCCGATCAGGCGGCCTGGGAAAAGCGCCCTGTCAGCGTGGCGGATCTCGATGAAGAGATCGCCAAGAAGCTGAAGGCGAATCCGTCGAAGAATTTGCGCCTGGTCAATTTCTGGTCCACCACCTGCGGTCCCTGTGTGGCGGAGTTCCCGACGTTGGTGGATACGGCCCGGCGGTTCGAAACCCGTGGCTTTGAGTTCATTTCGATCAGCATGGACCCGAAGGAAGACCGCAAGAAGGTGGAGACCTTTCTTACCAGTCGCCACGCCGCGGTTCCCCACGAGAACGAGAAGTCAGTGAAGGAGGAAGGCCGCGAGACCGGCAACTTCCATTGGACGGGTGGCAATCCGGACAAGCTCGCCGAAGCCATCGACCCCGACTGGACCGGTGCCCTCCCTTACTCCGTTCTCGTCGCCCCCGGCGGCAAGATCGTCTGGAAGCAGGTCGGTGAGGTGGATGCCGTCGAAATGCGCCGGCAGATTCTGAAGGCGCTGGATTCGTGAAGCCGTCCACATCTTCGTAGCTGAAGTGGGAACACTTCAGCTACAAAAGAGAAAAGGCCCGATCCGCAGGCGGACCGGGCTCTTGTAAAATAAGAGGCTTTGGCGCTTGGAAAGCGCCGCCACGGTTACATTTCCAGCAGGAGGCGTGTGGGCGTCTCCAGGCAGTCCTTGATGCGGATCAGGAAGGTGACGGCTTCCTTGCCGTCGACGATGCGGTGGTCGTAGCTGAGGGCGAGGTACATCATCGGGCGGATGACGACCTGGCCATTCAGGGCGACCGGGCGCTGCTGGATGGTGTGCATGCCGAGGATGCCGCTCTGGGGCGGGTTGAGGATCGGCGTGCTGAGGAGGGAGCCGTAGGTGCCGCCGTTGGAGATGGTGAAGACACCGCCCTGGAGGTCTTCGATGGCGATTTTCCCCTCTTTTCCCTTCTTTGCGTAATCGAGGATGTCCTTTTCGACCTGGGCGAAGCTCTTCTTGTCCGTATCGCGCAGGACCGGGACGATGAGGCCCTTTTCGGTGCCGATGGCGACGCCGATGTCGTAGAAGTGGTTCTCGACGATCTCATTGCCTTCGATGCGGGCGTTGATCTGCGGCACGTCCTTCAGCGCTTGGGCGACGGCCTTCACGAAGAAGGACATGAAGCCGAGTTTCACGCCGTGCTTCTTCATGAACTCGTCCTGAACCTGCTTGCGGAGGTCCATGACGGCGGTCATGTCCACTTCGTTGAATGTCGTAAGAATGGCCGCAGTCTGCTGGGCGTTAACGAGATGCGTGGCGATCTTGCGGCGCAGCATGCTCATCTTCTTGCGGGTGGTTCGGCCATCTTCGGACGGCGCCGGCGCGGCGGCCTTTTCGAGTGGAGCACTGACCACCGAAAGGTCGGGCTTGAGGCGCGGGGCGGTAAGGCCGGTGGCGGCACCCGGAGCGGGCGCAGGGACAGGCGCGGCCGCGGCCGCGGCGGGAGCAGGTGCCGGGGCAGCAGTGGGAGCCGGAGCCGAGGCGCCGGCGGCTGAGATGTCGATGGTGGCGATGACGGCTCCGATGGAGACCTCTTCCCCTTCCGCGACTAGGATCTTAAGTTTGCCGGAGGCTTCGGCCTCAAGTTCGTTGGAGACCTTGTCGGTTTCCAGGGTCACGAGCACCTCGCCCTTGGTGACCTGATCGCCGTCCTTCTTGCGCCAGGCGGCGACGTTGGCGGAGGTGATCGATTCCCCGGCGGCGGGAACCTTGATTTCAATCGTGCCACCACCGGAAGACGGAGCGGCTGCAGGAGTCGGAGCCGTGGCGGAATGGGCAGCAGCGGCAGA
>Ga0265327_10004866_pt1 | contig 11613 bp, 10 predicted proteins | sample 41621metaG_FD_202089 | JGI IMG/M metagenome (GOLD analysis project Ga0265327, IMG submission 202089) | Rhizosphere microbial communities from Carex aquatilis grown in University of Washington, Seatle, WA, United States - 4-16-21 metaG | ecosystem: Host-associated > Plants > Roots > Rhizosphere...
ACGCGATAGAGACGCCTGCCCACCCTTATATATTGATCTCGTCTCCCAATGAGGCAAGATCCCCGAGTGATCATCGGGAGGGCGGAGGGGCAAGCCGTGCCCACCCTTAGGCTTCGAGCCTGCGACGTACCCGAGTCCGAACGGTATGCGTAGGCGCCCAATTAAGCGGGTAAGCCTGTATGAGTAAGGCTGGACCCGGCGTGTGGCCCCGCAATCACGCGGCATCCCCAAACCATTGAATCGACTGGAAAACACCACGCACCCTGTCACCGTCGGCGTCGATATCGCCAAAGGCAAGTTCGACACGGCCCGCCTCGGCGCGGACGGCAAATACAAGCACAAGAAGTTCACCAACAACGACGCCGCTGGCTTCGCCGAATTCACCGCCTGGCTGGGAGGCTTCGGCGGGGAAAGGCCGTTGGTCTGCATGGAGGCCACCGGGGCCTACAGCCTTCCCTTGGCCGAGCATCTCGCCGACTTGGGCTGGCCGGTCAGCGTCGTCAACCCCGCGTGCATCGCCGCCTTTGCCAAGGCCTTGCTGATCCGCGCCAAGACCGACAAGGCGGACGCCAAGCTGGTCGCCCGCCTCGCCCGCGAGGCACAGCCAAAGCCTTGGACGCCGCCGCCCGCCAACATCCGCCTGCTGCAAGCCCTGCTGCGCCGCGTCGGCGACCTCCACGAAATGATCCAGATGGAGCGCAACCGCCAAGGCACTGCCAGCGCCGACCTCGAAGGCTCGATCCAAACCGTGCTGGAGCGGCTGGAGGCCGAACTGGGGGCGGTGCGGCGACGCATCAAAGACCACATCGACGGCGACCCGGATCTGCGCGGCCGCGCCGACCTGCTGGAGACCATTCCCGGCATCGGCGAGACCGCCGCCGCCCACCTGCTGGTCGCCCTCAGCCCGCACTACGGCTTCGAGAGCGCCAAGCAGGCCGCAGCCCATGCCGGGCTGGACGTGCGCATCCGCCAGTCCGGCAAATGGCAAGGCCAGTCGAAGATCGCCAAGTGTGGCCACCCCCTGCTGCGCAAGGCTCTCTACATGCCCGCCGTCGCCGCCCAGCGCTGGAGCCCCGCCATCAGCACTTTCCGCGACCGGCTGCGAGCCAACGGCAAATCCGGCAAGTCCATCTTCACGGAATGTCGGTGCGCTTCCGCCAAGGCTTTAAGCCGCTGGTAAAGCGTGTCGGAAATATCGTTCAAAATTAAAGTTGCCATGGGGTATCTCTCTCATTAAAAACGTAAGCGACGGGTTTACAAAACCCATCGCGCCCGTTTCCATACCCCGGGCCGCTTCGGCGATTGAAGGTTTCATGAAGATTAACGGCGGTAGGCAAACGCTGCCATGCTTTATTGTGAGGTTTGATTTGATTGGGCCAGCAACGCTTTGAGGCGTTCGATTTCAGCTTGCATGGATTGCTGTTCCTGCAACGCGGCTTGTTTTTCCCTCTGTGCCTGCTCCAACTCTTGCCGAAGGCGTTCCTTTTCCTGCCGGTCCTCCTCCCGTTCGATTTGAATCGTGCGCTGTTCGCGCAGGAAGTCCTGCCGGGCTTGGTAGGCGAAATAATCGCGTTCTTTCTCGGAAAACAGTTTCAAGGTGTTCATGGCTTGCCTCATTTCGTCGGTATTCATCCAATCCGGTAGCGCCGTGTCGTCCAGTTTCTCGCCGTCTTTGAAAAACTTCAACCAGCGTTGTTCCTCGGTTTCGACCCGCTCCGCCGAAAATTTCTTCAATTCCAGCAGATGGATGCCGCCCAAGTCGGCCAGCGTCCGGCCTAGGCGGTCTTGTAGTTTGTACTCGTGGGCGTAATCATCGCCCGGCAGCAGGTTATCCGCCAACAGCCAGATGCTATAGACGGGTTTCAACAGGTTATATTCCTGCCCGCTTTGCAACTGCTGGCTGATGATGTCGCACCAAGTGTAAATCATCCGCGCCGGTAGATGGCGATAGGAAAGAAGCTGGATTTCAATCTGATAAAGCCGCCCGCCGCTGTCCCTAGCTTTGACATCCACCACGCTGAGTTTGTCGTCCAGAAACTCCTTGTCATTGTACGGATTGAGTATTTCCACCTCGGCTATCGGCGCGGCCAAATCATCGGTCAATATCGCGTTGAGGAAATGCACCAGCAGGTTGCGGTTTTCCTCCGAACCTAGCAGGGCTTTGAATACGCAATCTATCTTGGGGTCTATGCGGTGTTTCATGGTAGGTTGTTTATCGTTGCCAGGGCAATATCGGTTTTCGAGAAATCTTCCCCCTTGAAAAGCAACGGCACTTGCAGATATTTCGCTAAGGCGTAAGAGAAGCAGTCGCCATAATTCAACCCCGCAGGATGGCGACCTTTTCCGTAATTGAAAAATGCTTGTGCGGCCAGTTCAGCGAGATGGTCATCAACAGGCACAGTGACAATCAGATACCTAGCCAACAACTCCAATGCTTTATCGCGGCCAGCCATGCCAAGCCGGGAGCCGACAACCATCAATAACTCGGTCTTATTGGCGGCGCTAATGCCAATGCGTCCACTGACTGAAAGCTTTTGCAACACCGTTTCGGCTTCGGCTTCCTGAAATAACACTGCCACCAAAGCGCTGGTATCAACGGCCAAATCAATCGAATAATCCATGTTCGTTGTATCCCATGATTTCATCGGGTGAACGGTTATCCAATACAGGCAACGTCCACACCTCCCGGCGCAACCATTCTAAGGTTTCCTCTAACTTAGGTTTAGCCACGTCATCCAATGGGGCAAGGGCGGTTTCCAGCACACTCAACGCCTCCTGATTCACGGAATGGCGGTGCGCTTCCGCCAAGGCTTTAAGCCGCTGGTAAAGCGTGTCGGAAATATCGTTTAAAATTAGAGTTGCCATGGGGTATCTCTCTCATTTGGCAAATTGAGTAGGGTGCGCGGTACGCACCAATAACCCATACGGATAATGCAGCAGATGTTCATTATCCAAGGGGCAGGGCATCGCATCGTGAATTAAAATTTTTGGCTTTGGTTGGTATCCGATAAGGTGCGCGATGCGCACCCTACATGGCTGTTTTTGCGCGGCTGTTTGTCGATTAACGCGCCATCCACAAAGGCATAAAGATGGAAGTCGGTTCCGCCATAGATTTGTACACCACTCTCCTGGGCTGGATACTGTTCGACAAGCTGTGGGCCACGCTGGCCGAGACGGGGGTGGCATATTTGCCGTTCCTCGCCCTCATCGTGCGCAACTTTATGAATATCGGATATTGAAGAAGATGCGCGGTGCGCACCCTGCGAAGCTACATTCGCAGCAGGTCATCATCAGGGATTCCTTCCAGTTCATGTGCTAGCTGATCATGGTATCGTTTGGCATTGTTACGTTCTACAAGTGACAATGAGATATCCTTTTCCATAGTTGTGTAAATATTTAGCAGCAATTTCCGATGAACTGGTTTTTGCTTGTCCTCCATTTGATCCCACCAGGTTCTAGCTTCTCGCCAGTGTCCTTCGCGTATAAGTAATTTGCATAAAAGCCCGAATCGAACATCCCTATGCTGTGTGCGAAATTTTCTTTCTAAGTCCTCAATTGCAGATTTGGCATCCTCAAATCTTTCTAATTCTATGAGGATATTTGCTCGTTGGCCGAACGCCTCAAATGTGGAAAATCTGGTTCCACAGGCAGCCTCGGCCTCAATCAGGGCGAGATCCCAAAGCGTTTTTTGAGCCAATAAGGTTGCCTTCCGATGATGGACAAACTGTTTCGAGATGTCATATCTTTCCAATGATCGAATAATCTCTTCTGCCTCGTGTTGCTGCCCACAGTATAAATAGACGCGAGCGAGAAGATCGAGAATAAACACATTTTCAGGATCGCGCCCGAGTACGATCTTGACCATTTTCTCTGCCTCCTCAAATTCACCCAGACGATAGAGCGAATCCGCATAATCGCGATAAACAGAATTGGCTTTGTCACCGGAACGCAAAGCCGATTTAAAAGCATTACATGCATCTTTGTGTTTGCTTTGTCGGCGAAGCATAAAACCTTTTAGATAATATGCGATCCGATCTCGCTTTGCCTCAATGTTACTCAGCACAGTTTTTGCCTCGTCCCATCTTTCAAGCTGAACTAAAGCCTTGAAATGGATGGCCCAAGCATCCCTACGACGAGGATCCATCCTCTCAACGCGCATAGCATACTCCAAAGCTTGTTCCCATTGTCTACTGCGGTAACATTCATTTGCAAGCCTGTGAATTGTAGAGGGTCGGACAAGATCGGTGTATTTCGCCAATGATTGATTGTCACTTCGTGCAACGGCATGGAGCGTTGCGTCAATCACATAGAGAGAAGGAGCCACATCTTCATTAGCCCAGAACGTTTTCGTAAGCCCATCAGCAATTTGATTGTATTGCTTGCTTGAAAGATGTCCCTTAATACGCTCTACAGCATCTCGAATGGGTGGGGAAAGCGCATAACTATCTCCAAAAACAAGAAGTAAACTCTGATCAATTAGATTTCTGACAATCGAGGCTGTCTCCTCCATCTCCCTACCAACCACGATTGCCAGTGCTGATAAAGGTACGGCGACTTCAGAACAAAGATACTGAAGAATTAGCCACGCAACATCTGATAGGTTTAGATCAGCTAAATAACGAGAGAAATTTCTTGCCTTGAAGTCAGTTAAAATCGATTTATCCGCTAAGACAGTATCAAGTCCATACTCCTTGGAATAAGCCGTCGTGAAGTATGCGGCAGGAGGATATCCGCCAATGATTGGTGCCATTTCATCAATTATTGTCTTGGTCGTTGTAATGCCTTTGCGCTTAAATAGCTGTCCAAGTAGCAACTTTGTATCATTCAACGACAGCGGTGGAACTGTCTGGCTTAATATCGATCTTGCGTGAGGTAGATCATGAAGCACTGGTTTTCTTCTGTGGATAAATGCGAGATAGTGGTCTTCATCTTCTGCGATAAACCCGTCAATCAATTCGGCGAATGTATCCTTGTATTCGCCGAAATCCTCTAAAATTCCGCCATGATCTATAAAGCATGGCAAATTGCGGTCTGCGCATAATATATGCAGCTTCCCTGCCACTTCTTGTATTTGTTCTTTTACATTAAGTTTACTGAATTGTTCCATCTCAGCTACCAAATCTTTCCGTGTGCCTATGTCGGCTGTTTCTTCTAGTACCTGAAGGTATATATCTTCTATTGCGTTTGTTTCATCGACCAATATATATGGTCCTAGATGAATATCTAAACTGTCTAAGCTGGCGCGTTCCAAATAGCTACGTCGGCCAATCCCTTCTAATCCATTGATGACGAAGAGATGGGGAGCTTCCGTTGCTAGAGCATCGGCAAATTGGGTTTGCAGGGTCTGCCTTCCAAGAAATGGTTTGCTAACTCCAGGAAGCAGAACAGCGAACAATGATTGCTGAATATCGCGAACAGCTTGCGATGGTCTAGTTTGTACTAATGCTTTTGCATTGCGCATCCATTTTGGCAAGTCCGAAAATGAAACAGTTGGGTCAATAATAATGGCCAACTGACCTGAAATTCCCCCTTCCATTTTTTTGAGATGGGCTTGGTCTATCTCGTATTTGCACCATGTAGACTGAATTGATTCGCGTGAGGCGAGAAATACAAAAAGAGTAGACTCATCAAGATGCTTGATAATCTCTTCCCGAAAGTCTTGCCCTGCTTTGAAGGAAAATTCATCAAATATGACGTTGGCCCTACGTAACTTTTTTGCGACAAACCGTGCGTAATCTTTGTCTTTGCTCGAATGGCAGATAAACACTTTGCGCATATTCATAATCCTTTTATTTTAGATACTTGGTAGGGTCGATCAGATGGTACGATGGCTAGAGCCATAGGTTGGTTTGCTATCTTTTTGGCAACACAACATTTTTAAATTTCGTTGGGTTGCGATGGTGCCGCAACCCACTATATCCACCCGTGCTGCAATGGCTGTTTTATTGATTCGTCAGCCATCAAGCTTCGCCAGGAAGCATCATCGCTGCGGGGCGGGAAGCTCCATTGCTTCGGGCAGTGGCAACTTTGCTGGCAAAGGAAGCAACATTGCTGCGGACGGCAGCTATGGCGCTAGGCGCGGAAGCTTTCCTCCCATCTGGTCAGGCCAAAGTGCAGGGCTTACCTTACCTAGCAGAGCCGTAATGCGCAATAGCGAAGCATATTGCGCCGGAAGATAAACTACACCATGCGGCGCAATTACTGAGCATTGCGCCCTACGACTTTATATCCTTTATCCCCCCACCGTAACACTAACCACATCACTCCACTGCCCCACTTGCTCATCATGGTAGCGGTAGATCGCTTTATATTTCCATACTGCGCTCGTACCGGGAGCCGGAAGCGGGGCGTTGTCGGTGGTGTTGGGCTGGGTGCTGATGGTGAGCAGCACGAAGCCGCTGCCGTCGCCCCGGTCTACCCAGATTTCCAACGCGCTGGCCTTGCCTTTCGTCCAGGCGATAATCGGATGTCCGGCCTTGTTTTGAATGCTCAACTGGGGTTTCCAAGTGCTGGGGTCAACGACTTTGGCAACGCCGATGATCCACAAATCCTGTCCGATGGCGGGGGTGTAGTTGGTCAAGGTCTTGATATGGGCCACCAGCGCGGATAGCCGTTCGATGATGCCGGGCGGCACGGCGGGCGGGATGGGTTCGGGCAGCGCGGGCGGAATCGGCCAGTCGCCCGTGCCGGGGCCACCATCGCGCAGCAGGTTTTTCAAGGCCGTCAGATGCTGGGCATAGGACTGCATGTCGTCAGTGGCATGAAGCACATAGCGAAAAGCAGCCGCGTCAGCCCTCAGCGTGAGGATGACGGCATCGGCGATGCCTAGCACTTCGGTATAGCGGGGCAGGGTGGCGGCGAGATGGTCGAGCAGATCGGCCTTGCCGCCGTCGTCGGAGGGCATGTAGCCTGTAGTAGCCATAGGTTTTCACTTCCTTAACGCTTTGAGCGTTCTATGAGTAATACGCGAGTTTAGATAGACACTCCCCAGCCATCCCCGAGCGTTCCGCAATGACCGGGGACTGCTCCGCAGGGATTGAGGATTGATCCTCAATGGTTGAGGATCGCTCGGCAACGGCTGAGGACCAATCCTCATTGACCGATGATCGCTTCGCAACGATTGCGGCTTGATCCTCAACGGCTGGGGATCGCTCGGCAACCGCTGAGGATTGATCCTCAACGGCTGAGGATTGCTCGGCAATGATTGATGAGCGTTTTTCAAGCCTTGCCGCTTGCCCGCCGCTGTTGCTTGATGCCGGATCAGCCGCGAAGGCTATCGCCCCAAGCGATTTTCCGTCTTCTGCAATCTGAATTCCTGGCTGGCCGCAAGGGCATGGCAAAACAGTAGCTCGGCAGAGGTCAAAAGACAAGATCTCGGCGGGTTCTGGCTAGAACATAATGCGATCCGCCCTTGTTCTGCGCAAAACGGTGGCATCTGGCGGACGCATGGCCTTAAGCCGCCGACGATCCAAACCCGAGCGCCTAGCCGCCGCCGCTTCGCCTTCGACCACGCCCGCTCCTTGTGCCCCAAAGCGAAGGCACGGGGGCTTTGGCAACGCTTTTAGCGATTTCAGCGGCCTCGGCGCGGCGCAGGGCGTCCGCATCGGGCTCCCTGCGCCTTCTCGCGGCATCGGCTCTTTTTTCCATGTCATATTCGTGTAGCCTCTCCATGCCCCGGCTCACGTCCACGGGATTCGGTTCGGGCACATGCAAATCCACCGGCTGGCATTGTCCCGGCGCGCTTTGCGGGGTCGAGGTGAAGTTGGTCTTGCCATCCGCCACGCATTTGTACACGGTATCCGCGCCGGCAAGCGGGCAGAACAGCACGGCGAGGCCCATCAGCAGCCCCGCTTCGCTTTGATGATTTTTCATACGCTCTTTCATCGCGACCTCCACAAGCAAAAGTCCTCGTCGAAAATTGCCAGCCGGTTCACCGGGGAATCATGCGCCTTTCCACTTCCTCCAGCCAATCGGTGCCGAACAGCGCGGCGATGACGTCGGCAATGTCCGCCCGCGCCGCGTCGGAGAGGCTGTCTGGCGCGGCCAAGCCGGCCCGGCGCAAATGGAATTCCACCAGGATGGCCCGCAAAAACTGCGCGGCATGCAGGGTGTGGGTGTTCATGTCGCTGCTCAAGTAGTCGAATTTCGCCGCAAACAAGGGGTCGCGCAGATAGTCGCGGAAGCGTCCAGCGGCCAGCATTTGCGCCAACTGGCGGAAAAACGCCCGCTGTGCCCGGTGCATGTCGGCATCATGGAAAAACTTCCAGGCATGTTCCAAATCATGCACCATGAAGGCGAAGGCATTAGGCTTGCCGAGCACCGGGGCCAGCATTCTCGGCCAGGCTGACAACACGGTGACAGGCCGCGTCCCGGCGACCTGCATGTCCAGCACTTCGGCAGAACGGGGAATGCGCTCGCACAGCGTCAAGGGCCATTCGCCTTGCAGCCAGGCGGCCAGCGCCGCGGGCACATTGTTGATGACGCCGAGAAACTGGTAACGCTGGACATAGCCCAGCAGATAGTCCTGGATTTGCTGGGCGGGCCAGGCGGGGAAATCGTCCAGCCAAATGCCGGGGTCGGGCCGGGGGTCGCGGCGGTCGCGGCGCGAGGCGAAGCGCTTGCCGTGGCTGGCGGCCTGCCATTGGAGGAAATACAGCGCCGCGTAGCAGGCGTCGTTGATGTGTCCGGCACGCCAGCGGGCGGCGGAGCTTTGCAGGGATTCCAGTTCCAACATCTTAATTGATTTGACATTGCTGCGGCGTAGTGGATGGGCAAATGTTAGCATAAGTTCCCTGCTACGCTTTTATCGCCCTAGCCCTGAGTCCAAGCTGTCGATGTCCAAACTTTCCAGCCTCAATCCGCAACAACTCGCCGCCGTCAAACTGTTAGACCATCCCCTGCTAGTGCTGGCCGGGGCGGGCAGCGGCAAGACCCGCGTCATCACCGAAAAAATCGCCTATTTGATTAAACAAGGGCTGCCGGCCCGGCGCATCGCGGCAGTGACGTTCACCAACAAAGCGGCGCGGGAGATGAAATCGCGCGTCGGCAAGCTGGTCGCCGACAAGGAACTGCGCGGCCTGCGCGTCTCCACCTTCCATGCGTTGGGCCTGGACATCTTGCGCCGCGAACACCAAGCGCTGGGCTTCAAATCGGCGATTTCCATTTTCGACGAGCACGACCGCGCCGTGTTGCTGAAGGAGTTAATCAAGCATGGGCCGCAGATTTATGATATCGACAAAGTGGATCAATACGGCTGGCAAATCAGCCGCTGGAAGAATTTGTTCGTGCTGCCCGAGCAAGCGGCGCAGCAACCGGCGGCCTCGCCCGACAGCCTAATCGCCGCGCAGCTTTACGCCGAATACGCCCGTCAGATTAAAGCCTATAACGCGGTGGATTTCGACGACCTGATCCTGCAACCGGTGCTGTTGTTCCAGGCGCATCCGGACATTTTGGAAAAATGGCGCAAGCTCACCGGTTATCTGCTGGTGGATGAATACCAGGACACCAATCTGACCCAGTATCAGTTGGTTAAATTATTGACGGGCAATTTAGGCGCTTTCACCGTGGTCGGCGACGACGACCAGTCGATTTATTCTTGGCGCGGGGCGCAGCCGGAAAACCTGGGCCAATTGCAAAAAGACTATCCGCGCCTGAAAGTCATCAAGCTGGAGCAAAACTATCGCTCCACCGGGCGCATCCTGAAAGTCGCCAACCAGCTTATCGCCAATAACCCGCATGTGTTTGAAAAGCGGCTATGGAGCGCGCTAGGCTTCGGCGACCCGCTGCGCGTGGTCAAGGCCAAGGAAGAAATCGCCGAGTCGCAGCAGATCGCCTCGGACATCATCCACCACAAATTCCGCCATAGCACCCGTTTCTCCGACTACGCCATCCTCTATCGGGGCAACCACCAGTCGCGGCTGTTCGAGCGGGCTTTGCGCGAGCACAGCATTCCGTATTTTATTTCCGGCGGCGCGTCGTTTTTCGCCAATGCCGAGATCAAAGACATCCTCGCCTATCTGCGCCTGCTGGTGAACACCGACGACGACGCGGCTTTCTTGCGGGTCGTCAACACGCCGCGCCGGGAAATCGGCCCGACGACCTTGGAAAAACTAAGCCACTACGCCAAGCAACGCCAAGTCAGCTTGTTTGGCGCTTGCTTTGAATTCGGCCTGGAGCAAGCCTTGCCCGAAACGCCCGTCAAAAAATTGCGGCACTTCGGCGACTGGCTGGTCGATGTGGCCGACCGTGCGCAGCGTGGCGACACCTTTGCGGTCATCGACGAGTTCATCGAAGCCTTGAATTACGAAGACTGGCTGCAAGAAAACAGCAGCAGCGACGCGCAAGCAGACCGGCGCATGGGCAATGTGCGCGAACTGTTGGACTGGCTGCGCCGGCTCGCCCAAGAAGACGACGGCGGGGAGAAAAGCCTGGCCGAAGTCGTCGCCAAGATCATGCTGCTGGACATCCTCGACCGCCAGGAAGAAGAAAACAGCGGCGACCGCGTCAGCCTCATGACCTTACATGCCGCCAAGGGCTTGGAGTTCCCTTATGTCTATCTGGTCGGCATGGAAGAAAACATCCTGCCGCACCAGGCCAGCGTCGACGAAGGCAACCTCGAAGAAGAACGCCGGCTGGCCTATGTCGGCATCACCCGTGCGCAACAGCAGTTGACCTTCAGCTACTGCACGCACCGCAAAAAATATGGGCAGACGGTCGATTGCAAGCCCAGCCGCTTCCTCGACGAATTGCCGCTGGACGAGTTGGAATGGAATGACCGCAACCCCTTGCCGCCGGAAGTGAAGCACGAACGCGGCAAGGCCCACCTCGAACACCTGAAGCGTTTGTTAAACGCCTAGAAAAACGTTACAATGCGCACTTAAAGGTCATAAGCGTCCGTAGCTCAGTTGGATAGAGTAGTGGCTTCCGAAGCCATTGGTCGCAGGTTCGAATCCTGCCGGGCGCGCCAAATTTAAAGGGCTCTCAGCGGCAAGCCGAGAGCCCTTTTTTCGCCTCGCCCATCAGCCGTTCGCGGCTAAGGCGCCTTTAAGGGCCGTAAATTTGGTCGAAAACGCCGCCGTCGGCGAAATGCTTCTTCTGTGCGCTGGCCCAATCGCCTGCGACCTGCTCCACCGTCAATAATTTCAGCGCGGGGAAGCTGGCGCGGTTGTCCTGTAGTATTTTCGCCGAGCTGGGGCGGAAATAGTGCTTGGCGATCAGGCGCTGGGCCTCGTCCGACCACAGGTATTGCAAGTAAGCCTGCGCCGCCGGGCGCGTCCCCTTTTTGTCGACGACCTTGTCCACCACGGCGACCGGCGCCTCGGCCTCGATGCTGACGGAGGGGATGACGACATCGAAGTCGTCCGGGGCGAGCTTCTTGGCAATCAGGTACACCTCGTTTTCAAAGGTCAGCAACACGTCGCCGATGCCGCGCTCCACGAACGTCGTGGTCGCCCCGCGCCCGCCGGTGTCCAGCACCGCGACCCGCTTGAACAATTTGCCGACGAACGCCTTCGCCTTCTCCTCCGAGCCGTACTGGCCGGCCGCGTAGCCCCACGCGCCCAGATAGCTGTAACGGCCGTTGCCCGAAGTCTTCGGGTTGGGGATGACCGGGCT
>Ga0265327_10004867_pt1 | contig 11609 bp, 9 predicted proteins | sample 41621metaG_FD_202089 | JGI IMG/M metagenome (GOLD analysis project Ga0265327, IMG submission 202089) | Rhizosphere microbial communities from Carex aquatilis grown in University of Washington, Seatle, WA, United States - 4-16-21 metaG | ecosystem: Host-associated > Plants > Roots > Rhizosphere >...
TCACCCACCCCCGACGTACCGGGTCGCATCCTGGTGGTGGACGACCAGCGCGACAACTTGCGGATCCTCGGCCTTGAACTGAAACGTCAGCCCTTCGCGCTCACCTGCGTGGAGACTGCACGGGAAGCGCTGGAGCGCTGCCAGCAGGAGGTCTTCGAGGGCATCCTCCTGGATGTCAGCCTGCCCGAGATCGACGGCATCGAAGTCTGCCGCCGCCTCCGCCATTCCGGCCTGAACCAGCGGACCCCGATCATCTTCCTGAGCGCCATGCGCGTCGGGGAGGACTGGATCACCCAGGGCCTCGAGGCCGGCGGAATGGACTACCTCACCAAGCCCTATTCCTTCCCGGAGCTGCTGGCGAAGCTGCGCATGATGGTCCGCCTTTCCCGCCAGAGCCAGGCCCTTCTGGAGAGCGAGCGCCAGCAGGCCCTCATCGAGATCGCCGGGGGCGCCGCCCATGAGCTGGCCCAGCCTCTGGCCGCGGCTCAGATCCTCGCGGATCAACTGGCCAAGCAGAATGCGCCGGCCTCTCCGGAGCAATTGGAGCAGCTGCGGGCCTTCCTCCAGCAGACCGGCCAGATCCTGCGACAGATCCAGAACCTGCATACCTACGTGACCAAGCCCTACGCCCACGGACAGATCCTGGACCTGGCCCAGAGCAGCCGCGCCGAGGCAGAGCCGGGCGCATCCCGGTCCTGACACGGATACACTGGAGCCTTTGACTGAGGCCCCATGTCCGAGCAGGAACCCCAGCCCCTCGCGCCGCGCCGGAAGACCCGCCAGATCATGGTGGGCAAGGTGCCCGTGGGTGGCGATGCCCCCATCAGCGTCCAGAGCATGACCAAGACCGACACCCGCGACGTGGACGCCACGGTCAACCAGATTTATGGCTACGCCAACGCGGGCTGCGAGATCGTCCGCGTGAGTGTCCCCACCAAGAAGGCCGGCGAGGTCTTCCATGAGATCTGCGACCGCAGCCCCATCCCCGTCGTGGCCGACATCCACTTCGATTACCGCCTGGCCCTGGTGGCGGCCGATGGTGGCGCCGCCTGCCTGCGCATCAATCCCGGCAACATCGGCGGTCAGGACCGCGTGAAGGCCGTGGTGGACAAGGCGGGATCCTTGGGCATCCCCATCCGCATCGGCGTCAACGGCGGCAGCCTCGAGAAGGACCTGCTGGAGAAGTTCGGCACCGCCACGCCCGAAGCCATGGTCGAGAGCGCCCTGCGCCACATCGAGGTGCTGGAGCGTGAAGGCTTCAAGGACATCAAGATCAGTCTCAAGGCCAGCGATGTGATCCGCACCGTGCAGGCCTACCGGCTGCTGGCGAAGCAGGTCGACTACCCCTTCCACCTCGGCATTACCGAAGCAGGAACGCCCTTCGGCGGCACCATTCGATCAAGCGTCGGGATGGGCATCCTCCTGGCCGAGGGCCTGGGCGATACCATCCGCGTATCGCTCACGGGCGACGGCGAGGACGAGTGCCGCGTGGGCCACGAGATGCTGCGCTCCCTGGCGCTGCGCACCGGCGGTTTCCGCATGGTGAGCTGCCCCAGCTGCGGGCGCGTGCAGATCGACCTGAATCGCGTGGCCAACGAGATCGAGGAAGGCCTCAAGCTCATCAACCACGAGAACATCACCTACGCGGTCATGGGCTGTGTGGTGAACGGCCCCGGCGAGGCCAAGGATGCCGACCTCGGCGTGGCAGGCGGCGCCGGCGAGGGCCTCATCTACCGCAAGGGTGAGCTCATCCGGAAGGTGAAGGAGGAGGACCTCGTCCCTGCGTTCCTCGAAGAGGCCCGCAAGGTGAAGGCCGAGGCGGATGCGGCGAAGGCCTAGGTCCGTGGACTGGCTGCTGGCCCACCCGTTGTCGGCCCTGGGGCTGTTCCTCGTTCTCGAGGCGTTGCTCCCCGTTCGGTTTCAGCCCACGGCCTGGGCCTGCCGCGGCGCCATCCGCGCCTACCAAGCCACGCTGTCGAGTCACCTGCCCACCCAGTGCAAGTTCACGCCCACCTGCAGCCACTACGGACTGGGCTGCATCCGCAAATACGGCACACTCCGCGGAGGCCTGCTCACCACCTGGCGCCTGCTCCGCTGCTCGCCCCTGACCCATGGCGGCCTGGACCCGATTCCCTAATCCCGCAGCCTGCTTCAAGATGGGAGGTTGGGCCCAGCCTGATGGGCCTCAGGAGAGCCCGCCGTGTGTGGAATCGTGTCGCTGTGCTATGGATCGGAAGTTGCCGCCATGGGCTTCGAAGCCGGCGAGCTGCTGAAGCGGCTGGAATACCGGGGCTATGACTCCACCGGTGCTTCCTTCATCCGCGACGACGGCTCCATCCAGCTCCTGAAGCAGGTGGGCGCTCCCAGCAAAGTGGTACCGGAGCTGGGCATCGACCGGCAGGCCGGCCAGCGGTTCATCGGGCAGGTACGCTGGGCCACCTATGGCGCGGTGACGGAAGTGAACTGCCAGCCCCACCATGTGCGTTGCAAGGTCGAGATGGTCGGCGCCCACAATGGCAACATCTCCAACACGGACGCGCTCAAGCCCTCCCTCACCGCCCAGGGCCACGCGGTGGTGTCGGACAACGACGGCGAGATGATCACGCACCTCACCGAGGATGCCTACGCCGCCAACCTGGCGGAGCCGGGCCCCGCGCTCGCAGCCTGCCGGAGCGCGTATGCGGCCGCCGGACTCAAAGGCGACATTCCCACGGGCGCCTTCCTGCTGATGGATGCGGCGCGCAAGGCCGATGCCCAGGCCGAAGGTTCCTACGCCGCCGCCTTCGCGGATCCCAAGGTGCCCGGCGTGGTGGCCGTCAAATCCGGTTCGTCGCTCTATGCTGGCATCGGCACCGATGCCCACGGTGAGTTCGTGGTGGTCTCCAGCGACCTGACCTCGGTGCTCTCCAAGACCCGCACCCTGATCCCGCTCTCCGAGGGCGAGGGCATCTGGTTCACGGAGCGGGAATACCTCATCTTTACCCTGGGCAAGGACCTCGCCTTCTCGCTGCCCCGCCCCAAGCGCTCCAAGCTGAACGTGCGCGACACGGGCCTGCGCGCGCCGTACCACTACTTCATGGAACAGGAGATCGCCTCGGCGCCGGACAACCTCGATGAGGTGCTCCGCTACTACTTCCGCAGCCCAGAAACCGAAGGCCTCTTCGCGGCCTTCGAAGATCGCAAGGACCTCTGCAAGGCCCTGGTGGACAAGGTGCTGGCCCTCTACGAAGCACCGAACGAGGCGGCCTTGGCAGTAGCGTTCCAGGCCGTGCTTGCCGACCCCGTCCACCGCGAGCTGGCCACCCGGGTGAAGGCGCATGGTGATGTCATCCGCACGCATCGTGGTCAGCCCGTCTCCGACGAGCGTCAGCTCCTGCTGGACCTCGGGCGCCTCGACGCGCAGGCCCAGGAGGCCCTGGCACTCTTCGACCTGCTGTTCGTCTGGAAGAAGCGGCGCCGCGTGACCCGCCACCTGATGGAACTGGTGCAGGCCATCCGCGAGACGCAGAAGGAAGGCGGCCGCGTCTTCCTCGTGGCCTCCGGCACCTCGTACCACGCGGCCCTGGTGGCCGCCACCTTCTTCAACAGCCTGGCGGGTGTGGCCGTGTTCCCGTGCAACCCCGGGATGTTCCGGTCCATGTATCTGAACACGCTCCAGCCCCGCGACCTGCTGCTTGGGATCACGCAGTCCGGTGAAACCAAGGACCTGGTGGACATCTTCCAGGACGTGCGCATGCGCGTGCCCGGGCTGCGCCGCATCTCCCTGGTGAACAACGAAAACAGCCGCATCCCGCAGGAGCTCTCCGAGTTCTATCTGCCCATCCTCTGTGGTCCGGAAATCGCCGTGGCCGCCACCAAGAGCTTCCTCAACCAGGTGGCCATCCTCTACGTGTTGGCCGCCTCCTTCTCGCTCACCGAGCGCAAGGTCGCCGCGAACCTGGAGCGCGCGAAAGAGCTCATCCGCGAGACCCTGCGGCAGAGCGAGGCGGATATCGAGGAGGCCGCCACCCGCCTCTATCTGGAGCCGTCCCTGCACCTCCTCGGCACGGGCCTCATCGGTCTGGCCCGCGAAGGTGCGCTCAAGATCCGCGAGGTCGTGCTCAACCACGCCGAAGGCTACGACGCCGCCGAGTTCAAGCACGGGCCCAACACCATCCTGGGCAAGAACACCCTGTTCTCCATCCAGGATCTGGCGGGCCTGCTGGATCTCTACGAACAACGCCGCGATGGCCGGCCCTTCGCCGGTGGTATCGAATCCCTACAGGCTTGGCCGGAGCTGGTGGAGACGCGGTTCTCCAACTACCCGCTGCTCTTCCTGTGCCCCAGTGACGAGCGCGACATCCGCATCACCATCAGCCAGGTCCACACGCACAAGATCCGGGGTGCGGACATCCTGATCATCGCGGAGAAGCACGCCGAGCTGGCGAAAGCCGTTGCCGGGAAGCCCATGGGCCAGGACCGCTACTGGTCGAAGTACATCGAAGTCCCGTTCAGTGGCGATCCCAACCTCTTCGTGTTCGCGGCCTCCGTCGCCCTGCAGCGCCTGGCCTTCCGCATGTCCGTGCTGAAGATGACCTACCTGGATCGCCTCGCCGTGGCCGACCACGGCGTCCACCCCGACGCCCCGAAGAACGTCTCCAAGTCGATCACGGTCGACTAGGTCAGTGGGCGTCCTGCAAGCTCCAGCGGTCGGTGCAGCCCTCGCTCTCCACCACGTGGTACGATTTTTTCAGCCGCAGGGTGTGCTGCACCGTCTGCATGATGGTGAACAGGTTGTCGTGGATACCCAGACGCTTGAGGTCATCCGCCGTGAACCAGGTGATGCCGTCTGCGTTTTTGCGCGCGGCGTGGTCGGCCAGGATCTGCTCGGTGATGCCCACGGGATGCCTCCGGAACTGATAGCTTTAGATAGCACGATGGAGGCGGTGTGGCCAGCTGGCGGAACACAGGGTTCGGTGGAATGGTGATGGCCGCATGGGCCTTTGCAACCGTGCCGCTCGTCGTCATCGGGATCCTGCTGGCCGTCCCCTTCCTGGGCCGCCGTCGCGCCTTTTTCACTGTCGGTCCCCTGTTCGCCCGTGGGGTGGCCTGGTTCTGCGACGTCCCCTTTACTGTGCGCGGCTGGGAGCAGCTGCCGGAGGAGATCCGCGACGGTCGCCGCTCGGCCATCTTCATGTCGAACCATGAAAGCCAGATGGACCCGCCCATCCTGGTGGCCGCCCTGCCCGTTCCCGCGGTCTACATCGCCAAGAAGGAGCTCAAGTACGTGCCCTTCATTGGCTGGGCCGGCTGGGCGGCCGGGGTGATCTTCATCGACCGGGGCGATCGGGAACGCGCCATCCGCAGCATCCACGACGCCGCCCAGCAGATCCGCGGTGGCAAGAACGTGGTGATCTTCCCCGAGGGCACCCGCAGCCGCACAGGCGAGATGCTGCCCTTCAAGAAGGGGGGCTTCGCCCTGGCCATGGACGCCGGCGTGCCCATCGTGCCCATGGCCACCGTGGGCGGGCATCAGGTGCTCCCGCCGGGCAGCATGCGGATCCGTCCCGGCCGCTACACCCTGCTGGTGGGGGAACCCGTGGATCCCGCCCAGCACCCGGACCGCGACACGCTGATGAAAGCCGTCCGGGCCCGCATCGAAGCGCTGGTGGCGGAGGCCCGCAGCGCCTAACGGAAGACCGGATCCTGCTGAGCCACCCGCAGCTTGCCGGGATGGAACCGATCAGAGAGCTCCACCATGGCCTGGGCCGCGGGCCGGTCGCCGAGCCTGGCCAGCATGCGTGCCATGAAGTAGAGGTTCACGGAGATCACACGCCGCTCGTTGTGCTTGCGCTGGGAGAGGTCAATGGCGGCCAGCTTCTGGCGATAGGCCTCGAAGCGGGACTTCGTGGCGGCGCCATTCCCCTCCACGGCCTCCTTCACGCCGCCCAGCAGCACGGTGTTGGAGTGCTCCGGGGGCCACACGCCTTCCAGTTCATGGAGGTAGGTGGTGGCAGTGGTCCGGTCGTTGCGTTCCCAGGCCGTGTAGGCCATCAGGCTGCGCAGCACATTGGAACCCGGGATCTCCCGGAGGCCCGCGCGCAGGCGGACTTCCGCCTCCTGGCTGCGTCCCATCCACAGCAGCGAATCCGCCGCCGTGACGTAGGCGTACTCGGCCGCCGGGCGCAGCTTCAGGGCACGGTCCGCATGCTGCAGCGCGGCGGGCAGCTCACCCTCGTTCTGGAGCAGCACACCTAAGCGGTGGTGGGCCTGCCAACCTTCCGGGAAAAGGTCGAGCGACTTTTCGAAATACCGGCGGGAGGCCTGGTGGTTGTCCTCGCCTTCCAGCCCGGCGAACACATCAGCCAGCACATCGTAGGCCTTGTGGTCAGCAGGATCGAGGCGCACCGCCTGCAGCGCAGCACGGCTGGAACCTTCGAGGTCCCCCATGCGCAGAAGGATCGAGGCCAGGGCCCGATAGGCCTGGGAGGCACTGGGGTCCAGGGCGATGGCTTTCTCCGCCGCCACCTTGCCCTGCCGCAGCAGCGCCTGGGCTTCGTCGTAGCGGCCCTGACCCAGGGCGGTCGTGGCGCCCAGTTCCGCCAGGGTCCACGCGAACTCCGCCCGGGCCGGTGCGTAGTCGGGCTCGCCCTCGATGGCTGACGCAAGCAGGGAGTTGGCGAGGCGCACGGAATCCTGGTTGCCGTCCGTGATGACCTGCAACGCCTTGGTGTAGAGCTCGCGGGTGCGCGGCAACTTGGCCTGGGAACGCATGGAACCCGGATCGCTTCCCAGGCCCATCTCCTGCGGCAGGCGCTGCTGCAGTTCGTCCTCGAGCTTCAACAGATCGGCCATGGGTCGGTCCATCTGGAACTGGTGCAGCGTCGCACCCCGCGCCGCATCCAACACGCGGATGCCCATGCGCAGCTGGCCTCCCACCACCTGGTAGCTGCCCAGCACCAGCAACTCGGCCTTCAGCTGCCGCCCCAAGTCACCGACGGCCTTCGGGGCTTGTCCCGGTGTGTCGCCGAGCTGGTGCATGGCCTCCACCACGCGCAGGCGATCCACCACAGCCATGTCCTCCCGGCGCACCAAGCCGAAAGCCATGGCATCGGCGAAGCTGTTGCTGAGCCAGGCATGCTCAGCGTCCGGCTGCAGCTGCTCCAGCGGCAGAATTGCCACCACCCGGCGCCCCTTGGTGAAGTCCTCCCGCGACGCCCGCCGTGCCTCGCCGAGGCCGGTACCATCTGAGCGACGCGCCACCCAGACCGCCAGCACCGATCCCACGGTCAGAGCCGCACCCGCGGTGAGCAGCATCCACCGCCGGCTGCGTTTTTTGAGCAGCGCAGTGGGATGGGTGAGGTTCGGCACGGCGGCAGTGGCGATGTTATCGGTCAGGCCCGTGGCCAGGGATTGCAGGTTCGGGAAGCGATCCTTGGGCGACTTGGCCATCAGTCTGTGAATGGCGTCCTGCACGGTGCGCGGGAGGTCGGGGCGTGCTTCGGCCAGAGGCTTGGGCTCTTCGCGGGTCACCGCGTAGAGCGTGTCCACCAGGCTGCCCCTCAGGAAGGGATGTACCGCCGTGGCCAGCTCGTAGAGCACCACGCCAAGGCTGAACTGGTCGGATTGCCCCGCCAGCGCCTGGCCGTTGGCCTGCTCGGGGCTCATGTAGGCGGGCGTGCCCTGGCTGTAGCCGGGGGCGGTGCGCTCCACCAGCGTCATGTGGTGGGAGGTGGGGCCCAGCGAGGGATCATCCACGCCGCGGCGGGCGATGCCGAAGTCGAGGATCTTGAGCTGGCCTTCATCGGTGAGGAGCAGGTTCTCGGGTTTGATGTCGCGGTGGACGATGCCCTTCTGGTGCGCATGGTAGAGGGCTGCGGCCGCCTGCCGCGCCAGGTCCTGCAGCGCGTCCGCATCGAGCGGACGCCCCACCAGGGCCCGCAGGGTTCGGCCTTCGACAAGCTCCATGGCGATGTAGGGCACGCCGTCCACATCGCCCGCGTCGTAGATGTGGGCGATGTTGGGGTGGTTCAGCTGGCAGGCCAGCTTGGCCTCGCCGATGAGCGCCTTGCGCCGAAGGTCATCCGCATCCTTCAGGATCTTGATGGCCACTTCCCGTTCCAGCCGAAGATCCAGCGCGCGCCAGACTTCGCCCATGGCCCCTTCCCCGAGACGGGAGAGAAGTCGGTAGGAACCGAAGTGGGTGGGATCCTTGGGCAAGCGCGTCCTTATGAACGGAATCCCAAAGTATACCTTTCCAACGTGAAAACCGCTTATTTCAAAGGAAGCATTGACCCTCCTCTCGGAATGTCGAGAATTGATGCCGAGGTGACCGTGGCCCTGCCGGATCTCGATGCCGCCCTGACGGGAGCCCGCCTCGTGGAAGAGGCCGGGGCCCTGCTCACCCTGGGCGAGGAGCCCGAGCGCATGGTCGCCCATGCCTTCGAGCGACTGGGCCAGTTGGTGCCCTACGATCTGGCCACCGTCCTGCTCCGAGAAGGGGATGGCCTGCGCGTGGCCCATGCGGTGGGCCCCCTCGCCACGCCCCAGCTCTCTGAAGCCCTCATCCCTGTGCGCGGAAATGTGCGCCTCCAGTCCGCCCTGAAGAGCCGGTCGCGCCCGGCCACCTTCGAGGAGGACGACCCCGGCGAGGACACCTTCCACGGCCTGCTGGAGATGCCCCATGGCCACAGCTGCCTGGTGGCGCCGCTGCGCAGTCAGGGCGAGACCTTCGGCCTCATGACCCTCGATGCCATGGTGTGCCGCCAGTACCCCGAGAGCGTGCTGCACCACGTGGGCGTCTTCGCCTCCCTGCTGGCCCTGGGCCTCAAGCAGGCCGAGCACCTGGCCCGCCTGGCGGAGCGCGAGCGCAGCCTGGCTGAAGAAGTGAGCTACTTCCGTGAAGTGCAGCGCCGCGATGTACTCCAGGAGCCGCTGCGTGCGGAGAGCCCCGCCATGCGCAGCATCCTGGATCAGCTGCGGCAGGTATCCTCCACCGCCGCCACGGTGCTCATCACCGGCGAGACCGGCACCGGCAAGGAGAAGGTGGCCCAGACCCTCCATCACCTCTCGCCCCGCCGAGAGAAGCCCTTCATCAAGGTGAACTGCAGCGCCCTGCCGGCCACGCTCATCGAATCTGAACTTTTCGGCCATGTGAAGGGCGCCTTTAGCGGGGCCGGCTCAGCCCGCAAGGGCCGCTTCGAACTGGCGGATGGCGGCACCCTGTTCCTGGATGAGATCGGCGACCTGCCACTGGATCTGCAGCCCAAGCTGCTCCGCGCGATCCAGGAGAAGGAGATTGATCCACTTGGCAGCGAGAAATCCCGCAAGGTGGATGTGCGCCTGGTGGCGGCCACCCACACGGACCTGCGCGCGGCCGTGGCCGAGGGGCGCTTTCGCGAGGACCTGTTCTACCGCCTGAGCGTCTTCCCCATCCACCTGCCGCCCCTGCGGGAGCGGCCCGATGACATCACTGCGCTGGCCGAAGGGTTCCTGGACCGCTTCGCCCGCGAGAACCGCCGGCCGGGCATCCAGCTTCCAGAGGGCGTGCGCGCCCAGTTGGAGGCCTATGCCTGGCCAGGCAACGTGAGGGAACTGCACAACGTGCTGGAGCGGGCCGCCATCCTCTCCGCCGGTCGGGAGCTGCGGTTGCCCCCGGGCGCGCTGCAGGCGGGCAGTGAACGGGCGGGCAAGCCCCTCACCTGGGACGCTCAGGAGCGGACCTACCTGGAGCGCCTGCTTCAGCACACCCGTGGCAAAATCGCCGGTGCCAAAGGGGCCGCCGCCCTGGCCGGGCTGGCCCCCTCCACGCTCCTCTCGCGCCTCGAGAAGCTGGGCCTGCGGCCCAAGGACTTCCGCGAAGCGTGATAGCGTAGGCCTGCTTGGAGCCCTGCATGAGCGAGATCACCGGTCCCAACGAGGCGCTTCTCCCATCTCCACCCCAGCCCATCTGGATGCCGCCGGCCGAAGACACGCTCCTACCCCCAGGCCCCGTGCTACGCCCCGTGCCCTTCGAAGACATCGAGGCCCATCCCACGTTCTGGTCCCGAGTGGGTGGCATGTTCCAGCTGGTATTCAGCCACCCCATGGAACTCTTCGACCGGGTTCCCATCACCGAGGGATTCGGTGCGCCCTGGCGCTTCCTCATGCTGCTCTCGATCCCCGTCTTCCTCATCATGGCCCTGGTGTTCTTCTTCCTGGGCATGGGCATCATGCTGGCGGCGCTGGATCAGTCCGGCAAGGACGGTAAGACCCTCGCCGCGGTCATGCCGATCATCTTCGGCACGATCCTGGTGCTGATGCCTCTCTTCAGCTTCCTGGGCATGCTCATCGGCGGGATGCTCAGCCACTTCTTCCTGTGGCTGTGGGGCGGCCTGAGGCCCGGCGTGGGCATGAGCCAGACCGTGCGGGCCTATGGCTACACATCGGCCTTCATCCAGATCGGGGGACTCATCCCCTACCTGAACATCCTGATCCAGATCGGCGGCATGATCGTGATGGGCATGGGCCTCGCCCGCATGCACAAGACCGACGCGTGGCGTGGCATCTGCGCGGTGCTCACACCCTTCATCCTCCTCTGCTGCTGCCTGGTGCCGCTGCTCCTCATGGCCATCCCGGCCTTCGCCGCCTTCACGCATCGCTGATCGCCGATACCTTCAGAGGGCTGGATCCAACCAGAGCTTCATTGCAGCTTCGGCTTCGCAGGGTGCCACCAGCCGATGGATGGCACCCGCTGCGAGGGCCGCGTGCTCATCCCAGGTTTCGAACTTCCGGAAGAGCCGATCGGCCCCCTCCTGGCCCAGGATGTCAGGCAGTCGCACGGTGCCGCCAAAGCCTGTGAGGATGCCGTGCTTCGCGGCCGGATGCGCCATGCGCAACCCGCCCTTGCCGTCGGGATGGGCGGTCACCGCCCAGCGCTCCTGCCCGTGTAAGGCGAGGTCGCAGCCACCACCCATGGCCACGCCGGAGATCAGCGTGAGGCTGCGCCAGCCGCGCCAGAGCAGGTGGTCCATCACACGCTGGCCCCGTCGGGCGAAGGGATCCGCTGTGACGGCGGTGAGGCTGCCCACCTCATGGAGATCGGCCCCCGCCGAGAAGTGATGTCCCCGCCCCATCATCCAGCCGGCACCGCTGAGGGCGACGCGGCGCACCCCCGCCCAGCGCAGCTCGATGAACAGGCGGTCCAGTGCCATGAGCAGGTCGCTGTGGAGGCGATTCAGGCCATCGGTGGACCGCAGCCCGATCCAGGCCCAGCCGTCTTCCTGGAGGAGATCCAACGACGTGCGCCCTTCGTACCAGGTGCTCGGCGTCATGACAGACCCAACCGGGCGAAGGCCGCTTCCATCGAATCGAGATCCGGATCCCAGGTCGGCGCCTGGGGCAGCTGGTTGCGGAACCAGGTGGCCTGGCGCTTCGCGTAGGCCTGGGTCTCTTGCACGACCGTGTCCTGGATGCGCCGGGGGTCGCCACCGCCCATCCAGGCGGCGTAGCCCAGCGGACGGAGGGCGAGGAGGTCTTCCTCGTGGCCAGACGCCATCAACCCCGCCACTTCCTCCCGCCAGCCCGCCTGCACCTGGGCCGCCACGCGCGCGACCACGCGTTCGCGCCGGCGCTCGCGGCTGGGCGTCACA
>Ga0265327_10004868_pt1 | contig 11609 bp, 12 predicted proteins | sample 41621metaG_FD_202089 | JGI IMG/M metagenome (GOLD analysis project Ga0265327, IMG submission 202089) | Rhizosphere microbial communities from Carex aquatilis grown in University of Washington, Seatle, WA, United States - 4-16-21 metaG | ecosystem: Host-associated > Plants > Roots > Rhizosphere...
TCAGGACGGAGCAGGCGCGGGTTCTGGTCGATCGTCGTCAGCAGCTCGCGCTGATCCCATGCATGGTTGCCGGTGGTGACGATGTCGACGCCGCTCTCGTAGAACTCGCCCGCGATCCTGTCGGTGATGCCGAAGCCGTGCGCGGCGTTCTCGCCGTTCAGCACGACCATGTCGAGGGCAAGATCGCGGCGCAACGCGGGGAGATGGCGATGGACCGCATCGCGGCCGGCACGGCCGACCACGTCGCCGCAGAACAGCACTCTCACGTCATGCTCGTCGGTGGCCGCATCCGGGATTCCGGACGTGTCGAAGGAACAGGATGGGTGGAGCCGCCTCGGCCGTCGGCATTGCTAAACCTCCGTGGCCCGCTTTCGCAGGTGGGCGCCATGTACCGAGACCACGGCCTCGGCAGGGACAGCTCCCGAGAGGTGCTTTAAGGCCCCGTGGTTTTCTGCGACCTAACGCACCGCGCAGCCCCACCCATCGATGGTCACATATGGACCCGTTCCAGCTCCTCGGCAATGGCCTCAATGCGCACGGCGAGGCTTTCGATCCCGGCGGCGATCACCGCGTCGGCCGCAACGTCGTGCGTGCTCTGGCTGGCCGCCGCGGTCGCCGCGGGCGTGCTGCGGCGCAGCCGGAGCAGCGCCTCGTTGGCTTCCGCCAGCTCGTCGGCAACGACAAGGCCGGCGAGCAGGATGAGGCGGGCGTCGCCGATCTGCCCCAGCGACTTCGCGAAATCGGCGACCTTGCCGTCGATGTACTGGGCGAGGCGGCGGATCCGCTCCTCCTGCCCGTCGTCGCAGGCGACCCCATAGGTGCGGCCGTTGACGATCACCGAAACCTGTCCCATCGGCTGACTGACTCCCTCGCTTGCCGGCGTCAGTCGCCGAGGACGGCGTTCAAACGGTTGATCGCACCGTCGAGGCGCGACGCGACCGTGTCTGTGACGTTGCTGAGCGCGGCGTACTCCGTCTTGGCCGTCGCGAGGGCGGAGGACAGGCGCTGCACCTCCGCCACGTTCGCCTGCCCGGCCCGGCTCTTGCTCTGCACCGCACGCGATGCCGCCTCCAGCCGCTCCACCGCCCGTTCCAGCCGCCGCGCGGCTTCCTCGATCCTGGTCATGACGCCGCACCTTACGCGGCGCCCAAACGGTCCGTCAATCCACGCTCGGGTTGCTCGACTCCGCAGGATTCCGCGCCGCGGCGGGGCGGAGAGCGCCGCGGCGCGGCGCGCCGCAGTGGACGTGCGGATCCGTCCCGGTCATCGGCGCGGACATCGGCGTTGACGCGGACTAGGCTGCCCGGCAAGTTGCCTCAATAAGCGATTCGCCCCACATCCCGCTGGATATGCCTCACCTGCCGATGGGAGTGCCGCCATGAGCGCCGCCGAACCGACGTCCGCTGCCGCCGCGACGCCTGCCGCACCGCTGCCGCCGCCGCGCGACCCGCATCTTCGTGAGATGGCGAACGCGTTGCGCGCGCTCGCCATGGATGCCGTCGAGCAGGCGAAGTCCGGCCATCCCGGCATGCCGATGGGGATGGCGGACGTCGCGGCGGTGCTGTACCGCGACTTCCTCAATTTCGATCCGGCCGCCCCGAACTGGCCCGACCGCGACCGCTTCGTGCTCTCGGCCGGGCACGGCTCGATGCTGCTCTACGGGCTTCTGTACTTGACCGGCTACCCGGACATCACGCTCGACGAGATCAAGCGTTTCCGGCAGATCGGCAGCCGCACCGCCGGGCATCCGGAATACGGCTTCGCGGCTGGCATCGAGACGACGACCGGGCCGCTCGGCCAGGGCCTCGGCAACTCGGTCGGCATGGCGATCGCCGAACGGCTGCTGGCGGCGCGCTTCGGTGACGATCTTGTCAACCATCACACCTATGTGTTCGCGGGCGACGGCTGCCTCATGGAGGGCATCAGCCATGAAGCGATCTCGCTCGCCGGACATCTGCGCCTCAACAAGCTGATCGTGCTGTGGGACGACAACTCGATCTCGATCGACGGCAGCACCAACCTCTCGGTCTCCGACGATCAGGTCGCCCGTTTCCAGGCGAGCGGCTGGACGGCCGAGCGGATCGACGGGCACGACACCGACGCGATCCACGCGGCGCTGACCCGGGCGCAGACGGCCGACCGGCCGGTCCTCATCGCCTGCCGCACGACGATCGCTTTCGGCGCGCCGCACAAGGCCGGCACCGCCGCCGCGCACGGCTCGCCGCTCGGCGCCGACGAGATCAAGGGCGCCCGCGAGCGGCTCGGCTGGCCCTATCCGCCGTTCGAGGTGCCGGAACCGATTCGCGCCCGCTGGCGCGAGACGACGCGCCGCGGCGTGGCGAAGCGCGCCGAGTGGGAGAAGCGCCTCGCCGCCGCCCCGGCCGACCTTGCCGCGGAGTTCCGTCGCCGGCAGGCCGGCGAGCTGCCGGCCGGCTGGCAGTCGACGCTGACCGATCTCAAGGCGAAGCTCGTCAGCGAGAAGCCGAAGGTCGCGACGCGGCAACTTTCCGGCATGGCGCTCGAAGTGCTGGTGCCGGTCCTGCCCGAGCTGATCGGCGGCTCGGCCGATCTGACGCCGTCGAACAACACCAAGACGAAGACGCAGAAGGACGTGCGGCCGGGCGACTTCAGCGGCAGCTACATTCGCTATGGCGTGCGCGAGCACGGCATGGCGGCGGCGATGAACGGGATGGCCGTGCACCGCGGGGTCATCCCCTACGGCGGCACCTTCTTCGTCTTCACCGATTACTGCCGTCCGGCGATCCGCCTTTCCGCGCTGATGGGCATCCGCGTCATCTACATCATGACGCATGACTCGATCGGCCTCGGCGAGGACGGCCCGACGCACCAGCCGATCGAGCATCTGGCGAGCCTGCGCGCGATGCCGAACCTCAACGTCTTCCGCCCGGCCGACGGGATCGAGACCGCGGAATGCTGGGAGCTGGCGCTCACTCATCCGAAGACGCCGTCGATCCTCGTGCTGTCGCGGCAGAACGTGCCGACGCTGCGCCGCGACGCGGGCGAAAATCTGAGTGCCCGCGGCGCCTATGTGCTGACGGAAGCGACGGGCGGCGCGGCGGCACGGCGCGCGACCCTTCTGGCCACCGGCTCCGAGGTCGCGATCGCGATGGAGGCGCGCGACGCGCTCGCGGCGCAGGGCATCGACGCCGCCGTCGTCTCGATGCCGTGCTGGTCGCTTTTCGAGGCGCAGCCCGCGGACTACAAGGAAGCCGTGCTTGGGTCGGCGCCGCGGGTCGGGGTCGAGGCTGCGTCGCCCTTCGGGTGGGACCGCTATCTCGGTCCCGGCGGCGGCTTCATCGGCATGACCCGCTTCGGCGCCTCGGCGCCGGCGGGCGATCTTTACAAAAAGTTCGGGATCACCGCGGAGGCTGTCGCGGACGCGGTGCGCGCCCGCTTGGATCGGTCCGCTTGATGGCGCGTTAATGCGGCATTTGTAACCGGAGGTAAGGAAATGACGGTCAGGGTTGCGATCAACGGGTTCGGCCGCATAGGCCGCCTGGTTCTCCGTGCCGCCGCCGAGGGGCGCCGCGACGACATCCAGGTCGTGGCGGTCAACGATCTCGGCCCGGTCGCGACCAACGCCCACCTCCTGAAGCACGACAGCGTGCACGGGCTCTACCCGCACGAGATCGCGACGGGCGACGGCTGGATGGACGTCGGCCGCGGCAAGATCACGGTGACGGCGGAGCGCGACCCGGCGAAGCTGCCCTGGAAGGAGCTGAACGTCGACGTCGCGCTCGAATGCACCGGCATCTTCACCAAGCGCGATGCCGCGGCGAAGCACCTGGAGGCCGGCGCCAAGCGCGTTATCATCTCGGCTCCGGCCGAGGGCGCCGACATGACGCTGGTGATCGGCGTCAACAACGAGGCGCTTAAGCCCGAGCACAAGATCATCTCGAACGCGTCGTGCACGACCAACTGCCTCGCGCCGGTCGCCTACGTGCTGAACGAGGGGATCGGGATCGAGCGCGGCTACATGACGACGATCCACTCCTACACCGGCGACCAGAACACGGTCGACACGCTGCACAAGGACCTGCGCCGGGCCCGCGCCGCGGCGCTGTCGATGATCCCGACCTCGACCGGCGCGGCGAAGGCGGTCGGCCTCGTGCTGCCGGCCCTCAAGGGTAAGCTCGACGGCACCTCGATCCGCGTGCCGACGCCGAACGTCAGCGTCATCGACTTCAAGTTCGACGCGGCGCGCGACACCTCGGTCGAAGAGATCAACGAGCTGATGATCAAAGCGGCGGGATCGAGCCGGCTGCGCGGCATCCTCGACGTCACCAAGGAGCAGCTGGTCTCGGTCGACTTCAACCACAACCCGCACAGCTCGACATTCGACCTGACGCAGACCCAGGTGATCGAGAAGCGGTTCGTCCGGGTGATGTCCTGGTACGACAACGAATGGGGCTTCTCGAACCGCATGTGCGACGCCGCCGCGCTGTTCGGCCGCATGGGTTGACGGCGGTGGTGGAGGCGTCCATCACGACGCCTCCATCTGCCCTTTCCACTCGCCCGCGCATCGTCGTGCATTCGCTCAACCATGCGCGGGTGGCACTTTTGGCGGCCGCTGAGGCTGGCGAGGAAATCGTGCTGGCGAGCGCGCCGGGCGCCGCATCGCACGTCGGGCCGGGCTGGTTCCGCGCGGTCGTCGAGGCGGCTCGCAAGGCGGCGCCGGAGGTATGCTGCATCGCGCTGCTTGATTGCGGCGATGACGCGGGAAGCGCCGCCATATCGCTCGCCGCCGGCATCGGTGTCCGGTTCACCGGCCACCGGGGCGCGGCGGCACGACTCGCAGACATCGCCGCTACCGGTTGCGTGCCATTCGATCCGGGAACGCCGCTCCCGGAGCGCGTGCTGGATCTAGCCGGGATGAGCGACCCGGCAGCGTCCTGCCGCGACTTCCTGGCGAGGAACCGCACCGCCGGTTAGGTGTTCGCCAGCCGATTTTCGGCCGGGTTTTCCGGCCAGCAAGCATCTGATATACCCGCCCGCGCGCAGCGGCTGCAGAGACGGCACAGACAGGAAGGACGTCCGCGATGAGCATCACCGAGCCGGTGAAACGGATTCTCGACAATTACGAGAGCGACAACCCGGGCACCAAGGCGAACCTCGCCCGCATCCTGATGCAGGGCAAGCTCGGCGGCACCGGCAAGCTCCTCATCCTGCCGGTCGACCAGGGCTTCGAGCACGGCCCGGCGCGCAGCTTTGCGCCGAACCCGCCGGCCTATGATCCGCATTATCACTTCCAGCTCGCGATCGACGCCGGCCTGTCGGCCTACGCCGCGCCGCTCGGCTTCATCGAGGCCGGCGCCGGCACGTTCGCCGGCCAGATCCCGACGATCCTCAAGGTCAACAGCTCGAACAGCCTGTCGCGCGCGAAGGAAAACCCGAACCAGGCGGTGACGGCGAGCGTCCAGGACGCGCTGCGCCTCGGCTGCTCGGCGATCGGCTTCACGATCTATCCCGGCTCCGACGTCGCCTTCGACATGATGGAGGAGATCGCCGAGATGGGCCGCGAGGCGAAGGCGCACGGCCTCGCCGTCGTGATCTGGTCCTACCCGCGCGGCGGCACGCTGTCGAAGGCGGGCGAGACGGCGATGGACATCTGCGCCTACGCCGCGCACATGGCGGCGCTCCTTGGCGCGCACATCATCAAGGTGAAGCCGCCGACCGACGCGCTGGAACTCGACGCCGCGAAGAAGGTGTACGAGCAGAAGAAGATCGACATTTCGAATCCGGCGGCGCGCATCCGCCACGTCGTCCAGTCCTGCTTCAACGGGCGCCGCATCGTCGTCTTCTCGGGCGGCGAGGCCAAGGATCTCGACGGCGTCTACAACGAGGCGCGCGCGATCCGCGACGGCGGCGGCAACGGCTCGATCATCGGTCGCAACACCTTCCAGCGTCCGCGCGAGGAGGCGCTCGACCTGCTCGGCAACATCATCAAGATCTACCAGGGTCAAGCCTGATTCCCGACGATCCGCGAACCCGGCTCTATCTCGTGACGCCGCCGGCCTTGAAGCCGGCGGCGTTCGCGCCTCTGCTCGCCGCGGCGCTCGACGCGGGCGACGTCGCATGCGTCCAGCTTCGGCTGAAGGGCGTCGACGACGACACGGTGCGTCGGGCCTGCGACATGCTTCGGCCGGTGGCGCAGAGCCGCGACGTCGCGTTCATCCTCAACGACCGGCCCGACCTTGCCGCCGAGACGGGGTGCGACGGCGTGCATGTCGGCCAGGACGATGCCGGATATGCCGAGGCGCGTCGCCGCGTCGGCAAGGACGCGATCGTCGGCGTCACCTGTCATGACAGCCGCCATCTCGCGATGGAAGCGGCCGAGGCCGGTGCGGACTACGTGGCCTTCGGCGCTTTCTTCCCGACGACGACCAAGGATGCGGTGCATCGTCCCACGCCCGACCTCATCGCGTGGTGGGCCGAGATGATGACCGTGCCGTGCGTCGCGATCGGCGGCATCACGCCGCAGAACTGCGCGCCGCTGGTGGCGGCCGGCGCCGACTTCCTCGCGGTCGTCGGCGCTGTCTGGAGCCATCCCGACGGTCCCGCGCATGCCGTGAAGGATTTCCTCCGCGCGATCGAGGCGGCGGCGGCCGCGGCGGATTGACCGCGGACCGCCTGCCGCCCGCCCTGCCCCGTCAACGGGCGAGCAGCTTGCGCGCAAGCATGTAGGCGAGGTGATAGGGCTCCGGCGGATAGGGCAAGGTGAGCAGTCCATCCTCCCCGGCTGCGCCGGCAAGACCGTTCGCCGTCTCGGGCTGCTGCGTCAGCAGCACGATCCTGGCCATAGGGAGGAACTTGCGCGTTTCCCCAAGCGCGCGGTCCGGCTTTGCCGGTTGGGCCAAGATCACCGCGTCGAGATCGTCGCGCTTGCCAAGCAGGTCGAAGCCGCGCCGCTCGCTGCGGGCCTCGACGACGGTGAAGCCGTTGTCGCGGAGCGCCGCGGTCACCGCGGCGCGGGTGTTGCCGTCACGGTCGATCAGGAGCACGGTCGCTCCGTTGCGCCCGCCGTTCGTGGGCCTGTCTGCAATGTCTGCGTTCGTCATGCCCCTCTTAACTGGCGTGTTGCGCACGCAGTTCGGACGGACACCAAAAGCTCACAACTCCGGGAAGCGCTCGCCGCGGTAGTTACGGTACGGGTGCCCACAATATGTCGTCGATCGCTTCCGCCCCCGTCGCGAGCATGACGAGCCGGTCGACCCCGAGCGCGATACCGGCACAGTCCGGCAGCCCGGCCGCGAGCGCCGCGAGGAAATCCTCGTCGACCGGATAGGCGCGGCCGTAGAGGCTTTCCGCGCGTGCCCGGTCGGCGGCGAAGCGTCGGCGCTGCTCCGCCCCGTCGGTCAGCTCGCCGAAGGCGTTCGCCAGCTCCAGACCGCAGACATAAAGCTCGAACCGTTCCGCGACGCGCGGATCGGCGGCGGCAGGCCGCGAGAGCGCCGCCATGCTGACCGGATAGTCATGGAGGATCGTCGGCGTCCCGACGCCGAGATGCGGCTCGATACGGTCGAGGAACAGGCGGAAGAACAGGTCTTCCCAATCGTCACCGGGATGAGGCTCGACGCCGACGCCGACGCCGACGCCGACGCCGCGCGCGGCCGCGGCGAGTCGCGCGAGATCGGGCCGCGCCGGATCGGAGCCGACCGTCGCGAGCAGGTCGATGTCGCAGAAGCGCTCGAAGGCCGCCGCGACGGTAAGGCGCTCGAACGGCCGCGCCGGGTCGGCGGTCCGGCCCTGCCAGGAGAACTGGCCGGCGCCGGCCGCCGCCGCGGCTTGGCGCAGCAGCGCCTCGCAATCGTCCATCAGGTCGCGGTAGCCGGCGCCGGCCCGGTACCATTCGAGCATCGTGAACTCCGGATGATGCGTCCGGCCGCGCTCGCCGTTGCGGAAGACATGCGCGAGCTGGAAGATCCGCGGCAGCCCGGCGACGAGCAGCTTCTTCATCGCGAACTCGGGCGAGGTATGGAGATGGCGGACATGCCGCCCGCCATCAGCCGGATCGACCAGCTCCGTCGAGAAAGCGTGGAGGTGCGGCTCCAGTCCGGGGCTCACCTGGAGCGCGGGCGTGTCGACCTCCAGGAAGTCGCGATCGGCGAAGAACGCGCGGATCGCCGCGACGATGCGATGGCGCGCCTCCAGGCGCGGCCGACGAGTCGCGAACCGCTCCGGACGCCACCACTCGACGCTCATTCCGCCCTCCTCCGCTGCCGCAATCCGATGCCGGGGCGGCTCATAGCGCCGGCGAAGCTAAGAGCCTATCTCAGTAGGCTGATGTGGTCTGCGACGCAATGTCGGGGCATCGGGGTAGGAGCGCGGCGCGCCGCGATGCAGGGACATCGTAAGCGGCGCGCGACGCACCCCGGCGCCCCGACATTGCGTCCCTGCGGGTTGCGCTCCGGAGCCCGGCGGCCGCGTCGCGCGGCCTTGCCGATGTCCCGCATCGCTGGCGGCCGCACTCCTAACCGCCGGGCACCGGAACGCAACGCAGACCACATCAGCCTACTGAGATAGGCTCTAACGCCAGCGCCGCGCCGGCCCTTCCTTTGATCCGGTCAAGCTGCTAGGAAGCAGGCATTCCCGAACTATTCCGCGCAATGCAGGGCCGCCGCCTATGAAGATCAATGCCATCGACATCAAGCCGGGCAATGTCCTTGAGCATCAGGGTAAGCTATGGCTCGTGCTGAAGCGCGAGTTCGTGCAACCGGGCAAGGGCGGCGCATTCGCCCAGGTTGAGATGCGTGACCTGCGTGCCGGCAACAAGACGATCGAGCGGTTCCGCACCCAGGAGACCGTCGAGCGCGTCCGGCTCGACGAGAAGGAAATGCAGTTCCTTTACATGGAGGGCGATCAGGCGACCTTCATGGACAACGAGTCGTACGAGCAGATCACGGTCGGCCGCGACATGATCGGCGACCCGGCGGACTTCCTCCAGGAAGGAATGGTCTGCACCGTGCAGCTCTACGAGGGCGCGCCGCTGTCGGTGACGCTGCCGCAGACCGTGGTGATGGAACTCGTCGAGGCCGATCCGGTTGTGAAGGGGCAGACTGCCTCCTCCTCGTACAAGCCGGGCAAGCTGGAGAATGGACGCCGCGTCATGATCCCGCCGCACGTCGAGGCCGGGACGCGGATCGTCATCAACACCAGCGATGGTGCGTATCTGGAGCGGGCCAAGGACTGAGGAGGCGGCACGATCTCAATGGCGGCACGTTCCGCAACGATCAACGTAATGGCCAGCGCCGCGCTGAAGGCGGCGCGCGGCATGATCCGCGACTTCAACGAAGTCGAGCAACTCCAGGTCTCCGTCAAGGCGCCGTCCGATTTCGTCTCGGCCGCGGACCTGCGTGCCGAAAAGGTGCTCCGCACCGAACTGAGCAAGGCGCGCCCGAGCTACGGTTTCCTGCTGGAGGAAGCCGGTCCGGTGACCGGCGAGGATGCGCGGCACCGCTGGATTATCGATCCCCTCGACGGTACGACCAATTTCCTGCACGGCATCCCGCATTTCGCGATCTCGATCGGGCTGGAACGCGACGGCGAGATCGTCGCCGGCGTCGTCTACGACCCGACGCGCGACGAGATGTTCTGGGCGGAAAAAGGCGTCGGCTCCTACCTCAACGACCGCCGGCTGCGCGTCTCGGGACGCCGGCAGCTCGGCGAGTCGATCTTCGGCACCGGCATCCCGTTCCGCGGACGGGGCGATCATCCGTCCTATCTCAAGACACTGGCGGCCGTGATGCAGGTGACCGCGGGCGTGCGGCGCATGGGAGCCGCCTCGCTCGACCTCGCTTATGTCGCCGCCGGACGCTATGACGGGTTCTGGGAGTTCGGCCTGTCGATCTGGGATCTTGCCGCCGGACAATTGCTGGTCCGCGAGGCGGGCGGGCAGGTCACCGATACGGCCGGCGGCCAGGACATTCTCGCGACCGGCAACATCATCGCGGCGAACACGCACCTGCACGGACAGCTCGCCGGCCTCGTCAAGGACGCGTTGCGGCAGCCGGGCTGACACCAGCACGAGAAACCGTCCAGCGGCCATGCAGCCGGTGACATCGCGCATATCGCATCCGCGGCACGCTATGACTCGGATCGCGGTTTGCGCTAATGTCGCGGCAGGGTTGCGGTTATTCCGGGAAACATCATGTCCCCTCCCTCGGGGTCGCGGCGTATCGGGAGGCGTCCGGGATTGCGCGTCGCCGTTTGGGCCGCAGCATCCGTCGTGCTGCTGACGGCCGCGGCGGAGCCCGCCGTCGCCGCGCAGAATGCATCCGGCCGGTCGTCAGGCGTCGATGTCGATCTCGGCGTGCTCGACTCGCTCGGCCCGCAGGCCACGCCGGACGCGAAACAGGCGCCGGGACCGAAGCCATCGCCCGCGCGCCGCGGCGGGACGCCGTCGAACGCCGGGCAAGCGCCGTTGCCGAAGCCTGCCGCCGTACCGCCGCCGCCTAAGCTGCCGCCGCCGGCCATGCCCGCGGCGAAGTCGGCCGCAAAGCCGGAACCGCCGCCGCCCGCCGCCGCGACTGCCGCCACACCGCCGCCCCCGCCCGGTACGGATAACCGGTCTGCTCCGCCACCGCCGACGGCAGCGGCTCCTCCCGCGACCGCCGCGCTGTCGCCGCCGCCCGCCGGCACCACTACCGCGAGGGCGACAGCCACGTCCGCCGGACGAATCGCGTTCGCGTCGGGCGACAGCACCCTTTCCGACGACGCCAAGACGCAACTCGCACCGCTCTTGGCGAAGCTCTCGTCGAATGACCGGCTGCATGTCGACCTGCTCGGCTACGCGGCGGGAGGCAACGATCAGAGTCAGGCGCGCCGGCTCTCGCTGGCGCGGGCGCTGGCGATTCGCAGCTATCTCGTCGACCAGGGCATCCCGTCGACGCGCGTCGATGTGCGCGCCCTCGGCAGCCGCGGCGAAACGGCGAACGCCGCCGGCACTGCCGGCGCCGGCCCCGGCCCCGCCGACCGCGTCGACATCGTCCTCGCCGAGCGCCCGACGGCGCCATGAGCCGGCACGGAAGATGAATGCCGCCGCATCCCTTGCCGCAGCCGCCGTCCGCTCCGGCCCCGAACGACCATCCGGCTGTGCCGGCAGCGATTGAGAGGACCCCAGCCTTGACCCGCCCCATGCGGTTCATCACGCGAATGATCGCATTCCTCGTCGCGGTCGTCCTGATCTGCGGCCTGATCGCGCCGGCGCTCGCCCACGCCTTCATGGGCAATCCGGCGCTCAACGGCATCATCCTCGGGGCAATGCTCGTCGGCGCCGTCTACATCTTCCGCCAGGTTCTGATGCTGACCCCGGAAGTCGACTGGATCGAGCGGTTCCGTCGCAATCAGGCGGCGGTCTCGACCCAGGCGATGCCGCGCCTGCTGTCGCCGATGGCGCGCATGCTCGGCGATCGCGCCGGTGGCCGCGTCAGCCTGTCCGCCGTGTCGATGCGCACCCTGCTCGACGGCATCGCGATGCGGCTGGACGAATCGCGCGAGACGTCGCGCTACTTCATCGGCCTGCTCGTCTTCCTCGGCCTGCTCGGCACGTTCTACGGACTGCTCGAAACCCTGCAATCGGTCGGCGGTGT
>Ga0265327_10004869_pt1 | contig 11609 bp, 5 predicted proteins | sample 41621metaG_FD_202089 | JGI IMG/M metagenome (GOLD analysis project Ga0265327, IMG submission 202089) | Rhizosphere microbial communities from Carex aquatilis grown in University of Washington, Seatle, WA, United States - 4-16-21 metaG | ecosystem: Host-associated > Plants > Roots > Rhizosphere >...
CGAGATTCCCAGGAACTGACGGCAGTAGTTGCAGCGAAACTTGATTGGCATTCCGGATGAAGCCCTACATCTCTGGGGAATTCTAACAATGCTTGCGCTTCCGACATCTCCAGGATCGCCTGTCCACGCAGGACTTTCACCATGGTTTCGAACGATCAGGAATCCTTCCCGGATTCTGAGTGCTGCAGTTCATTCAGAGCGAGGATGACAACCAGCGCGAGGAAGCTCAAGGCGAACACGGTTGTTGCGACCAGGGCGACACCCCGGACCGCATCCGCGCCTGCTCCATCTCCGGATGCAGCGAGCACCAGCGACAGCAATCCGGAAACGATGCTGATCCCCAGCGCGCCGCCGCCACCCCACAGAGTTCTCGCAATCCACGGACGCAGGTTCACTGTCATTCCTTCCCGTCGGTTCTTTTCCATCTGAATCATTCTTACCGAATCACACAGCAGCAACGTGGCAGTGTCAAGGACGATATCGACCCATTGTTCGATCACTGCTAGACTTCGGTCCTTGGCTGGAAGAAATGTCATCCGCGGCGCGGGGACATTCATAATCGTTTGTGCGACGGAGCGCATTCTGCAATGAGCGATGCAATTCGAGTCTTCATTCTCGCGGTCATCCAGGGGATTGCCGAGTTCCTGCCGATCAGTTCTTCTGGGCACCTGGTGATTGGCAATGAAGTCCTCAAGCGAATCCAGGGGGGAACGATTCCCGAGGAGGGAATGACTTTGAACATCGTGCTTCACCTGGGAACACTTGGTTCGATCCTCGTGGTCTACTTCCATCGACTGTTGCGTATTGCTCTGGAAATGGACTGGCGTCTCTGCTCGGCAGTCGTGATCGCGTCGGTTCCCGCCGCCATTGTGGGGATCGGCTTCAAGGATCAATTGGAACCGATGTTCGCGTCACCTGCCGTGGCGGGTTTTGGTCTGCTGGTCACAGCCATGCTGCTGATTCTGGGGCAGCGTTTGCAGTCGGGACGTTATACCGACAGGCAGCTTCCCTGGCCGATCGCGTTCGTCGTGGGGTGCTTCCAGGCAGTGGCTCTCGTCCCCGGGATCTCGCGATCCGGCAGCACGATTTCAGGGGGGCTGCTGAGTGGTATGGAGCGTGAGTCGGCTGCGACATTCTCGTTTCTGATCGCGATTCCCGCGATTGGCGGAGCGGCACTGCTGGACTTGCTCAAAAAAATCTTCAAGCCGGATGCCACCGAGACAGTTGCCCTGGGCTGGCCGATCCTGTTGATGGGAATGGTGGTGTCCTTTCTCGTCGGAATCGTCGCACTGCGATTGTTGATTCAACTGATCTCGCGTCAGCGACTGCACTGGTTCGGGTATTACTGCCTTGGCATGGGAATCCTGGTCCTGGTCTGGCAGGCCAGTGAAGGAAACCTGAGGTTTTAGTGAATGCGCGTCACACCGCTGATTTCGTGCGGTCACGATTCGACGACCATCACCGAATTCTGCGACTGCCGACGGTGGAGCACCGTCCGCAGCGCGGCAATCAGAATGATCAGTGGCCCCAGTGGCCCGGGTGTCAGCCACAACCACCAGACCAGTCCCAGCAGCAGCCAGCCAATGGTCGTCCGCGAATTCAGCCACTCGCCCCATTCCAGTCGAATGAAGCGTCGAAACAGCGGGATCGCGATCAAGCAGGCCACAAGACCACAGACCAGGTTCACCCAGCGTCGATCCAGCAACCAGAACGAGACCGAATGATCGGCCGCGGCCGGCGCCACCCGCAGCGAATTTGGCAGATCAAACAAGGGTTCGTCAACCTGCCGGCCGCGTGATTCCGTGGCCGCCGGGATCAGAGATGCAGTTGGTTCCAGTTGATTCAACTTCGTGACAATCCGATTCCATCGTTCCAGGTGCGCGGTCAGCTGTTTTGTCGGCCGAGCCAGGCCGCGGGGCAGTCGGGCTGTGATTTGATTCTGCAGATCAAAGATCAATCGGCGATTGGCGGCCGCGGCGCGGGGGTCATTCCCCAGCGATTCCTGCCGTGCCAGCAGCATTTCCAGGCGATCCAATCCGGTGTCCATCCACTCCAGCCTGGCAGAGCCATCGCGACTGAACGTGAAGCTTTCCCGATACGGAATGACGGTCACCAGTGTCTTTTCCACATCGATATTGATGGGGTGCGGCAGCTTCTCGTGTTCAATCCGGGCCATGCTTTCCAACTGGCGCTGATACTGCTGCCACGTCAGCACCAGGATGGATTCGCGAGCCCCACCCAGCAGCGGGATCAGCAGCTTTCCGTCAGCGAGCGCTGGCAAGGGCAACGGGCGGTCGTCCAGGAAGATCGCGACCGGATGTAAACCGGTGGGGATTTCAAACTGGATCGCGTCTCGTGTCTGTGAGAGATACACACGCGAAATCCCATAGCGATCGCCCTGCTCGGTCAGCCAGAGCGAATGATCGAGCAACCGGATTTCCGGATGATCCAGATGAGTCGTCGTCTGGCTGCGCCTTAAGGTGAGTGGAGTCGCTCCCAGCTGATATTCCGCGGCTGTCGATTCCGGACGCAGATCTTCCAGGATCTCGGTGGCCCAGGAGGGTGATTCATCCGGCTTCAATTCGGTCCCCTCCAGCGGGGTCCAGGCATCCGCCGGGCTGACAAGCAGATGCAGTTGATGCTAGGTCGCTTCCTGCGGTTCTGGAATCGGCAGTTCCCAGTCACCTTTCATCGGCTCTTCAACAACCGTATCAAATGAAATCAGGACTTCGCCCGCGTCCGGCATCAAGGTCAGGTCGAGTCGGCGGAAGCCGTCGACCGGTTCATGCCAGGTCGCTTCGGCGCGATCGATCATCACGTGTGAAGGATCGATCGAAGACGGAAAGTGGACTCCCATTCGCCGTGGGGATTCTCCTTCAGGCATCAACTTCAGCTGTCCTGCCAGCTTCCATGTCGTCCCCTCGGTCCTGGTCAATGCGGCTGCGGTCCGGGCGGAACAGCGGGCTTGAACGGCCGACACGCGAATCGACGACTTTGGATCGGGGTCCGCCGTCTGGTACCGGGCGACCAGTTGCGGTCCATCAATTCGTTCCGGCTCGCCTGTCGGCTCGAATGGCGGAACGCCTCGCGGCAGATCCAGGTCCACTTCGACATCGGGATCCCGTAACAGTTCCCAGCGCGATTCGACCAGTTCCGCCTCTTCACAGCGGACGAACGGCAATGGCGTCATTCGGCCGTACCGAGTTGGCAGGCTTCCCTTCAAGACCAGTTGCTGAACGCCAGTCGTCTTGTCACTCAGGAACAAGACCACGCGCGTCGGGGATGTGCCCCGATTTTCCGACCAGCGCAAGCGCCGCTCGGCTCCCCCTTCAATGACTGAAATCGACTCGATCTGCAGGCGCCGATCGACCAGCAGAAAATGTTGATAGACCGGGGCCTGAGTGGTTTCGAGTCGCGCCGAGACGGTCCACTCGAGACGTCGGCGGCCAACGAGACCCGTCTGATTCCACGACAGAACGCGACGTCGAGGCACCTGCGGCGTGACCGTGAATTGTGCGTTGGATCCCTCCCGCGGTTGAAACACCAGTTGCAATCGCCCTGCGGGTGGCGAGTCGCCCCAAGCCTGCAGAAACTCGGCGGGCGTCACCGGCCCGAGCAGTTCTGCATCCAGGTTCTGATGTTCCAGCTTGTATTCCGGTGGTGAACTGACCGCCCACCAGTTCTGGGTTGTCGAAATCCGCAGTCCCGCATTCCGTGTCAGGCCAAATTGAGGCAGCGGCAGATGGGCGACCCCTTCCGCCGCCGCGATCATGATCGAGCCTTCGACGGTGAACTTCTGACGCTGCGGTTCGCTAAACGTGATTCTCAGTCGCGGTTGACCCTGCGGGCCGACGAATTGTTCGGTTCGCAATAGATTCGCGGCGCGGATGTCTCCCTCGCGAATCAGGCTGCGGGCCGGCAGATCGAAGTCGATAAAGTCGAATTGTGCCTCCTGAGGTTCGCAGCGAACGCGAAACCGTAATTCTCCATGAGTGGAACGCAGATCCAGGAATTGCAGCTGCGCCACTTCAATCCGTTGGGGTCGCGGCTCGGGAGGATTCTGCGACCACCGAACCTCGATATTTGACGATGCACCGACATCGATTCCAAAACTGCGATGATCCGCCGACGTCTCTGTCGCGCCGTGCGCTCCCACAATATCGAAGTAAACGGCGGGTTCCGGCAGCGCGAGTGTCCAGTGTGACGCCGCAACACTGGGAACCTTTGCCTGAAAGGTCCCGGCCAGTGCTGTTCGAACGCCAACTCGCTTCAAATCGAGCTCAATGTCGCAGATTGTGGTGGAACTACCGGGATCACCCGAAGATTCCACTGGCGGACTCCATGTCACCACGAACCCTTTCCCTTCCGGGGCGATCTGGGCCGGATGGGATTTTCCATTCACCTTGCAGGCCTCGGTTCCGGTCAGGAAGGCATTGGAGATCGGCAGCAGAATCTGATGCTCGATCGACGCGTCCAGGATGTGAACACGGAAACTGGCCTGCAGCGAATCGGCCCCGTTTGGACTGGCTGTGACGCGATAATTGGCAGAGGCAATCAAGGCTTTTGGCGGTGATGACTTCCCGGCAGCCGCCTCTTTCAGCGATGTCAGTAACGGCTGCGGGACATACACCAGTGGCAATTCTTGCGATGGCTTTCCGTCTCGATCAACCGGAACCAGCACCATGTATCGAACGGGTCGGGCGGCCGGTCCCTGGACGGGATCCTGCGCGAACGCGCTGGCGGCCAGCAGCATGATGGCCCCGATCAGACAGGTCGGAGCACCCCAGTCGAAACTATGAGTGCTGCCGAGCGGCACGGCATTGGAATGGTCGCGCCGGGGAGTAATCAGTGATCTGCGCGGGGACAGCAGCGCGATCACGGTCCCTGCGATTGCCCCCCCCACCACTTCAGCATAGGGAGACGGGGCGAATAAGGCCCCGGCCAACAGCATCGCCAGCCAATACGCCGCGACCCGATCCCGATACTTCCACCCGATCATTCTCAGCACGATCCCGATCATCAGGTTCGTCACGAGTGAGATCCAGGCGACGAGCCGCGTCTGTCGCACCTGCCAGGTCTCAAGGACAATCTCGGTGGGGACAATCGCGGAAATCGCCTCGTGAACCTGCCATTCGGCGGGGGCGATCAATTCTCGACTGAGATCACCGACCGACGTATCGATGACGCGAGTCGGTCGCAGGATCTCCCGCCAGGATTCCAGCAACAATGGGTTAAAGAACGGTTCGTCGGACGGGCGTCCCAGCGGTCCGAAGACTCGTTCCGTCCAGGAAGGGGCCGGCAAAGGACGGGTCAGATGCACACCAACAGGTTCGGAATAAAGCTTGATGGATGGAGGCAGCGCAAACTCCCAGGCGAATCCCAGGACAGTGGCCGAGACTTGCGGGACGATGATGCGATGCACATCCCGGACGTCGCCACCGTGCGAAGGGACGCGATACAAGAGTTCCACCACATCACGTCGCGTCGCGTCCAGATCGGACAGTAGCAGTTCATCTCCCTGCCGGTTCGGGACGGTCGCCTGCCCGGCAATCGTGACCTGTTGCAGGATTGCGGCATCCGGCAGCCGGATCCGCAACTCATCGCGTGCCGTGCCGTTTTCCAGTCGAATCTGCGCTCGATAAAGGTCGTATCCCTGCGGGTTCGCGGACAGGAGCGATCGCAGACGCATCGAGACCATCGTGGGAAACTCACGTGATCGCTCGGGGTTTCGCAGAGTCAACGTGAGGAATGCAGCCGGGTTGTCGAACGACCAGGTTTGCGACTGCTCCTGGGCGATCGCATTGATGGCTGAGGCCGGTTCTGGATCGTTGGAGTCATTCCCCTCGGGAGCACCCTTTGCGGTCGCCGGTTCCATCGACGATGTTTCCGCCTGCAGGTCGAGAGAATTTGAATAACGCAGCGTCACCTGCGATCGGCGATCAGTGGATTGAGGGACCACCAGCAGCGCGGGCCGAGATGGGGGAAGCCAGCGGTTCGCGCGACGACCTTCGATCTGAATCGACCCTGCCGTCAGTGGCGGTAGCCGCAGTTCCCACAATTCGCCCGTCTCGGGACAATTCCAGTCGGCATGGACAGCCGTCGGCATTCGCTGAGCAAACAACTCACCCTGGCGCGGGGAAAGAATCGACCAGCGAACTTCCGCTCCCGGCTGCGTCAGATAAACGAGCAATCGATCGATCGGAGCCCCTTCGGACTGGCACCGAATCTGGTACAGCTCCGAGTAGTCTGCTGCCGTCGCGACAACCACAGTCGAACTCGACGCCGCCACGCGTCGCAGCCGCGAAACCAGTTGCAGCGATCCGCCGCCGTCCGTGGTTTCACGTCGATACCAGAATTCACTTTGATTGGCCGCGAGCCGGCGCGGACGGATCACCCATGGGGACGAATCGTCGGGCGGGGCCGTTCGTTCCAGACGCGCATCGTCCGAGACGAATGGCGAAAAGGCGGAGGGGACAATCAGTCCCAATGAACTTTCCACGGAATAGCAGTTCAGGGGATGCGGCAAAGGCAGGGGGAACGAGGTCCCCATTCCCAATGGTCGCCGACGCGCCAGGATGCGAATGGTGCGCGGCACCGTCGGGGCCAGCGCCTCCAGGAACTCGACCGTCAGCACTGAGGGCCCCCCCGGCTGCGGTGTCGCATCCCATCCTGCCAGCCGGGCCGTCCCCAATTCCGACGCCAGGCGAACATCCGTGATCTCCCATTCCTGCGGGAACTGACATTCGGTTTGAAAGACTCCTCCGCTGGTGGCGATCCAGGTGACCTCGGTTGTCAGCGTCAACGCGGATTCATTCATCTCAAACAGGCAGTGAACCTGAGACGTCAGCGAGGCCTGCGGCCGGCCGACTTCCAGGACCAGTTGCGCGTCCGGAAGCAATTGCAGGAATGTGTAACTTTCTCCGTCCTGAGTCTTGGTTGCCGGAGTCTGCTGGCGAAAACCGGTTGGCCGAAACGACCGCAACTGCAGCGGCGCGACGATCGTCAACGTATGTCTGCCGCCGATAAAGATCCCGTCTTTCACCGAAATCTGTGGTGAGATCATCGCCGAGTTGGGCTTTTGCACGGCCACACCATCAATCCGGATCGGTCGACTGCGACCCAGCAGCGCCCCCGGCAGTTTCACCGTTAAGGTTCCCGTGGCATCTGCCTTGGCGGGCCGTGACCATTGCAACGGCACGTCCTGCCCATAGGTGACCGCGTAGATATCCACGCTGGACGGAACATTAAAATTCAACTCGGTGACAGGGGAATCAAACACTTCCACCTGGAACACCGTCTGAAATCGCAGGTCCTGCTCCCGGACGATGGCGCCCAGTTCATGCTCAAAGACAATGGCGGGGGGCCGCGTCGATTTCGGCCGCGTCGTATTTGTCGAGATCCGGCATCGTCGTTCGCTTCCCAATTGAACCTTCCAGACCTGCCAGGTCGCATCCGATCCTTCTTCCACACGCCGTGCTTCAGGAGTCGATCGAACGACCTGATCGCGGGGAACTCGCAATTCCAGCGATGACATGGCTGCGGGGGGAAACTGCAGGTCAAAATTCAGTTCGTCTGCGATGCTGCGGCCCGCAGCGCTCCAGCTCATGTTCAATTCATTAGCAGCAGTGTCTGCCAACAGCCACGAATGAGCCGCCTCGTCCGTCCCCCAGATGGCGGGGCGATCGGGCCAGCTCATGTCTCGAATGGCCAGGTTGAACTGCCCCAGCGGAACCAGGACGGAATCGGCTCCCACTTTCTGGACGGACAGCTTTGCGCGTCCATCCCGAAGGGCCGAACCCGCCAGCGTGGCCGTGTAGTGAGCGGACATCAGCTGGGCGGATTTCGGGCCCGGCTTTTCCACTTCACTGTTCTTGAGCAGCAGTTCAAACTCGTCGCGCGGAATCGCGATCAGTGATTTCGCATCGCGAAACCAGACATCGGGACGGTCGGCTGGAACGTCGACCCGCAGGATCTTTCCTTCCAGCCCCGTGGGGGGAGCCCCCCTGACCGTTCGGCCCGAATCGTGGCCGGGGCCAACGCCGATTGTCAGGAGCACGACGCAGACCATCGGCAAAACGCGATTGAGAAAGACGCGTGCCGGATTCATGACACCCCGCTTCCGGCCTCGGCATGCAGTCCCTGGCTGCTTTCGGGAACCGGGTTTCTCAGGGTTGTCGATTCGTCTCCATCCAGGGGAGCAACCTCGGAACGGCTGCCATGCGCGGCTGCCAGTTCTGCCGCTGTCGGCAGCGTCAGGACCGTGCCGCCGTACGCTCGACGGAACCAGCCTTCAATCAGCACCGCCGTCACGGGGAATAGCAGACCCGCAATCATCGGTTGCATTAGCAGTTCCAGCGGGGCGGCATTCCAGAGTCCGATTCCGGCCAGCACCAGTCCCGCCGTCAGCACGGTCAGCACATGACGCAGCACGCGAACCCGCAGCAGAACGAATCCAAACACGAACGAGATTCCCGCGCCAAACAACACCACCATCGGACTGCTGAGCGTCCGAAAACTGAGTGCCCGCGGCGCCCCAATTTGACTGAACGTATACAGGTTACACGCCAGTTGCGGCGAATTCAGGTCGATCGGAGAATCGGACTCCGGCCCCGAGTTGGCGCCGATCCAGGCCTGCAACTGGCTCGGTTCGGGATCCGAAACGCGGTACCAGAACAAACCGAGTCGATGCCAGCGAAACATCGGGGTCGCCGAAGCGGGATGGGTCAGCAGATGCTGGTCGGGCAGAATCGCCGCCTGCCAGATCACCTGAGCATCCCAGGCGCACTGAGGCAACTGGGGCGACTGCAGTTCAATCGTGCTGGGAAGACCATCCTGGGCACTGTTGGGAAGATGATAGTCGATCGTCAACAGGTGGTCGGGTGCATCGGCACGCCGCTCGGGAAGATGCAACGAGTACTTTCGCGAGTCGACGGGGACTTCCACCGCCGCCAGTCCCGGCGCCAGGAAAGCCTGATCCCAGTAGAACTGGGCCGATTGAGCTGTCACCGGAAGAGCCACGCTCAGCGAATTGGAGCGAGCGGCAATTCGAAATTGAGCCCGAACCATCGCCCGGCCATCCGGTCCGAAGAACGCCGTCACCAGTCCACGAGTCACGCTCGCCGTTCCATTGGCATTTCCACCGGACCGCGCAATCCGCAGGCCAAACTCAGGGCGAGCCCCTTCTGTCTGCCACGACCAGACCTCGGGATTCAGAGGCTGCGGCTTCCATTGCTCCGTGGCGGATGATGCTTCAAACCAGTCTTCACGAGTTAGCGTCACACGCGACTGATGGAACGGATCGTCGCTGCTTTGCAGAATCGGAATCGAGACGGTTGCATCCCCGTCCAGACCCGTATCGTCTGGCATTCGGATGTAGTATTGCGCCTGGATCTCAAACTTTCCGATCTTCGGTTCTGGAAGCACCAGCCTGACCTGTCGCATCTGTGAACCTGGGCCATCGCTCCATTCGGCAGGCAATTCAAAGTCGCGATCCGCGAAGAATCGAAATCGCTCTGTCGGAAGTTCTCGGGGAACCTTCAATCGAACCTGCGTCATTCGTTCATAGGCAACGTCGAAGGTGATTCGCTGATTCAATTGCAGACGATCATTCTGCCAGCTTCCCTCGGTTATGGATTCGGTCCGCAGTCGACGGGGTTGAGGGATCACCCGCAGCGCGAACGCCTGTTCATCCGTATCGATCCGGTAAGCGGAAGTTTTCAAGTTTCGCAACGCTTCGGGGATGGTGACCTGTTCCAGCGCGGCCTGTCCGATCGGCGCAATGACTGTTTCGCCGCGGGTTGTCAGATCGGTTTCCACGTTCTCGGCGTTCATCAGGAACAGTGACGGCGTGGGCGTGCTGGAGGCCCGCGTTCGCGGCAGGGTGACAGCCACGTCATCGTTCCCCTTGGAGGGGCGCCGCGCTCGCATGCGGATCGTAAACGGTGCTGTCTGACGTTTAATCAGTCGCACCCGGATCGTCCCCTGCTCGTCGTCAATCGGCGCTGTCTCCACCAGGTCGGGGGGATCGAACCCGTCAATGATCCACCCTTCCGATTTCCATTCGGGCCAGACAAACGTGACCTCGGTCAATCCCTCGCGATAGACCTGGAATTGAAACATGCCGTCCAGCGTCAACTGATGTGCGGCCGCGATCAGGAACAGGCGGGGTTCCACCAGGTAATAAGGTTCGATCGGATCGACGCCGACGACCAGGTTAAAGGGCTGATTGAGGAACCTGTAGGCCTGTGTGACCTGGATCCCGCCGACATCCGGCTTCAGTTCGCCGGCGTTGATTCTCAGGATATTGCCATCCTTGTACTGCACTGTCGAAAGCCGCAATCCATCGTGCGGCGCCAGGCCGATTTCTCCACTTTGCTTGCGAGCCGATTCCACGACGAACCCCGCCAGTGCCAGCGTCCGGCGTTCTGTCCGAGGAAGTCGCACCGTCCAGCGTAGTCGGATCGGGCCCACGGTCGCCTTGGTCAGTGAGACCACCACGCGATTGGGCTTGGCGGGATCAATTCGATGATCACGATAGCCTTCACTGCGCGATTCACGTGGATTCAGGTCATCTTCGATCTTGAGGATTTCGGCGCCGGCCGGCAATTGCACGGCGAACGACTCAAACTTCCCCTGCAGAGACTGCAGTCGCTGATGAACGTCCAGCAGAACGGTGTCGGAATCGACCTGGGCCAGGATTGTCGTATTCGCTTCCAGCGCCGCCTCGGATTGAACGGCATCCGGGTTGGGCTGCCAGGAAACATCAACCCGGTTTCCCAACCCGATCACATCAATCGCCGATTTGTCGGGACCCAGCGATGTGACCTCCAGCGGGATGTCCTCGGCCGATTTCTCCGACGCCTTGGCGGTGATGGAAGTGTGCGGCACGATCAATTTCAGCTTGGCCACGGGCGAAGCGGGAAGGGTCAGCTGCAGCTTGCGCGAGGGAAGCTGGCGTCGGACCGGAACGCTGAGTGTCAGTTCCATCGTGTGCGGACCGGGACCGCGAAACCAGTACGCAATCCCCTGCTCGCGATCCTTCCGTTCTTCGTAGACCGCCTCCCCGTTGCCCGAGTACTTTGCATCGACCAGTGTCGCTTCATTGAAATAGAGCGGCAGCTTCACGAACTCGGACGCCTGGCGCAACTGGATGACCAACCTGGCCTTCAATGTGGCCCGGTCATCATTCGCATCGCCAGTCAATTCGATCGATGAAATCGATGCGGCAGGAACCGCGTCCCGCTCGGGACGGCGTGGCGGATTGAGTGCCTCGATCAGGTCTTCCAGCGTCAGGTTTGCCGGAACGGGGACAGGTTCCCCCTGCTTGTTCAGGACAAAGCGGATCCCGATGGGCAGCGACTCCAGCGGGGGCTTCTTTTCCACTTCGGCAATGACCGGTGGCTTGGCCGGATTCGCGGGGCTGATCGGATTCGCGGGACTGGTCGCATCGGCCACCGGATCGCGTGGGACGGCGGGACGCACCCCCTCCTGCCCCTGAACGTGTCCCTGGCCGGACATCAGGGCAATCAGCATCAGTCCGCCTGTGACGGAAGATCGCGCGATGTGGAAGATGGTCCGCATGGCTGAAGTGTATCGGCGGCGGAAAGTGT
>Ga0265327_10004871_pt1 | contig 11606 bp, 7 predicted proteins | sample 41621metaG_FD_202089 | JGI IMG/M metagenome (GOLD analysis project Ga0265327, IMG submission 202089) | Rhizosphere microbial communities from Carex aquatilis grown in University of Washington, Seatle, WA, United States - 4-16-21 metaG | ecosystem: Host-associated > Plants > Roots > Rhizosphere >...
CCTGCCCGCCTTCGCCGAAGACCCCGGCGCCCCCATCCCCGGCACCAGCAGCTACATGGCGCCCGAGCAATTTCGCGGCGAGCGCGGCAGCGAAGCCTCCGACCAATTCGCCGCTGCCGCGACGCTGTACCGCATGTTTGCCGGCGGTGTATATCCTTATGGCGAAATCGAGCCATTCTCGACGCCGCGCTACCATGGCCGGCTGAAAAGCCTGCGCACCTGCCGGCCCGATTTGCCAGCCTGGCTGGACGCGGTGCTGGCCCGCGCCCTGGCGGTGGAGCCCGGAGAACGCTATGCCGATATCGTCGAACTGGCTTATGAACTGGAAAACGGTCTCGCCAAAGGAGGCCAAGTCAAAGTGCAAAAATACTCTTGGTACGAGCGCAATCCGCTGTTGTTTTGGAAGCTGACATCGCTGACCTTATTGGGCTTGTTGATGGTTTGCGCGGGGAAGCTGGTATTGGCCTGACAAATAGTCAAATAGTCTAGCGGAACGCGACTTCCGCAGGGCTGGTTTTTCAGGAAGGCTTATAAACCATCCAGTAAATGTTCAGCAATGGCAGCAGGGTTGCCAAGGTGCCAAACCATAGCCACAGCTTGCCTAAAAACCAATATTCTTCGGGAATCTCGCCAGAGACCGCAAAGGCTTTAGCCATTTGCGCTTGTTTCACTTGTATCGGTATCAAAATCACACCCCAAATCACGCCCGAGGCGAGAAAAAGCCACAATCCCCAAGCCAGCCAATGGACATGCCAATAGTCCATGCCATGGATCATGGCGTTGCCAATGCCAGTTACCAATACCATCGCAACCCCGCCGCCGGTGAAGATGAAGTCGGTCAAGGTCACTTGGCGTTGCGCAAACGCAATGATTCCAGGCTCCCCGGTGCGGTCAGCCATCGCTTTCCACCAACCCGTCACGATGATGTTGCCCAAAAACAGCACGGCACCGAGGATATGCAGGCTTTTCAGAAGCAGGTATGTGTCAGTCATAAAAGTAAAATCCGGCCCTACCCGGCTTATTTTAAGCCACCCAGTCCAGCTTGATCGGCCGATGCCTAAGCCTATCAACCGTAAGCTGTGTGGGGCGGGATAGCGAAGCATATTCCGCCGAATATTGAACGCAGCCTTGCTTGCGGCGCAATTGTTTTGTATTGCCTCTACGCATGGCTCCTGACCGCATTGTTCTCGAAATTATTTGTTACTATCGCTTAAAGTACCGTAAAAAGTCAACGCCAGCAGGCGGCGAGGCTTGCGTTCCCCGCAAACCTCGCCGCACCCGCACCACATCCGAGCAATTCGCCTCTCCCTTGGTGCGCCAGCCGCTGTCCCAATGCCGTCCAAGCTTGTGGCGCAAGAAAATTATTCAATTATTAACAATGGTTTAAATTAAGCAGCCGCGCTAGGCACGATCCCTGCTGTATCCATTGCAGACTGCGCCAACGGCGGCGCATCCAACCCACGACAACGGCGTCGCGCATGCATCGGTTCCCTCTCGATGCGTGCCCGGCGTTTTTTTTTGCCCAAAAAAACGCCTTCGGCGGCAGTTGGCAGGGCGCGGCGATTCCCAGCAGAAAACGGCCTGATGGTTTGAGGTAATAGCGCGATGAAACAGAAACTGGTTCTTATCGGCAATGGCATGGCCGGGGTTCGCACCCTGGAGGAATTGCTCAAGCTGGCAGCGGACAAATACGAGATTACCGTGTTTGGTGCGGAGCCTTACGGCAATTACAACCGCATCTTGCTTTCCCCGGTGTTGGCCGGCGAGAAAACTGTGCAGGATATTATGATTAACGACGACGACTGGTATGCCGCGCATGGCATTACCCTGCACAAGGGCGTCAAAATTACTGCGATTGACCGGAAACGGAAAATCGTTCGCACGGCCAGCGGGCTGGAAACCGCTTACGACCGGTTGTTATTGGCGACTGGCTCGAAATCCCGCTTTTTAAACGTGCCGGGGCGCGAGCTGGAAGGCGTGGTCGGCTTCCGCGATGTGCATGATGTGGAGTATATGCTGCGCAGTTCGCAAGGGCATAAACAGGCCGTGGTCATCGGTGGCGGCTTGCTTGGCTTGGAGGCGGCGAATGGTTTGGCAAAACAAGGCATGTCTGTCACTGTCGTACACCATTCCGACTATTTGATGAACCGCCAACTCGACCGGCCCGCCGCCGATTTGCTGCGCCTAGCGATGGAAAACATCGGCATCCAGTTCCGCTTGCGGGCGAAAACCGAGGCGCTGCTTGGCGAGACCAGCGTCCGCGCCGTGCGTTTCGCCGATGGCGCGGAAATCCCGGCCGACTTGGTCGTGATGGCCGTCGGCATAACACCGAATGTCGCGCTGGCGCAAAGCGCCGGCATTTATTGCGAAAACGGCATTGTCGTCAACGACACTTTGCAAACGTTCGACCCGCGCATTTACGCGGTCGGCGAGTGCGTGCAGCACCGCAAGCAGCTATTCGGCCTGGTCGCGCCGGTGTTTGAGCAGGCCAAGGTCTGCGCCAACCACTTGGCCGAATTTGGCATCGCCCGCTACGAGGGCTCGATGACCTCGACCAAGCTGAAAGTGACCGGCATCGACCTGTTCTCGGCCGGCGAGTTCCAAGGCGGCGAGGCTTGCGAAGACTTGACTTACCAAGACCCGGCGCGGGGCGTGTACAAAAAACTGGTGGTCAAAGACAACCGCATCAAAGGCGCGGTGTTGTATGGCGACACTATCGACGGCGCGTGGTATTTCCAATTGATGCGCGAGAACGCGGACATTTCCGCGTTCCGCGAGCATATCCTGTTCGGCCAGTCGCAGATCGGCGAAACCGGCCACGGCGCGGAAAACAAAGCCGCCAAGCTGCCGGACAGCGCCGAGGTGTGCGGTTGCAACGGCGTCTGCAAAGGCGACGTGGTCAAGGCGATTATTGGTAAAAAGCTGTTCACGCTGGAAGAAGTGCGCAAACACACCAAAGCCTCGGCGTCGTGCGGCTCTTGCACCGGGCTGGTGGAGCAGATCCTCGCCACCACGCTGGGCGGCGATTATTCCACCGCGCCGTCGAAAAAGCCGCTGTGCGGCTGCACCGGCTTCACCCATGAGGACGTGCGTAGCAGCATCATCCGCTTGCAACTGAAATCCATCCCAGTTGTGATGCAGGCTTTGGAATGGCAAACGCCCGACGGCTGCCCCGCCTGCCGTCCGGCCTTGAACTATTATTTACTGTGCGCCTGGCCCGGCGAATACCAGGATGATAGCCAATCGCGGTTTATCAATGAACGTGTCCATGCGAATATCCAAAAAGATGGCACTTATTCCGTCGTGCCACGCATCTGGGGCGGCGTGACGAATCCCAAGGAGTTGCGGGCGATTGCCGATGTTGCCGAGAAATACCAAGTGCCGACGGTGAAGATTACCGGCGGCCAGCGCATCGACTTGCTCGGCATCAAGAAAGCCGACTTGCCGAAGATCTGGGGCGATTTGAACCAGGCCGGCTTTGTCTCCGGCCACGCCTATGGCAAATCTTTGCGCACCGTGAAGACTTGCGTCGGCAAGGAATGGTGCCGCTTCGGCACGCAAGACAGCACAGGATTGGGCATCCAAATCGAAAAAATGACCTGGGGCTCGTGGACGCCGGCCAAATTCAAAATCGCCTGCTCCGGCTGCCCGCGCAATTGCGCCGAGGCCAGCATCAAGGATTTAGGCGTGGTTTGCGTGGACTCCGGCTACGAGATCCTGGTCGGCGGCAACGGCGGGATTAAAGTGCGGGTCACCGATTTCCTCTGTAAAGTGGAGACCGAGGCCGAGGTGCTGGAACACACCGGCGCGTTCATGCAGCTTTACCGCGAAGAAGCCCGCTACCTGGAGCGCACCGCGCATTGGATCGAGCGCGTGGGCTTGAACTACGTCAAGCAGCGCATCGCCGACGACGCGGAAGGCCGGGCGGAATTGCACCGCCGCTTTCTGGCGTCGCAAGAGACCGCGCAAGTCGATCCCTGGGCGGAGCGGGCGGCGGGCTTGGAAAAGGAGCAGTTCGAGCCGCTCCAATTGCGCGGCGTGGGTTAAGCGCTCGTTTATCGTTCCCACGCTCCGCGTGGGAACGCATCCTAGGCCCCTTTGCGGCCCGTAACCCGCGACGCAGCGCGTCGCCAGAGGCATACCCACGCAGCGCGTGGGAACGAGGCACAAAAACATGAACGACTGGCTACACATCGGCACATTGAACGACATCCCCGCCCAAGGCGCGCGGGTGTTGGAAACCGTTTTCGGCGACATCGCCATCTTCCGCACCCAGGCGGACGAGGTGTTCGCGCTGCGCGACCGCTGCCCGCACAAAGGCGGGCCGCTGTCGCAAGGCATCGTGCACGGGCGGCGCGTGGCCTGCCCCTTGCACAATTGGATCATCGACCTGGATTCCGGCGAGGCCGTGGCCCCGGACGCGGGCTGTGCGCAGCGGTTTGCGGTCAAGGTCGAGCGGGGCGAGGTTTATGTGGCGGCGGCGGTGGCCGCCGGCTGCTCTAAAGCGGCTTGATAATGGCTCGTCCCGGCGCTAGTGGTTGCTGTCAGTGGGAGCGGTTTCCAACCGCGACAGCGGCAAGTGCGAGAAGTCGCGCTTGCAAAGCGCTCCCACTAGCGGGCGGCAAGGGCGCGGGAAATCATGGCTTGCACGTCGGGGTTGGCGTTGATGGGGCTTAGCTCAATATCGGGATGGGCTTGTGCGAACACCCGGAAGATTTCATCGGCAAAGGCTTGGCCTATGGTTTCCACGCCTTTGAAATCGAAGATTACTATTTTGAATTTTTCGATGCGGGTTAACACTCGTTTGGCTTGGGAGCGCGACATCAGGGCTTCGTTGCCGTATTGGGCGAGTTCAACCGGCACTACTGTTTTGGAGAAGGAGAAATCATCGCCAGAAGTAAATTGGTCAAAAACTGATTTTAGGGTTTGGTTGGCATGGCGCTTAAGATCCATGAATACAGCAGTGCCTGGTCGTTTTTCTTGCGACTTCAATATCCAATCTTCATCATTACCAAAGCCATGCGAAAACGCGACGTCGCCAGACAATATCCACAAATTGTCAAAAACACGAGAGGTGAAAAAAATCCCCTCGCCGCTATGACTGGATGGGTCTGTGGTTAATTTTCCTTTAGCCAGTTCCAGGACTGATTCTCGTTCATCAAATAGATTCAGAGCATTTTTAATTTTCTTAAAAATACCTTCGCCATTATCGGTGATGATAATTTTAAATGTTGATGCTGTTCGGGCAAGGAAGATTTCGACCGCAGTTCCGCCAGAATGGTCGATTGCATTATTCAATATTTCGGTGAAACCATAATGCAAAATATCGATGACGTTGCTTGGTAAATCACCTAACAATGGTGCGATGTCGGTACGCCAAACTCGGTCTTCCTCCAGTTTGCCATCCAGGGGGTAGCTTCGTTTTAAGAGTAAATGCGGTATAAGGCTATATCGGGGACTGCGTGGCGGTCCATCAACTTCAATGAGATTCTGCTCGACCAATTGCTGAATATGCCGATTAACCGCCTGCCGCGAAATGCCAAACGCTTCGCCCACAATTTTAACGAGATCCAAAGGATGCTTTTCAACATTGTCGAGAATGAATTGGCGAATTTCCTCACCGCGTTTGCGTACACCGACCATGATCTTGACCTCAGTTTGTAAACTTAACAGGCCACTATTGTCAACTTTATGAAAATTTCTGTCAACTTAAACAAGAGCCAGAAATGATAGCCTCAAGCACAAAAACCACCTGCCCCTACTGCGGCGTCGGTTGCGGCGTCCTCGCCACGCCCAAGGCCGACGGCGCGGTGGCGATCCAAGGCGACCCGGCGCATCCGGCCAACTATGGCCGGCTTTGCTCGAAAGGCTCGGCTTTGGGCGACACCGTCGGACTGGATGGCCGCTTGCTGCATCCGGAAATCAACGGCAAGCAAGCCCGTTGGGACGAGGCGCTGGACGAAGTGGCCCGCCGCTTTAAACAGACCCTAGACGAGCATGGCCCGGATGCGGTGGCGTTTTACGTGTCCGGCCAGTTGCTGACCGAAGACTATTATGTCGCCAACAAGCTGATGAAGGGCTTCATCGGCTCGGGCAATATCGACACCAACTCCCGGCTGTGCATGTCCTCCTCGGTGGCCGGGCACAAGCGGGCGTTTGGCGAGGACATCGTGCCGGGCTGCTACGAGGATCTGGAGCTGGCGGATTTGCTGGTGTTGGTGGGCTCGAACACGGCCTGGTGCCATCCCGTGCTGTACCGCCGCATCACCCAGGCGAAAGAACGCAAGCCGACGATGAAAATCGTCGTCATCGACCCGCGCCGCACCGCCGCCTGCGATATGGCTGATTTGCATTTGGGGCTGAAGCCGGGCTCGGACGTGGCCTTGTTCAACGGCCTGCTGCACCATCTGCGCCGCCATGACGGGTTGGATTACGGCTTTTTGGAACGCCATGTGTCCGGCTTCGCCGATGCCCTGGCTGCCGCCGCGTCGTGGACAATCCCAGCGACCGCCGCCGCTTGCGGGCTGGCTGAAGACGATGTGGCGAAGTTTTTCCAACTGTTTCTCAGCACGCCGAAAACCGTCACCAGTTGGTCGCAAGGCGTGAACCAGTCTTCTTCGGGCACCGACAAGGTCAACGCGATTATCAATGTGCATTTGGCGACCGGGCGCATCGGCAAGCCTGGCACGGGGCCGTTTTCGCTGACCGGCCAGCCCAACGCCATGGGCGGGCGCGAGGTCGGCGGGCTGGCGAACCAATTGGCCGCGCATCGGGATTTCGGCAATCCCGGCGACTGGCAAGCCGTGGCCGACTTTTGGCATGCGCCGAATCTGGCCCGCCAGCCTGGCTTGAAGGCCGTCGATTTGTTTAAGACCATCGGCGAGGGCAAGGTCAAGGCGGTGTGGATCATGGCGACCAACCCGGTGGTAAGCCTGCCGGACAGCAACGCCGTGCGAGCCGCGCTGGCAAGCTGCCCGTTCGTCGTGGTGTCTGATTGCGAGGATCAAACCGACCTAGCCGCGTTCGCCCATGTGCGCCTGCCGGCCTTGGCCTGGGGCGAGAAAAGCGGCACGGTGACGAATTCCGACCGGCATATTTCAAGGCAGCGGCCGTTTCTGCCCGCCCCCGGCCAAGCCCGTCCGGATTGGTGGATCATCAGCGAAGTCGCTCGGCGCATGGGTTTTGCCGAGGCGTTCAATTACCCGCAGGCCAGCGCGATTTTCCGCGAACATGCCCGTCTGTCGGCGGATGGCAATGCCGGGCAACGGTTGTTCGACCTTGGCGCGTTGGCGGCGCTGGACGAGGCGGCTTACGAAGACTTGCAGCCGGTGCAATGGCCTTTGGCCGAGGGCGGCGGCGGGACGGCTCGCTTGTTCGGCGCAGGCGGCTTCCGCCATGCGGACGGCAAGGCGCGGATGCTGGCCCTCACGCCTAGGCCGCCGCTGGAAACGCCGGATGCGGCGTTTCCGTTTGTGCTGAACACCGGCCGCATCCGCGACCAGTGGCACACGATGACGCGCACGGCGCGCAGCCCGCGCTTGAACCGGCACATCGCCGAGCCCTACGCGGAAATCCATCCCGAGGACGCCGCCCGGCTGGGCTTGCAAGCAGGCAGCCTGGTGCGCCTGCACAGCCGTTTCGGCAGCGCCTTGGCGCGGCTGAAAACCAGCCTCGACCAGCAATTAGGCTCGCTGTTCATGCCCATGCATTGGAGCGGGCCTTACGCCGCAAACGCCTTGGTCAACGCCTTGGTCAACCCCGCCGTCGATCCGGTGTCCGGCGAGCCGGAATCCAAGCACACGCCCGTCCGCGTGGAAGCCTACCGCCCAGCCTGGCAGGGCTTCTTGATCGCCCGCGAGCCGCTGGCGGTCGACGGGGCGGCGTGGCGCGTGGTGGTGCGTGGCGCGGGCTATTGGCTGTATGAGCTGGCCGGGGACGGCGTGCCGCCAAATTGGCGGGCATGGGCTAAGACCTGCTTGCAAGCCGAAGAAGGCGACGGCTTGGAATGGCTGGAATATGCCGATGCCTCGCAAGGCCGCTATCGCTGCGCCCGGCTAGCCCAAGGCCGACTGTTGGCCTGCCTGTTTATCGGCCGCACCCACGGATTGCCGCCCCGCGACTGGCTGGCCGGACTGTTCGCCCAAGCCCAGCTTGACCCGCAAGCCCGCTTAGGGCTGCTGACGGGCCGCCCAGCTTCCGCCGCCGACGACCAGGGCCGGCTGGTTTGCGCCTGTTTCAGCGTCGGCTATAACCGCATTGTCCGCGCTATTCAGCAAGGCGGCTGCGCCAGCGCCGAACAACTCGGCACCCAGTTAAAAGCCGGCGCCGGTTGCGGCTCGTGCATTCCCGAACTGAAAGCGATACTGGCCGAAGTCGGACGCACGGGAAGCCGCTTATGAACCTGCGCGTGATGCTGGTAGACCGCGACCCGCAACGCGCCGAGCTGCTGGAGGCGGCCTTGGCCGCCGCCGGCCACCGCGTCATCGCCCGCATCAACGACGACGCCAATCTGGCGGCCGAAGTGGCGAAGCGGCAGCCCGATGTCATCGTCATCGACATGGAGGCGCCGGGCCGCGACACTTTGGAGCAAATGCGCGAAATCGCCCGCGACCGGCCCAAGCCGATCATCCTGTTTTCCGACGAGCGCGACCCGGCCTACATCCGCCAGGCCGTGCAAGCCGGCGTCAGCGCCTATGTCGTCGATGGCTTAAGCCGCGACCGCGTGATGCCCATTGTCGAGGTCGCCGTGGCGCGCTTCCGCGAATTTCAAAGCCTGCGGGACGAGCTGGAGAGCGCCAAGACCGAGCTGGCTGACCGCAAAGTGATCGACAAGGCTAAAGGCTTGCTGATGCAAAAGAAGAAGATGAGCGAAGACGCCGCTTATCAGTTCCTGCGCAAGACCGCGATGAGCCGCAACCTCAAACTGATCGAAGTGGCGCGGGTGCTGATCGCGCTGGAGGAGACTTTGCTGTGAGCAAGCCCGGACTGAAAGGCAACGCCGCGCTGGCTGAGGCCCTGTGCGCAGCAGCGTTTTGCCTTGATACCGTATAATAGTTAGCGAATTTTTAAACAGAGGATTAGACGATGAATCACCGAAAAGCATCGAATCGGCGGCCGACCGGCCGGCTTGGCGCAAAACTGGCCGCCTTGGCCGGCATGGGCTTGCTGTGTGGCGGGGCGCAGGCGGTGGCTGACGAAGAGCCGCCTTTGGGGCAGCTCACGCCCAATATCCGGGTGTTAGGCGAGATGCGCGCCCGCTACGAAGGCTACGACTATTTCCAGCCGAAGATCGGCTCGCCGGCCGGCGTCACCGCCGACCATAACGACTACAGCTTTGGCGCGATACGCGCCAGGCTAGGCGTCAGCGCGACCACGGACTATGCCGATGCCTTCGTCCAGGCCCAGTACACCGGGCTCTACGCCTTGCCCGAGCAAGCCTTCGGCGGCACGGCGACCGGGCCTTTGGGCTTGGGCGGCGCCTACTACCGGGACAACGGCAACAGCGTCAATCCCAACGAAGTGTTTCTGAAGCAAGGCTATCTGAACCTCAAGCTGCAAAAGCTGGTCGGCTTGCGCGGCACCACGCTGAAAGGCGGGCGCTTTGAAATCAACGAGGGCGCCGAATACAAAAGCGGCGACGCCAAGTTTGACCAACTGAAGGCTACCCGCGTCGCCAGCAGGCTGGTCGGCTCGTTCGACTACAGCAATGTCAGCCGCAGCTTCGACGGCTTTTCGACCGCCTATGACGATCCTGCGCTCAATGTCACGCTGGCCGCCACCCATCCGACCCAAGGCGGGTTCAATGTCCACGGGCAGGATGAAATCAGCAAGATCGACCTGGCCTATGCCGCGATTACCAGCAAGAAAGGCGCGTTGCTGCCCGACACCGAGGCGCGGCTGTTTTACATCTATTACGGCGACCAGCGCAGCGAAACAACGCCTATCGACAACCGTCCCGCCGCGCAACGGCCCTTGTTGAGCAACTCGAATTTGTCCATCCACACCATCGGCACGCATCTGCTGACCGTGCAAAAATTCGGCCCAGGCTCGTTTGACGGGATCGTGTGGGGCGCTTACCAGTTCGGCGACTGGACTAATTTGAGCCAGAGCGCCTATGCCTTCGCCACCGAGGGCGGCTACCAATGGACTGACGTGATGCTGAAGCCTTGGATCCGGGCCGGCTACTCGATAGGCTCCGGCGACACCAACGCGAAAGATGGCACCCACGGCACTTTTTTCCAAATCCTGCCGACCGTGCGCCTATACGCCAAATTTCCGTTTTTCAATATGATGAACACGCAAGACGCCTTCGCCCAGTTCATCGTCGCGCCGACATCGACGATCAAGGTCGGCGTCGATTTCCACTATCTGGCGCTGGCGGAAACCGCCGACTTGTTCTATGGCGGCGCCGGCGCGACTTCGCGCACCAGCAGCTTCGGCTATTATGGCCGCGCCTCCGGCGGCAACAGCACGATAGGGCAGTTAGTGGACATCAGCTTTTCCCACACCATCAACCGGCACTTGTCCTGGGCCGCCTATTACGCCCACGCTTTTGGCAACGACGTGACCTCCACCGTGTACCAGTCGAAAAACAGCGCCGACTATGGCTTTGTCGAGTTCACCGCGTCGTTTTAGCGAGCCTCTGCTTTAAGTTGATTCCGTTCATGGTTCGACACGAACGGAATCAATTATTTACCGCTGTTCCGGCACTTAAGACAGGGTGCCGGGCCGGGCTTCTCACTTGACCTCCTCGCTGATTTCCACCGCATAGCTTCCGCCATTCTCAACAGCCGTCGGCTTGGTCAATCCTTGTAAATCGCCGGGCCGGGGCAGGGCCTGGCCGCTTTTGGAGACGCGCGCGCCGATGACAAGCTGGTCGAAGGCGGAGATGTTCATGCCTTGCACCATCGCCATCGAGTCGTCCAGGCCGACTTCCACCGGCAAATCTTTCACTTTTTTGCGCACGATAGCCAGCGGCATCGGCGGGCCTGAGGCGGCGCGGGCGAAGACGAACACCACGTCGTCGGGTGCGGCTTTGGCCTTCAAGGCGGCGGCGAGGCCGACTTTGACCTTGATCGATTTTTGCTCGCCCGTGGCGGGCAGTTCGGCGGCAGGCCCGCCTTCCGGCTGGGCGTCTTCTTCCTCCGCCGCCTGGCCGCCCTGCTTAAGGTCGTCGATGATTTTGCTCAGATGCTTGTCGTCCGCGCTGCCTTTGGGAAATTCGCCGCGCAAGGTCTCCAGGTAGGCAATCGCCTGCGCCGTGTCGCCGCTTTGCGCCGCGGCGGCCCCGGCCAGCCACAGCGCGTTGCGCTGCTTGGGCTCTTTAGCCAGGATTGCGGCGGCGATTTTCGCCGGCTCCCCGGTGAAATCGCCATTCAAAGATTCGCCCAGCGCCTCGGCATAGTTGGCTTGGATAGCCAGGTTGTCCGGTTCCAGCTTCATGGCTTGGGCGTAAGCCGCCGCCGCTTTGTCATATTGCTCGATTTGCTGGTACGAGCGGCCAAGCAATAGCCAGCCCTTCAGATCCTTGCCGTCGGTTTTCAAGCGCTCGGCGAGCCGTTCGATCATCTCCTGGAATTCCGGGGCGCTGGCTTTTTTCGGCGTGG